>Ga0116129_1000847_pt1 | contig 18163 bp, 15 predicted proteins | sample June2015DPH_17_2_FD_89732 | JGI IMG/M metagenome (GOLD analysis project Ga0116129, IMG submission 89732) | Peatland microbial communities from SPRUCE experiment site at the Marcell Experimental Forest, Minnesota, USA - June2015DPH_17_10 | ecosystem: Environmental > Terrestrial > Soil > Wetlands...
AAGCAAAATGCAGAATCGTCTCACGTAATTTCGCCGGACAATTCGCATTTACACAGCGATAATCCACTTCACCTTCGGATCGTACGACCTTCGTCCCACACACTGGACACTTCTCCGGCGCCTCGATTTCTTTCTCGCCGCGCAGATGATCCTTGTTGACCTCGACTACTTTGGGAATCACGTCGCCGCCACGCTCGATTCGCACCCAGTCGCCAATCCTCACTCCTAGCCGCTCGATCTCATCCATGTTGTGCAGCGTGGCATTACGGACGGTTGTTCCTCCGATCGCCACCGGTGCAAGTTCAGCTACAGGCGTGAGCTTGCCCGTGCGCCCAACCTGCCAGCGGACGTTTTCCAGCTTCGTAATCCCCGACCGCGCCGCATATTTATAGGCAATCGCCCAGCGCGGAGCCTTGCCCGTAAATCCAAGCTCATCCTGCAGTCCAGTTCGATCCACCTTCACCACAATGCCGTCAATCTCATATGCCAATGACTCGCGCTTTCCCGCCCACTCCTGGATGAATGCCCAAACTTCCTCCATGGTGTGAACAAGCCTGCGATTCTGGTTGACCTTGAATCCGGCCGCGACAAGAGCTTCTAGCGTCTTAGAATGTCGGTCAAAATAAGTTCGCCCGTTGTCCAGCAAAATATAGGGAAAAAAGTCCATGCGGCGTTCCGCCGTAATATTTGCATCCAACTGCCGCACCGTACCCGCGGTGAAGTTGCGTGGATTGGCAAATGTCGCGAGCCCCTTGCGTTCCCGTTCTTCATTCACCTTCTTGAAAGCCGCAGTCGGCATCAACAGTTCGCCGCGCACTTCAAAATCCACCGGAATCCCCGCCTTCTTCAGTTTCTCTGGTGAAATCGATAGCGGCACAGAGCGCACTGTGCGCACATTGAGGGTTACATCTTCGCCTACGCTTCCGTCGCCGCGCGTGATGCCGCGTACCAGCTTGCCGTCTTCATAAATCAGCGCCAGCGACATGCCATCGAGCTTCAATTCGCAAACATAGTCGACGTCTTTCCGCCCACTGAGTTCGTGTACGCGCCGCTCCCAGTTCCGCAGCTCTTGTTCGTTGTAGGTATTGTCGAGCGACATCATGGGCGAGGAGTGCGGCACTTTCACAAACCCTTCACGCGGTTTGCCGCCCACCCGCTGTGTAGGAGAATCCGTCGTGATCAGTTCCGGATGCTCCGCCTCCAGATCCTTCAACTCCCGCAGCAGCTTGTCAAAATCGGCATCGCTGATCTCCGGCTGATCGAGAACGTGATACAGATATTCGTGATGCCGGATCTTCTCGCGAAGAGCTTCAATCTTTTTCTCGAGGTCTTTGCCTGGGGATGCCATCGCGCAGATTATAGTCGGAGATTGGATCGCGAAAGTACTCGCGCTGGTTTGCCCGATTCGAAGAGCAGACTTTCGGGCGACAGAGAGGCCTAGCATCAATTCACACAAAATCTCGCAGCTTCAACGTACAATCCATTTTCGATCTTCGATCTCTCCATGCGCAAGGCAGCCCTGCTCTATAACCCTGATTCCGGCGGCCACCGCAAGCGGCGCCGGTCAGAACTGAACTCCGTGCTCGTACTGCTCCGCGAAGCTGGTGTGGAAGCACACCTGGTCCTCACACACTCCCGAGCGCATGCCGAAGAAAAAGCTCGCCAGGCCGTGGTTGAAGGATGTGACACTATCTTCGCGTGCGGCGGCGACGGCACCATCCACAACATTATTCAGGTCCTCGCCAACACAAGCGTCGTACTCGCCGTTCTTCCAATGGGAACAGCAAATGCACTGGCCCACGATCTCGGATTACCCATGAATATCCTCGCTGCCGCGAAGGCCGCTCTCCAAGCCGGGGAGCGTCGCGTAGCGCTTGGACGCATTCAATATCAGGATTTCGCCGGCAATCCTGGTACTCGCTACTTTGTCATTGCCGCAGGCGTCGGCGTGGATGCCCACCTGTTCTACAAGTTGGTGCCAGAAATCAAACGAAACTGGGGCGTGTTTGCCTACTACGTCAAGGCATGGCATCTCTGGTTCACATATGCCATGACGCGCTTTCAGGTCGAGTACATCGAAACCGGCTCCGATTCTCTGCAACGCGCCGATCTTACAGAGTTACTCGGCGTTCGCATCCGGCATTTCGGGGGAGTGCTCAACGAGTTTGCTCCTGGCGCTTCGCTTGATCGCTGCGACCTCCGCCTTATCCTCTGCCGGACTGCCAGCCGTATGGCGTATCTCTCCTTCGTCACCCGCGCACTGCTGCGCCGCAACTGGACCATCCCCGGCATCGACCTCGTCCACGCCAGCAAAGCAAATTGCCAATACCTTCCTTCGGCAACCCTTGGTTCACCGCAACCTAAAATCTACGTCGAGGCCGACGGCGAACTTCTCGGCACGCTCCCCGCGGAAATCACCGTTGAGAAAGACGCTCTTACCTTGTTAGGCCCGGCAAAATAATCTCTGCTCAATTGGCATTTAGCCGGGCATCCCATAGAATCCTTCTTGACTGCTTGGAACCCGTTACCCATTTTCTGACCGGCGCCTGCATGGGGCGCGCCGGACTCAACCGCAAGACTGCTTTGGCCACGCTTACGCTCACGCTGGCCGCGGAAGCGCCAGACCTCGATGTACTTGGGCGCTTCCGTGGGCCGGCATTCGGATTTGCCCATCATCGCGGCTTCACCCACTCTTTCCTTGGCATTGTGCTGATGGCGGCGTTAGTCGTCGCTTTCGTATATCTCATCTGGCGTCTCCGTGGACGCAAGCTGAAAGATACGAATCTTTCGCCGCGCTGGGGACTGCTCTTCCTCTTCGCTTGCCTGGCGGGCCTCAGCCATATCTTGCTCGATTTCACGAATAATTACGGCGTCCGCCCGTTCTGGCCATTTTCCGAGAAGTGGTACTCCTGGGACATCGTCTTCATCTTTGAGCCCATCATGTTCACCTGCCTGCTGCTCGGATTGATCGCACCATCTCTATTCGCGCTGATCGACAAAGAGATCGGCGCACGGCAGCGCGGTCCGCGCGGCCGCCTCGCCGCCACCCTGGCTCTTGTCGCCGTCGTGCTTCTGTGGACTGTGCGCGACTACGAGCACCGCCGCGCCGTGAACGCACTTCAGGCTCGAACTTACAATGGCGCCGATCCCGCCAGAGCTTCGGCGTACCCAGACTTAACGAATCCGTTTCGCTGGTATGGAGTCGTCGAAACTTCGGATTTCTTCGTCCTTGCTCCAGTGAATTCTCTGGGTCCTGAAGTTGACCCCGAGGGCAAACTTCAGTTGCGCTACAAGCCGGAAGAAACGCCCTTCACTCTGGCTGCCAAACGTTGCTATCTCGGACGCGTTTATCTCGACTGGGCCCAATATCCCATCACTCAAACTGAAATCCTCAGTGGTCGCGAGCAAGGTTACATTGTCGACTTCCAGGATCTCCGCTTCGTGCAGTTGCCCAGCTTTTTAAGCCGCCTGCGGGGCGGTCACGATAACGCCTCCAAAGCACTTGGCGCGGGCGTTCGGCTCGACCACAATCTGAACGTGGTCGGCGATGTCTACGGCTCGGGCGATGCTCGCGTGACCGTGCCCGAACCGTAAAGCGATTCAGTCCACACGATTCGGTCCACACCCTTGACGCCGCCGCGCTCCAACGTCGACAATGATCCCTACATCTCTGAGGTGCTCCATGCTCGCTTATCTGTTCGTCATCCTCGCCCTCGCCGTCAGGTTCCTGCCTCATCCTTTTGCCTTTACTCCGGTGGGAGCGTCGCTTTTGTTCTTCGGTGCTCGCGGCCCGAGCCGCTGGATGTGGTCACCTCTGGCTCTGCTGGCCGCTTCTGATGTCATTCTGACTACAGTTGTCTATCGGTACCCCTTCACCTGGGATCATTTCGTGACCTGGGCCTGGTATGCCGGCATGTTGTGGCTCGGCACTACGCTGCGCCAAAATGCCGGAGCGCTCCGGATCATGGGTTCGGCTCTGGCCGGTTCGATTGTGTTTTTTCTGGTGAGTAACTTCGCCGTCTGGGCCGCCTGGAAAGATCTGTACCCCATGACCCTGGCTGGATTGATGACTTGCTATGGCGCCGGCCTGCCCTTCTTCCGCCGCGCCGCCGAGGGCGATCTGCTCTTCACGGCGGCCATGTTTTCCGCACCGGTAATCTTGCACTCGCTTTCCGGTCGCTTGCATAAATCCGCTGACCATCACATCGCTGCCGCATAGAATCCTTGGGGCGAGCTGCTCAGGGCTTGCTACGGCTCATTCGCCCCGCCGCGCCGTCGCCTCCACCGCCACGCTAGCCACACCACAACTCCCGCTACCACCACCCCCAGCACCCAATAAATGTGCCGCCGAAACACGGTCGCCATCAGCTCTACAATCCGCGGCCCAAACCACAACGTCAGCAAAGACAATGTCAAAAACCGCACAAACCTTCCCGCAAAAATCGCCGCCAGAAAATCGCGGAATTTCATTTCAAATACTGCTGCTCCCAGCACAAAAATCTTGAAGGGCACCGGAGGCGGCAGCATTCCCGGAAACATCAACGCCCAAAACTCGTGCCGCTCAAACGACCGGTGAATCCGCAGAAAGCGCTCTTCCGAAATCCGCTTGCGCAGAACTTTTTCGCCGCCCAGATACCCAATGATGTAAAGCGGAATACTGCCCAGCGCCGACCCCAGCGACGCCATCAGCACATAAAATAGCAGCCGCTTTCGATCCTGATAAACGTATGCCGCCACAATTGCATCCACTGGCATTCCTAGCAGCGCCGAATCGGCAAATGCAATCGCAAAGACCCCCCAAATTCCAAAGTGCTGCAGCAGGGCCCAAATCCACGCCGTATACCGCGACAGTATGTGTCCAATGGTTTTCAAAGGAAATTTAGTGTACGTGAAAAGTGATGGCAAAGAGCCCGGGTCGCTTATCCGGGAAAATCGTGGAGTGAATATCCAGAGTCTTGGGATGACGGCGTTAGGGGTGTTCCGTCTTCCCATCCAACAAGTTCAGCGCGTGAGGCACCAACTCCACTACCGCTTGCAGCGATTCCACGGCACCACCGGGGCTGCCCGGCAAATTCAGAATCAGCGTTTTGCCACGCACGCCGCATATTCCCCGGCTCAAAGCGGCAAATGAAGTGTATTTAGCACCGTCGCTTCGCATTCGCTCCGCCACGCCATCAATCACACGCTCACAAATCGCTTCGGTCGCCTCCGGAGTGACGTCTCGCTCCGCAATTCCCGTCCCGCCGGTGGTCACAATGAGCCGCACTTCCAACGCCAGATGGACCAGGGCGTTCTGAATCTGCATGGAATCGTCCTGCACAATTTGTTTCGCCACTACGCGAAAGCCGAACTTCTCCAGCGACTCCGCAACCGCCGGCCCTGAAACGTCCACTCGCTCGCCGCGTGCGCAGGAATCGCTGACCGTAACCACCGCTGCCGTAAACCCCAGATTCAACTCAACTGTCGAGGAGAACATCTTCCTCCTCTTCCGTCCGCCCACCTCTGCTGGCGCCACTGCCCGCACCAGCGCTTGCGGCGGCGCTCACGTTCGCACCAGTGCCGCCGTCATTATCATTGACGGTCTCCTCGGCTGGTTCTCCACCACCCTCTCGCTGCGCTTCGTCCAGCAACCGCAAGCCTTCCATCAGCAGGCCTTGGGTATTGAGTTGCGTGGTTTCCTGATCGGTTTTGCCCTCAAAGTTGAGTTCGAAGTTGCCGCCCGTCCAGCGCAGAACTTTGAAGACCGCCTGATCTCCAAGCAGAGAGCCATAGGTGGCGTGCTTTACCTGCCCCTCAACAAAAAAGACTTCGCACTTCTCGCCTTCGTTATTGAGTTTGAGCTGGCAGCTCTTGCGCCCCATTTCCAGCGACTGCATCAGATCGATCACATTCATCTGCGAAAGGTTCCCACGGACCACGCCGTCAGACGGCGCGGTCTTCGCCATCTTCTCGAGAGCGATGCGGTCCACCGTACGCTTGATACGCCGCGTAGCTTCTTTCAGGAAGAACGGTTTGGCCAGGTAGTCGTCGGCGGCATCCTGCGGCGAAAGGCGCTCATCAATGTCTGTACGGCTTGCCATCAAGATCGCCGAAAAATTCGCCGTGGCCGGACGGCTTTTCAACTTCTCCACCAGCTGCCGTCCATCCATCCCCGGCATTCGGTAGTCGCACACAACAAGATCAGGAGGATCGTCCACCGCCTTCAGCAAGGCGTCCGCCGAATCCATCGCCGCCACCACCCGGGCAAACGGAGCAAGCGCCTGCTGCAACATTCCCAATACCATGGGATTGTCATCCACCAACAACAGTTTGACGTTGTTCTCCATGATTCCAATCAAGCTCGATCTACTTCACCCGCCGGTACTCCCCACTCTTCCCGCCGCTCTTGCCCTCCAACACGATTTCTCGAATCTCAATCCCCTTATCGAGACCTTTTAGCATGTCATAAATGGTGAGGGCGGAGATACTGGCGGCTACTAGGGCTTCCATTTCCACGCCGGTTCCGGCGGTGGTTGCTGCTTTGGTGGCAATCGCGACGCCATTCTCGCACAGGCGCAACTCGACATCAACGTGCGAGAGAGGTAACGCATGGCACATCGGGATCAGGTCGGCCGTGCGTTTCGCGGCCATGATTCCGGCGATGCGAGCCACTTCCAGCGGATCACCTTTTGGGTTCTGCGGCAACGTTTTCAAAACCTCTGGCTTGATAACAACAAAAGCGCTGGCTCGCGCCTCGCGCCTGGTAGCCGCTTTGCCGGAAACATCGACCATTCGCGCGTGGCCGGAATCGTCGTAATGGGAGAGCCTCTTCGGCATGCGGAACCTCTATCTTACAATGGGATGCCACGGAGAGACGTATCGCTGGTTTAGACCTGCAGTCAAACGCAATCATCGCAGCATTACCGCTATCCATTCGCCGGGGAGGATGTGCTCGCGATCAGCGGGCATCACGATGTAGCAATTCGATCGACATCGGGCTGCGATATCGCCCGATCCTTGCCATTGAACGAGATCCACTTGCGAGTCTTCGTACTGGCCAGAAAGAATGGCGGGGAGAAATCGCTTCAGCCCGGCCTTGGCGCGGATCTCGGATTTCAGTCGAGCGTGCAGAAACGCCAGCGGCCGCGCGGCCGCGCCTGCCAGCGCTTCGATGATGGGACGGGCGAATAATTCGAAGGTGACCATGGTTGAAACCGGATTGCCGGGAAGACCAAAGAAATACGTATGCGATTCAGGGACCGGAGTTCCCGGGCGGGCGAGTCGCCCGCTCCCCCACGAACGACTGGGAACACGGCCGAATACCACGGGACGGCCCGGCTGGATTTTCGCTCCGGTGAAATGGAATTCGGCTCCCATTTCCGCCAGAACTTGCTCGACCAGATCGTAGCGCCCCATGGAGACACCGCCGGTCATTAGAAGCAAGTCGGACTCTAAGCCCTGCTCGATCAATTGCCGTAGCCGGCGCGGTTCGTCGGGGGCAATGGACAGCAGCACGGGTTCACCTCCGGCTTGCTCGACCTGCACCGCGAGCGAGTAGCTGTTGGAGTTGCGAATCTGAGCCGGAGTGATTTCGGCTTCGACCTCAACGATCTCATCGCCTGTCGCCAGCACTGCAACACGGGGACGACCGTAAACTTGCAGCCGTGATTTACCCACCGAGGCGGCGAGCGCGATTGCAGCCTCACTGAGCCGCGTTCCGCGATCGAGCAGAAGGCTGCCAGCTTTGGCCTCGGCCGCTTGAGCCACGATGTTTTCGCCGGGTACCACGCTCTTTGTGATTTCGACGCACTCGCCATGCAGGGTTGTGTACTCGATCATTATTACTGCGTCGGCGCTCAGTGGCGCAGGCGCACCCGTCATGATGGAAAACGCTTCGCCTCTATTGAGTGAGGAGACAACTTTCCCAGGGATCGGGCCTGCTTTGATCTCCCCTATCACCGTCAGCTTTGCCGGAAGTTTCTCCAGATCGGCGGCATGGACTGCGTAGCCATCGCGCGTGGATCGAGGAAATGGAGGGATGTCGCGATCCGCGATGACTGGATCGGCAAGGATTCGGCAGGCAGCCTGCAGCAAGGTTACGGTTTCAACGGTGCTTGGGGACAGCAGGGAAGCATGGTCTTCTATAACTTGGCGCGCGTCTTCGAAAGTTAGGACCAGCGAATCTGGTGCAGCCATTCAAAGATGATAGTGGAAAGAGAAGGCCAAATTATTTTAGCTATCGACCTCTGGGTATAGCCCTTCAAACTCCAACTTCCGGACTTTGACAGGCTTTTGTGGAGCCGTTGGGGACGGCAAGCCTTCGAAACCCTACCGGACCAGTTCCTGTCCTAGCAGCGTGGCATTGCTGGCAAACGAAAGCCCGACTTCCAGGTCGACGATGCGGTTCCGCACTAGCTGGGCGATTTCGCCGTCGAAGTGTTGCATGCCTTCGGCAGCGCCGGCTTTCATGGCGTCGAGCACCGTTTTGCCGTCGCGCTCGCCTTTCTCGATGCACTGCCGTGTGCGCGGATTGGTTTTCAGGATCTCGGCAACCGGGACGCGGCCATTCCGATCGGTCTTCGGCAGGAGGCGTTGGCAGATGATGTAGCGGAACGATTTGGCAAAGCGCTCGCGTATCTTTTGCTGTTCATCGGGTAAAAATGAGCTGACGATGCGCTCCACGGTTTTTGACGCGTCCACGGTGTTGAGACTGGAGAGAACCAGATGTCCTGTTTCTGCAGCTTCCAAAACGATCTCAATGGTTTCGCGGTCGCGCATCTCTCCAACCAGAATAACCTTAGGAGCCTGGCGCAGGGCAGAGCGCAAGGCGTGAGCAAAGCTGGGCGTGTCGCTGTGCAGTTCGCGCTGATGGATGGTGGAGCACTTGTGATTGTGTAGAAACTCGATGGGATCTTCGATGGTGATGATGTGATAGTACTTCTCGCGATTGATGCAATCGAGAAGCACGGCGAGAGTGGATGACTTGCCGGAACCGGCAGGACCGGTGACCAGGACGATGCCATCGCGCAACTTAGCCACATCGGCAAGGTGCGCGGGCAAACCGAGTGAAGCCAAATCCGGGATCAAGGTGGAAATCACGCGCATCACGACGGCGCAACTGCCACGCTGAATGAAAATGTTTACCCGAAAGCGCGCGACCCCGGACAAACCGTAGGATACGTCGCACGATCCGTGTTCCCGAAGGGTTGCGACGGCTTGTTTGTTGTCTCCAATAAGGTCGGCAGCGAGGCGTCGGGTGTCATCCGCCGTGAGGCTGGCGAGTCCCGGCACCTGCACGGGAATAAGCTGGCCGTAAACCTGGACCTGAGGCGGACGTCCGGGAGAAAAAATCAGGTCGCTGATTTTTTCCGCTGCACGCAGCATCGCTGCCAGCAAAGCCGGCGTTTCCACTTTGCCACTGCCGGAATAACCTTCCAGAGAAACCGAAATTGGCGCGATGCCTGGTGCGACCATCTCATCCTCAGTTCAAGGAATTACACGCACCACAGAGTGGAGAAAGGGCCAACCACATTTGCGGCCAGATGTTTACACTCTAGCGCGACGGCCGGCAAAGTGTAAGGACAGTAAAGTACATAGTCCTTAGTAATGTAGAGGCGAGCGCAAACGAAAAAAGGCGGCTGAGTGAGCCGCCCTTGTATACCCTGCAAGTCGTACACAAACTGCGCAGATAGGAAAACGACCTAATTTGTCTTCTTAGGTGGCGCTTTCTTCTTGCCATAGTCGACTTCAACCTTGGCGCCGATAGTGGCGAGCATCTGCTTGGCTACGTCCGCGTATTGGCCCGTGGGTTGCAGTTCCAGATACTTGTTGAAGGCCTCCGCGGTACCCGGGGGCGCGATCGTTTTATCTCCCTGCAAAGTTGCTTTCCCGATAAGGTTAACGCCCTTCTGATAGTAGGCATCCGCCTTGGTCGGATCGGCCGCTATGCATTTATCGAAGGCCTCAATGGCTTTATCGGCTTGGCCCGCGTTGGTGAGAACGGCGCCCATATTGAAATAGTATTGCCCGGCCGCCGTGGGATCGGCCTGCGCCGCTTGTTGGTAAGTCTTTATGGAGTCGTCGATCTTGCCGGCTTTGCTGTAGGCCTCGGCCAGATTGTTGTAGTAGGCGGCAAGAGTCTTGGTGGCATTGGGGTCTTTCTCATTGGTGGAAGCCTGTTTGAGTTGCAGGGCTTTTTGATAGGCCTCCACCGCGGAGTCGAGGCGCTTCTGTTTTTCCGCCGGGTCGGTCTGTTTGGCCGCAGACAGCCGATAGGCGTCGCCGAGCTTGAACCAGATCAGGTCGCGGGAAGCATCGATCTGATTGGCTGCGGTGAGGTCGGCAATCGCGGTCTCATAATCGCCGCTGTCGGTGGCAACCTTGGCCGCCGCCAGCTTTTCGTTCAGCGACTTCACGGTGTTAACTTCCTTCTTTTGCTTCTCTTGCGCTTCTTGTTGAGCCTTGATCTGTTCCGGCGTCAGGCCCTGGCCCTTCGCCGCTTCTTCGGACTGCTTCTTCATGTCGAAATCGAGCGTGTTTTCGTCCAAGGTGACCTGAAATTTGTTGAAGTGGAAAATTTCCTTGTTGGCTTTCTGGTCGTCAGCGTTCTTGTATAGCGTCACGTTGTAAGAGCCAGCGCCGACTCCCAGAGAGAAATACTCGCCCTTCTTGTTGGTCTTGAGGGTGTATTTCTGGCCATTGTCCTGGTTGGCATAGACCACGATTCCATCGACAATGGGATTGCCCTGCGCGTCTTTGCAAACTCCCTTGACGGTTCCCGACGCGCCCTGGGCGAAAACCAGGGGAGCGCAGAATGCCAGCATTAGGAGAACGAGGGAGAACACTGCGAGGTGCTTTTTCATTTTTGCCTCCCGGCAAAACAGCCGCTACATATGGATTTCCGACCGCTACCTAAGAAATGCGCACTTTGAACTCGCGTGCATTCTACTACCGAACCCTCAACCAACGGCAATGGCTAAACCCTCTCCATGGTGACATACGGAATCGGATCCTTCACTCCCGCCGCCTTAAACGCCTGCAATCGCAACGCGCAGCTATCACACACGCCACAGGCTTGGTCTTCATGGCGGTAGCAAGACCAAGTTAAATCGAATGGCGCGTTAAGTTCAAGACCAAGCCGGACAATTTCCACTTTCCTCATGGCGATGAGCGGGGTCACGATCTTGATGTTGCCCTTTTTCGTACCCATCTGAATTACGCGGTTGAAGGCTTCATAGTACGCAGGACGGCAATCCGGATAGCCCGAGCTATCGGGTTCGACAGCGCCAATATAGATTGTCGCAGCTCCGAGTACCTCGGCCCAACTCACTGCGACGGATAGGAAGTGTGCATTGCGGAAGGGCACGTAGGTAACCGGAATGTCATGGTCGCCGGAAGGACCGGTGGGTACGGCGATCTTCTGGTCGGTCAGTGCGGAGCCTCCGATGGCGCGGAGAGCCTCATTGCGCACGAGAAGTTTGTTCCGAATGTTCAGGCGGCCGCAAATCGACAGGAAGGATTGCAATTCGCGCTGTTCGGTGCGCTGCCCGTAACTGACGTGTAAGGCGGAGACATCGTGATCGCGAGCGGCAAGCGCGGCACACACGCAGGAATCCATGCCACCGCTGAGCAGGACGACCGCATATTCTTTTGATGGCGTCGGTGTCATCGTCATCGAATGAACTAGCCCTAAACTCCTTTTACCGCCGGGTCCCAGATGAACTTGTGCAACTGGAGGCCCAGGCGTGCGGGAACTTCATCTGCCAACATCCACTCCGCCAGTTCCCGGGGATCGAGCAGGCAGTGCGAACTGTCGCGGCCTCCCGTTGCATCTTTGCAGAATGCGGGGGAGAACAGCACGGAGTTCACGCGCTCTGCCAGTTTGTGTTGCCGCGTGAACTCACGGCCAAACTCATAATCGATTCGATCGCTAAGAACGAACTTTACTTCGTCACGGGCTGTCAGAGTCGCAAGATTTTCGTTGAGAAACGTGTCGGCCTCACCGGAGTGCGGACACTTCACGTCGACAATCTTGATCACATCCGCTGGAACCCGCTCCAGCGGCCTCTCTCCGCTGGTCTCCAGCAAGACCCGATATTTGTGTTCTAATAGTTGGCGCATCAGTGGGATGAGTTCCCGCTCCTGCAGCATCGGTTCTCCGCCCGTGATCTCCACCAACCCGCCGTTGGGACTGAGCCGTTTCACCTCACTGAGCACCTCGTCCGGGCTGGTCTTTCGGCCACCGCTGAAGGTGTACTCGCTGTCGCACCAGGAGCAGCGCAGGTTGCATCCCGTCAGGCGCACAAACACGCACGGCAGCCCCGCATATGTCGATTCTCCCTGCAACGACTTGTAGATCTCGGTAATCTGCATGGGACGTGGGAATGGTGGCTGGGAACCGCTATTCGCTATACCTATTCGCTATACCGGGCGGTCGTGGTGTCGGTTTCAAATACGGTAACGTCTTTCACGCGGACGCGGCCCTTGGTCACGCTCTTTAACCGCGTGTTTGACTCGTCGTAAAAATACTTGGCCAAATTCTCCGCCGAAGGGTTGATTACGGTAAACGGTTCAATCTCGTTGATCATCCGATGATCGAGTCGGTCGATGACATGCCTCATCACGTCGCGCAGGTCCTTGAAATCGAGCAGCAGCCCGGCTTTATCCAGTTCTGCACCGGCCAGCGTGACCCGAATCTTATAGTTATGGCCGTGCGGATTTTCGCACTTACCCTTGTAGTTGCGCAGGTAGTGTCCTGCCGCAAAAGTATCGTCGACTGTAACTTCGAACATGCATCCCTCGGCGGCTTGACGTGACCCCGGTCCAGACCGCGCCCCATGGCGCCTTTCTATTGTATCGCCCACAGCCGCTATCCTGCTTGACTCCCGCTTCGCACAAATGTAATTTGCCTATTTGGCTTTTATGCGTAAAGGAGCGACCATGCTGCGGTCCGAATTCCTTGTTGTTGTATTGTTCATCCCGGTTTTATTTTCCGATCTGGTTGCCCAGAGTAAGCCGGATGCGCCTGAGTTCGAGGTCAAGGAGTACTACACCAAATACGAGTACAGAATCCCCATGCGGGACGGCGTACACCTGTTCACCTCGGTGTACGTGCCAAAAGATAGCTCACGGACATACCCTTTCCTCATCGATCGGACACCATACAGCGTAGCGCCGTATGGCGTAGATCAATTTCGCAAGCAGCTCGGGCCATCTCCCGATTTCGACAAAGCGGGATACATCTTTGTTTTTCAGGATGTGCGCGGCCGCTATATGTCGGAGGGCACATTCGTCGAGATGCGCCCGCACATCGACAACAAGAAATCCAAACAGGATATTGACGACAGCAGCGATCTCTACGACACCATCGATTGGCTGCTCAAGAACGTGCCCAACAACAACGGTAATGCCGGCATCTGGGGCATTTCTTATCCCGGATTTTTTACCTCGGCAAGCATCATCGACTCGCATCCGGCGCTGAAAGCGGCTTCGCCGCAAGCTCCCATGACGAATCTGTTTATGGGCGACGATGCCTACCATGGCGGGGCATTCATGTTGAACGCCAACTTCGGTTTCTACGCTTTTTTCAGGCCGCAGGAAAATCCACAACTGCCGGCCAAGACGCCTGTTGCGTTCGATTACGGCACAAAAGATGATTATGAGTTTTATTTGAACGTGGGTCCGATTGCGAATCTTTCAAAGTATCTGGAAGGCAAAAGCGAACTGTTTGACGACCAGATGCGCCACGATACTTACGACGACTACTGGAAGGCGCGTGATCTGGCGCCGCACATGAAGGACATCCACTGTGCCGTGCTCACGGTTGGAGGATGGTTCGACGCCGAAGATCTGCAGGGGCCCTTCAGCACGTTCCACGCCATCGACAAAAACAACTCGGGAATCTTCAACGCGCTTGTAGTCGGACCATGGGTCCATGGGGGTTGGGCCCGGTACGATGGCGATCACCTGGGGCGGGTGGAGTTCGCCGCCAATACCGGCGACTATTACCGGAAGAACATTTTGTTTCCGTTTTTTGAGCAGTACTTGAAAGGCAACGGCGACGCGAAACTTCCGAAAGCATACGTCTTCGAGACCGGGACGAATGTTTGGCGACGTTATTCCGCGTGGCCTCCAAAAGCTGCCGAGTCGAAGACCCTCTATTTCCGCGCTGGCGGCGGGCTTTCGTTTGACCCACCTGCTTCCGACTCGCCCGCTTTCGACGAATACCTCAGCGACCCAGCCAAGCCCGTGCCCTTTGTCAATTATGTTTCACTGAACGTGCCGCAGGAATATATGGACTCCGATCAGCGCTTCGCCGCGAGCAGGCCGGATGTTCTGGTATACGAAACACCGGTGCTGCAGGAAGACGTGACCATTGCCGGGCCAGTATCTCCGCGCCTTTTCGTTTCGACCAGCGGAACCGATTCCGATTGGGATATAAAACTGATCGATGTGTATCCCACCGATTATCCCGACAGCAAGCTCGACGAACCCAGGCCGGAAGACAAAAACAAACCACGGCGTGACGTGCCTCCACCCTCGTTCACGATGGCTGGATATCAGCAACTAGTGCGGGGCGAGCCGTTCCGTGGAAAGTTCCGTCATAGTTTCGAAAAGCCGGAACCCTTCACGCCCGGCAAAGTCGAAGCAATCGACTTCACCATGCAGGACGTCAACCACACTTTCCGGCGCGGGCATCGCATCATGGTGCAGGTTCAGAGTTCTTGGTTTCCGTTGACCGATCGCAACCCGCAGATTTTTGTCAACATTCCCGACGCTAAGTCTACCGACTTCGTGAAAGCCACCGAGCGCGTGTATCACGCGAAGGGAGAGGCGTCAGGGATTGTGGTTGGGGTGTTGCCGCGTCCGGGAGCTGCAGAAGAGACTAAGTCAAGATGAATCGCAGGTCGGCCCGATGAGAAAGCTGGCTAGGTATCCATGCCAAAAAACTCTTCGACCACCCTCATTTCGGTCGTCTTTTTATAGTTCGGCAGGCTCTCGATGAAGACGCGCCCGTACTGTTTTTTCAGGATGCGGTTATCGAGCAAGACCAGCAGTCCCCGGTCGTGCAGCGAGCGGATCAGGCGCCCAAAGCCTTGTTTCAACGTGATCACCGCGGCGGGCACCTGGTACTGAAAAAATGCCCTGCCGCCATCGGCGTCAATCGCCCTCACCCGTGCGGCCACGACTGGATCACTGGGGACGGCAAACGGCAATCGATCGATGATCACGCAACTTAGCTGCTCGCCTTGAACGTCCACCCCCTGCCAGAATGATGAAGTCGCAAACAGTACAGCGTTTGGCGTCAGGCGAAACTCTTCGAGCAGCGCGCTCTTGGGCGCCTCGCCTTGTCGCAGCATGGGAAATTCCAACTCGCCCAGCAGCCGCTGATAGATGTCATTCATCTGCGCGTAGCTGGTAAAGAGAACGAAGGCGCGCCCACGCGTAATTTCCAGCAGTTTGCGAATGCGCTCCGCCGCCTTCGCGGTGAACTGTGGCGTTCGCGCATCCGGCAGATCGGGCGGCACATAAAATAGAGCCTGATTTTCATAGTCAAAGTGTGAGGGGAGCACCGACTCGCGAGCATGCTCTAACCCCAGTCGCTGCCGGACATATTCGAATCCTCCGCCGACCGCGAGCGTGGCGGAGGTAAGCACCGCGCTCTCCAGCTTCGACCAGAGGCATTCGCGCAAGATCGGGCCCACATCGATCGGAGTCGCCTGTAAGAAAACATTCTGCCTTCCACTTTTTTCCCTGTCCCTGGTCTCTTGTGATGAGTTGGCTCGCCCCCGGCCGCCCCGCCGCTCAATCCAAAACACCGTGTTGCGGTCCTCGGATTCCATGGCGTAGGCAAGCTGAACCTGCAATTCCTGCGTGCGGCGCACGAAGCTGAAAATCTCCTCCGGCTTCTGCGGTAGGGCTTCAAGTTCGCCGATCAGCCGCATCAAGGACTGATTGAGTGCGAGGAACTCGTCCCCGTTTTCCTCCAGAAACTCCCGTCGAGTTTCAAAGGCAAAGCGTCGCTCTCCTGGCGGCAACAGTGAGAAAAAGAACTGCGACCGCTCCCGCAAACTTCCAAGGGCTCCCGAGAGCGATGCGGAAAGCATTCGGTTCTGTTGCAGCGAACTTTCAACGTCGCGCACCAGATCATCTACGCGCAGGTTGCTTACGGAGATTCCGAAATAGTTGCCGGCGACATCTTCCAATTCATGCGCCTCATCGAAAATCACCGCCGCAGCTTCCGGCAGGATTCCGGCATCGGGCGCCCCATCGGCCTGCAACTTGATGGCAAGATCGGCAAAGAAAAGATGATGATTGACGATGATGATGTCACTCTCCATCCCTCGCCGGCGCATTTCGGTGACGAAACAGCGTTCCCACTCGCTGCACTTCTGTCCGATACAGGCATCCGCGCGCGCATCCAGTTTGTGCCAAAGAGCGCTGGCCTCGGGCAGTTCGGCAAGCTCCGCGCGGTCGCCAGTAGCGGTTGTCTTCTCCCAGGCGGCAATCGCTCGGTATTGCTCAATCTCATCCAAACCGCTGAGCACGGGTTGATCGGTAAGGTCATAGAGCTTTTTGCGGCACAAATAATTGTTGCGGCCCTTCATGTAACAAACAGAAAGCCGGCTGCCAGAAGCCGATTCTCCAAACAGTGCCCGCTCTAGAAACGGAATATCTTTGTAAAAAAGTTGTTCCTGAAGATTCTTGGTTCCGGTCGAGATGATCACTCGCTTGCCCGAGCGAATCACTGGCATAAGGTATGCCAAAGTTTTCCCAGTGCCTGTGCCTGCTTCCACAATCAGGTGCCGCTTTTCTTCCAGCGCCTGCTCGACGGCTTGCGCCATCTGCAACTGCCCGCGGCGAAATTCATAAACGGGATGCGTGCTCGCCAGCGCTCCTCCGGGAGCGAAGAATTGATACAGTGACGCGTCCTTGCCGACGGGCGAGGAGCGTTTCGGAGTTGGGGGAGATACGGGTTGTGAACTTAAAGCCACGGGAGTCTCTATAATAAACACTCCCGGCTGTCGGCACTGATCGCGCTCACTTTGACTCAACCCACTTACAACTCGACCAGCACTCTCGCTACCACCGCGGCCGGCGTTCCGACGCTCGCCATCGTGGGCCGACCGAACGTAGGAAAGTCCACGCTGTTCAACCGCATTGTTGGATCCAGGCGAGCCATCGTCGGCGACGAGCCCGGCATTACCCGCGACCGCCTCTATGGCGATGCGGAGTGGCGTGGACGCCGCATCCGCATCATCGACACCGGCGGCATCCTTCCCGAAGATAAGGACTTCATTCCGTCGGAGATTTTTCGCCAGGCGCGGGTTGCGTTCGACGAAGCCGCCGCGATTGTCATGGTCGTCGACGGCCGCGCCGAACTCGCCGGGCCTGATCTCGAGCTGGTGCGGTTGCTGCGCAAGACCGGACGGCCGCTCTTCCTCGCCGTGAACAAAGCTGACTCCGAAAAGCAATCGTCGATTGTCGACGACTTCCATCGTCTCGGGATCAAGCAGATGTTCCCCATCTCAGCGGAACACGGGCGCGGGATCGATGATTTACTGGATGCTGTCTTGGAAGTGCTGCCTCCGGCGAAAGAGTTAAACCCAGAGAGCACAGGGGATACAGATGAAAAAGAAGAAGAAGCATCTCGGACCGAGGATGAATCAGCAACTGACGTTGAACCGGTGTATGAAACTAAGGTCGCCATCATTGGGCACCCGAATGTCGGAAAGTCCACGCTACTGAATTGCTTGACCGCTTCCGACCGCGCGATCGTCTCGCCCATCCCCGGCACTACGCGCGATGCTGTCGATGAAATCATCGAACGCAATGGCCGGCGCTTTCGCTTTATCGATACCGCTGGCATCCGTCGCAAGGGAAAGACTCACCTGATGGCGGAGAAACTTTCCGTCGTGATGGCTCGCAAGCATCTCGAAGCTGCCGATATCGCTTTGCTCGTCATCGACGCCACCGAAGGCGTCAGTCAACTGGACGCCGCCATCGCCGGCTACGCTCACGAGAGCGGACGCTCAATGATCATCGTGGTCAATAAATGGGACCTCATCACCAGCGGCGAGCTGAAACCTGGCAGACCTTCGAAGGCCATGCGCATGCGCGAAAGCAAGCGCCCCGGCGACCGCGAGGCCTATGAGGAGCGTCTGCGCTACGATCTCAAGTTCCT
>Ga0116129_1000849_pt1 | contig 18153 bp, 15 predicted proteins | sample June2015DPH_17_2_FD_89732 | JGI IMG/M metagenome (GOLD analysis project Ga0116129, IMG submission 89732) | Peatland microbial communities from SPRUCE experiment site at the Marcell Experimental Forest, Minnesota, USA - June2015DPH_17_10 | ecosystem: Environmental > Terrestrial > Soil > Wetlands...
CACAAGGCGTACAAGCGGCGGATTTCAATTCCTACGGGGCGCGCCGCGGCAATCATGAAGTCATGATGCGCGGCACCTTCGCCAATATTCGACTGCGCAATTTGCTGCTGCCGGGCACCGAAGGCGGCGTGACGCTGCATATTCCCAGCGGCGAGCAAATGTCCATTTTTGACGCTTCGGTCAAATACAAGGCGGCCAACACCCCGCTGGTGATACTCGCGGGCAAGGAATACGGCACCGGCAGCTCGCGCGATTGGGCGGCCAAGGGCACGATGCTCCTCGGCATCAAGGCGGTGATCGCGGAGAGTTTCGAGCGCATTCATCGCTCGAATCTGATCGGCATGGGCGTGCTGCCGCTGCAATACAAGGAAGGGCAGAGCACGCAAAGTCTCAAGCTCACGGGCAGGGAAACTTTTGAAATCGTGGGACTCAACCGCGGCGCGGCGAAATTCGTGACCGTCATCGCCAAATCCGATGACGGTAAAACGACGAAATTCGAGGCGCGCTTGCGCATCGATACCCCGAAAGAACTCGATTACTACCAACACGGCGGCATTCTGCAATACGTATTGCGGCAACTCGCGGCGACAACCAAGGCGGCATGAAATGACTCTGACGATGCATCAAGCAACCGTATTACCTTGCAGCCGGGCCTTGAACAGCCTGGCCGCGATTCTCGACAAGGCGGCCGCCCACGCGCAAGCGCGCAAGATCGATGCTGCGGTATTGCTCCAAACCCGGCTGGTTCCCGACATGCTGCCCCTGAGCAGTCAAATATTCATCGCGAACGATATTGCCGGCGGCGGCGCGGCGCGCCTCGCCGGCGCGGAGGTGCCCGCCTTCGATGGCAAGGACAAGAGCTTGCCGGAATTGATCGCCAATACGCGCCGCACGGTGGCCTATTTGGAATCACTGAAACCGCAGCAGTTCGAGGGCGCCGAGGATCGAACGATCACCTGGCAAACCCGCAGTGCCAGCAAGAGCATGCAAGGCATGCCCTATCTGCTCACCCATGTGCTGCCCAACGTATATTTCCATGTCACCACCGCCTACGACATCCTCAGGCAGGCGGGTCTGGAAATCGGCAAGCAGGACTACCTGGGACCGTGAACGGAGTACGAGTTTCGAAGGGCCATCCTCCGTCGTGTGGCCGCACTCGTCGGCCCGAAATCAGGTGTCGTCCAACCCCCGCCTATAGCAACGTGATGTTGACCGGTAGGAGCAACGTCGGGAGGGCGTGCGCTACTCGAACCGGTCAACCTCACGGTGCCTTGGCGACGACGGAGCCGGCTTCCACCAATACCATCGTGCTGGGATTCAGATGCGCTTTGATGGCGGCATTGACTTGTTCGCGGGTGAGCGCTTTCACGGCCTTGGGAAAGCCGTCGAGCCAGGTGGGGTCGAAGCCCCGCTGCGTGTTGATCAGAATGGTCTCGGCCAGCCCTAAGGTGGTCGACATACCGACGAAGTAGCTGCCGATGGCTCCCTGTTTTCGCGCCGCCAACTCTTGATCGGTGACGCCGTCGGTCCACCATTTGACGAGTTCGCGGCGCGTCGATTCGACGCCCTTGGACAGTAGTGCCGGCGCAAACGAGGCGGAGGTCTCCCAAACGCCATCGACGATGCTGTCATCGGCCACGGTGGCGCCAATGTTGTAGGTCAGCCCCTCCTTGTCGCGTACCGTGCTCATCAGCCGCCCGGTGAAGCCGCGGCCGAGAATCGCTGTGCCGATCCGCAACGCGAGCGTATCGGGGTCGCTGTAGCGAAGCCCTGTCGCTTGGCCGAGCAGCATCGAGACGCTGGGCTTATCCGCCAGCGGCACGCTCACTTCGCTCGCGGCCGTGGTCGAGGCAGGTTTGGCGGGCCGCACATAGTCCTGGCCGCCGCTCCATCCGGCAAACGCCTTGGTCACTTCGGATTGCGTATCGGCATCGGAGACATCGCCGACCACGACCAGGGACATATGCGCCGGACCGTAGTATTTCGCCTGAAAGTTGCGGATCTCCTCGATGTTGGCGGAGCGCGCCGCGGCGATGTATTCATTCAGCGTATGGGGACGATTGGGGTGCCCCGGCGGGAATATCGCACGATTGAAAGCCTCGGCCGCGCGAGCGCCGGTGTCCTGCGCGGAGGCCTCGAGCTCTCCAATGAATTGCTGTTTCGCCTTGTTGAACTCCGTAACCTGCAGTGCGGGCGTGCGCAGCTCTGCCGCGATCGTTTCTATGATCAGCGGCAAGTCCTTTCTCAGACACTTCGCCCGGATCTCCAGGGACTGCACGCCGACCGTGAAGCTGACTTCCGCGCCGACGTTATCCAATTTGTCGGCGATCGCAAACTTGTCGAGCGCCTTGGTGCCGCGATCGAGCATCATGCCGGACAGCGTGGGGATGGCGATGTTGCCGGGATCCGCCATGGCATCGCCCGCGGGCAAAACACCCAGAATGATGACCACATCCTTGACGTTGGTGCGGTACGTGATCACATCGATTCCATCAATTTTCGAGCGGTGCGCCTGATCCGCCATGTTCGCCGTCGCGGCGCTGCCCAGCAGCAGCAGCAGCATCATCATCGTGGAAAGTCGAATCACGAGCCCTTCTCCGTTTTAGGCGCCACGGGGACGAACCAGCCGGTCGTACTTTGATCCGCGGCGAAATATTGTTTGGCTACGCGCTGCACGTCCGCGGGGGTGACTTGCTGCACCTTCTGCGGAAAGGTCACATACAGCGTCCAATCACCGACACCGATCCATTCACTGATTTCGCCGGCGATCGCCGCCGTCCCGTCACGCTTGTAGGCATCTTCAGCGATGTATTGCTGCTTCACGCTGGCCACCTCAGCCGGCGTCACGCCGCTGGTCTTGATCTTGTTGATTTCCGCCAAGAGCGCCTTTTCCACCTCATCGTGGGTCGTTCCCGGCGTCAACGCCGCGAACAAGGTGTGCAGCGACAGGTCGTGATGCAGATCCGTACCGGACCCGGCGCTCAATGCCAACCCTTGGTCGACCAGAGCGCGGTACAGACGCGCGTTCTTGCCTGAGCTCAAGATGGCATCGAGCATCTCCAGAGGCGCCTGATCGGCATCTCTGCCGTTCGGCACCTTGTGCGCGACGATGATGGTGCCGAGTTCACCCGGACGCTTGACCATGACGCGCCGCTCGCCGGTCTGTGCCGGCTCCTCCGTGTACACGGTCGGAATGGGCGCGGGCGAATGGGGATACACGCCGTAGTATTTCTTGATCAGCGCCAGGACCGGCTCGGTTTCAATGTCGCCCACGACGGTGACCGTCGCATTGTTCGGCCAATAAAAGGTGTCGTAGAACTCGCGCAGTTTGCCGATGGGCACATGTTCGATGTCGCTCTTCCACCCGATCGTCGGATGGTGATAAGGCAATGCCACGTAGGCCGCCGCGCTCACCTCTTCCAACAGGACATTTTCCGGATCGTTCTTGCCGCGTTCGTACTCGTTGCGCACGACGGTCATTTCGGCCTGTCGATCCGATTCGCGCAGCCAGAGGTGGCGCATGCGGTCCGCTTCGATGGCGATATAGCTCTCGAGGCTCTCGCGGCCGATGGTGGCAAAGTAATTGGTGCGGTCGAATGATGTACTGGCGTTGAACTGTCCGCCCACACGTTCGAGCAATTGCTTGATGCTGTTGCCCTTCGGATCATTGAAAGCTTCGCTGCCCTTGAACATCATGTGCTCGAGGATATGCGTAGCACCGGTGGTGCCGGTCACTTCGTTGCGCGATCCGACCTGATAGGTGACTTCGAAAGTGACGACCGGCGCGGAATGATCCGGCACCAGCAGCACGGTCAACCCGTTGCTGTCGAGCCGATACTCGTCGATGCCGCCCAAGGACTTGATGTGCGAGAAACCGGGGCTGGGTGTGCTCTGAGCGGAAGCGGGAGTCGCAGACGGCGCCGTCTGCTGGCCGGCAGCACTCTTGAGGGGGGCGGCTTGAATGGCGGCGGCCAACAGGCCGGCCACGCCCGCCCAAACCAGGCACGATTTGTTAATGCCGATCTCGCACATGCTCGCTCCAACGTTCACGGGGTAATCGGTAATTCTAGTTCTTTCTGGCAGGCGAGTGGCTACATTCGCGCGGCCAGCGTGGTCAACCCCAGCACCGCGCGCAGAAAGGGCGTGGGAATATTCAACCCGCGCGCAATCTCGACCACCGCCCCGAGCTGGGGCTGAAGTTCTAAGGTACGGCCCGCCTCCATATCCGCGAGCATCGATGTCTTGAAGTCGCCCAGCCGCTGCGTGACCGCGATGCGCTCCTCCGCCGACATGGCGATCTTAAGATGCAGCGATTCTGCGCAGCGCTGCATTTCCTCCATCATGTGGATGCACAGCTCGCGCACCTCGGCATTGGCCAGCATCTTTCCGGTACCGCAGCGCGTCAGGGCACTGAGCGGATTCATGGTCATGTTGCCCCAGAGTTTGGTCCACACGTCGCGCCGAATACCATCCGACGCGTGGGCGTTGATGCCACCCACCCGCAGGGCGTTCACGACGGATTCAACTCGAGCCGAGAGCCCCCCGCCGGGTTCGCCCAGGATGAATCGATCGGCGGCCACGACTTGGACATTCGCGGGAGAAGCGACGCGCACCGAGGCGTGGACCACGGATCCGAGAATGCGTTCGCGCGGAAACGTCCGCTCCTGGGAACCCTCTGGATCCACAGAGTGAAGACATCGATTGGACAGCGGGCCGCCGAAATCGTGAAAGAACCACCAGGGGATGCCGTTGGTGCCGCTGATCACGACCGTCGAGGGGCCGATCAAGGGGCTCAAGTCCGGCGCGAGTTGCGGCAGCAGGTGCGCCTTGACGGCGAGAAACACATAATCGTGCACGCCGAGTTCGACCGCAGATCCCGCCCGCGGATGGCTGGTGCGGCTCGCCGCTTCTTGGGCTACACGCATTCCCGAGGCGCGCAGAATATCGAGCGTGGCGCCCCTCGCGAGCATGGACACAGACCACCCTGCCCGGTCGAAGGCATCGCCTATCCACGCTCCGATCGCGCCTGCCCCCACGATGGCTACTGACGAACTCATGGCGGCGACAATACCAGCAGCTGGATGATTGAGCCTGTCTTTGGCGGCGGGCGATATAGACTAGGCATCACGGACCTTAAGGGATTTACGCAGTCATAATCAATCGAGTTAGTATCTATATGCAATTGTTTATACAGGTAATTATTTGAAAAAAAAGAAGTCGGCCAGTGCGGTGGCGACGCCCTGGGTGGCGCTGTTCGATCTGGACGGCACACTCACTTGGCACGATACCCTGCTGCCGTTTCTGATGGGATTCTTAAGAAGGCGTCCGCATCAGGCATTGGGTTTGTGGCGGCTGCCCTTCGCGCTCGGACGCTATTGGCAAGATCGCGATCGCGGCCTGCTCAAGTCACGCTTCATCCGCATGGTCATGGGCGGCGAACGACGTTCCGTCATCGATGCCTGGGCCGAATCCTTCGTCGGCGGCCTCAAGCCTAACCAGCGCTTTCGCCCGCTTGCCCTGGCCGTCGTGGAGGCACACCGCGCAGCCGGTGATCACCTGGTGCTCATGTCCGCCAGTCCGGATTTGTACGTTCCGCTCATCGGCAAGCTTCTCGGCTTCGAACGCACCGTGTGCACCGAGGTTGCGTGGCAAGGCGAGCGTCTTGACGGACGCCTCAAAACCCCTAATCGCCGCGGCGAAGAAAAGCTGCACTGCATGACCTGGCTGCGCGAGCAATACCGAGGCCTACCCATCATCGCCTACGGAAATTCAGCCTCTGATTTAGATCATATGCGCGCCGCGGAGCGCGCGCTTTTGGTCAACGGCAATGATGCCGCGCGACGCCTGGCCGCGAAATGGAATATCGCCGTGTCCTACTGGAACTAAACCTCGGCGCTACCGGTGGGTGTTGGACGACAACCGATTTTCCAGCCGACGCGTGCGAATGAGCCACACGACCGACGATGGCCATTCGAAACTCGTACCCCGCACGGTGATGTTGAGCGGTCCCTCGCGACAGGCCTCGGCCATCCGAAGAACCGCTCAAATTCACGGTGGCCGGCTCCGCAGCGAGCGGTGCAGCCTGAGCAACAAGCTCTCGGTGGTAGGCCAGTCGATGCAGGGATCGGTAATGGACATCCCGTACACGAGCTTGCTCAAGTCCTTCGGAATGGATTGGCTTCCGGGCTTCAAATGGCTTTCGAGCATCAGGCCGACGATGGAGCGGTTTCCTTCGGCGATTTGGGCGACGCAATTTTCAGCGACCAGGGGCTGCAGGTCCGCATCCTTGTTCGAATTGCCGTGGCTGCAGTCGACCACGATGGTGGCCGGCAGTCCGGCGGCGGTCAATTCGCGCTCCGCGAGGGCAATGCTGACGGCATCGTAGTTGACCCGCCCTCCGCCGCCGCGCAATACGATGTGTGCGTGCGGGTTGCCTCGCGTGCGAAACACGGCCGATTGGCCCTGTTGCGTGATCCCGAGAAAATGGTGCGGATGCCGTACCGAGTGCAATGCATTGATCGAGGTCGCCAGCGACCCATCCGTGCCGTTCTTGAATCCCACCGGGGTCGACAAGCCGCTGGCCATTTCCCGGTGGGTTTGCGATTCGGTGGTGCGCGCGCCGATGGCGGTCCAGGTAATCAATTCGGACAGGTACTGCGGCATGATCGGATCCAGCGCTTCGGTTCCCGCGGGCAGCCCGAGCCCAGCCACGTACAGCAGCAGTTCCCGCGCCAGCAGAATGCCCTTTTCGATATGGAAGGAATCGTCCAGGTCGGGATCATTGATCAAGCCCTTCCACCCCACGGTGGTGCGAGGCTTTTCGAAGTACACGCGCATGATCAGCAGCAGCGTGGAGTCGACCTGAGCGGACAACTCCTTGAGACGTCCCGCGTATTCGCGCGCCGCCGCCACATCATGAATCGAACAGGGGCCCACGACCACGAACAGGCGCCGATCGCGCCGTTCCAAAATGGCGCGCACGGCTTCGCGGGATTTCAGTACCGTCTCGGCCGCTTGGGTGGTCAGCGGTAAACGCCGTTTGACTTCCTCCGGCGTCGCCAATAGATCGCTGGACGCGACGTTGACGTTCTGTAATTGCTCTTGAATGGTCGCCACGTTTTGCCTACATCGAAGTGCGAATGGTCCAAAGTTCGGGAAAGAACTTCAGCTCCAGCGCCTTGGTCAAGTACGACACACCGCCCGTACCGCCGGTGCCGCGCTTGTCGCCAATGATCCGCTCGACGGTCTTCACGTGCGCAAACCGCCACAATTGGAATTTGTAATCCAGGTCGACCAAGCGCTCGGCCAACTCGTACAAGTCCCATTCTTTGACGGAATTGTGATAGACGCTGAGCCATGCCGCGGCGACCTGCTTGCTGGCCTGATACGGTTGGGTGAAGTCCCGATCGATGGCCTCGGCGGGTACATCGAGCCCGCGCCGGCTCAAGAGGCGCAGTACCTCATCGTATAGGCTGGGTGCGCGCAGCGCGCGGTCGAGGGTCTCATGGACCTGCGGATCGTTGCGGAACACCTTGATCGTGTCGGCATTCTTGTTGCCGATCAGAAACTCCAGCATCCGATACTGAGGAGACTGGAATCCGGAGGATTTTCCCAAGGTATTGCGAAACGCGGAATAGTCGTAGGGCGTCAGGGTCGCCAGTACATCCCAGCACTGCAGCAGCTGCTGTTGGATGGTGGAAACGCGCGCCAGCATTTTGAAGGTCGGACCGAGATCGTCGCGCTGCACACACGCGACCGTGGCGTTCAGTTCGTGCAGACACAGCTTCATCCACAGCTCTGACACCTGGTGAATGATGATGAACAGCATTTCATCGCGCTGATAGGACAATGGGCGCTGCGCGCCGAGCAATTTATCGAGCTGCAGGTACTGCGAATAGCTCAAGGCCTCGCTCAAGTCCCAGTGGACCTGCTCGTCGCTCAAATCCACGAAGGGTTTGACCCGTGGCGGCGTTTCGTTCATGGGCTTGATGTCGTTCGTAGTCTAATTCTTGAATACCCAGGCCGGAACCGTGCGCCAGCCGGCCAACAATTCGCGGTCGAGCCGCCGATAGTCCGGCTCGAGCTTTTCAACCAGACGCCAGAAGCTCGGGGAGTGATTCATATGCTTGGTATGCGCCAGCTCGTGGATGAACAAATAGCGCACCACATCCGGACGCAGAAACACCAGGGAACAGTTCAAGCTGACGGTGCCGCGCGTCGAACAGCTTCCCCAGCGCGTGCGCTGGCAGCGAATGCTCACCCGGGCGACGGAATACTTCAGCTCCGCGGCCAGTTGCAGGAGCCGAGGGACGAGGCGTTCCCCGGCCGCGCCCTTCAGCCAGCTTTGCAGCAACACCCGCGCCGCCGAATCGTCCGGCGCCTGCACCACCAGACGGCTGCCCTGCGGCTCGAGACTGCGGAGCGGCCCGCGCCGCCATTCCACCGCCAGGTGTTCGCCCGTGAAGGCAAACTCGATCGACGGCGGCACGGGCTCGGCGGGGGCGACGAAGCAGCGCATCGCCGCCACTTTGCGATTGATCCACGGCGTGAAGCGCTGGACGAAGTCGCGCACCGCATGCGCGTTGACGCCCACCGGTACGACGATCTCAACGCGGCCGCCGACATGCACCCGCGCCGTGAGGCGCCGCGCGCGGGGACTTACCCGAACCGCGAACGGGTCGCTCAAGCTACGCGTCTCGAACAAGGATAGCTGCGTGCCGTGTGGCTTCATCGCGCCGAATGATACCAGGTTAGGAGTGTCGCTGACCGCCGCGCAGAGCCGTTATGGCTTCGCCAATGACGCCAGCCGGCGCTGCGCCAGTTTGTAATCCGGCGCCGCGATGAGGGCCTTTTCAATCCAGTTGCGCGCGCCCAAATGGTCGCCGCGGGTCTGCAACTCGCGGCCGAGCGCCAGATACGCCTCGGCATGCCCCCACCCCGGCGCATCGATCCGGGTGCCGGAGGATTGTTCGAACAACTGCGCCGCCGCCTGCAGCTGCGCGAAGCCTTTCTGGCTTTCGGCGGATCCGGGTTTTGCGCCGCGCATCTCCTGCATTGCCAGCAACAGCACCGCACGTGGATTGCGAGGCTCCAATTTGAGCGCGGCCTTCAAGCGATCGGCCGCACGCGACCTCAACAGCACGGCCTCCAGCGACTTTAGGTCGGCAAGAGCGGCATAGCAGGCCGACTGCAGCACCATGGCTTCGACCGAGTCGGCATTTTGGTCGAGCACGGGCTTGAGTTCATCGATGCAATCCGAGAATGCCGCCTCCGCGCCGCGGGCGCGACCCTCATGCGCCAGCTGTCCGACACGGTATTGCGCATGCGCCAGGTGATAGCGGGCGTTGAAGTCCTTGGGATCGCTCTTGACTTGCGCCGTCAAGTTTTGAACGAGATTCGCGAGGCTGTTCTCATCTTCGGTTTGATAGGCATAGTCGATCCGAGCCTGAGTATCACCGCCCTCTTGCGCTTGGGCTGCACCGGCGGTGCTGAGCACGAGGGCCAACAAAATACGTCTGGCAATGAGCATACTATCGAAGATAGCATAATGAGGATTGCAAGCTTGAGCCTGGATCTGATCGATATTGGGGCGAATCTCACGCACGACAGTTTTGCGGGAGATCGCGAAGCCGTCATGACGCGCGCGTTACAAGCCGGCGTGCGCCGGCAAATTGTCACGGGCGCGGATCTGCCGAGTTCCCGGCGAGCCGCGGCGCTGGCTGCCTCCCATCCGTTGCGCCTTTGGAGCACGGCCGGCGTTCATCCGCACCATGCGCACTCCTTCGCCGCTTCGGATCGCAGTGAGCTGATGGATTTGTTGAACGCCGATTGCGTGGTGGCCGTCGGTGAGTGCGGCCTGGACTATTTCCGCAACCTCTCCCCACCGCCCGCGCAACGCACGGCTTTTGTTGCGCAATTGGAAATCGCCGTGCAGTTGCGTAAACCGGTGTTCCTCCATCAACGGGATGCGCACGGCGATTTCGCCGCGATATTGCGCGAGTTCGACGGCAGGCTGCACGGCGGCGTCGCGCATTGTTTTACGGGAGGCAGGCTCGAACTGGACGCGTACCTGGCGCTCGGCCTGTACATCGGCATCACCGGTTGGGCCTGCGATGAGCGGCGCGGCGCCGAGCTGCGCGGCGCGGTGCCGCTCATCCCCGCCGACAGGCTGCTGATCGAGACCGACGCGCCGTATCTGTTGCCGCGGGATATGACCCCGCTGCCGAAGTCGCGGCGCAACGAACCGGCTTATCTGCCGCACATCGCGGCGACGGTCGCGCATTTGCGCGGCGAACCCCTCGATGCGATCGCTGCGCTCACCACACGCAATGCCGTGGCGCTGTTCGGCCTTACAGGTTCGTGAACAGGTGCGGGCTCGGCCGCAGCTGCGCGAGCAGCCGGTTCCAGGTATCGGTGTGCTGGTCGGAATCCGGCAGTGCGGGGACGCTGCTGCGATCGACCACGGGAAATTCCATTTCGATGCCATCCAGCATCACCACCCACTTCGGAATACCCTTGGTGAATTTCCCGACGTTCGAGAACAGCAGGCGCCCCTCGACCGGCGCATCGCCGACCAGGGCCTTGACCGCCGCGATTCGGTCGTACAGCGCGGGCTGTGGATTATCGAATGTGTAGCGATGTCCGCGGCCCATGACGGTCCAATCGCTCATCTGGTCGCCGCCGAAGATCAAGCCGGTCACCCGGCGCGTATCGAGGACCAGGATTCCACGCGGCGTCAGGAGAATATGGTCAATATGGATGAAGCCGCCCATCCCGTCCGGAACGAGAACTTGATGCGCGGCCGCGAAGGCCACGCGCTCCAACCGCACCAGCAAGGACTTACGGCGCGCACGGCGCTGATAGGCGCGCACCCCAAAAAACCCAAGTGCCGCCAATAGCAATACCGCTGCGCCGAGGCCGATCCACTGCGGTTCGATGCGTAGGTCGGTCATTCGAGCGCTGCGGCCAGTGCCTCGAGCGTGGGCGGCAGGTCCACGCAGCGCTGTGGCAGGCGCAGCAGGCGGTCGAGACTCTCCGGAACCGCGATGGCTTCGCCGATGATGGGCTCCACGATTTCATTGAACTTTGCCGGGTGCGCCGTTGCGACCAGGATCCACGGTGACGCGCGCCGTTCCGCCGCGCTCAGGCGGCTATAGACTTCCGCCGCAGTCGCGGTGTGCGGGCACCATTCGCGTCCGTACTGCATGAAGTCCCCTCTGATACGAGCGCGAATTGTAGCGTCATCGACGCTATCCGCGCTCAAGTGTTCGCGCATTGTCTCCCATGTCGGATACAGCGCGCGAATGCGCTCCATATTGCTCGGGTTTCCCACATCCATGGCCGACGCCAAGGTGGCGACGCTTGGGCGGGGCTGCCATCGGCCGGTGCTCAAATAATCAGGAACGGTGCGATTGATGTTATGCGCCAGGACGATGCGCCCCACCGGAAAACCCATGGCGCGGGCCCACAACGCCGCGCAGGCATTGCCCAGGTTGCCCGCCGGAATGATGTAGGACGGCTCGGTTCCGGTGCGCGTGGCAATTTCAAGACTCGAGGCGATGTAGTAAACCATCTGCGGCAGCAGCCGCCCGACGTTGATGCTGTTGGCGGAGCTGAACCGAAATTGACGGCTCAAGGCCGGATCGCGGAATGCTTCCTTGACCAATCCTTGACAATCGTCGAACGTGCCATCGACACGCAGCGACAGCACATTCCCTCCCCAGCAGGTCAACTGTTGCTCCTGGCGCGGACTCACCAGTCCCTTGGGGTAAAGGATGACCACCCTGACCCAGGGGCGGCCGCTAAAGGCGGCGGCGACGGCGCCCCCGGTATCGCCCGATGTCGCCACCAACAGGGTCAGCGGTCGTGCCGGCGTAGCCGCTTGCAGGCGCTGCTGGCTCTCGGCGAGAAACCGCGCGCCGAAATCCTTGAACGCCGCGGTGGGCCCGTGATAAAGCTCGAGCACAAACAGGGGGTCGGGGCAGGCCACAACGGCGGTTGTCGGGGCGGGTAGACTCAAGGCGGTATCGGCGATTTCCGCGAGCGCGTCCTGCAAGCCATCACCCGCGAAGAATTCGGCCAGCGCCGCGCGCGCGATTTGCGGCAGGCCCGAAACGGAAGCGAATGCCTTCGCATCGAGAGTCGGGAGCCGGGTCGGAATATAAAGTCCGCCGTCCGGCGCGAGGCCCTGCGCGATGGCATCGCTCAAACTCACCGGCGTAGCGCCGCCTCGTGAGCTTGCAAACTTGAGTCCCGCCATCAGGCCTTTACCACTCGAGCGCCGTAGTTCTGCATGAGGGACACCCACGAGTCCGACTGCAAGTCGTGTGTGGCAAAAGCGGCCACCATGGCGCCGCGCACTGCCTCCGCATGTTGAAACGCCGACCACGCAAAGATCGCAGGACCCGCCCCGGATATCGAGCAGCCCAGTGCACCCGCGGACATGGCGGCGCGCTGCACATCCTTGAAGCCGGGAATCAAAGAATGCCGCTGCGGCTCGATGATCACGTCGTTGAACGATTCGCGGATCATCTCCAAGTCGTTGGAATAGCAGCCGCTGATGAAGCCGGCGAGATTCGCGCTCTGCCAAACGTAATCCGACCGGCTGACATTGATGTTGAGGATGGCGCGCGCCTCGCGGGTCCCTAGATACATGTGAGGATGCACCAAGACGCAGCGCAGTCCGCGCGGAACGGGTATTTGCTTCACGCGCGGATTGTCGATGCCCACGGTCAGGGTGAGGCCGCCGTACAGGCAGGGAGCAATATTGTCGATGTGTGCCGCGCCGCTCGCGACGATCTCCCCTTCCATGGCAAATTTGAGCAGCTGCAGCTGGGGCGCGGGCGCGTGCAGCAACGCGTTGGCGGCAACGACGGCGGCGACGGCCGATGCGGCCGAGCCCCCCATGCCGGATCCCAAGGGAATGCCCTTTTCGATATCCAGCTCAAATCCAAAGCCCGGCGACAATGCCGCGTGCATGACCTGCACCGCGCGACCGGCCGTGTTGGCCTGAGGTTCGACCGGCAACTCACCGGCCACGCCGGTGATGGATCGGATCCGCACCACGTTCTCTTCGATTCGGCGGATCCGAACCCGGTCGCCGACCTCATCGACGGCGTGTCCTAGAATGTCGAATCCAATCCCCACGTTGGCCACCGTGGCCGGCGCAAAAGCGGTAACGTCAGTGAGCACGGTGTCCTCGCGTTAGAGATGGGCGCCGAGATAGGCGGACAGGCGCAACAGATCCGAAAACACGCCCGCGGCGGTGACTTCGGGTCCCGCGCCGGGACCTTGCACGATGAGCGGGTTGTCGCAATAGCGGCGCGTGGCGAAGCGCACCACGTTGTCGGTGAGCGCGATATTGGCAAAAGCATGCTTGGCGTTGAGGCGCATCAATCCCACGGTTGCCTTGCCGCCGGCATCGATGCGTCCGACGTAGCGCAGCACCTGATTCTTTGCACGCGCATCGGCGAGCGCGGCGGCCATGGCGGCGTCGGACTCCGGCAGGCGCGCCATGAATTCCTCGACGCTGCACCGGGTGAGCGCTTCCGGGACCAGGCCTTCCACTTGCACATCGGATATTTCCAGCGTGAGGCCCATTTCGCGCCCGAGAATGATGAGCTTGCGCGCCACGTCCACGCCTGACAGGTCATCGCGCGGATCCGGTTCGGTATAACCCTTCGCCTTCGCCGCGCGCACGATCGAGGAGAAAGACTCGCTGCCGTCGAACACATTGAACAAGTAAGCCAGCGTGCCGGAAAATATGCCTTCGATCTGTGTGATGTCGTCGCCGGTTCCGCGCAGGTCGCGCAGGGTCTGAATGACCGGCAGCCCGGCGCCTACCGTGGCCTCATACAGATAGTGCGTGCCCGCCGCGCGTCTCGCCTCCTGCAGCGAGCGGTAATAGGGAAGCGTGCCGCTGTTGGCTTTCTTGTTGGGGGTGACGATGTGAATGCCGCGCGACAGCCAGTCCCGATACCGGTCGGCGACCTCGTTGCTCGCGGTGCAGTCGATCACCACGGTGTGCGGCACATAATCCGCCTGCACATGGTTGATGAATCGTTGCATGTCCAGCGGTTCGCCGGCCTCGGCCATACGCTCTTTCCAGCGGCTCAAATCCACCGATGTTTCCTCGAGCAGCATGCGCGTCGAAGTGGTGATGCCGCGAATCCGCAAGTCCAGCTTCAGCTCTCTTAGACGCTCGATTTGGGTAGCGATCTGCTCCAGCAGCGCCCGGCCGACCGTACCCGGCCCAATCAAGCCGATCGAGAGCGTGTTGGGGGACAGGTAAAAGGCCGCATGCACCGCGCGCAGCGCCCTCGCGGCTCCCTTACCGTCCACGACCACGGAGATATTGCGCTCGGAAGCCCCTTGAGCAATCGCCCGCACGCTGATTCCCGCGGCGCCGAGCGAATTGAACACTTTGGCGGCAACGCCATGCGAGCCGGCCATCCCATCGCCCACGACCGCCAGAATACTCATGCCCAGCGCCACTTCCACATGCTGAATCTGGCCGTCGCGCAGTTCGGCATCGAATGCCTGGCGCACGGCCTCCTCGGCGCGCACCGCCTGCGCCTCAGGAATCGCGAAGCAAATGGAGTGCTCCGAACTGCCCTGCGAAATCAAGATGACCGAGATCCCCGCATCGCGCAGTGCGCCGAACAGCCGATGGGCCGTCCCCGGCACCCCGATCATGCCGGCGCCTTCGAGATTCACGAGCGCCACCGGATCGATGCTGGTAATGCCTTTCACCTTCAAGGCCGAGACAGGATTGGCGCAAATCAAGGTGCCGCGTTTCTGAGGCGCAAAGGTATTACGGATAAAAATAGGAATGTCGCGTGCCACGGCCGGCGCCATGGTTTGCGGGTGAATGACCTTGGCGCCGAAGTAGGCCAGCTCCATCGCCTCGTTGTACGAAAGCTGGTCGATGACCTGCGCATTCGGCACCAGTCGCGGATCGGCCGAGAGCACGCCGTCGACATCGGTCCATATGATGATCTCTACGGCATCGAGCAGCGCTCCAAAAATGGAGCCCGAAAAATCGCTGCCGTTGCGCCCGAGGGTGGTTTGCTTTCCTTTGGTGGTGGTGGCGATGAAGCCGGTGACGATGAGGCGGCCGGTAAAATCGGCCGGAACCACCTTCTTCAGGTTGGCTTCGCTCAAGGTCCACTGCACCGCCGCCCCCAGCGAGCCCCACTCGACCACGATGACGTCGCGCGCATCGACCCACACGATCTCGTCCTTGACGCGCCCGCGCTCGCGCAGAAAGGGTGTGAACAAGCGCGTCGACCAAATCTCACCGAAGCCTGCGATCACATCGCGCATCGAATAGGTCGAGGAGCGGATGAGCCGCACGGTTTGCAGCATGCCGGCGATGTCAAGACAGTCGCGCTCGAACTGCGCCTTGTAAGTCTCGTAAGCGCCGGCCGATATCAACTCGGCCGCCAAACCCAAATGCCGAGCCTTCAGCGCCCGGATGGCCGGTCCGAATGACTTGTCGGGCTGCTCGGCCAGTGTGACCAGTTCGAGCAAGGAATCGGTGACGCCGCGGCAGGCGGAGAGCACGATGGCCTCGCGCGGGTTCGATGATGCCTCGACGATGTCGGCAACCCGGCGGAAGCAGGCGGCGTCAGCGACGCTGGAACCCCCAAATTTATGTACTACCCACTTATCCATTCTGCACACGCGCCCTGACAGCCCAGGCGTGCTCGCGCTCCCAAACCGTAAACGTTTATGAAATGCGGCGGCAAGCCGCTAGATAGCCCGGAACTCTAATCGCATCAAAGGCAGGCAAGCAAGCGATTCCGTTCGCCTTTTTACCCTCTGCCTCGCCGCGAGCCGGCGCCGCCCTTGCCGGATTTCGGCAGCCCCGTGTGCTGCGTGCGGAACGGGCGCATCGGTGCCGCGCGGCTCGTTCCGACCGGCTGATAAGCGGGAATGAGATGCTGCTTGCCGTTGCCGATCAAATCCGCGCGGCCCATGCGCTTCAAGGCTTCGCGCAGGACGGGCCAATTGTCGGGATCGTGATAGCGCAGGAAGGCCTTGTGCAGACGGCGTACTTTGATGCCCTTCGGAATCACCACCTCTTCGCTCGAGCGGCTGACCCGCTTGAGGGGATTCTTGGATGAATGATACATCGCAGTGGCGGTGGCCATGGGCGATGGCAGAAACGCTTGAACTTGATCGGCACGAAATCCGTTCTTCTTCAACCACAGCGCCAGTTCGAGCATGTCCACATCGCGAGTACCCGGATGAGCGGCGATGAAATAGGGAATCAGATACTGTTCCTTGCCCGCTTCCTTCGAATACCTGTCGAACAGCTCCTTGAACCGGTAGTAGCTGCCCACGCCGGGTTTCATCATTTTGGACAGAGGCCCTTCGCCGATGGCCTCCGGCGCAATTTTCAAATAACCGCCCGTATGATGAGTCGCCAGTTCCTTGACGTACTCGGGCGATTCGATGGCCAGATCGTAGCGAACGCCCGACGCGATCAAGACCTTTTTGATCCCCTTCAGTGCGCGCGCGCGGCGATACAAACTGATGAGGGGAGCATGATCGGTGTTGAGGTTGGGACATATGCCCGGAAACACGCAGGACGGTCTGCGGCAGGCAGACTCGATCGCCGTGCTCTTGCAATGCAAGCGATACATGTTGGCCGTGGGGCCGCCCAAGTCCGAAATGACGCCGGTGAATCCCTTGACCTCATCGCGGATGGTTTCAATCTCGCGGATGACGGAATCTTCGGAGCGGCTCTGAATGATCCGGCCCTCATGTTCGGTGATCGAACAGAACGTGCACCCGCCGAAACAGCCGCGCTGAATCGACACCGAAAAGCGGATCATGTGGTAGGCGGGAATCTTTGCGTCCCCGTAACCGGGGTGCGGCCGCCGCGCGTAAGGCAATTCGTAAATGGCATCCATGTCCGCCGTCGCCAAGGGGATGGGCGGCGGATTCAGCCAGAGCTCCTGCGTTCCGTGCCGCTGCACGAGCGCTCGCGCATTTCCCGGGTTCGACTCCAGATGCAGGATGCGCGAGGCGTGTGCATACAGCACCGGATCGCGGCTGACTTGCTCGAAGGAAGGCATGCGGATGACGCTGCGCTCGCGCTGCGCGTTCGGTACCTTGCGATAAAACTTCACTACTTTTTCAGAAGTCGCCGGCGCCGATGGCGCAGTTTGCGCGGATGGCCCAGCCTGCGTCGATGGCTCAGCCTGAACGGCGGGCGCCGCCGGCGCCAACAGGCTCTTGCGGTCCTCCTCGCTGGCGTACGGATCAATGGGCGGACTCAGAGGTCCCGGGGTGTCCAATTCGCTGGAGTCGATTTCCACCCAGCCCGCGCGCATCCCGCGGCGCAAATACGCCGTGCCGCGCAAATCCGTGATGTCGGCCATCGATGAGCCTTCGTCCAGCCGCCGCGCGATCTCGCCGATCTGGCGCTCCGCGTTGCCGTAGACCAGAAGATCCGCTTTCGAATCGACCAAGACGGAGCGGCGCACCTGCTCGGACCAATAATCAAAATGTGCGATTCGCCGCAGGCTCGCTTCGATGCCGCCGATGACGATGGGCACGCCCTTGTAGGCTTCGCGGATGCGCTGCGAGTACACGATGACGCAGCGGTCCGGCCGTTTGCCGCCCACCCCGCCGGGTGTGTACGCATCGTCGCTGCGCACGCGCCGGTCCGAGGTGTAGCGATTGACCATCGAATCCATGTTGCCGCCGGTCACCCCGAAGAACAGGCGCGGCGCACCCAGGGCCTCGAAGTCTCCGGTGCCATGCCAGTCCGGCTGCGCGATGATCCCGACTTTGAATCCCTGCGCCTCCAGTACCCGCCCGATGATGGCCATCCCGAAGCTGGGATGATCGACGTAGGCATCCCCGGTGACGATGATGATGTCGCACTGTTGCCAGCCGAGCGCCGCCATTTCCGCGCGCGACGTGGGGAGGAAGGTCGCCGGTGATGAACCGGCGACACGTAAATCAGGACCTAGGACTAAGGGGGCCGCGCTCTGCACGCCGGCGATTAGGCCTGATTGCAAGGCTTAAGTACAACGAAACCGGTCACCGCGCCGGCCCCGCTTGGGATCAGCCTACATCGATCGGGTAATAGCTCTGGGCATCTTCGCGCTGCACCAGCAGGGCCACGTTATGCCCCGC
>Ga0116129_1000850_pt1 | contig 18141 bp, 15 predicted proteins | sample June2015DPH_17_2_FD_89732 | JGI IMG/M metagenome (GOLD analysis project Ga0116129, IMG submission 89732) | Peatland microbial communities from SPRUCE experiment site at the Marcell Experimental Forest, Minnesota, USA - June2015DPH_17_10 | ecosystem: Environmental > Terrestrial > Soil > Wetlands...
GCCGTCCGCGCGGCGGCTTCGGTGGAGATCAGCGCGTGCGCATAAAAGCCCCAGTCGAAGGTGCCCACAAAGAGGAAAAAGTACCAGGGCAGCAGAAGCGCCATTTCGAGTGCGCTTCCCCCACGCTGGCGTTTGCGCCGGTTATTCATAGAATCTCCTTACTCTTAATTAACAACCGGCGCACTGTGCAATCAAGATGTCGAAGGTTAGCGGGAAACGCCGCGCTAACCGTTGGAGGTTAAGTAATGGGCTTACCGGTCCTTCTTGTCGGTCTTATCGTTCTTCTTCTTGTTGTTCTTCTCGTTAGCCTTCGATTCCTGCTTCGCCGGCGGCTGATCTTTGTGCGCCTCCACACTGGGACGGGTGTCAGCGGGACGAGGCTGTTCGACGGCAGGATGTGCGCCGGTTTGCGCGCTGGGCGGCCGGTCGTTACGCAGGGCCGGCTGCGGGCCGCCGTTGCCCGCGCGTCCGAAACCCGCGCCGGCGGGCTGATTTACAGGCCGCACCAACTGCGCGCGCGGCGGCTGAGCGGCGCGCAGCGCGTTCATCTGATTCATATCGAGGGGTCGCCCGGGATTCTGCCGGAGCGCTTCCTGCCGGGCCGCGAAGGCCACCGGAGGCGGCGGCGGAGTGTTCCGCACTACCACCGTCCGCTGCACAAACACCGCGGGAGGCGTCCGCACGGCCACCCCTGCGCCCGCCATCACGCTGACCCGTTCCGGCGCAATGGCCGGAGCAAATCCGGTGACGCGCACCGAGGCGACCATCTCGGGACGCACAACTACCGCTGCCACCGCCACCGGGCGCGCGCCCACGAACACGTCATGCGGGACCACCGTTACCGCGCCCACCACCCGTTGGTTCACATAGACGTCGGTCACACCCACGCGAGTGATCACGGCCACGTTGCTCACATAGGCGACGTTCATATTGCGAAGATAAACGTCGCTCACGGCATAGGCGGGGCGGTAAACTTCCCCCGGACCTAACGGGAACCACGCCGCTACGCCAATTCCGATTCCGCCGCCGCCCACAAATGCTACCAGCGCCGGAGAATAGACCGGCCGCACCGCGACTGCGCCCGGAATCCACACCCACCCGGCGCCCGCATATGCCCAGCGGCCATAGTGGAAGGGCGCGAATCCCCACGGTGCGTCATCGATCCACGTCCACCCATAGGGATCCACCCAAGCCCAGTGGCCATTGTGATACGGCGCCCAGCCGGCGGGGATGGCCGTGGGTTGCCAAACCATCCCATACGGCGGCATGTTCACCCAGCGGCCGTAGCCATCCAGATCCTCGTAGCCCGGCATCTCGCGCGGCACATAGCGCGCCGAATTGGTGGCGCGGTCTTCGCGCATATCGCGGTCGCGGGTCCATCCATCGAAATCGTCGGGCGGCGGCGCGCCGCCAATTTCCTGCGCCACGGTATCGACGCCCGTGAACCTTCCACTCTGCCCCGGAGCGACGTGGAATGCGCCAGACTGGCCGGCAGTGACTTGAGCGTCGCCGGCCCGCACCGCCAGGGACGAAACGCTGTTATCTCCGTCGGCACTGATGCGATAGTCGCCCGGCCGCAGCAGCACAATCGCGATGTTGGGCGTATCCACTTCGAAGCTTTCGTTCTCGCCCAGATAACGGATATGCACGTTCAGCGACCCGGCCGTCAGGCTGAGCTGCACAATCTGGTCGTTCAGGTTCAAAACCGAGAGAGCCGTCGTCTGATCCAAGCGAATGGCCGTGGAACCCACGTGCAGTTCGGCGCGTGCGCCTTGGTCGGCCCACAGATAGTCGCCGGTGGTCAAAGGGTAGTTGGTGGTGGCGGCCGCCCAGTCGTCCACGCCGGCGGGGCGGAACGACACGGAGCCTTGCTGAAAGTTAAGGCGTGCCACCCGGGAAGGCGGATCGGCCTGGCCAAACGCCGCAGCCGCCACTGTTAGAAGTGCTGTTATCAGTTCCAGTTTGCGCATAAATCCTCTTGTCTTCTGCTCTATCTAACACTATGGATGGTGCAGAATCGCCAGCCGGTTTCATTAAAATCCGGCAAGAATCAGAGGGGGTTCCACGCGCGCGCACTGGCGCTGGTTTAGGAGCGTTCGGCGGGTTGGGCGGGGGGTGGCGCGCTGGTGGTTTTCGGCGCCGCCGCGGCAGCTAGCTCCTTGCGGATGGCCTGGCTGCGCTCGCGCAAGGCGAGCTTATGTCTGCGCACGCGGTTGAAGCGCGCTTTATCTCCGTTGATACCTGACATGGTCTCCCAAGCGTAGCACATGGTGGGGCGGGCCCATGGCCTGCCCCGTCCCAAGCCGCTCCGAGCGCTTGGCCACTGCGCCCCCGCCGGCGCGCCTCAGGACACCGCAGCCCATGCGCCACCCCGCGACTATAATGGAAAAAAACGCGAATCCAAATCCAAAGGGGAAAATTCATGAAGACGAATTGGATCGCAGTGCTGGCGTGCGCCGTGGGGCCATTGCTGGCGGCCGATAGCGGCGTCATGACCGCCGCGGAGCGCGCCTATCTCATCGACCAGCTCGAACAATCGAAGAAGAACGCGCTGGCCAGCATCCAGGGGGTGACGGATGCACAGTGGAAGTTCAAACCGGCGCCCAATGTGTGGTCGGTGGCGGAGTGCGCGGAGCACATCGTTCTGGCCGAGGACTACATCTTCGGCGCCTCGCAACAGGCCTTGAAGACTCCGGCAGTAGCGCGCCTGGCGACGGCCAATGCGGAATCCGACCGGAAACTGGTAGCGACCATCCAGGACCGCAGCCAGAAGGCCACCGCGCCGGAACCCATTGCGCCGTCCGGCAAGTTTGCCACACCGGCCGATGCGGCGCGCGAATTCACAGCCAGGCGCGACAAGACTATCGCCTACGTCAAGACCACTCAGGACGAGCTGCGCACACACGCCTTACCCGGACCTACGGGCGCCATGGACGGCTACCAGTTTCTGCTGTTACTGGCATCCCATTCGGCGCGGCATACGGCGCAGATTCGCGAAGTGCAGGCCAACGCGGATTATCCGAAAACGGCGCAGTAAGGCGTGGGGCGGGCCCATGGCCTGCCAAGAGCCCGTTTGGGAAGGCCGGTTACTTACAGATTGCTGCCTGGAACCCGAGCGCTAAGAGCGGCTCGGAAGTTCGCAGGCCATGGGCCCGCGCCACTGGTATACTGCCGGTGGAGGCAAACCACATGAACCGCCGTCAATTCTTTCAGTCCTCCGGCGCCGCCGCGGCGATCGCCGGGCTGGGCGAACAGCCTGCCGCCGCCGCGCCGCCCAAGCGCGCCCTGATGAAGCTGGGCTGCCAGAGCGCGCCCACCAACGAGACGCATCTGAAGTATTTTGCGCGCTACGGCGTCCGCGACGTATGCGGTTATCCCAACATCGAGGGCGACCGCGTCTACGCCACCGTGGAAGAGCTGAACCGCATGCGCGACCTGGCCGAAAAGAACAGCGTCAACATCGAAGGCATCGCGGCGCCCATTCTGACGTCGAGCCACATCGACCACGAAAAGCACGGCGCCATCATGCTCGCCCAAAGCCCCGAGCGCGACCGCGACATTGAAGGCCTGCAAACGCTCATCAAGAATTGCGCAGCGGCCGGAATCGGCTCCATTAAATACAACATGAGCATTCTCGGCGTGGTGCGCCTCCCCGGCCGCGCGCCCGGCCGCGGCGATTCCACATTGAGCGCGTGGCGCCTGGCCGACGCCCATCCCGCGACTCCCCTGACGCGCGCCGGCCGCGTGGATGCCGAAGCGTTCTGGGAGCGCATCACTTACTTCCTGGACCGCATCATCCCCGTCGCCAACGAATACAAGATCCGCATGGCGTGCCATCCGCACGATCCCGGCATGCCGCCCGAAGGGTATCAAGGCGTGGATCGCGTCCTCGGCACCGTCGACGGGCTCAAGAAGTTCATCACCATCCAGGAGAGCCCCTATCACGGTCTGAATTTTTGTCAGGGAACCGTTTCGGAAATGCTGGCCGACCCCGGCAAGGAGATCTTCGACGTGATCCGTTACTTCGGCACGCGCGGCAAGATTTTCAACGTGCACTTCCGCAACATTCGCGGACACCGCAACGATTTTGTGGAAACGTTCCCCGACGAAGGCGACGTCGATTTCGTCAAGGTGATCCAGGTTTACAAGGAAGTCGGCTACCAGTATCTGCTGATGCCCGATCACGTCCCAGTGGCCGCTAACGATCCCAACGGCCTCCAGTCTTTCGCCTTCTGTTACGGCTATATTCGCGCGCTGATCCAAGCCGTAGATCAAATGAGTTGAGTAGGACAGGCCTCCCGGCCTGTCGCCGCACGCCCCAGCCGCCGCCTACTTCACCTCTCCCGCCGGCTTAGCGAATCTCGCATCGTCCACCGCCGCGTTGCTCTTCACTTCCGCGATCTGGATCGTGAAGCGCGCATTGGGGCGGGATAGCGTCCAGCGGAACGGAATCTTGACGCCATCGGCGTCGCGGTAATCGGCGTAGTCGATCTGCGTCGGGTTGCGGCCCATCGGCGTGTCGGCGTAGCGCACCATGCGCACCAGCAGGCCCGAGCTCTTGTCGAAGTAGAGGCGCACGGCCGGGCGTCCCGGGGCTGTGCCGTTGAGTACCTCGCACTCGGCGCCGGCCACGGTTTCGGGACGGCCGCGGCGCAGTTGGGGAAACAGCTCCTTCACCCGCAGCCCGAGATAAAACTCCGCGTCCAGGCCGGCGGCGGCCGATTCGGCGGCGGACATCTCCCGCGCCGCATGGCCGGTGCTGCCCAGCCATCCCGCCGTCCCATCGAAGGCCGTGAAGCTGTCGCCGGTAGCGTTGTGCGTGATGGAGACGCGCATGTTAGGAGCTTTCGTAATTACGTCGATGGGCGTTTCCGATCCACCCGCCAGAATCTTGCCCGTCATTACGCGGCTCGTGACCTTCTTCATGGCGTCGGCGCCGCCAATTGCCGCCACATACTTCTCCAAAATCTGATCGACAGTGGCGCCTTGGGCGCCGGGGTTCGCAACAGGCGCGCCAGGCGCGGCAGCAGCCGTCGCGGAGCTCGCGGGGGCATCGGATTCAAGAACGGGCGGCATGTTCACGGGGCGCGTCGATCCGCGGTGGCATGAGTAGCAGGTCACTTGCCGTTGACCGCGGAAGCTGTTGGTGTTGATGGCTGCCGTCATCGCCATCATCTCGCGCGCGGTTCTCTTCGCTCCCTTGTCGTCCGCCTCCATTTTGCCTTGCACGTGACAGAACGCGCAGTCCATGCCGAGAGAGGCAGCGATGAACTGCATGGCGGGCTGCACCTGGTCGGCGGGCGTTCCCTTGAGCTGGATTATGTTCTTGAAAACCTGCTCGGCGGTCTTGGCATCGGCGGCCTGGGCGCGCGCGGATTGCGGCGCCAGCCCAACTGATGCCGCAGCTGCGACAAGAATGATTCGGCAAGTGCGCATTCGAATCTCTCCCTTTATCCTCTGGATTGTAGCCAATTCGCAGGCTGACGAGGGCGATTCAACCGTCCAAGCTGCCGCCCAACCCGTCAGCCAACCCCGCCGCTGCCGGCCTTCGGGGCTCGACGCAGGTGGCCGCTCCAAACCCGATTCGTGTCTCGAAAGAAGGCCGGCCCGCAAAGCGTTTCAGCCCCGGACCTCTGGGCTACACTAACGGTTGCTGATGCTGGCGGCGCAACTGGGGCTCACTCTCTTACTGCTTGCGGTGTGCTCGTTTGCGCCCGGATTCATCGCCGTCCGCCGCCTGCCCTGGAACCCGCTCGAGAAGCTTTGCGGCTCCATCGGGCTGTCCCTGATCGTTCTTTATCTGGTGTGCTTCGGCGCCTATTGCCTCGCCCCCGGCTCCCTCACGGCCGTCTGCCGCGCGTTTGCGGCGGCCTCGGTTCTGATGGGCGTCCTGGCGTGGAAAGATATCCGCCGCCTCGTGTGCTCTTACGGCGCCCGCCAGGCGCTGGCCGGCTACGGCTTTCTGCTTGCGTGGACCCTGGCGATTCTGAGCATGATCCGCAATTACTCCGGCGCCTTTTGGGTCGGCGATTGGGCCGAACATTTCCAGCGCACGCTATTTTTTCTGCATCGCTTTCCTGTCCGCGTGCCCATCGTGGGGGACTACAAACTGCCCGCCCGGCCGCCGATGATGAACGTTCTGGGCGCGTTTTTTCTCGCCCAGACCGCCGACCGGTACGAGACCTTTCAACTTGTCTTCACCTTCCTGAACCTGCTCCTTCTGCTGCCGTGCTGTCTGATGTTGCGCGGGCTGACCAAGAAGCGAAGCGCGCGCGTATTGCCGCTGGTGGCGCTGTTCGCCATGAATCCCATGCTGATGGAGAACGCCACTTACACGTGGACCAAGGACCTGACCGCCTTCTTCGTAGTGCTCGCGCTATGGCTCTACCTCGCGGGCTTGCGAAAAAACGACGGATTGCGAATAGCGGCGGCGTTCCTGGCGCTGGCCGGGGGGCTGCTGGTGCACTATTCCGCAGGCCCCTATATCGCATTTCTGGCGCTGCATTACTTGTTCCGCGTGTTTCCGAAGCGCCCTCACAAGCTTCGCGAGCTCGCCATCATCGCCTGCGCCTGCGGGCTTCTGCTGGCGACGTGGTTCGGCTGGTCGATTGCGACATACGGAATCCACGATACATTCGCATCGAACACCAGCGTCACCTCAAGCGCGCAGTATCGGGGCAGCACGGTGATGAAGATCGGCTCCAACCTTCTCGACACCGCCGTCCCAGCCATTTTCAGGGATCCTGACGCTCTGAGCATGTTCGACCAGCCCAATGCGGCCGGCAAGCTGCGCGATAACTTCTTCGCCATCTACCAGACCAATCTCATCTTTGGCATGGGGCTGATTGGCGGCCCGGTCGCGTTCTGGATATTCTGCCGCGCCATGCGCCGGCCTGCCCGCGGGCGCGAGTATCGTTTTTGGCTGTATCTCGCCCCGTTCGTGATAGTCGCCGGCATCGCCATGGTGGGTGAGCGGGATTACATCGGCGTCGCGCATCTGACCCTGATCGCCATCGAAGCGCTTGGCATAACGCTGATAGCGGCATCGTTTCCGTGGCGGCGCTGGACGGCCGTACTCCTGATCGCCGGGTGCGTAGTGGATTTCTCGCTTGGCGTATTTCTGCAGGCCCGCGTCGAGAGCTTCGACAATACTCCGTCAAAGACGGTCTTCGAAGGATTCAACCTCATCGGTAACGACCTGCAGCTTGGCGCCATGGGCCCCGATTCACTCTCCGCAGCGGCGTGGCGCAACTGGCACATGAAGAACCAGGAGGGGCAAGACAACCAATGGCTGCGGCGCGACCGCCAGTTGCCACAGGAGAGTCCGGTGGTCCAGCGCTACGCGAACCTCTTCGAGCAGGATCTGAAAAGCAACGCGCAGGATTGGCAGGGCTGGTACGCCAGAAACGGCGGCGCCATGACGTTCCTGGGCGACCATCTGGCCCGGCCTTCCTTCGACGGCTGGAACGCGCCGACTTTGGCAGTGTTACTGCTGTTCGCGGGTCTGTTAGGCGTGTTCTGGAAGCACTCGATGCGGCTTGCGCCCGCGGAACCCAGGAAGCCGGCGGTGGCGCTCGGCAAGCCAACTGCGCGCAAGCCAGTGGCGCGCAAACGCTAATCGTACAGGCTGAACCCGCCCCACTGATGGACATCCGGGCGTGTTGCTGGATGCGAGATACTAGCGAAGTGTCATCATGATCGAATCTTCCGATTTGCGCACTAAAAGAATGCCGCTCAACCACGGAGCCGGCCATATGCCCGTACTCGGCTTCGGTACCCTGATTCCCGATGCCGCCGCGACGATAAGTGCCACCAGAGACGCGCTGGACGCTGGATTTCGACACTTCGATTGCGCGGAACGATATCGGAACGAGCGTGAGGTGGGCGAAGCGTTGCAGGCAGGGCTCGCCGCTGGAGGGATTGCGCGCGAAGACATCTTTGTTACCACAAAGTTGTGGAACTCCAATCATCGGCCCGAGCGGGTCAAACCGGCTCTCGAGGCGAGTATGGATAGACTCGGGCTCAACTATCTGGATCTCTATCTCATTCACACTCCATTTGCGTTTCAACCGGGGGAAGAGCAGGATCCGCGGGATCAAAACGGCAATATCCTTTACGACCCCGGCGTGACTTTGCTCGATACCTGGGGGGCGATCGAGAGTCTCGTCGAGAGTGGAAGATGCCGCGCCATCGGACTGTCTGATATCAACCTGAACGAACTGTTGCCCATTTACGAATCTGCGAGAATCAAGCCGGCCGTGGTCCAGGTCGAAGCACATCCGTATCTGCCGGAGACGGAGCTTCTGGAATTCTGCAAGCAGAAAGACATCGTGTTTTTGGCTTTTGCGCCATTGGGTCACGGAATGAAGCCGGGGCCGCTCGAAGATCCAGTCATCTCGGCAATTGCCGGACGAGTTGGAAAGACGCCGGCACAAGTACTGTTGGCTTGGGCGGTGCAGCGTGGCACGGCCTTGCTTACTACTCCCAGGACCGCGGCCCGCGCGCGGGAGAATTTCAACATCTCCGCTCTTCCGGAAGAGGCGCTTGATGAAATCAGTCAAATTCAAACTAGACAGAGGTTCAATGAAGTAGTGAAAACCGGCAGCCCTGGTTTCATTCCACAAGGTAGATGATCATGAAATCCAAACCGTACTTGGAGGCAGTCCATGCAAGAGGAACAAATACGTGAAGCGCTGAATAAGCACTGGCAGGCGTCGGCCGCCGGCGATATCAACGCGGAACACGATATTTACGATGAAGATTCCGTTTGTGATTATCCTCAGTCGGGTGAGCGAATCCTCGGGCGAAGCAATTTGCAGGCCTTGCGGAGTCATCATCCAGGCAAGCCGTCAGGTTTTAACGTCAAGCGAATTCTCGGAAAAGGCGATCTCTGGATCACCGAATACACAATCACCTATCAGGGGCGGCCGGCATACACAGTGAGTATTATGGAATTCCGCAACGGTAAGGTTGTACATGAGACACAGTATTTCGCGGATCCCTTCGAGGCGCCAGCCTGGCGGAGCCAATGGGTTCAGCGGATCGAGTGACGCCGCCTTGAGGCGGCCGGGCGGCTAGCCGGCTCTTCACTTCCGTGCGATGGGCGTTTACCCGCCAAGTTTACTTCCGGCTTCCGCGTCTACCACCTCACGAGAAACTGGAAATGCAGTAATTGATTGATCGACGTTTTTCGCAGCGGTATCCTGAAGGTAGGTGCAATGATGGTTCGGCGAAGTGGTCAAGATAAGGAAGCCTTGTGCTGCTCCTTCTGCCTCAAGTCTCAGGACTCCGTTGAGAAACTGATTAGCAGCCCTTCTCGGGACGTCGCGAAAGCATATATTTGCGGCGAGTGTATCGCCGTGTGCGCTTCAATTCTCGATAACGATCGCGATCCGTCGGACGTTAGCGCTTGGAAAGCCGAATCGCATGCGTCGCATCCGCTCCTGAATCACCCTTTGACGCCACAACTCTTGACAGCTGTCGAACGTTGGATCGGGGAGGAATCGTTCGGCGCGGACGCCGGCGAAGAATTCGCTAAAGTTCGAGCCATAGCAATTCGTTTGATGCTTCCGGGCGCCTGGCATCTTCCGAAGTGACCACGGCGAGGGAGATCGTTCATCGCGTCCGCTCTCTGTAGAGAGCCGGCGATTCCACGCGCGGGAAACCGTTGAAGCCGAACTTAGACACCGGCTTGGCTGCACTCATCGGCCGCTGCTTGCGTCATGATATAGCGTAGGAGGCTTTCGCGATGCGAGTAGTTCCGCTGTTACTTGCCGCGGCTTGCGTCGGATTTGCGCAAAGCCCGGTTCGCGAGGTCGAAACCGGAGCGGTGATTTCGGGCCCTCTGCCGGGGCTCGCCAACAATCACCTGTACTTCATCGATATGCCCGACCACGTCCGCGTGTTTTCGCCGAACGGCTATTCTTCCATCGTGATCGATCTGGATGGGCGCGGGGATGAGCGGTCGTATGTGCAGGGCATCGCGATCGATTCCGACGGGACGATTGCGGTCGCATGGGGGACGCGCAGGGGACCGTCGGGGATTGAGATTCGCGACGGCTCGGGAACGCTGCTGCGCACTATCGACACCGGGCTGTTCATGCCGGGCAGCGTGGCTTTCGACGCGGATCATTCGTTGTGGAGCTTCGGCTGGCAACGGGCTGCGAAGGGTTCTCAGGTCCCTGCCAGAGACTTCGGTATGCTGCGGCACTATTCGGCGGCTGGGAATCAGATGGCCGCTTTTCTGCCGCGGTCGGTGTTTCCGAAGGGCTTGGAGCCGGGAGGGGCGCAGGCGCAGGAACAGCGCATCCACGTGATGCCGGATCACCTTGGCCTTGTGGCCTTCTCCGGAGAGACAGGCAATAAACAGGAGTGGGTCGAGGTAGACTTCAACGGAAAGGTTCTGGGAAGGTGGCGGATCGATGGCAATCAGTTTGCGTGCGTAACGCCGACTTCCGATGGCAATGTATACGCCACGGAGCGTGATCCGAAAACGCAGAAGGACATCGTGGTGCGGCTGGACCGCGCGACATCGACATGGCAGCCGGTCGCGACCGGGGCGAAAGGGCAGTTGTATGGCGCGGATGGCGATCGGCTGATCTTTGGCAGTTGGCCCAAGGGAGTGATATTGCTGGACTGGTTCAAGCAGCCATCGTGACGGGGTAGTTTGCGGCGGCGGCCGCGGCAGTGTCTCAGTTGCCGGAGAGCCGTTCGGCGCGGCCACCCGTACACTGGCCCGTGAAACGCCGTTCATGTTCGCGGAAGCGGTATGCCAAGCCCGGCGTACGAGCGTACAAGCCGCGCACGTTCAGTGACCAGGTTCGCAAACTATACTTGAGATATGACATTCAGAGTCATTCTGGAACATGATCCCGAGACCGGCGACTACTCGGCGGTCTGCCCAGAACTCCCCGGCTGCGCCTCCGCCGGCGAAACCGAGGCGGAGGCCAGCGCGAATATCCGAGAGGCCATAGAGCTTTACCTGACGCCGGGAGACATCGATTTGCCTGAAGACGCGAAGCTCTTCGAGGTCACGGTTGGGTGAACGCGGGACACCGAGGCTCACTTCAGACCAGGTGATCGGAATTCTTCGCCATCACGGCTTTCTCTGGATAGGCGCTTGTGGGAGCCACCAGAAGTGGAGGCATCCACTCACCGGAAAGCAGGTTATCGTTGCCCATCACCGTGGCCGCATGCTTCCGCTGGGAACCATGAGGGCGATTATCGGGGGCAGCGGCATCCCAGCTTCGGAATGGTTGAAATGAGCGGCCAGCGACTGGAGAATTCGATGACTCGCGTGAAACGGCCGATCTGGGAAATGACGTATGGGCTTGGCTACCTTATCGCCAAATCCCACCTGCCCCGCCAACCCCAATTCCGCCCGTCCCCAAGGCGCAGCGCATCGACGACGCCGTTCGGGCGAGCCCGAAATGGTGAACCAACTGGTCCGCGTGAACCGGCTCGACTGACGCCACCGAGTTTCCGCGACACTCGATGACCAGGCGCCCATCCCTGCTAACCCCGCCCTCACCCGGATCTACGCCGAGAGCAGCGCCAAACCCTCTACCGACGAGCAGTCGTCTCGATTATTGGTGATGAGGGGGACCTGATAGTGCAGCGCACTGGCTGCGATCCAGGCGTCCGCCGTTTCGATCGGACGTCCTTTTCGCTTGGCGGCAAAAGCCACCTCGGCCCATTTGGCGCACAATTCGCGGCTCACAGGCAGGACCGTGTATTTTGTCAGATATTGCGCCAACTCCAGCTTCCGCCCCTGGCCCCAGTCCCGCTCGAGCGGCCAGCGATCCAGCTCAGCCAGTGTCATGAATGAGATCCCAAGCAGCCGGCCTGCGACGTGGGACCGGTAGGCAAGCGCTCGTGAGTCTCCCTTGAAAAGCATCGACACTACGTCCGTGTCGACCATAGCGGCATTCATTGCCGGGTGACGGGACGAGCTCCCTCTCTACGCCACTCGCGGAGGAGCGCGGAAAATTCCTCCACCGATTCGTCTTCCGGTGACGGCTCCCCAAGCAGGGAGGCGAAATCGTCAATTGGAGTAACGCCCTGCTGAGCGGCCAGTTGCTCGAAGGTAGGCGAGACGGCGCTGTGCGTTTGAGAGTTCCCGACAGGCTGTGCCCGGTTATCCACGAATCTAGAATAGCAGCCCCGAGGCCGTCATTTGGACATCGCAGCCGAACCCCGGTTTCCGTGGGCGGCGTTTCATGCGACGAATCTACAAGCTTCCCGGATGCGGACCTGGGTGCTGTCTGGAAAACTTACTTCTCCTGGTCGGACAGACATCCGACCCGCTAAAGTTCGTCCCAATCGCCGGGACTGATGTGGGCCTGGCTGAGAATGCTGCGTAACGTTCCGGCAGGAATCTCAGATTTCCTCGGCACGATCGCAGTGTCGACGCCTTCTCCCGAGCGTCGTACGAACTTGAGATGACTGCCTTTCTGGCTGGCTTCGACAAATCCGGCCGCTTCAACCCGGCGCTTGATCTCGCGAAAGGGTTGGGCCTTAAGCCGCCCCGACCTCGACCTCGATCATGCGGACCTGAGGCAGCCGTGTTGCTTGCGGCGTTTCGAAGTGCAGCTCAATCGCTTCCTTGAGGTTGGCAAGAGCCTCTTCCTCAGTCTCGCCTTGGCTAGCGACGTCGAGTTCCAGGCACTGGGATACATACCACTTCCCCTCGCGACATACGGTAGCGGCAAACGGTCGCATCATGACCTCATTGTTTCACAGGCAGGGTGCTTGGCGAGGTGCTCGCGCGACTGCTCGCGCTCCGACGGCGCCGAGTACTGTTTCGGCCGCTGACGCACGCGGAAGTTCTCTTGGCGTCCACGAAACTCCCGCCGCGATCCAGCCGGAATTCGAGGCGTCGCTGGCTTCGGGGAACTTCGCGGGTGCCGCCGGTACCTTCCGGAAACGGCTTCAAGGAATGACGTCAGCCCGCTGACCCACCCTGGTCCCAAACGAACAGCTCGTTACGAGACTACAATGACGGACGTGACGCCCTTTTTAACGCGTGTCGTGCTGAAGAACTATAAGAGTATCGCCGCGAGCGGCGTAGACTTGCGTTCGTTGACCTTCCTGGTGGGCCCAAACGGCTCCGGGAAGAGCAACTTTCTAGACGCCTTGCGCTTCACCAGCGATTCGCTGCGAAGTTCTCTCGACAATGCCTTGCGCGAGCGCGGAGGCATCGCCGAAGTCCGCCGCCGCAGCCGTGGGCATCCTACCCACTTTGGAATGCGTCTGGAATTTCAGTTGCCCTCTGCCGTGGGTCATTATGCCTTCAGAATTGGCGCGCGTCCGCCGGGCGGCTACGAGGTTCAGAGGGAGGAGTGCGTGATACTCGGACCCGAGCGAGCCAGTTTCCTGGTCATCGCAGGAGACGTTAAGGAACTTGAGTTAGGCGGAACACGAAACGGCATTGCTCCACCTGCCGCTTTGAAGGACCGGCTGTACCTAGTCAACGTTTCAGGCGTGCCAAAGTTCAGGCCTGTTTACGACGCTTTGTCAAGGATGGGTTTTTACAGCCTGAATCCGGACAGGATACGTGATTTCCAAGCGCCGGATTCCGGAGAGCTTCTCGTCCGCGACGGCAGCAACCTGACCAGCGTGCTGCGACAACTCTCCATGCGCGACGAGACCCGCAAGAAACGTATTGAGGAGTATCTCTCCTCGATCGTTCCAGGTGTTAGTGGGGTCGACGTGAAAGACGTTCCACCCAAAGCGACCTTGGAGTTCCGGCAAGAAGTCGCGGGTTCCAGCGATCCGTGGCGGTTCTTCGCCGGCAACATGTCGGACGGAACCCTTCGCGCGCTCGGCATTCTCGTCGCGCTGTTTCAGTCTCAAGACTCCGCCGCTCCAAGCGTACCTCTGGTGGGCATTGAAGAGCCGGAGGTTGCCCTGCACCCCGCGGCGGTCGGTGCACTACATGACGCGCTCAGGGAGGCGAGCCGGTCAACACAGGTGATCGTCACGACGCACAGCCCCGACCTGCTTGACATCGCGGACATTGAAGCTGAACTCCTGCTTGCGGTCCATGCCGAGAAAGGAACTACGCAAATTGCTCCGCTCGATGAGGCGAGTCGCGAAGCTGTGCGCAAGGGACTGTACACTCCTGGCGAATTGCTCCGGCTCGATCAGTTGCGGCCGGATATCAAGCTCTTCGGTCCAATATCTCCAAAACAAGGCAAATTGGATCTGTTTGACGGAGCAGAGCTGTGACGCCGATCAAGATCGGCCTTGTGGTGGAAGGCCACGGTGACTTTAAGGCGGCTCCTATCTTGTTTCGTCGTATTGGATACGATATCGATCCGGCTGTGCCCCTTGATGTCCTGCAGCCGATCCGAAGGCCGCGGAGCAGCTTGGTGCGCACGGCCGGTCAAGAACTCGAGCATGCTGTCGAACTGGCAGCGCTTAAGGCACGCCCGCGTGGAGGGGTCTTCATCCTTCTCGATAGCGACGACGACTGCCCGGCTACGTTGGCCCCAATTCTCTTGGCTCGCGCGAAAGCAGCAGGCATGGGACTGCAAGTGTCCGTGATCCTTCCCCAACGGGAATTTGAAAGTTGGTTTTTAGCAGCCGCAGAGTCGATTCGCGGAAAGCGTGGGCTGCCCGCCGATTTGACTCCTCCTCAAGACCCAGAAGGGATTCGAGGAGCCAAGGAATGGCTTCGCCAGCGCATGAGCGGGCATGTTTACTCCGAGACCATCGACCAGCCTGCGCTGGCGGCGATATTCGACCTGAACCAGGCGAGAGCCGCGACGTCATTTGACAAGTGCTATCGCGATCTACGTTTATCGATCGAGCGGTTTCGAATCTGACTACGTCTCACCCCGAGGATTACTCCTGGTAAACGCCGCCGCCGATCTGGGAAATGGCGCATCGACCTCCCTGACGTCACACAGCCTCCCCGAAGCCCCAATCCGCCCACCCCGCCTTCCCCCTCACCCGACCCAAATTCCGCCCCCCTCCTCAACCCCATTCACAGCACTTCCCATTTTATTTTTCGCCCCTATCCCCCGCCTTTCAACCACTTACCTTCCGCCCCCTCCCTCCAGCCCCAAAACCTCCTGCTAGCCTCTAATCGAAAGAGGCATTATGCCGTCACCTAAGCAAACCGCCGCGAACCGCGCGAATTCGCAACAATCCACCGGACCCCGCACCACCGCAGGCCAAGCCGCATCCCGCTTCAACGCTCTCAAGCACGGCATCTTCGCCACCACCCAAATCATGTTCGACGAATCCGCCGAAGATCTCGCCGAGCTCGCCGCCGAATACCACGAGCTGCACAACCCCGCCGACGCCGATCGGCGCTTCCTCGTCGACACGCTCGTCAGCAACGAATGGCGCATCCGCCGCCTGCGCCGCGTCGAAGCCGAGCTCTGGGACACCGCCACCAATATCTTCATGGCCGCCAATACCGAGCCACCGGCCTGCTCCTCCGGCGACGCCTTCGCCACCGCCGCTCCCACTTTTGAGCGCCTCCAACGCGTGGTGAATTCCTGCGAGCGCGCCTATCACCGCGCCATGAACCAGCTCAAAGTGGGGCAGGCGCTTCCGCCTGCCAAGCCCGGTCCCCTGCCGCAGGAAGCCGGCCCCTCCCCTGCCCCTGCTCCCACCGCTCCGCAACCCCCGCAACCCGAACAATCCACACCCACTTCCGCGAAATTGGGTTCGTTCCGTCAAAATCCGAAAACGCCGCCTCCCGCAGCCCCAAAAACACCGGACGCGCCGCCTCTTGCCGGCCAACACACTCCGTCTAACGCCGCCGAAACCAGCCAAACCCCTTCAGATCGCCTCCCAGGCGCCGCTCGCGGCAACTGATGGGCGCTTTAGCGCCGGTTTTCCAGCATCCTCACCGATCCCTGATCGACGTTCCGCAACCGCCTCGGCCCCGTCGCGCCTGTCCGCTGGCCCCTTGGGCTACAATAGCTCCTCCAGAGCATGCTCCTTTACACGCTCACCGTCGCCTGGTCCGCATTTCTGCTCTTCGAAGTGCAACCCATCGTCGCCAAAATGATTCTGCCGTGGTTCGGCGGATCCTCGGCCGTCTGGAGCACCTGCATGCTCTTCTTTCAAATGGCGCTGCTACTCGGCTATCTCTACGCGCACTGGCTGCACCAAAAACTGCGCGGGCGCGTCCAAGCCATCGTCCACATCGGTGCGCTGGCGGTAAGCTGTGCACTGCTGCCCATTCTTCCCAACCCGTCGTGGAAAACAGCGGGCGGCGCGCCCTCGCTCACCATTCTGGCGCTGCTGGCCGCCACCGTCGGGCTGCCTTATTTTCTGCTGGCATCCACCAGTCCGCTGCTGCAAGCGTGGTACGCCCGGACGCACAAGGCCGGCCTCCCCTACCGGTTATTCGCGCTGTCCAATTTCGCCTCCATGCTGGCGCTCCTCAGCTATCCGTTGTTGGTGGAACCGAATCTACCCACGCGCATCCAGGGATATGCCTGGTCGGCCGGATACATCTGTTTCGCCGTGCTCTGCGCCGTCACAGCGTGGCGCGCATGCAATCACCCGGCGCCTGCATTGGCGCCAATCGCGGCCCCCGTAGCCGAAGGCGCCGCATCCAGCCCTTGGAACCGCCTGCTGTGGCTCGGCCTTTCAGCCAGCGCATCGGTCCTGCTGTTGGCGGTGACGAACCATCTCACCCAGGACATCGCAGCCATTCCGTTTCTGTGGATCGCGCCGCTGAGCGCCTATCTATTGAGCTTCATTCTGTGCTTCGAAGCGCCGCGGCTCTACCACCGCGCCGTCTTTCTTCCATTGACCGCCGCCGCGCTGGGCTTCATGACCTATCAGATGTGGCCCGAGCATCGCGTCATGGAAATGCGGTCCGCCATCGAGGTGCTGGTGGTCTCGCTCTTCGTCTGCTGCATGGCGTGTCACGGCGAGCTGGCGCGGCTCAAACCCCCGCCGCAAGGCCTCACCGGTTTCTATGTCATGGTCTCGCTGGGCGGCGCCATGGGCGGCCTGTTCGTGGGCCTCGCGGCGCCGAACTTCTTCCGCGCGTATTACGAATTCCCACTGGGATTGGGAATCGCCGCCGCCGTCCTGGCCGCGGTCAACGCGCGCGATTTGTGGCGCTCGCCGTGTCACTTGTCGTGGCGCTTGCCGGCGCCACCGCGCTATGCCGCTGCCGCACTGATCGTGGCCATGCTGGGCGGTTACGGCTGGTGTTTGTTCCACATCATGCAATCGATGGCGACCGGTTACCACCTGGTGACGCGCAACTTCTACGGCCAGCTTCGAGTCTTCGACACCGGCAACCCGGAATTCGAAGACGGAGCGGCCCGCGCGCTGGTGCATGGCGCCATCGACCACGGCGAGCAGTTCCTGCGCGCGAAATACCGGCGGCGTCCGGTCACTTATTTCTGTCCCGAATCCGGCATCGGCCGCGGCATGGGCGCGCTCACGGGTTCGGGGCGCAGCCTCGGCGTCATCGGTCTGGGCTGCGGCACGCTGGCGGCATACGGCAAACCCGGCGACACGCTGCGCATTTACGAGATCAATCCGCTTGTGCTCCATATTGCACGCAGCGAATTCACCTACCTGCAAGACACGCCCGCAAAAGTGGAAGTGGCGCTGGGCGATGCGCGTCTCAGCCTCGAAGCCGAGCCGAGCCGCCAGTTCGACCTTCTGGCGGTGGATGCCTTTTCGAGCGATGCCGTGCCCGTCCACCTGCTCACGCTGGAAGCGTTCCGCGTTTACTTCCGGCATCTCAAGCCCGACGGAATCCTCGCCGTCAACATCACCAACCACTATCTGGATTTGAAGCCGGTGATGGAGCGTGCGGCCAGCGCATTCGGCAAAGTAGCGCTGTATTACGACTACGAGGTCGACCCGAACGAAGTTTTCTGTTTCGCCTGCGACTGGATGCTCATCATGAGCCCGAGTGCTCTGGCGGCCCATGCCGAGTTGAAGTACGGCGGGCAGATCATGCAGCCGCAGCCGGCGTTCCGCGCCTGGACCGACGACTTTTCCAATCTCTACAGCATCCTGCGATAACGTGGCGCACGCACCCTCGAAAACACCAAGCGAAGCGTGTGCTTTCATACCTTGCCTTGCCCCGCCGCGGGGCAGAGCAACACTCATGCGTGCAGCGTTCACACTCGTGTGAACGCGCTTCGA
>Ga0116129_1000852_pt1 | contig 18115 bp, 14 predicted proteins | sample June2015DPH_17_2_FD_89732 | JGI IMG/M metagenome (GOLD analysis project Ga0116129, IMG submission 89732) | Peatland microbial communities from SPRUCE experiment site at the Marcell Experimental Forest, Minnesota, USA - June2015DPH_17_10 | ecosystem: Environmental > Terrestrial > Soil > Wetlands...
GGCAGGCTATGGCAGGAGCTCGGCGGCCACGAACAGGCCGTGCTGGTGGACCGCGACGTGCTGGTCACATTGGGCAACGCCGCGTTCCAGGTCCGCGACCCGTCGCACATCTACCTCATCGGCAACGACTACAAGCTGTGGTCCGAAACGATGCCGCCGGGGCGGTGACGGCCGGCGCGATTAGTGTAGAGCGGATTTCGATCGCCTGGAATCACACGGCGCTCGAAGAATGGGTTGAGCCCCTTGCGAAACCCATCATGGCCCCGCCGCGGATAAAGGCCCACGATGGGTTTCGCAAGAGTTCAACCCATCCTACGCCCCCTCCGTCCCTGCGTCAGAACCCGACGCGCACGCCGGCTTTGCCGGTGACGGCGGAGCTTGGGTCCGACATCGCGGCGTATTCGCCGACCGCGAAGAAGGCGATGCGCTGGGCGGCGCGCCGCTCGAAGCCGCCGCCCACATAGGCGCCGCCGACGTTCGACTTGCCGGGCGTCGCGAAGGCGATTGGTTTAGTTGGTAGCCCGCAGCTTGCCGTCGGTCCCGAGCGGAAGCGGTTGGGCGGCATTCGTCTGTTGGAAGTCGGCCAGGATGCCGGCGGCAATTTCGGTCGCCGGGACCGGCCGGCCGAAATAGAAGCCCTGGGCCTGATCGCCATCGGCGCCGTCAAGAAAAGCCGCCTGGGCGGCAGTTTCGATGCCTTCGACGGTGACCCGCATCTGCAGCTCGCGTCCGAGTGCGATGATCGTCTTGACCACCGTTTCGGCTTCGCGGCCGGCACCGTCGAGAGCCCGCATGAAGCTGCCGTCGATTTTGATCTTGTCGAACGGGAACCGCCACAAATAGCTGAGGCTGGAATAGCCGGTGCCGAAGTCGTCCATCACGATGGCGACGCCCATGGCCTTGAGCGCGCGCAGTTCCGCCATGGTGGCTTCGCTGTCGCGAAGCAGGAGTGTTTCGGTAATTTCAAGCTCAAGGCGATGCGGCCGCAGGCCGGTTTCGGCGAGCGCCGACGCCACGACCTCGCTGACGCTGCCGGCCGCGAACTGCGACGGCGAAAGATTCACCGCGACCGTGAGGTGGCTTGGCCAGGTCATTGCGGTGCGGCAGGCCTCGCGCAAGACCCACGCGCCGATCTTGTGGAGAAGCCGCATCTCTTCCGCGATCGGGATGAAGGTCATCGGCGGAATGAGCGATCCGTCGCCTTTGGGCAGGCGTATCAGGGCCTCGAACCCGACGAGGCGCCGCTCCGCCATTTCAAACAGAGGCTGATAGTGCAACTCGAAGCGATCGTGCGCGACGGCGTCCCGGATAATGCGTTCAAACTCGATGCGGGCCTGCAGCTCGGCGTCCATCTCCGGCAGGAAGAACCGGATGCAATTCCGGCCATCCGCCTTGCTGGCGTAGAGCGCGAGATCCGCGCATTTCAACAATCGTTCCGGTGAAGTGCCGTCGACGGGAGCGGTCGCAATCCCGACGCTCGCCGTCGTCACGATCTCATGATCCTTGAACCGCACCGGCATCGCGATGGCGGAGGAGAGCCGGTCGGCGAAGGCCTCGGTTTCGTCTTTGGTGAGGACGTCAGGCTGGATGACGACGAACTCGTCACCGCCGAGCCGACCGATGAGGTCTTCGGGGCGCGTTACGGCACGCAGACGTTCGGCAACCGTCTTCAGCAGGAAGTCTCCGCCATCATGGCCCAAAGTATCGTTGATCTCCTTGAACCGGTCGAGATCGAGGAAATGAACCGCGAAGCTGCCGCCATCGGACCTCAAGGTCGCCAATGCGCCGTCCATTCTTTCGGTCAGGCGGGCGCGGTTGGCGAGGCCGGTCAGCGCGTCATGGTGCGCGAGGAAGCGGATGCGGCGGTCCGCTTGTTGCTTTTCCCTGGTCCGCCGATACCAAGCGATGGCCGGCAAGCTGAAGGATAACGCGGTGAGCAGGCAGAGCAATGCACCCGCCATCAGGAACGTGCTGTAGAAGCTGTCGCGCTTCTCGGTCTGGTCCACATAGGCCGCCACGATGGCGACGGCATTTCCGTTGACGATGACCGGAACGTAAGCCTGGGCGAAAAACGATGGGCGGTCGGGGGATGTGCCTTCTTGAACATCAACGACCGGTGCGTTGGTGGCGAGGGAACGCACCGCGTCGGCGCTGAACTTCGAGAGGTCGACCTGCTTGACGCCGTGTTCAGACACCAGTTGCGAGTAGCCCTCGCGATTGTAGATCTCGTAGCGGAAGACCTGGCCGGCCTTCTGAGCCCATTTGAAAAAAGTCATGCTGGCGTTGGAAGGCTGCTCGCCGGCGGCGATCTGCTCAAGATCGTTGACGCTTTCCGCCAGCAGGCGCGCCCAATTGCCGGCGGTTGACGTCGCATCGCGATACAGCAGATGTTCGGTCGCGACTTTCACCACCGCCGACGTGCCGCCGACCATGACGCAGAATGCGAATGCCAGCAAAACGACGCCACGCCGCAACGACATGTTCAACAAGGGCTTCATCGCGTCTACGAGCCCGAGCGAATCTTGGAGATTTCGACGTCGACCTGCGTCAGCAATTCGCGATTTCGCGGATCGCCAGACAGCCACTTTTCGATCACCGCGCCGAAGGCGGATTTTGCCTGTTCGCGCTCTGCCTGGGACGGCGTCACCACCTTGCGGTTGGGATCGGACCTTAGCTGCTCGATCGCAAGCTTGTTCTCCGCATCATACGTCGCGATAAAGCGTTCCGCCGTCCATTCGCCGCTGAACTTGCGAATGACGTCCTGGCTCTCCTTCGGCAGGCTGTCGAACTTGGCGCGGTTCATCACCACCGCCAGGGGGGCAGCGCCGATACCAAGCAGGTAGTGGTGAGCGGCAACGCGCGAAATGCCAAACTCGATCAATGGCGCCGGCGATGCGTTGGAACCATCGATCTTGCCGCTGCTGATCGCCGAGGAGGCCTGGTTGATAGGCATCTGCACCGCCGTAGCCCCAAGACTTTCAAGGGCGGCGGCCTGGGCCGGATTGTTGGCGCGAATCCGCTTGCCTTTGAGGTCCGCCAGGGAGAGCACCGCCGGGCGGGTGTGAACGCTTTCCGGCTCGGAGGCGAACGCCCCAATTACCACGAGATCGCCGTAGCCGCGCAAGGCATTCGCAGCCGCAAGGCGGGTGTACACGAGCGTTGCCTCGCGAATGTCGCGGAACATGCCGGGCAACTCGAGGACCGTATTGTCAGCAAAACGCTCGGGCGTATATCCGGGGACGATAAACGCGATGTCGACGGTGCCGTCCAACACCAGTTGCAATTGCTGCGCCGGATTCTTGCCGAACGCGCCGCTGGTTCCGACCTCGATCTCCAGGAGATCCGCGGCTTCGGCATTGATCGCATCGACGAACGGCTTGACCGCCGCCAGGTAGGTGGTGGTGCGATCGGATGAGAAGTATGAGAATTTGAGCTTGATCGGCTCCGCCGTTGCGGCAGACCCGCAAGAAAGCCCGCATGCAAGCCCACAAGCAAGCAAAGCCGACGATAACGAGGCAAAACGCGGCAATGCGTTCATGGCTGGTTGTCCACTCCGGGGGCGGCAAGGGAGCTCGCTCCCGCGATTGACAAAGCATCGCCGCCTGTTGTTGGCACGAACGGCTCAATTGCCGCGACTGGAACAATCGTGCGCCCCGATAGATAGCCCATTGTACTTATCGATCGATTAACGCCGCCGATCGCGCCCTTAATCTCTCCCGAGGCGTGAATTTTGGCCGGGCGGCTCACCCACACGCCGGCAGCCTTTTGATGTTCTGCGTCGGGATCGCCCTGGTGGCGCTGGTGTGATCGCCGATGGATTGATGCGGATGGATCGGGGGAGACGAAGCGCGCACCGGCCACCCGAACTCCTATTTCCCCTCTTCGAGATTTTCGATCGGTGCGGAAGCTTGCCCGCTGAGGGTTCCAAGAATCTGGGTTCCGACACGCGTGACCGGGCATTTCGCTGAGTTCGCCAAGATGACGATGCCGGATTTGGCGCCCGTCACGAAACCGATATAGGAGGCATAGCCCAGGGTTTGTCCGTTTTTCCATACGATCGACAATCCGGGCCTTTCCAGCGGCAAGATATGCCACGCCAATCCCATCGCGGCGCCTCCCCGGGGTAGAGCGAACCGCGGCTTGTGCAAGTCCTCAAGCAGGTCGTTGAGATCACTTTTCACCTCGCCCATGTTCCAGGCGAGAAAGCGCCTCATATCATCCACGGTGGAAAACAGGGCACCCGCGCCGTTGAAGGCCGGCCAAGTCGGCATGTTCTCTTTCGCGCGCACTCCGGCTGCGTTGTAGCCGATCGCCAAGCGGGAACGTTGTTCGACGTTGAGCTTGAGCCCGGTATCGGACATGCCAAGCTTGGAGGTGATGTCACGCTCAAGCAATGTTTCCCACGGCACGCCGGTGGCCTTTGCGAGCGCGTCAGCGAGCAGCGCCACGCCAAGATTCGAGTATTCGTACCGCGTACCCGGCGCGCGCGGCAGGCGGTAAGCGCCGAGGAAGGCAAACATGTCGCTCGACGCGTAGCTCTCGCCATGAATTGGCGGCACACGCGGCAGGCCGGACGTGTGGGTCGCAAGTTCGACCAGCGTGATCCGCCGACCTGAAAAGCTCGGCACCGTGATGCCCGGCGGTACGTAGTTCTGCAGCGCCGCATCGAGCTTGACCTGATGGCGATGGGCGTACAGCGCGAGCAGCGTGGTGGTGAAGACCTTGGTGATCGAGCCGATTTCGAACTCGGTCGTCGGCGTCGACAGTCGCCCGGTGCCGTGCTCTACGCTGCCATAGGGGTAAAAGCCGTGCTCGCCGCCATGATCGATGCCGATCGCGATACCTGCGCATTCGCCGCGCTCCACGAGCCCGCCGGCCAACGCGGCCACCACGGAATCGACCGCCTTGCTTGCCGGCTGCACCTGAGCTGAGCTTGCCCCGGCAGCCATGGCGTGGAGCATCAAGGCCGCAATGAAGGTGAGCCGACGCGCCACCTCTGCCTCCAGCATCTACCTACGGCGGAAGCTTATCACAAAGTGGCACCAGTTCACTCGGCCACTCTGGCCCGTGCTCCTCGAACCTATGATGATGTTCATGCACGCCGTTCGGCAAACGCCGCCTCCACGGCCACCGCCGACGTTGGTTCAATGGGTAGCCAATCGTCCGGCATTCGCGTGAACCTTCATGCGGACGCCGGCAACTAACGACCGATACTCGCTCCTGATCCGGTTGGAACGAGGAGCGAGTCCGCGGATTCAACGCTCAAAAAGGTGCAGCATGAAATTTCTCAAGCTCGCGTTCGTGGATCACAATCCCGCCACTTGGTTGTTCATCGCATGGGCACTATCCGTCCCCCTCTACCTCGCCCTGCAAGCCTGGTTTGGCATCGCTTGGCAAGGCGGATGGCGCAAAGTGGCGCTTGTTCCTTTAATCGGCGTTGCTCTCGCCACGATCCTTTGCGCGGTTGTCGCTACGACCGTCCCCGACAACCCGCCTCTCGATCTAACGGGCGTGCTCTCGTTTCCGTTGGTGGGTCTTGTGCTGTTTGCGCCCGCCGGCTTCATCTACGAAGTTATCGTCGGCGTCATTCGCGTGACCACACGCCGGCTTATCACGACACGAAGCGCCGCATAGGAGTGGGCGAACGAGGGCCGCCGCGGGGCAGCCCTCGTCATCGAGCTACGCAATAGGCGCAGCAGCTCCAACCCGGCAACCGGACACAGTGGACGACCACTGCGCGCGGCCGGCTCCGGCGCATTTTGCCAAAAGCCCTCAATGCTCCAGCCGCCGGCGCGCTTTGGAAGGCGTCACTTGCCGCCAATCACCGCGTATCCCTGGATCTCGATCTTGGCGTCAGGAACCGCGAGCGCCGTAATGGTGATCAGCGCGCTGCCCGGGAAGTTATCGCCGAATACTTCCCGGCGGATTTGCGTGACGCGATCACCGTAACGCACGTCGGTGATGAATACGGTCATCTGCACCATGTCGCCGAGCTTGCCACCCGCCTTTTGCAGCGTGCGATCCAGGTTCTTGAAAAGCTGCCGCACTTGGCCGTCGATGTCGCTCGCCAGCGATTTACCGTTGTCGTCCGACGTCGCGGTCTGCCCTGCAAGCCACACCACTCTGCCGCCTTCGGTGATCACCGCCTCCGAATAGCCGCGCAGCTGTGGCCGGTCTCCTTTGAGGTAGTCCTTCGATTCCGCCGCAGCAGACAAACCGACCAGAGTCATCAAACCGGCCCCGATAAGAATCAGTGGGTATGCTTTCATGTTCTCCTCCCTGCCTGTGGAACGAGCCTCGGCCCTAGTGCGAGGGCAACAAGATAACCTGGATTCCCGGCCGGAGCCCACCGGCGCGACGCTTACCTGCCATAAGCCTGCGCGATCTGCCCCACGAGCTTAGCCCAGGGCATGTCCAGGGCGCCGTAGACGGCGCCGGCCTCCGGCCGCGCATTGTCCTTCAGGATCTCCACCATCAAGGTGGCGTAGTCGGAGAGTATCACGCCGGCCAGGAGCATGCGCAGAAGACCGGCTTGTCGCTTGGTCTCGCTGAAGGTTCCGGACGCATCGACGGCCACATAGGCGTCGAGGCCCTTGCCGATCGCCGTGATGGCGGGGAACGCCGCGCAGACTTCAAGCGAGATGCCCGCGAAGATCAGCTTCTTGCGGCCGGTCGCCGTGATGGCCTGGGCGACTTTTGGATCGTCGAACGCGTTGACCGACGAACGATCGATGATCGGAACGCCAGCCAGGGCTTCCACGAGTTCAGGGAAGGTCGGCCCCCACATGCTGTCGCGCGCCGTGGTGGTGGCGACGATCGGCAAGTGCAGAGCCTTGGCCGCCTTGGCCAGCGCCACGACGTTGTGCTTGAGCTCTCCCGTCGAATAATCGCGAACCCCGGTCATGAGGCCGACCTGATGGTCGACCAGGACGAGAGCGGCATTTTCAGATGTAAGCGGTTCATAAGGGCGGATTGGTTCGGACATGGCATTCTCCTGCAGAAAGGAAAGCTGACTTGTGGCGGCGGCCGCTGGTGCGATGCCGAGCATTGTGGCGGCGGCGCCGAGCACCGTTGATTGAAGGAATTGACGACGTTCCATTTCGGTCTCCGTGGAGTTCCGGACGCGCCCCGTGCGTTCGACCTGCGATCGTCGGTCGCGACGGCGGCAACGTAGCTGCTGGACTATCGGCCGAGAAGTTGCCAAACTCACAACTCAGCGTCCAACGAGATGGACGATGGAGGCGCGGTGCTGGATCTGAACGACTTCTTCTATTTCGTGCAGGTCGTTGATCGCGGCGGGTTCACCGCCGCGGGCCGGACGCTGCGAATTCCGAAATCGACACTGAGCCATCGCATCCAGCAGCTTGAGACCAACCTCGGGGTCAGGCTGCTCAACCGCACGTCACGGCGGTTCGCCATGACCGACGCCGGCGAGGAATTCTATCGCCACGCGATGGCGATGTTGCGCGAGGCCGAGTTGGCCGAGACTGCCACACGCCATCGGCTGAGCGAACCGACCGGCACCGTGCGCTGCACCGCGGCCGTGGCCACCATGCAGTTTGCGATGCGCGACATCGTGGCGGACTTTCTCGTCCGCTATCCCAAGGTCAATGTCGTCGCGCATGCGACCGACCAGCACGTCGACCTCGTCGGCGAGAACTACGATGTCGCGATCAGAGCCCATACGGACCCACTTCCCGATTCGACCCTCGTCCAACGGTCGCTGGCGCCGGCGCCCTGGTTGCTATTCGCGGGCTCGGCATATCTCGATGCAAACGGAACACCTCACGCACCTCAAGATCTTCGCAGCCACCCTTCGCTGTTCATGATGCGCACGGGCGTTGCTCCGGTTTGGCGGCTTCGTCATTCGAGCAACGCCAAGGAGGTGGTCATGCCGGTAGTGCCCCGGCTCTTGAGTGACGACATGATCGGCCTGAAGCAGGCGGCGATCGCCGGTCTCGGCGTTGTCGCGCTGCCCGGCTATGTCTGTCGCGACGAAGTTCGATCCGGAACCCTGCGGCGGGTGTTGCCGACCTGGCTTGCGGGCGATTCCACCATCACGGCTCTCATTCCCTACAGGCAGGGCCTGCTGCCATCGGTCCGCGTCTTCTTGGATCACCTGGCGGCGGAGTTCCCGAAAGCCGTCCTGATATAAATCGGTCCGACGCCCTTATCGCCAAGACCTCCGATTTCGCCAAGACCTCCGATTTTGCCAAGACCTCCGCGCTCTCAGCCGCGACGGATAAGGCTTGTTGACGGCTTGGCCGCGGGGATAGGATAGGTTACGCGCTTTCGTCACATTGCACAGTAAGCAACGCATTTCACCTTTCCGCCGAGCCTGCGGCTGGCGTTTCGTCCCGAGGTGCAAGTCCTGCGAGTTCGCCGGCTAATCTGAAGGAGAAGGCCCATGCGTTATCGAAGCTTGTTTTGTTTCGTAGCCTTGTCGGGCACGCTGTTGTCGACGGCGACCATCGCCCAGATGGTCGATTTCGGCAAATATCCCGATTTCTCCGGACAGTGGTCCCGACCGGCCGGCAATCCCAACAACTGGCGCCAAGTTGCCGGGCCGCCCCCGTACACACCCGAGGCCGAGAAGAGATTCGCGGAAATTCAGGCCATCTCCAAGCAGGGTAGCCCCGCCAACTGGCCCTCGACTTTCTGTATTCCGACCGGCATGCCGGCGATGATGAACATCTACAACCCCATGGAGATCGTCATCACCCCGGCCGAAACCTATGTCCTGATGAGTCACAATAATGATCAGATTCGACGGATTTACACCGATGGCCGCGGCTGGCCGGCGGATGGCGAGTATGAACCGACCTATGCCGGCTATTCGATCGGCAAATGGGTCGATGAGGATGGCGACGGCAAATACGACGTGCTCGAAGTGGAGACGCGGTTCCTCAAGGACGTGCGAGCCTACGACGCGAACGGTTACCCCTTCGCCGATGACGGCCAGACGATCATCAAAGAGCGCTTCTTTCTCGACAAATCTGATCCCAACACCATTTATGACGAGGTCACCGTCATCGATAACGCACTCACGCGCCCCTATACCAAGATGGTGAAGGCGCTTCGCAATCCCGATCCGCATCCGCTCTGGCGCTCGGAGGTCTGCCAGGAAGGCAACAACTGGATCAAGATCGGTGACGAAACCTATTATATCAGTGTCGACGGCAGGCTGATGCCGTCGAAGAAGGGCCAGCAGCCGCCCGACTTGACCTATTTCGCCCGTTCGAAATAACTGGCCGGGTCCGCTTCGAGATTTCAGCGGATTGCAAATTTAATCTAGGGTGTGATCCCATAAATTCAGAGCGGTCGGCCGACGTCCGCTTTGTTGCGCATAACGGACTCAAGTCGGGCGTCGCGCCATGTCCGAAAAGGGGCCGATTCTGAATAAAGGCCAAAGCCGTCTAATTTTACGCCGGCAAGTAGCTGGAGGCCCAGCGAGAACGATATCGGCTTTGAGCTGAATATGCTTGTCGATTTGGCTCTTCTCTTTCCTCTTGTGCGTTACAATAGCCTCCAGTGGAGGAGAGAGCGCGTTTGGCGCTGCCTCGGCTCACAACAAACTACCGACGCGGGCGTCGCTCTGAGCAGGGACAAGACGCATCCCTGATCCTACAGTCTAATGGCCGATTGCCGTCTGGAGTATCTTGGCGACCTCGGGGGAGGGGTGGTTGTCCGCGCTGCCGGCCCGCCCCAAAGCCGCGTCGAGCGGCGACACGCGGCGGTCATCCATGACGGCGACTTCCGCGCCGTGATCTACCAGATACTGGACCACGCGGGGCCAGCCCCATTGCACCGCGCCGAATAACGCGCTCTGGCCGCCCCGCTCCGGCAGCGTGCTGCTACGCCCCATGCGCGCGGTCCTGCTCGTGACGTCGGTGATCCGCGCATTCACGTCGGCGCCGACCGCCGACAGGATTTCGAGCGTCGCGATCGACCGATCCTGCGCATCATTGGCGCTGGGATTGAAGCGCGGACTGAGTTCCATGCCTAGCCCTGCGGCGGCCATCAGCGGCGTCACGCCCATCGCGTTGGGCACGTCGACACGCCCTCCGTGTTCCAGCAACAGCCGCACGGCCTCGCTGTCTTGAGACGCTGCGGCGCGCAACATAGGCGTGGCGCCGGTGGTTATGATCTCGTCGGCGAAGCGGCCGGAGTTGCCGCCGCGCCCGGGCCGATGCATGTTCAACTGAGTATTGGGGTTGACGCCGGCGCCTAGAAACAGTCGTGCGAGCTCGAGCGCGGTGGTCTTCGTGGTCACGATGGGCGGCCCGGTGCGTTCTTCGTAAGCATCCAGACTGTACGTATTCATGTCGATCGCCGTGTACAGCGCGGTGCGGCCCCACCAATCCCACAGATGCGGATTGGCGCCGCGCTCGAACAGGAGCTTTGCCGTGTCGTATGCGAAATTGTCGATGGCCACGATCAGCGGCGTCACACCGTCGGGGTTCGGCCGATTGGAATCCGCGCCGGCGTCCAGCAGCGCTTGCACGCAAGCCGTACATCCCGAGCGCGCCGCATAGAGCAGCGGTGTCAGGCCGCCGGTCGGGCGATACTGATTACGCGGCTCGCCGGTCAACTGGCTCGGCCAGTCGCTGGCCAGCGCCCGGGCATTGACGTCCGCCTTATGGTCGATGAGAAACCGCGTCAGCTCGGCTGAGCGTGCGTCCGCCGCCCACATCAGCGCCGTCTGGCCGCGCCATTTTTCGCGTGCATTGACGTTGGCACCGTGGCGCACCAGCAGGTCGGCAACGTCCAAGGATCCCGCGCGCGCGGCCAGCATCAAGGCCGTCTGGCCCTCTTGGTTCGGCACCTCTACGTTGCTGCCCGCATCGAGCAGCATTTCGACCAGGCGAGCATTGGCAACCTTTACCGCCTCCGCCAAAGGGCTCGAGCCGTAATTGTTGATGACATCGGGCTTCGCCCCGCGCTCGAGTAGCGCGCGGGCAAGATCCGCGTCGATCTTGTAGACTGCCCAGTGCAGCGGCGTTGTACCGTCTCCCTGGGCTGCGTTCACATCGGCGCCCGCGGCAATCCTCTTGAGCGCAGCGTCCCGATTACCGGCCTGGATCAGGCCGGCGAGGGTGTCATCGGCGGCGGCAGCCGTGCTGGCCGCTGCGAGGCAAAAAATGACTGCGAAAATGGCACGCTTCATGACGGTGTCCATCAGAGCACCTCCGGCGCGAGAGAATTGTGATGCGCCCAATAGCCCTTATGGGCGTCGTAGGCGAACCTGAACGGGTCGCGGAAGGTCCGATTCAGACCCTGCATAAGTCCCGCATCGAGCATGTCTTGTGCGCTCATGCCCTTCTTGAGGAGATCAAGCATGCGATCGAAGAGCACGCGCGTCATGTCGAACTCAGCCTGCAGCTCGGCGCGGCCCACCACCGGACCGTAGCTCGGCACGATCCGCGTCTCCGCATCGGTGAGTTTCAAGAGTTTTTCCTGGGCATCGACGCGGCCGCCCAGCCAGCCGCCACCGAACCAGTCAAGCACGGGATCTTTCAGCGGCGAGATGGCATCACCCGCGGCCAGCACGTTCGCGTCTCGGAAGAATACATAGATGTCGCCGTCGGTGTGAGCCTCGAGCAGATGGCCGTATTCGATCCGCTTGTCGCCGGCGAGAGTCTGGTCGCCGGTAAAAAAGATCACGGTCGGACGAGCCTCTGCGGGCAGCGCTTTCTCGTACCGGTCCTCGTCCTGCAGGTAATAATCCGTCGCCAGATGCGCCCGGGTCTTTTCGTGAGCGATGATCGTCGCCCCCGACCGACCGAAGGCCAAGTTCCCGCCCTCTTGCTCCCGGTGCCAGTGCGTGTTGAACAGAGTTGTGACACGGCCTGCGCCCGGCAGGCCGCGCAGGCGCTTAAGTACCGCATCGGTGAATTCGGCAGCGCCGCTGTCCACCAGCACCTGACCAGTGCTTGCCGTCCGCACCAGGACATTACCCCCGGCGCCGGTGAGCATCACGAAACCCTCGCTCACCGGGACGATAGCGGGGCTTTCTTGCGAGAAAGCGGAGCGCGCGAAAGGCGGCAGGGTCAGACCCAGGACACCGCCCAACGCACCTTTCAATATTCCCCTGCGGTTCATGGCCGGTCCCCCTGAGCGCTCAGACACCGGCGATCACGCCGGTGCTGTCCCCGAAGCTCTTCGTCTCGAGGCCTGCCTTGTTCAGCAGCGTGAGGTGCAGATTGGAAATCGTCGTGCGTTCGGGCAGCTCGATCTGCCGTCCCCCCTTGAGCGCGCCGGCGCCACCGCCGACCAGGATGTTCGGCAACGGATAATTACTGTGCAGGTTGCTGTTGGACATGTTGGAGCCGTAGAGCAACATGGAGTTATCCAGCAGCGTGCCTTCGCCGTCGGGTGTGGCGGCGAGTTTCGCGACGAAATCCGCGAACCGCTCCAGGTGATAGCGCTGAATCTTGACCAGCTTTTCAAGCCGATCGACATAATCGGCATGATGTGACAGCGGGTGGAAGGAGTCCGGCACGCCGATGTGATTATAGGTCCGGTTCGTGCCTTCGCCGATCATGATGTAGGAGGCCACGCGCGTGAGATCGGCCTGATAGGCAACCGCGATCAGATCGAACAACAACCGCACCTCTTTATCGATCGCCATATCCTGCTCGGCCACAGGTACATCGGGCGCCTTCACGCCCGAGAGATCGCGGTTCTGCGTAAGCTGAACGCGCCGTTCGATCTCTCGCACCGTGTCCAGGTAACCGTCGAGGAGCACTTTATCGCCTGGGCCCAGTTCCTGCTGCAGCGCCCGGGTACGCTCGGTGATGAAATCAAGGATGCTCCGTTTCTGCCTGACGATGGCCACGCGCTCTTCCGCTGTCGCGCCTTCACCGAATAGCTGCGCGAAAACTTTGCGTGGGTTGGACTCCATCGGCAAAGGCGAGTTTGCATTCCGGTACGACAACGTGGAGCTGTAGAGGCAGCCGAATCCAGCCTCGCACGCGACCGCCTGGGTTTCACCCTCCGAGCAGACCTCCATCGACGGCAGCGCTGTCTCCTGACCGATGCGCCCGGCAATGATTTGGTCGATCGTCGCAGACATGCTGGGACCGGGCGCTTTGAGATCGGGCTTGACACCGCTGAGCCACGTCGCCGGGTTGTATTTGTGCACGGAGGCGACGCTGGCCTTGTTCTCGAGATTGGAGAACGAAGTCACGGCGTGCTTGTGCTTCTCGAGCGGCTCGAGAATATGGCTGAGTTTGAAATCCGCGCCGGCACCGCTCGGGGTCCAGCGGTCCATGTCCTTCCCATGCTTCGTGTTCGACATGACCGCGCCGTGGGGAATATAGAAGAAGCCCGCCCGCAACTTCGGCGCGGCGTCGGTCTTGGCGAGCGCGGTGGCGGCCGGGATCATTGCATCGAGCAACGGCAGCCCGACGGCGACGCCCGTGCCCCTGAGCAACGTCCTGCGAGAAAGATGCTTTCTGGTCAGATACATGATCTTCACTCCTCCTGCGCCTGCATGCGGAATGCATCACTCGATACAATCCCCGCCACGAGTGACGAGAACCGATAATCATTCTTGGCCGCCGCGCGCGCAATCGCCCGAACCTGCGGCATGTCATAAGGCGCGATCTCCCGGCCCAGCGCGTACATCATGAGCTTCTGCGTCAGCGCCTGGGCGAACTGGCCAGGGCGGCGCAGCAGGGCGCGGCGTAGGTCTGCCGGACTTTCGATTTCCGTGTCGTCTGGCATTGTCACCTTCGAATCGATGGGCGCTTTAGCCTGCCAATCGACATCGCGCCACTGCCCGGTGACGGTGAAGTGCTCCAGCGGCAGTCCGTGGGGTTCGATCACACCGTGGCACATGTTGCAGGTCTCAATGGCGCGATGCTGCTCGAGCATCGCACGCATGGTCTTGGGCTGCGCGCCAGGCGGCGTGCTCAAATCCGTCACCACGTTCGGTGGCGGCGGCGCTGGCGGCGTGCCGCGGAGTTTGTCGAGAACCCAGGCGCCGCGCACCACCGGCGAAGTCCTGTTGCCATAGGACGTGTGCAACAGCACGGCGCCCTTGCCGAGAAGGCCATAGCGATTCTCGTCCTCAAGATGGACGCGGCGGAACTGCGCGCCGTGCACCGTTGTGATGCCGTAGTGTCGCGCCAGCCTTTCATTGAGGAAGGTATAGTCGGCCGTTAACAGCTCCTCCACGTTCTTGTCTTCAAGCAGGATACTCCGCAGGAAGAGATCGATTTCGGTCGAGACATCCTGGCGTAGCTCGGCGCTGAATTCGGGGAAGATTTGCTTATCCCACTCGAATTTGTCGACCTCAAGGAGGTCGAGCCAGCGGAGCGCGAAATCCGTCACCAACGTCTCGGCCTGCGGAGCGGCCAGCATACGCCGTACCTGGGCGTCCAGCACGCCGGGACGTCGCAGTTCGCCCGTGTTCGCGAGCTTGAGCAATTCAGCGTCGGGGGCCCGCTTCCACAAGAAGAAAGACAGACGCGAGGCCAGCTCCAGATCGCTCAGCGCATAGAATTTCGCGTCTTTCTGCGGCCGGGCGATTCCGCGATAGAGAAAATCCGGGCTCACCAGAACCGCAGTCACCAACTGTTCGATCCCGGCGTTGAATCCGCCAGCTCCTTCACGGCCGGCGTCGTAGAAGGCCATCAGCCCGTCTATATCTTCCTTGGTGACGGGCCGGCGGAAGGCACGCCCGGCGAGATCTTGAGTAATGCGCTCGGCGCAGGCGCGTTCTTGCTCGGGGACTTCGGGCTTGCAGATGAATAACTTCTCCCGGCTGGGTGTGCGCGTGGGGCCCGTGGCCGCGTACGGCCCCACGACCTGTATGGACCCAATCACGCGCGGCAGACGCAGATACCCCTTGAAAGCAAACCCAGAATACTGCGTGCCGCCCGCAATCAGGTCGTCGGTTGCCACACGGGAGCGCTCGACGAACGTCACGACGACTTCGTGCACACCGGCCGTCACCTGCAGGGGGATATTGGCGAACCGCTGCATGAGCTTGGCGCCCGCCGGTGCACCGCCGCCGCGATCCACGAACTCGCGATCAGCGTCACCGCCGACCTTTTGCCGGAAGACTTCCTTGCGATCGATCAGCACGACCACCGTTGTCTCGTTCTCGACCCCGCGTGGGTAGAGCCCGAAATCGAGGTCGGAGATAGTGACGCGGTACTCCCCGTCCGCCGGGAACGTGTACTCGAACCTCGTGCCGCCCCGCGTACCGAGCGGCATGCCGTCCACATAGCCATCCTGGTCGCCGGTAGCGGGGGGAGGGAAAGAGGCTTTGACGACCTCTGGCAGAGGCTTGCCTACTGCCATGCGCGAGACTACCCGCGCGACATTGACATACTGCTCCAGGAAGGCGGGTGACACGGTCAACGCCGCAGCGATATTGCTGAAGCCTTCGACCGCGATGTCGGCCGGCAGGTACTGGTTGGGATCGATCTCCACAGCCAGAAGTTCCTTCACGGCATTGGCATACTCGGTACGGTTCAAGCGCTGGACGGGAACGCGGCCCGCAAGGTGCGCCTTTCCGCTTTTGTCGAGCGTGCTCTCGAGCCAGCTAACCAGCGCGTCGACTTCCTGCTGCGAGGGCTGGGGTATGCCGGGCGGCGGCATCTGGCGCCCGCGCAATTTGCGCACAACTTTCTCGAAGATCTCGGGGTGTTCGGGCACGGACTCGGCGCTAAGCTGGTCCAAAAAGAGGTTACCGGCGCGAACGGCGTCGTTGTGGCAACCGAAGCAGTAAAGCTGAATGGTGGACCACTGCGATTCGGGATGCTGCGCGACCTGGTTCGCGGGTTGGGAGAAGACCTTGGAGTCGGCCGAAACGATACCGACGGCACAAGAAATGCCGATAAGCCATCTGGCGAGTTTCATATCAGCCCTCCCTAGCGAGTTTCGGGCCACGGATTTATAGTTGATTGTGACGCAGGAAAACACGGATCGAACAGGGACACCTTATTTTTGATCCGGGCGCATTGCAAGTAGGTAGCTGCCAGCGCTCGTCGTTGCGGAGAGCATAGTGTTACCGCCTCAAGTTCCTGCGCGGCCTGGCGCGCTGAGCCCGTAGAGACTCGGATACGTCAGAAATTCGCGCGAACAAACCGTCCTCTCTGCGCTGAGATGATGTGTTGATCAGGCACGGAATGACGAGGCGTTACGGAAAGCGATTGTCTCGAAGTTACCCGGTCGAGGCGGGGCGATCCGGCGGGAAGAACAGCGCTTATTTGTCCGTCTGCGACCCAGAGATCCATCCTGTGTATCGGTTGCGCATCTGAGTCGAATGTCGCGATCTGCGCGCCCGTGATGCAGAGGAATGGCTTCGACATATTGCGCTCCTCGGAAATTTTAAAACCGCGCGGACGGCGCCGATGCCGGCATTACCCGACGGGGTTGCGATCGCATGCTTTCGCAAATCACATTTGAGCGCGAACTCGCCAATCGTTCATGTGACCGCTTCGACAAATTTGCCGGCTTGCCGCTGGCGCAGTTGAGCACCGCAAGCCCGGGACGCCGTCAATAGGAATTTTAGCCTGGACAATAATAGGAATAGGCCTATTATCCATTATAGGCCCTCCCGGCCTATGCACCTCAAACCCATGGTGATGTTCATGCGCCCAAGCCGTTCCGCAAACGCTGCCCCCGCCGCCGATGCCACTTTCGCGTCGTCCCCATTCCCGGCCGCGCCGCCCCAGACGCCCCCAACGCGGCACCCCACTGGCCGCCTCATGTGCCGGCCCGCGCGGCCCCCACCCCGCCGCCCCAATCGACGCCGCAGGCGCTGCAGCCTCGCCGGCCGGCGGCGCCGGCGCCGCGATCCGAGCCCTCCCCGTTCGGGCCGCCGCCCCTCGTCCAGGGCGAGGATCGTGCCGCCTATGACGAATTCCTCGACCGCGTCACCGCGACGGTGGCGCCGGCGGATTTCATCGAGGAGATGTGGGTGCGCGACATCGTCGACCTCGCCTGGGAGGCCTTCCGGCTGCGCCGGCTCAAGGCGCAACTGATGACGGCCGCCACCCATCAGGGGGTCGAAAAACTGCTCGCCCACACGCTGCCGTTGGACGTTGCGGCCGAACTCGCGCGCCAATGGGCCGCCGGCAAGCCCGACGTGATCCGGCAGGTCCGGCGGCCTCTCGGCGGGACGCGGCGCGCCACCGAGACGGTGATGGCCTACACCTTGGCGGCGCGGATCGACGACGTCGAGCGCATCAGCCACATGATGATGCGGGCGCAGGCCCGCCGCGACGCCATCCTGCGCGAGGTCGAGCGCCGTCGCGCCGGCTTCGCCCACGTGCTGCGTGGTGTCAGCGAAATCGACGATGTCGCGTACGAGGAGGTGGAGGCACCGCATTAGTCGATTGATTCTATAAATCCAATCGGATGGGACCGTCGGAATCCAAATCCGCGGACCTCATCCTGAGGAGCGCCGTTCTTCACGGCGCATCTCGAAGGATGGCCGCGAGTCCATGCCGTGCCGCCGTCCTTCGAGACGCGCGCTGAAGAAGCGCGCTCCTCAGGACGAGGTTTGCGGATGATGTCGATAGGATTCGAATGTCGGCAACGATGTACTAAGGAGCAGCGCAAGATGGGACGGCTTCCACCCGGCGACACGGCCGGCAGCGTCAGCACGCGCAAGCGCAAAGTCGGTGGTAACACGCTCGGGAGATCCGGACCGGCGACGCCCGCCGGCAAGGCACGCGCGGCGCAGAACGCGCGCCGCCACGGCCTCAGCGTGCCGGACCCGGCGGATGCCGCATTGTCTGCCGAAATCGAAGTATTGGCGCGACGCATCTGCCCTCCGGGCGCCGGCGATGCCGCCAGCGAGGCTCGGCTTCTCGACCTGGCGCGGCGCATCGCGGAGGCCCAGCTCGACCTCATGCGGGTGCGGCGCGCGCGCCATGATCTCATCGCAACAGATTTTGCCGACCCGGGCTATCTCATGTCGAAGGGACTGATGGGACGGATCGCCAGGTTGCTTGATACCGGCCTGATGCTCAAGCGCGGAGAGCCGGTGCCGCCCGCCATGGTGGCCGCCCTTCACAAGCGCCCGGAAGGCGGGGACAAGTTCGCCATCATCCTTGCCGAGCTGAGCCCGCAGCTCATCGCCATGGACCGCTAC
>Ga0116129_1000853_pt1 | contig 18076 bp, 20 predicted proteins | sample June2015DPH_17_2_FD_89732 | JGI IMG/M metagenome (GOLD analysis project Ga0116129, IMG submission 89732) | Peatland microbial communities from SPRUCE experiment site at the Marcell Experimental Forest, Minnesota, USA - June2015DPH_17_10 | ecosystem: Environmental > Terrestrial > Soil > Wetlands...
ATTTCGATTTCAAAAAGCTCATCCGATTCTGTGAGGAGCTGAACACTGCATATCAGGAAGAAGGCTATCTCGGTACAGCAATGCTCACGCGGGGGTTGCTCGACCATGTGTCCCCCGTGTTTGGATTTAGAACATTCAGCGAGGTGGCCAATAACTATGCCGGCGGAGGCAAATCGTTCAAAGAAACCATGCAACACCTGGAGAACGCCTCGCGCAAGGTCGGTGACTTGCACCTACACATGCCGATCCGCAAAAGCGAAACGCTGCCTACCGCACAGCAAGTGAATTGTGGTCAGCAGCTCGATGTGCTGCTTTCCGAAATCGTGAGGATAACAAAATGACGGAGGGCACCGCACTCGTTGAAGTCAGCGCCCCTGCGGACCTTGCGGCCGTAGACAGCAGCCCCCCTGCCCTGTTCCTCAAAGAGGCGAGGGCGGCGGAGCGCTTCTTCGACTTCTTCACCGCGAACATCCGCAATAAGCACACGCGCCGCGCCTACTACAACGCCGCGTGCAAGTTTTCGGAATTCTGCGCGGAGCGCGGCGTACATGACCTGGCACACGTAAAGCCGGTGCATGTCGCCGGTTATGTCGAAAGCCTTTTGCCTGGCTTTGCCAAGCCTACCGTTAAACAACACCTCGCAGCGATACGCATGCTCTTCGACTGGCTCGTCGTCGGCCAAATCATCGAAGTGAACCCCGCGCACGCGGTGCGCGGGCCGAAGCACGTCGTGAAAAAAGGTCGCACGCCTGTGCTCGACCGTGAGGAAGCTCGTGCCCTGCTCGGCTCCATCGATACCAGAACGCTCGTGGGTATGCGCGATCGCGCCCTGATCGCCATCATGATTTATACATTCGCCCGCGTCGGGGCCGTCCTGCAGATGAACGTCGGGGATTATTTTAGCCAAGGGCGGCGCGGATGGATACGCCTGCATGAGAAAGGCGGCAAGGAGCATGAAGCGCCCTGCATCTCCAAGCTGGAGGCCTATCTCGACGAGTACATCGCCGCCGCCGGCATTGCGGAGGATAAGGACGCGCCGCTGTTCCGCACAACTGGACGGTCTACCGGCCGGGAGCACCGCATGACGCAGCAGGACGGCTACCGGATGATTCAGCGCCGTGCGCGGCAGGCCGGGATCAAAACGCGTATCGGCAATCACTCCATGCGCGCTACCGGCATCACTGACTACCTGAAGAGCGACGGAACGCTGGAGCATGCGCAGAATATGGCGGCCCACTCCTCCCCGCGCACCACAAAACTCTACGACCGGCGCAATGACGACGCAGCCCTTGATGAATACGAGAAGGTGAGGATTTAGGAGTTCGCATGGCGTTTACAGGTCAACACCTTGGAATAAATCACTACACTTCGGCGAACGGTGATTGGCTCCGCTGGCGCGCCGCGTCGCAATCAAGTTTCTGGCCACCTCTCCTGCCATCTTTCGGAACATAATGATCAGCAATATGAAGAAAGTTGGAAGAAACGATCCCTGCCCTTGTGGAGGCGGCCGGAAATACAAGCGATGTCATGGCGACTCGGCAGGAGCAAATCCTCCCCCTGCAACGCCGGGCAACGCGCTAACAACATCAGCACCGGCCACTGCCAAAGTCCTTGGGCTCGGAGGGCAGGCGCAGCAGCTTGTGGTAGTGAACCAGTTTCAAGACCCGGATGATCCTCGAAATCAGGGTGTTCCGAAAGGATTGCCTGGGGACTATGAATGTGTGTTTGTGCTTAATCGGCCCGGCTTCAACCTGATTCCTGAGAACCAGTACTCGTTCTCGGGAGGATTGGAGGGAGATTCACACCTAGCGATCTCCAAACCGGCATTTTCGCCGCCGGGCAATCCGGATGCAGCCCAGATACTCATCAGTGGTGATACGGATGACGGGCATTTTGAATTCACGGGGCTGCCCAATAAGCGTGGCTATCTCGGCAAATTACAATCGAAGCCATTTAGGGCCAATGACCTGATGGATGCCGCGCGCAAGTGTTACCGCGCTCTGGCGTCGTCGCTCAGTAAGTGGTCTGCAGAGCTGGACATTCCGTTGCACGTGTTCCAAGTGGAGAGCAAGGAAGTCAGAACCGGAAATACAGAGATGAGCATTGTGACCGCGTTTCGGGAAGCACCCCTTTCAACAAGATCGGCGGCGCAACTCGGCAAAGAATTCCGCGGCTACGCCAGCCTGTACAGGGAAGCCTTGAGCAGCGCCGCCGTTTATCAGTTCCTTTGCTTCTTCAAAATTATCGAAGCGATCACAGCCCGGCGGAAGCGGCTGGAGCGGCAGGCGGCAAGGGAGGGCAAGCCCTTCAGTAGACCGGACGAGGTTGTTCCGAAAACTCCGGAGCAATTCATTCCATGGCTGCTCGCACTCTTCCATGTGCAGCGAGAATGGGACGAGATGTCGCTTGAGTCGATATTTCAGCTAGAGGCGCGAGGCGAGCAATGTACCGATCTGATTGCTACCGTTCTGAAACCCCTACGCGACAAAATAGGACATGCATTGGGCCTACTGCAGGGAGAAGAGCTAACGTTATCGGCCGATGAGTTACTGCACACGGAGGAAGTAAATAAATGGCTGCCGCTAACGAAGTGCATTGTGCGCCGGATGTTGAAAAACGAGTTTGCTTCTGACTTCTTGCCATACCTGAAAGAGGACGGGACCGTTACCGAGTGATGAAAGTAGCTTAGGAATCGACATTCCACTCGATAAACCGGATTATCACGTACTGAATCCGATGCCAAGTGGCGTCCGGCGGGGATGAGAAGACTTTATTTGGGTGATGCATCGGGGCAACTCAGTGTGTGTTTGCTTTCAGGCTTGATCGGTTCCACGACAAAAGGGCCATCAGCTCCCGCAGAGAATCCCCGTACTGGCCCTTCGTCCGGCACTTGGATGGCCCACAATCCCTGAACATCTACCAACTGCACAAAATGCCAACCCAGCAGCGCCTTGATACGACGGGACCACTCGTCAACGGTGTATTTAACGTTGATTGTAGGATCGCCTGGCGCATAAGGATTCCGGCAATGGAGCACCTCCGCACTGCCGTCGTACAGCGTCGCAAAGTCTTCTTTGGTCAAGTAGCCGTCAGCAATTCGGTCAAAGAACTTATGACCAGGACTGGTTTCCTGAGGCGGCTTTAACGGGACCGGATAAAAGTTCGTATTAACCTTCTCGACAAAGCCAAGCATACGCCGGGCGTTCCATTCAGTAGCAAATCCTGCGCGGGCGGCGGAGTATTTCTCGCGGTTGGCGGAGAGCGACGCAAAGGCGATCTCTTCCAGCGCTTTGCGAAGATGAAGAAAGATGAGCTCGGCGTTGAGGTCACGATGGCCGGTATCAATTTTTCCGGCAAACACAGTGTCCGCGATACTTACATGGTGGCGAACGCGCTCAATGCAGTTGCAGTAAATCTGGGTGTCGGTGGGCATCTGTTGTTAGCCGTGACTAGGTGGTCGTGCCGCGCGTTTGTTGAAAACTGCTATCCAGGCTTCGTGTTCCACTTTCAAGTTTTCAACAACAGTCCTCACAAGCGCATCGTCGATCGCCTGCGGTTGGCCATGGGCAACCAGATTGCGGCGCTCTTGGACTCTGGCCAGATGAGGCCAAACCTCACCGCAGCCGAGCTCTTCAAGATCCTTCTTATATGTCGAGGCAAATGCGATGCCATAGCAATCGTTCAGCCGCGCACCGATCGCCGAGTAACGTCGCAGCATATCGTCCAAGAGACGGCCGGGGACCTCACATAGTCCCGCCCGAAGCAATCGTTCGATACGCGTCTCGAAATAACTCCAAAAGAGAATCACGATGGAAGCCCTGGGCGACGGCCCAGCATCCGGTGAGGAGCCGGGGAACCGGTCTTCCTCCAGTACTGGCCGTTTCCACTCGCGCTCTATCATCTGCAAATACACCCAATCTTCATATCTTCCCTCAGCGCCCGCGAAGCACGCCGGCACCACAAATTCACGCCCATCCGCATCGCGAAACACCTGCGGCTCGAAAGTGAACGGAGAATCGCCGCAAATGTGGCACGGACCATCAAAGGAGCGTATGCCTTTACAACAGCCGCAGATAGTGTAGTCGCTCCAAAGTCCGGCCCACGATTTGCCTTTCGGCAGTTCTTCGTACCACATGGAAGGGAATGGCACCTGGGCATTCATGATCGATTTCTCCTCTGGGTGGCTTGCGCTTACATCGGCAGGCTGGCGTAATCGGATTCGAAGAGTATTTGGCCGTCCTTAACGGCCAGACGCTGCTGACAATAGAGGCTCCAGTAGGAGCGCCATTCCTTGGTGTCTGGAGCCAGGTATTCAATTTCCAGCCCCATCTCCTTTGCGTCTTCCCAGCCGATCATCTGACCGTGCGCGGGCCACCGGTTGGTGTCCATCAGCTCGCTGGCAATCTTCGTATAGTTTCCGCCCTTGCTATGAAACATCCATCGGTTCAGGTGCTGTTCGGCAAGCATACGTGCGCGACGCTTGATCGCCTCAAACTGCACGACGGTGGTCGGATCAAGCTTTGAAAGCATCACTTTCGCCGGCAGATCATCGGGGTTGGCTCGTAGCTGTTCGCAAGTGAGTTGATATGCGTTGAGATAATTTAGGACTGAATGCCAGCGAACGTTCCCCTCACCGTCCTTCTTTGAGAATTGCGGATCAATGGGTCCAAGCTCGGAACTGTCGCTCATCAGAACCTTGTCGGCCGCAAGGGCTATGAGTGTCCCCGCACTTTTTGAGAAATCCGGAACCACTACTCGAAAGCGGCCCTCCTTACCTACCGCCGCACGTAACATTGATACGAGTTTCTCGGCGGCATCGATGTCTCCGCCCCCGGTGTGCAAGAGGAAATCTATGTTCGAGCCACGAGGAACGTTGTGCAACAGCTCACCGATGCCCAGAGCGTCGTCGCGCGTGATCCCTGCCCCGGCTCCGGCCACATAGCACAGCAAACGGCTGTTTGCGTCTTCCTGCATTTCCTTGATCCGAGCCTGACGGAGGTATCGCTCCGCATTTTGCGCCTCGTACATCGGCGTCTTCATGGGTTTCGGTATCACAATGGGAGGAGCCTCGGAACTGGGGCGGTTCTCTGGTTTTGAAGAGTCAGGTTTGTCAGTTTCAGCCACGGGAACGTCCCTCCATATCCTTAACCCAAATTATCTTCCCGTTCGTGACCAGATAGTGGCAGCGCCGCTCTGCTGTCTGATAGTCCACGCTTGGGGAAATGCTCAATTTCTTTTCGTTCTCAATAACCCAATGAGGCCAGAGGGCCGGGTCAAGCGTCACCATGATCCGGTGTCCGGTCTTGCAGGGGCAATCGAACGCCAGCCACTTTGGCCGCTGCAGGGAGCCGACAATCACCGCGCCGCAAGAAGGCAGCCGTTCGGGAATCTCGTCGGCAGCTTCGACCGCGGCAACAATACGCCAGGCGCGACCCGGAATCCACTGCCAAAACGGAATTCGTCCTACGCGGGCCATGTCTGCTCCAAGAAGGGATCGGTCAGTCCGATTCCGAGCTTTCCCGTGGAAATATCACAGTAGTGGCGGGGGCGCGGAGTTTCAATATTGGTCGAGATCTCCCGATCATGGCAGCGCAGGAGAACTTCGCTCGGTCGAGGCTCCGGCCCATAACCGATCAGCCGCTCTAACAGCTCACTAACTGCCGTGGCGGCCACTTGCGTCGTGAAAGTTACCACTGCCGGCTCGGCCCTGCCAAGCGCTGGCGCGTATCCCTCGTCTTCGCGGCGGCGGCGTTCGTCGGGCGTCAGCAGTTCTGCCCCTGCCCTTGCCACATCAATTCGCCCGCGGCAGACCAGGCATGCCTGTCCGGGGACGAGAGTCGTCACCCTACCGTCAATTCCGCGCAATGTTCCATTGGAACCGCTGGTGACCAGCACTCCGGAATCGATGACGGGCGTGAGCATGTAGGTGGAGAAACGGGACAAGACCAGCCGTCCTGCATTATCGTCCGTGCATCCGAACACAACGTCGCGCGAGCAAAGCCGTCGAGCCGCTGGAGCCATCGTGATCATTTCCTTCACGAGTTCGCAACGCGTGTCTGGCGCGATACGCTTCAAGTGCGCCGCAAGCGTGTCTACTTTTGGTTTCCCGACATCGTCGGGTGTCGAACCGTAAACTCGCGTTACATTGCTGCCGGAAAGTTCATCGGGATCAAACAGGGCAAAATTTCTGACGCCTAGCCGTACCAGCTGCTCCGAAACAGCAGACCCTGTACCCCCGCAACCAACAACCCCCACACGTAGGTCGCTCAGGGTTTGCTGCACCGCGCCGCCAAGAGCGCGGACATTACGGTCAAAATTCTCGTGGATTTCACCTGTGGGAAGTAAGAACGAGTGGATCAGTCGAAACCGGTCTCCTACCTGCCACAACCGCTCGATCTGCACCTGAGGGCCGCCTTCGGACTGGATGTAACCGGAGAACGCGAGGCCTTCGTGTCTGGGAGAAAAAATAAGAGTGCCGTAGTATGAGGAACCGGACCTGAGACGAAAAAGATCGGCAATTTGTCGGTCTACCTCCCAATCATGCTCACTGGGTCGTGGAGGCGACTCCAGACCCGGATGGGTGTGCACCCAGATGGCAACAGCGCCAAGCGCCTCCGCTTCCGCCAGGAAGGGAACGTAGCCTTCAGAAGCAATCGACAGGTGATCCCCGCCGCGCCGTATATACGAGGATTCTGGGACCCAATGCATTTTTCGACCAAGGAGTCGAACATCATTTCCATCGGTGATAACGACACTGGCCAGCAATACGCCCGCCGTTTCGACTGGTAGCCGCGCGACGGTATCGATCTCATCGACGATCTGTTGCGGCAATACGACTGTGACGATCATGAGGCTCAATTTTTCGTGCACCGTTCAAGCTCCTTGCGAATTAGTGCCAGGAAGCTTTCGAGCGAATCGACACCGGATCTCCACTGGCCGGCATTAAAGTGGCGCGACCAGCGCTGCCAGTCCTTCCCCAAATGACGCTCGATGACCTCGGTTGCCTGTACCATGCGGCCGTCGGCCAAGCGGATTGTGGGACTGAACCACCACATATCCGGTGGCACATCTGGAAATCCTGGTTGCAGGCGAAGCAGCAGGTCAGATGTGGCACGGTCATAGCCATTTGGCAATTTATATCCGGGGAACACGACGCAGGTCATGTTTGCTTCCGACGACACCGAGTATTCGAGCCCGCGTTCGGTAAGGCAAAGGACATCGGCCTGGGGGAGGCTCATAAGTCCCTCCCTGGATTGATCTGGGCCGGTGCTGTGAAGAAACGCTTCCCGTCGCGGATTTCCACCTTCTCATCGTCCGCGATTTTGCGGTCGGTGCCGCCGGGTACAACCTCAAACAGGTCCCGGTCCGGGCCAATCGGTGTCGGTGGGACGTGACGCAGCTCAAGTCCAGTCATAACGTGCTTCGTCACCTTATAGTGCACCCGGTCAATCTGAATGTGGAATTCATGATGTTCCGGGTGATCCTCGTGGTGATCGTGCTCTTTGCGCTCTTTTTCATCGCTCATAGAGAGCTCCTTTCTGATAGTTCGGTATCAAGATACCATATTGTCTTGGTAGTTGACAAGCAAAATGTTTTGGTGCATATTTGAGATATGAAACAAGTCAAGGCCATGACGATACGGCTTTCCGCCGACCAAGCTGAGGAACTAGAGACGGTTGCCAGCGTGGCAGATATGGCGGTTTCCGACGTAATTCGCGCTGCAATTACCGAGCACATCGACAGTCGGAAGAACGATCCGGCGTTTCAGAGCAGCCTGAAGGATCGGCTCGAAAGAGCGCGGCGCTTACTGCGAGATTGAATATTCAGAAAGGATAGAAAACTTGCATGTCAAAAAAAGAACAGCACGCGGTCTGGGTATTAGGGAGTATTGCCTTAGGATGGTTCCTTTTGTCGAACCCACGTTGCAACCGGGGTTGCAAGACCGTTGCAGAGCACCTAATCACGCACGGAATTGACGAGCTAGTTTAGCGGAGGAAAATGGGATTTTTTGCCTAACCCCAATTTCCTCATAGAGCTGACTGTTAGCAAGCACAGCGCTATTCGGCCTTACTGCGGACTGCATCGAAGATTGCCTTAGCTAGTATCGGAAACGCCGCGTTCTGGAATTCCGGGTCGTCCATGTAACGAGTAACGATGTTGTCATTCTCGCCCATGCGCTGAACCATGAAGTCTTCAATAAACTTGCGGATGCCCAGCTGGAACTTGTCGAGGGGGTTGGCCAGCGCTGTCTGAATGACTTGCGCGTTCTTCGACGCCTTTTCCTTAATTTGCTCGAAGAATAAACGATCCTCTTCCGTAAAGCTGGTTGCAAAGCGATCATTCAGAATCTGAATGATCTCCGATAAAGGCACTTTTTCATCCTTGGCTTTGCCCGTGCCAACGTCCGTGGGACTTTTCACACCCTGCGGATCGCCTTCCCCGAGAGTGATCTCGCCGGAATAGATTCGCTGCAAGCGGTAGTATTGCAGGCCCACTTCATCGCCGAGTTTCACCCGTTCCGGGTCCCGGTCTAGCGGAAGATGCGGCAACAGGAAACGCCCGTAGCTGTAAAGCATCTCCAAACCGGGGTCGCCGTAGGGCATAATCTGGCTGAGAAAGGCATAGATGCTCACGTAGCTGCCTAACTTCTCGCGGAAGTCGTTACGCTTCTCCTCATCCTCCATAGCCTTGAAGCGGTCCACGGCCGGTTGGAGGTGTCGCTGCATATGCGCATGATCGGCGGCACTCTGCTTTTCCGGCGGCCGGTAGAATACGTGGGCGAACGCCTCCACTTCACTCCAGAAATAGACCTGCACAGCATCAAGCTCGTATTTTAGTGTCTCCAATTGATGGGGCTCGGAGCCCTCCTGCAAGCTTGTCGCGTCGTAATAGGGTTTAAAAGCCTTGTAGATGTCCTCGGCTTCGTTAACGAAGTCCAAAACGAATGGGGTATCCTTGCCAGGAATCTTTCGGTTGAGCCGGGAGAGGGTCTGTACGGCCTGCACTCCATCGAGACGCTTGTCCACGTACATGGCTTGTAGTAACGGCTGGTCGAAGCCGGTCTGGTACTTGTTCGCAACCAGCAGGACTTTGTAGTCCGGTGAGGCAAAACGTTCTGGCAATTGCTTTTCACTAATCGGCTTTCCGTTTACGCAATCGGCGTTCATGCCCGGCTCAGTATATTCAATCCCGGTGTCAGGGTCTTTAACCGTGCCGCTGAAAGCTACCAGCGGGCGAATGTCTGTGTATCCGTTCTCTGCGATATAGTGCTCGAAGGCCTTCATGTAGCGCACGGCGTGCAACCGAGAAGAGGTGACTACCATGGCCTTCGCGCGTCCGCCTAAATGGGTCTGCACCTTCTGGCGAAAGTGTTCAAGCATCACTTCGGTCTTTTGTTCGATGTTGTACGGATGGAGGCTCATGAATTTGGCCAGGGACCGCGCCGCCTTCTTCTTCGGCAGGTTAGGGTCATCCTCGACAGCCTTAACAAGCCTGTAGTAAGTGGCGTAGGTCGTGTAGTTCTTCACCACATCGAGGATGAAGCCTTCTTCAATCGCCTGGCGCATGCTGTAGAGATGGAATGCCTCTGGCGTCCCACTAGCACCGATTCGTCCGAACAACTCCAGCGTTTTCCCTTTGGGCGTCGCGGTGAAGGCAAAGAAACTCAAATTCGGCTGCCGTCCACGCGACTGCATGACCTGATTCAGCCGGTCTTCCCAATCCGGTTCGTCTTCGCCATTACTAGCCGGCGATGATGCGCCGAGAATGGCCTTTAGTTCCCGAGCCGTCTCTCCGGATTGGCTCGAATGGGCCTCGTCCACAATGATGGCATATCGGCGCTTGGCAATTTCCGCCTCCCAGGCCTTTGCCCGCTTCTTCTCCTCATCCGTGGCCTGTTCCTGACTTTCGGCGCCAGCAGCATGCAAAAGCCCGCGTAGAACGAACGGGAACTTCTGCAATGTGGTGATGACGATTTTCGTTCCGTCAATCAAAGCCGCCGCCAGTTGCTTGGAGTCCTGGTCAATGGCCTTGACCACGCCCTGCGCATGCTCGATCTGGTAAATGGCATCCTGCAATTGCCGGTCCAGCACCTGCCGATCGGTGATCACTACCACGCAATCGAACGTCTTCGTGTCAGCGGCATTATGAAGGCTGGCGAGCCTGTGCGAAAGCCACGAGATGCTGTTGGTCTTGCCACTCCCGGCGGAATGCTGGATGAGATAATTCCGCCCCTGCCCTTCGTCACGGGTCGCGGCAACGAGCTTGCGCACTGCATCGAGCTGGTGATAACGAGGAAAAATCATCGTCTCCTTCGGCACCCAGCGATGACCGCCACGGCCATCGTCCACCTTTTCTTCCTTCTTTTCGACAAACATGAAGTGGCCAAAAATATCGAGGAAGCTGTCAAACTGGAGCACTTCCTCCCAAAAATAGCCCGTGCGATAGCCGGATTTGTGTTGGGGATTGCCTGCTCCACAAATGATCTGTCCCGGATGACTGCCGCGATTGAATGGTAGGAAGAATGTCTTCTCCCCTGCCAACCGCGTCGTCATGTGGACTTGGTCCGTATCGGCTGCGAAATGTACCAACGCCCGCTTTTTGAAGTCGAACAGAGGCGCGCGCGGATCGCGATCATTCTGGTATTGCCGCACCGCGTGTCGCCAGTTCTGTCCCGTGCCGGGATTCTTCAGCTCAATGGTTGCCACCGGCAAGCCATTGACCGCCAGTACCATGTCCAGCGTGCGATTGTCGCCGGGATGACAAGGCACCTGGCGCGTGACTGTGAGGAGATTCTGCGCGAACAACTCCAATACCTCTGGGTTCGCCCCGTGCGCCGGTTTGAAATAGCCGAGGTGAAAGGTCTTGCCGTAAAACTTAAACCCGTGCCGCAACACATGGAGCGACCCTTTCGCATCCAACTCTTTGACGAGGGAATTTAGGAGCAATGTTTCCAGTCCTCCACCATGGAGGCCTTTCATCTCCGCCCAGAGTTTCGATTGCGTTTTCTGAATGAAGGCGAACACCCGAGCCGAGAACAGCGCCTGTTCCTTATTCCACTCGGCGTTGGTACCGATCTTCCACCCGGTGGTAAGCAGCATCTGCTCCACGTAGGTCTCGAAGGCTGTTTCCGTGGTTTGACCTGGCATAAGATTGTTCCTTCTAGCACTTTCCGCGGATTTCAAAAACCCTGTATTTGAGCCATTTGGCTATTCCGTCGAGGTCGGGAAATAACTGCTTGTCAAAGACTCCGTACTGATCGAGGCGCCGGCGAATGTCGTCATGGGCCTCGTGCTTGACGATGATTTCGAGGTAGTCCTTTTCTTCCAAGGGCTGTAGCGGCTGATGACATGCCAAGAGAACGCCGTCCTGCGCCCGAATTCGCGGTGACACGTGAGGGGGATCGTAGATGACATTCTCATTGATCTCGAACGGCGACGGTATCGGAACGATATCCCGGACGTGCCTCTGTCCATTCTCGGAGGGTGAAATGTCGGAGGGTGCACTGCCAGAAGCAATCGCGGTCGTTTCTGCGTCCTCGGCATCGGCAACACCAAACGCATCGTAGCCAGATGTAGCCAAGTCCGGCACCGGAGTGATTGTGTCTTCTTTCGGCCGTGCGATCTCACTGAAACGTGACGGCTCGCTGGTGAGCACATACACGGCGCTATCCATCGGATTCATTTTCTCGTCCGCATGTGTCTTCCTCGCAGCGAAGTAGAGCGCCACCAGTGGGTTCGTCGTCCAGTCCATGAACCTCGTCGGCAACCCGTGGTGTTGGGCAATCGCGAGAGATTCCCAGTCGTTCCGGGGAAGGTGCTGGACATAAGTCACCAGGTGATTAGTGAATACCCCAAGTACCTCCCGCTCCATTGCTTCGCGCTCGAAAAAAGATAGCTTCGATAAAAACGTGTGGCGACCAATGGATGAGCGTAGCGAATAGCCATCGGTTGCTGGTTTACTTTGACCGCGAAAGTAGATGCGTCTGCTCGGAAGTTCCGTGCGAACCGTGTTCAGATATTCTTCGAAGCTGTTGATCAGGAAAGGGGTGCTCATGCAGCGGCCTCTCTTAGGTCAATCTTGCCGGTGATGGCAGCGCTTATAAGAGCAACCCTATACTCTTGCAGTCGATCAATTGCTTCCTCTACCTTCGACACCAGCGCGTCCAGCTTAGCGGTTTCAACCTCCAGATATGTGGCGATGGCGTCTTGCTCCGTTCTTTCCGGCCACGGAACGACAAGCGACTTGATGATATCCGTGTTTAAATTCGGTTGGCCGCTTCCTTGTTTGATTCTGTCGCGAAGGTTGCGAGTGAGGGAACTTAAGTAATAGTAAAGGAATTGCTTCGATGCATTGGATCGCAAGTTTAGCAATGCCACGATTCCATCATTTGCACAGCCACTTATTGACAAGAGTTTGGGCACACCCAGCGTAGCTCCACTATTTGTGAGGATCAGTGTTCCGGCGGGAATAACCCGGCTACATTCTGCGCCTTCCTCTGTGAGTTTGGTCTCGGTGCCTGTTAAATACATCAAATCATCCTTCGTTACTTCGCCTACCGTTATCCAAGGAATGAAGTCACCATTGAAATAGCGTTCATCACCGGCCGGGCGCGGCGATGCACCGCGTACCACCGTTGAGACATGCCCAAGTTTCTTGAGTTGCCAATGCTGGGGAATATCGCCAATCCAATCGAGACCCGAAGGTTTGAGAACTGGGTTAATGGGAAGGCCTCTAGTGCGCGCAGCCGCAGGCGGAAGGCCATGCGTGACGGCGTGGGAGATAAGGGCAGCACGCTTTTCCTTCAGGCGCTCGATAAACTCTCGCTTCTTTGCCGTCAATCGGTCGAGTCGCTCGGGTCCAAAGCCTTCGCGATAGCCCGTTGCTCGGCCCTCGCCGGAAGCGGAACGGGGATTGCCAGGACTTCGCTCGAATTCGTGGCCGGATAGCTCACACCGGTCGACCGCGAGACAACGGTCTCGACAAAGTAGTCGGACCGAAGGCAGAAAGCCAAGAATTCGGGTTCGACCGTTCGCGGCCTGACGACCGCGAACCCGGTTGAGACGACGAGATTAGGCTGTGGCTGATGAACGGGCGCAATTGCCTTTAAATACGTGCGTACCGTGGAGACGATGGTGTCGCCGTCTGAGACCAGTCTTCGTGCCCGTGAAGGCGCGTCCTCGAAGAGCATTGGTTCTTTTTGAGTTATACCTGCAACGGCATCAACACTGCCGATGTCAACGTAGAGAAGTTCCCAGTCCGGCGATGTGCTTTCATTCAGGACATCGTCGTTTACCGAAGCCACATATTTCAGGCGCTTTACAATCCAACTTTCCGGTATTTTGCCAAGCCCTTCGATACCGCTGTGCCTGTAATGTGGATAGGCTGGGAGCTTCACGCCGTCACCTCCCTAAGCATGTCGAGAATTTCACCTTCAAGTGTCTTGATGTCCGTTTCGATAATATCCAGGGCACGCGGAGGCTCGTAGCAGTAAAACTGGCGGTTGAGCGCTATTTCGTAGCCCACTTTTGTCTTGGTGGTGTCAATCCACGCATCGGGCACATGCGGTAGAACCTCGCGCTTGAAATACGCCTCAATTCCTTCCTTTAACGGAACGGCCTCGCTATCACGAAGGTCCGGGTCTGGTTCGGCCTGTCCATCCCGGTCGCGGCAAATTTCGGCAGTCTCATCGCGCTCGCCCAAAGCAGCAAGGACGGCCTTGAGCTCCGGAGCACTCAGACGCACTCCTTGGACGCGATCCACCTCGCGCAGAGCCGTGAGGAATTCCTTGCGGTCATTGAAAAGCTTATCCTTGCTTTTCTTTCCGAAGGTCCTGAGAAGTATTCGGATTTCCTCCTGGCGCTTTTGGCCCGCATCGATCTCCTGTTGACGGGCGGCAGGAGCCTTCTTCGCGCTGGTGGCAAGGTTCTTGAAAGCGCCCTCGTTATCGAGTCTGGATATACGCTCGGCGGTGGGCTGAAAATTAAGCCGGAGCGGGCGTTCGATGGTGATCTTATGGTAGCCAAAGTCTTCATTGTCAAAAACCTTGCTGACCACCCTTTCACGCTGGATGAGCTTGTGGGTGATAGGGTCTTCCTCGGTAAAGGTGCGCGCGTCGCCGTCCCGAAAGTCGCCGAAGATTTTTGTGATCTCGCCGATGTGGTTGGGGTCCTTCTTCGATTTTTCGTCATAGGGGTCACCGATGCGGCGGCGTTTATTTCCGAGACTCTTCTCCATCTGCACCCAAAATGCCCGGGCGTCTATGAGCTGAACCTTCCCTTTACGGGCCTTCTCTTTGCGGTTGGTGAGCACCCACAGGTATGTCGAAATGCCTGTATTGTAAAAGAGCTGCTCGGGAAGAGCGACAATAGACTCCAGCCAGTCATTTTCAATGATCCAGCGCCGGATTTCACTCTCCCCGCCTCCGGCATCGCCGGTGAAAAGAGGCGAACCATTGAAGACAATCGCAAGGCGGCTGCCGCCGTCTTTTGGGGTGCGCATTTTTGCCAGCATATGCTGCAGAAAAAGAAGTGCACCATCGTTTACGCGCGGTGTACCTGCACCAAAACGTCCTTCGAAGCCTAGGGCATCCCGTTCCTGCTCAATGTAGCGCTGTTGCTGCTTCCATTCGACACCAAAAGGCGGATTGGCCAGCATGTAATCGAACGTCCACTTTTTTCCATCCGGAGTCCGATCAAAGCCGTCCTTTGTGAAGGTGTCGCCGAGGATGATATTGTCGGCGTCCTCGCCCTTGATGAGCATGTCGGACTTGCAAACGGCCCAGGCTTCGTCGTTCCAGTCCTGTCCGAAGAGCTTGGGCTGAGCATCGGCGTTCAGGTCGGTTATGTACCTCTCGGAGACTGATAACATGCCGCCCGTACCGCATGCGGGATCGTAAATGGTCTTGACGATGTGGCTGCGGGCAAGATCCTTCTCCGGCGAGAGGAGAAGATTGACCATGAGCCTGATCACCTCGCGCGGCGTGAAATGTTCCCCGGCCTCTTCGTTAGATTGTTCCGCGCCTATCCGGATGAGTTCCTCGAAGACATACCCCATCTGGACGTTGTCCACGCGAGCGGGAGAGAGGTCAATGGAAGCAAACCTTTTTATGACTAGATAGAGCAGATCTTTCTCGGCCATTCTGGCGATCTGGGTGCCGAAATCAAACCGCTCCATTATCGCGCGGACGTTGGGTGAGAACCCGTTGATGTAGCTGTTGAGATTGGGCGCGAGCTGATTGGGGTCGTCCAACAGGCGTGGAAGATCGAGCTTGGAGAGGTTATAAAAAGGATGTTTTGTAATTTGAGAAAGTCTGTGACGAATGATGTTCTCCGGCTTCGCCTTGAGCGCGATATGTTCTTTCAGCACGGCCGCCTTAGTGGGAGCGAGAATGCAATCAAATCGGCGCAGTACAGTGAGTGGTAGGATGACCTTGCGGTACTCGTTGCGCTTATATGGACCACGGAGCAGGTTGCAGATGCTCCAGATGAAGTTGGCGATTTGGGAATGGTTTTCGGTGGACATGTTTTGTGCTCGTGTACAATTCGTTCTTCAACATTCTTTGGAAACTCCTATCAGAGGAGAAGTTTGCTGTCATTGGCCGTGAGAAGTACGATTGTACCCGGATTGCTGATGCCACCGGGCGAAGTGCCCGAACGCGGTGGGGGAAAACATCGGGGTCGCAGGGGTTCGTAACGCCGCGCGGGTACTGGGGCGGGAGCCCTGGGCGGAGCCCCAGCCCGGATGAAATGCTGGGAACAGGGGCGCGGCGGCCCCTGCCCTTTTATGCGGCCTGCTCTCCTCCTTCTGCTGCAAACTCCCCAAATAATCAGCGGCGCGTTGAGCATGGGCGGCGGCGGAGAAGATCGCGCCCTTGTCTTCCTTGAGGACCGTCAGCCAGTGCCCCTTTGCAATGTGTTTCTATCCCTACGCCTGTGCGTGATGGAATAATACCGCTATCTCCGCTTCGCTCGGCTTCCGCTTCGACTGGAAACGGAACGTCTGGTATCCAGCCGCCTCCGTGATGGCGTCACGTTCCCGGTCGGCCTTAGGGTTATGCGTTCGGTCATCCAGTTCGATGATGGCCACGGCCTTAAGGCTAAGGCGTTCGCAGACGACGAAATCCGCGATCTTGCGGTCAAACCTCGCCCGAATCGACCAGCGGGCTTTTCCTGACAGTTTGCGGTCAACCGTCAGCAGGGCTGCAAACGGCACTTGCGGAAACACATGATAGGCCGGTAAGGCACGCTGCAGGCGATGAAAAAACTCTGTTTCGTTGGGAGTGAGCAGCGGTTTGCTCCGAATTCGCGAAAGCCACGACTTACGAGGCAGGAGCCAAGCGATAACTACCAGGATCAACAAAGTAGCGGCCATGCACCTCTATAGCTGCCGCGCGAAATCCCCGCAAGGCGAGTAAGCAATACCTCTCTATGCAGCCTGGAGCCCGGAGAAAATGGAACAGGGACGCGAGGCCCCTGCCCTTCACGGATCGTACGGTGAACAACCCTTTAACTTAACTTTTGTCCGACCGTGGCGTACAATGGGGCGCACCTTCATGTACAGCGATTCGCGATTATGCCAGAATCTCCAACCGTGCATTTCGAGTTCAAACGTACCGGCGCTCGTTTTCGTCTCGTCTATGAGAATGGCGACAGCGAACAGTTGGCGCTCACCAGCGTCGGCCCAGATCTTTACCGAATGGATGAAAGCTCGTTTGCCGGTAATGCCGTGTACCGCGATGTGATTCGAACCAGAGTGATGGCTGACGGCGCACTGTTGTTCGTTGAGATCGCGGAGCACTCAACCCTCACTACCCAGAGCTTTATACTATCTGCGGAAACCCTTCCGACCGAACGTATCCAGTCAATTCTGAATCGCGTGATGGAAGCCGGAGGTATGTGGGAGCAAGCTTTTGGTGGTGTGCTGATAGTCCACACGCCGGCCGGCGTTGCAGAATCGATAGGCCGGGAGATTACCCATAACGCCTCGAAAGGCTAACCCTCGCGGGGACTGGTGCGGAGTCCCAGCCCGGATAAAATGCCGTGAACAGGGGCGCGAGGCCCCTGCCCTCTTTATGCGGCCTGGCTCTCCTCCTTCTGCTGCAGGCTGCCCAGGTAATCGGCGGCGCGTTGCGCGTGGGCTGCGGCGGAGAATATCGCCCGCTTATCCTCTTTAAGAACGGTCAGCCAGTGCCCGAGATAGGCGGCGTGATCTTCCCTGACTTCCGGCGTGATGCCCAGTTCCGCGCACAGGAAAGCGGCTCCGAGTTCGGCAACCAGTTCCTCGCGCGCATAACCGGAATCACCGAAACGCTTCGCGCTGAAATCCCTGTCCAGCCGGTTCTTGGGCTTCGTCCAGTGGGTCAGCTCATGCAACGCGGTGGCGTAATAGCTTTCCTTGTCGCGGAATGCCTCGAAGGGCGGAAGCTGCACCACATCGCGGGATGGTGCATAGAAGGCGCTGTTGCCCCCGTGCTGGATGGCGGCTCCGGAGGCGGTGATGAATGAATCCGCGTGCGCGATACGCTCGGAGAGTGGCAGAGGGTTTTCCGGCTGCGCGTAGTAATGCGCGGGCAAGCCGTCCACCTGCTCGACGTTGAACACGGTGTATCCCTTCATGAAAGGAATCTCGCGCTCGATGTCCTCGCCCTGCTCGTTCGTTTCGGTCTTGCTGATGGTGTTGGCGTAAACCACCAAAGAGCCGTGCTCGCCCTTGCGGACATTGGCTCCCAGTTCCTGCGCCTGCTTGTAGGTCATCCAGATTGGCGCGGCGTATCCCTTAGCCATCGCCTCGCCCCAAAGCAAAAGGATATTCATTCCCCGGTAGGGTGTGCCATTATGACGCAACGGTCTGGTAATGCGTCCGGCTGCATGATCCCCGCTCCACGGCTTCATCCACGGACGGATGCCTTGCTCCAGGTCGCTGATGATACGCTCGGTCACTTTGGTGTAAACGTCCTTGCGGCCTACGCTGCCAGCGTCCGCAATCTCTGTCTTGGTCATTTTCCGATCTCCTTTAAATGGGCTTTATGAAGTGCTGTGCTCATGCACATGCACTTCTGCCCACCGGCGAGGTCGGG
>Ga0116129_1000854_pt1 | contig 18076 bp, 14 predicted proteins | sample June2015DPH_17_2_FD_89732 | JGI IMG/M metagenome (GOLD analysis project Ga0116129, IMG submission 89732) | Peatland microbial communities from SPRUCE experiment site at the Marcell Experimental Forest, Minnesota, USA - June2015DPH_17_10 | ecosystem: Environmental > Terrestrial > Soil > Wetlands...
TCGTTACGTGAATCGGACGCAACAGAAAGCTATGCCCAGATATTAAGCAAATGCGTGACATGAAAGCTGCGCATAGAGAATAAGCAGTCGTCGGCCGGAGAGCTAATAATTTGAAAATATGATAGATTTTACGTCGATGCGCCGTCATGGCGCATTGTACACAATGGCACGAGGCTTGCTTGGTTCACGCCAAGGGTTCTCTCGCCCGGGGGGCGCGGTTATGGCGAACTCAAGGTATTCATCCGGCGGCATGGTCGCCGCGGAGCCTGGTCCGATCGAACTCGACTGGTCGGCCACGGCGCTGCTCATCATCGACATGCAGCGCGATTTCATGGAGCCGGGCGGCTTCGGCGAAACGCTGGGCAACGATGTCTCGCAGCTTGCGCGCGCGGTAGAACCGATCGCGGCGGTGCTGAGTGCCGCGCGCCACACCGGCATGCTGGTCGTGCACACCCGCGAGGGCCATTTACCGGACCTGTCGGATGCGCCGCCGGCGAAGATCGAGCGCGGGGCGCCAAGCCTGCGCATCGGCGATGCCGGTCCGATGGGACGGATCCTGATCCGGGGCGAGGCCGGCCACGACATCATTCCGGCACTTTATCCGCTCGACAGCGAGATCGTGATCGACAAGCCCGGCAAAGGCGCGTTCTACGCGACCGAACTCGACGACGTCTTGCAGAACTACGGCATTGAAAATCTGCTGGTGTGCGGCGTCACCACCGAAGTTTGCGTCAACACCACGGTGCGCGAGGCCAACGACCGCGGCTATCGCTGTGTGGTGCTGGCCGATGGCTGCGCCTCCTATTTCCCCGAATTCCACGAGATGGGCCTGAACATGATCAAGGCCCAGGGCGGCATCTTCGGCTGGGTCAGCGACTCGGCCGCGGTTCTCAGAGCCATGACACCGGAGCATTCAAACAATTTGGCAGCGGGAGGGGCACGATGAGCACGAGCACTGCGGAGACTGTCGGAAAGCCGGATTTCAAGCCGGTATTGTGGACGCCGGGAGACTGGAATGCCTTCTTCGGCTTCGGCACCAATATTCTGGTCAACATGCTGGTGATCACCGGGCTATTGCGTTTCGTGCTGAAGATGCCGGACAGCCTGGTGTTCGGCCGCATCCTGCCGGCGCTCGGCCTGATGCTGTGCCTTTCGACATTCTATTATGCCTGGCTGGCCTACCGGCTGGCGGTTAAGACCGGCCGCAATGACGTCTGCGCGCTCCCCTCCGGCGTCAGCGTACCGCACATGTTCATCGTCACCTTCGTGATCATGCTGCCGATCACGATCAAGACCGGCGATCCGATGAAGGGCTGGTCCGCCGGCCTCGTCTGGGTGTTCTTCCAGAGTTTCATTCTCATGATCGGCGGATTTATCGCACCCTACATCCGAAAGATCACGCCCCGCGCCGCCCTGCTTGGCACGCTCGCCGGCGTCTCCGTGACATTCATCGCGATGCGGCCGGCGCTGGAGATGTACATGACGCCGCAGATCGGCCTGGTCTGCTTTGCCATCATCATGGTGGGCTGGTTCGGCGGCGTGAAATATTTCAAGGGCATCCCGGCCGGGCTTGTCGCCATCGTGGCCGGCATGGTGATCGCCTGGGGATCGAGCCTGTTCGGTCTCGGGCTAGGAGGATTGAGCGTCAAGGGCGTCGGAGACGCCTTCGCAAACTTCGGTTTCTCGGTGCCGATCCCGGCGATCAACCAGGTATTCTCGGGCTTCGAATTCCTTGGCGTCATCCTGGTGACGGCTATCCCGTTCGGCATCTACGATCTGGTCGAGGCCATGGACAACGTCGAAAGCGCCGAGGCCGCGGGCGACGCCTATCCGACCACGCGCGTGCTGACCGCCGACGGCATCGTCAGCCTGATCGGCTGCCTGATGGGAAATCCGTTCATCAACGCGGTGTATATCGGCCATCCCGGATGGAAGGCGATGGGCGGCCGGATCGGCTATTCGGCCGCGACCGGGATCATGGTGATCCTGCTGTCGTGGTTCGGCATCATCTCGGTGCTGCTGGCGCTGGTGCCGGTGGTCGCGATCTCGCCGATCCTGCTCTACATCGGCATGCTGATCGCTGCACAGGCGTTCCAGACCACGCCGGTCAGGCACGCGCCGGCGATCGTGCTTGCCTTGACGCCGCATCTTGCCGCCTGGGCCAAGCTGCAGATTGACACCATGCTGGGATCGACGCTCAGCGCCGCTCAAAGTGTCGGGGGCCTCGCCGCCGACAAGGTCGGCGACGTCAAGACCGCGGCGATTGCCGCGCTGCCGCAACAAGGTGTGCTTTACCATGGGCTGGAAGTGATGGGCGGTGGCGCAATCATCGCCGGCCTTGTGCTGGGTGCGATCGGCGTATTCGTGATCGAGCGCGATTTCGTCAAGGCTTCGGCGTTCGCGTTGGCCGGCGCCGTGCTGACCTATTTCGGCTTCATGCATGGCGAGGCGGTAGGCACCGGCGGCGGGTTGGGCGTGACGCCCGGCGTGGCGCTGGCCTATGCGGTGGTGGCGGCGGGGTTGTTCGCGCTGGGCAAGTTTGGCTTGAGCGCTCGCTATATGCCCCATCGGGAGATGCCGGTCGCCGCGCCCGCCGAATGAGGAATAGAGAGGGCTTGCCGATCGCTCCGGGTTACAGGATTCCGGTGAGCCCTCTGCTATCGCGATACCGCGCGATGATCTCGGGCGCGCCGGAGGGGTCGGCGAGGGCGACATAACTATCGGGCCGCAACAGATATGATGCGTCCTGGGCCAAGCCCGCCACCTCGTACTCCTTCCGCCAGGAAAAAATCTGGAGCGGAAGCTGATGCGCAGCGCACCAGGATGCAAGTTCGGGCCTGGCGACCCCGTAAACATGGACCTGCCACTTCATCAGCGACAGCGACGCAAAATTGTCCTCGCCATCGACCTTCGCCCAGGGCAGTCGGTCGCCGCCATGGACTGCGCCCGCCTTTCCCGCGCTTAGCGGACCGCCCCGATAATTCAGGGCGGCCTGCGAGACCGTCCGAAACAGGAACCGGCGCGCGGATTTGAATTTCACGATTTGCGACAGCAGCGCCGGCGCCAGCCGCGTTCGCACGAAATTGGCCAGCTTTCCTCTCGACGATACAATCGTGAATGCACGATCGGTGGTGGCCACCAGCCGGCGCGCGAAGCCGATGCGCTCGGCCTCGTAGCTGTCGAGCAGGGCGTCCGGCGCGCGGGCCGCGACCACCGCGGCCAGTTTCCAGGCAAGATTGATGGCATCGCCGATCCCGGTGTTCATGCCCTGGCCACCAACCGGACTATGGATATGCGCCGCATCGCCCAGCAGAAAGGCGCGGCCCTTGCGAAAATGATCCGCGACGCGGTGGTGCACGCGATAGCTCGAGAACCAGTTCACCTTCTCGATTTTAACTTTCAGATGGTCGATCGCGCGGTCGCTGACATCGGCGAACTGCAGCGGGGCGTCGTCGTCGCGGTGGGCTTCCCGCACCACGCCGATCAGCCTCACACGTTTTTGCAGCGCGAGCGGAAAGATCGCCAGAAAATCGGCTTCATCGAGATCGACATGGAGTTCGCCATTGATCGCAGGCCCGGAACCATCGACATCGGCGACATAGAAAGTCTGCTGGTAAGTGCCTCCCGGAAATCCCGATTCCATGGCCTGGCGCACGGTGGAATGGGCGCCGTCGCACCCGGCGATGTAGAGCGCCTCGCATTGTTGCTTCGAACCATCGGGGCCTTGCAGCTCGGCGGCGATATGACCGCCGGTTTCGCTGAAGCCGGTCAATTCGGTTTGCCGCTCGACCGAAACGCCCAATTCGCCGAGCCGCTCGATCAGCAGCTTTTCATGCTCGTCCTGCGGAAAGATCATCAAGAACGAGTGCGGCGTCAGATCGCCGCCGATGTCGGTGAAGTCGAGATGGGCCTTCGGCTTGCCCCTGGCCCAAAGGTTGATGGCCGGCACCTTGTGGCCGCGCTCGATCACGCGCCGGTCGATGTCAAGCTGACGATAGAGTTCGAGCGTGCGCGCCTGCACCGCAAGGGCGCGCGAGGTCGTGCCGGGCTGCTCGTTCCTGTCGATAATGCGCACCCCGATCCCGAGCCTTGTCAGCCACAGCGCCAGAACCAGGCCGGTCGGGCCGGCGCCCGCAATCAACACATCGCAGCGCATCTCCATGTCCTCCGTTTTTCGAATGCTCCCGCCTCGAAACAGCTTCGGTCCGTGCCGGTCGAATTTCGCCTACTGTTTATATTCCTATTTTTGGACCGCGGCCGTTGAAGCCGTTTTCGATGTCGGCCGGCCGGTTGGCCAGAAGTCTCATATCGCGCATTTTACTCCCGAAATAAGGTCCTTGATTTCGGGTTCGCGAAACGATTTAGGATGCAGTTTCGCTTGCCGAGTGTGCGAGCAGGGTTACAGTGGTTGGAAAGCCTGGCAAAAAAGCTTAACAGTGGAGAGAAATGACATGACAAAAACCACCTGGCCCCATGCTCGCCGGTCGTTGCGGAGGCTTCTTGGAGCGACCGCGATCGGCCTGTTGGCGGCTTCAAGTCCGGCTTTTGCCGCCGACCCCATCAAGATCGGCGTCATCGCCGAAGCGCAAGCCATCGCCGGCGCGTCGATCCCGCAGGCAGCGCAACTCGCGGCTGACGAAATCAACGCCGCGGGAGGCGTCGACGGCCGCAAGATCGAAATCATCACTTATGACAATCACTCCTCCTCGGCAGATTCCGTTCGCGCCTTCCAGCGCGCGGTCAACGAAGACAAGGTCAACGCCGTCATCGCCAGCTATATCAGCGAAGTGGTGCTGGCGCTCGAGCCCTGGGCAGCGCGCCTGAAAACGCCGCTGGTTACGCCAGGCGCTGCGTCCAACGAAATCAGCAAGAATGTCCATAACGATTACGACAAGAACAAATACACCTTCCATGGCTACCTGACCTCGGCCGCGCTGGCTTTGTCGGTCTGCGACGCCGCCAAGGATCTTCTGGTCGATCAGAAGCACATGAAGACCGCGGTCATCATGAGCGAGGACGCCGCGTGGACCACGCCGCTCGACGTCGGCTATGAGGAATGCCTGCCCAGGATCGGGCTGAAGGTGCTCGATCACATCCGCTTCTCGCCCGACACCACCGACTTCACCCCGATCTTCAACAAGGTCGAGGGCGCCGGGCCTGATGTGATAATCACCGGCATTTCCCACGTCGGCGTGCAGCCGACGGTGCAGTGGAAGAACCAGCAGGTGCCGATCCCGATGCTCGGCATCAGTTCGCAGGCCACCAATTCGACCTTCGGCAAGGACACCAACGATGCTTCCGATGGCGTGCTCTATCAGGGCGTCTCCGGTCCCGACGTTGCGGTGACGCCGAAGAGCCTGGCTTTCACCACGGCATTCAACAAGAAATTCGGCAACTTCCCGTCCTATGCCGGCTACACTTCATATGATGAAGTCTATTACATTGCCGACGCCGTGAAACGCGCCGGCTCGACCGATGCGGACAAGCTGGTCGACGCGCTGGAAAAGACCGATTGGGAAGGCACCATCGGCCGCATCCAGTTCTATGGCAAGGATGAGCCGTTCACCCACTCGATCAAATACGGCAAGGGCCTGATTACCGGCCTGATGCTGCAGTGGCAAGATGGCAAGCAGGTCGCCGTCTGGCCGCCGGAAGTGGCCTCGGCCAAGATGAAGTTCCCAAGCTTCATCAAGCTGACGGCGAACTGAGCCGCATCTTCATAATGCTCCCGGGGTTCGCCCGGGAGCATTTTCATGACAGCAGTTTCCCGAGGGAGTAAGGCAGCGGTGCTGCCGCGACCAACTAGATGCTTGCATTCCAGATTCTGATCGACGGCTTTGCGATCAGCGCATTGTATGCGCTGGGCGCGACCGGCTTCACCCTGATCTTCGGCGTCTCCGGTGTGCTCAATTTGTCGCATGGCGCCATCATGGTGCTGGCGGCAGTGGCGGCGTGGGCCGCCGCCAGCGTGTTGCATCTGAACACCTATGTCGGCGCGCTGGTCGGTGTCGCGGCCGGGCTGGTCGCGGCGTTCGCCACCTACTATGCCGTGGTGCAGCCGATCCAGAAATCCAGACAGATTCCCAACGAGGAAAAGGAAATCTTCGTTCTCACCGGGACGCTGCTGTGGGGAATCATGATCCAGGAACTGATCGCGTACTTCTTCACCAACAACGCCAAGACCGTGCTTCCGATCGTCAAGGGCGTGGTCAACATTTTCGGCGTGCGCACGCCGCAAAACGAAATCTTCACCGCGGCCGTCTGCTGTCTGGTGATCGGTCTGCTCTGGCTGATGGTGAACCGCACCCGCACCGGCAAGGCGGTGCTGGCGGCATCGATGAACCCGCGCGGCGTCACGCTGCTCGGACTTGAGCTGACCAGCATCTACGTCGTGGTGTGGGGGATCTACGGCATTCTCGCCGGTATCGCCGGCGTGCTGCTCGGCATGTTTCTCGGCGTCAGTTCCTATAGCGTCGGACCGCTGACCGCGAGCGCGTTCTCGATCGTGGTGCTGGGCGGCCTCGGCAGCGTGTCGGGATCGCTGATCGCGGCATTCGTGGTTGGCTACCTGGAAACCCTGACCGCCTATCTCTTCAACCCCGCCTACCGGACGATCCCGGCGCTGCTGCTGTTGGTGGTGGTGATGTACGTCCGGCCGCAGGGCCTGCTCGGGAGACGATGAGCATGGGGGATTTTTTCAAATCGCGGTTGTTCTGGATCGCGCTGGCGATCGTGATCGTGGCCTCGACCCTGCCGCTCTATGTCTCCGGTTATATTCTGGGGCTGCTGACGGTCGCGTATTATTTCGGCGTGTTCGCCATGTCGTGGGACCTGTTGTTCGGCTTCGCCGGTGAAGTCAATTTCGGTCCGACCTTCCTGATCGGTGTCGGCGCCTATACCGCCGGCATTCTCAACAGCGAGTACGGATGGTCGGTGTATCTGTGCATCTTGCTTGGCGCGATGGCGTCGGTGATCGCCGGGTTCTTGCTGGCGCTGCCGGCGCTGCGGGTGCGCGGTCCCTATTTCGGGCTGACCACGCTGGTCGCGGTATTGATGCTGCAGAATTTTATCGTGGTGTTCGCCGGGCTGACCGGCGGTGAGATCGGCCTGACCATCCCCGACGTGATCACGATCGACGCCGGCGCCAACTACTGGATCGCGCTCGGCTTCATGACCATCAGCGCCATCATCCTGTACGGCCTGTCGCAGTCGCCGGTCGGGCTCGTGCTGCAGGCCAGCGGACAGGACCCGGTTCAGGCCGGCGCGCTCGGCTTCAACATCGTCAAGCACAAACTCGCCGCGTTCGTGGTCAGCGCGTTTTTCTCTGGGCTATCGGGGGCGCTGCTGGTGTTTTACTTCGGCACCGCGTCGGTCGGCACCGTGGTCGACATCGCGGTCGGCGTGCAGGTCATTGTCGCGGCGGTGCTGGGCGGGCGGCGCACGGTGCTTGGCGCAGCACTCGGCGCAATCTTCCTGATCGTCGCCGGCGAATTTTTGCGGCCGACCGGCGAGCTCGCGACCTTCATCGTTTCGACCGTAGCGCTGCTTGTCATCCTGTTCTTCCCGAACGGTTTCCTCGGAACCGTGCTAGCGCATGGTGAACGATCATGAGCGGCGATCGTCAATCGGCCCCCGTGCTCGAAATCCGCGGCCTCACAAAACGCTTCGGTGGCCTGACCGCGGTGAAGAATCTCGGTTTCGATCTGCGCGCTGGCGAAATCTTCGGACTGATCGGCCCCAACGGTTCCGGCAAGTCGACGGCCATGAAGGCGATCATGGGCATCGAGCGCCCGACATCCGGCGACGTCATCTTCCTCGGCGAAAACGTCGCCGGCCTGCCTGCGCACAAGATCGCGCGCAAGGGCTTTGGCATGGTGTTCCAGCATTCGCGGCCGCTGAACCGGCAGACCGTGCTGGAAAACATCATGGTGGCGCTGCTGCCGGACAGCCTGTTCATGCTGTTTCCCGACCAGGCCCTGACCGAGCGGGCGAAGTGGATCGCCGAACGGGTCGGCCTCGGCGCCGTGATGGATCGCCGCCCGCCGACACTGCCGTTCGCGGATCTGCGCCGGCTCGAGCTCGCCAAGGCGATCGCCAGGGATCCCAAGGTGGTTCTGGTCGATGAACCCTTTGCCGGGCTGACGCTCGGTGAAGTCGGCACCTTCTCCGAATTGATCCGCAGCTTTCGCGACGAAGGGCGCGCGGTGCTGCTGGTCGACCACAACGTCAAGAGCGTCGCGGCGCTGGTCGATCGGGTGCTGGCGATGTATCTCGGCGAGGAGATCGTCACCGGCCGCGCCGATGAGGTGATGCGCAACGAAACCGTGCGGCGGGTCTATCTCGGCGGCGCAATTGAGACCTCGGCACGCCCCGAAACCAGCTTCAAGGACAAGGTGCCGCTGCTGCAGGTCGAGAATGTCAGCGTCCGCTACGGCAAGGCGCAGGCGCTGGAAAACGTCTCGATCCATGTGCATCAGGGCGAATTCGTTTCCGTCGTCGGCCTCAACGGCGCCGGCAAGACCACCTTGTTCAACACCATTTCGGGCTTCCTGCCCTACAGCGGCGAGATCGTCCGCGACGGCGAAAGGCTGCGGGGAACCAGCCCGGCGCGGATCGCCCGCAGCGGCATCGTGCAATGTCCGGAGTCGCGGGAACTGTTCGGCGAAATGAGCGTCCGTGAAAATCTCGACCTCGGCGGCCAGCATCTTTCGGACCAGGACAAGGACAAGCAGATATCCTGGCTGTTCGAGCTGTTTCCGATCCTGCAGCAGCGTCAGGGCCAAATGGCGCAGACGCTGTCGGGCGGCGAGCAGCAGATGCTGGCGATCGGTCGCGCGCTTATGATGCAGCCGAAGATCCTGATTCTCGACGAACCGACGCTGGGGCTGGCGCCGGTTATCCTCGAGCAATTGTCGAAGGCGCTGGAGAAGCTGCGTCAGACCACGCCGATCACGGTGCTGCTCGGCGAGCAGAACGTCACCTTTGCGCTGCCGCACGCCGATCGTGTCTATGTGCTGGAACACGCCCGCATCGTCTGGGAAGGCGATCCCGGCCGCTTCGCCGCCGAGGCCGGCCAAGGTTATCTTTAGAAAGGGCTATCTCTGGAAATCGCGGCTGGAAGACGCGGTTCGATGTGTTAAAAGAGCCCGCCAGTCTGGAGCGAACATGACGCTTGCTTTTGAGGAAACCTCGCAAATTCAACCCGGTCACAGGATCTGGACCCAACGGGAAGCCGCGGCCGTTTACGGGTCTCCGTTCAACGATTTGCTGTTTCAGGCGCAAACCGTCCACCGCAGGAATTTCGATCCGAACAAGGTGCAGCTCAGCCGGCTTCTCAGCATCAAGACCGGCGGGTGTCCCGAAGACTGCGGTTATTGCAGCCAGTCGGCGCATTACGAAACCGGACTGGGTGCTTCGAAGCTGATGGAAGTGGAGCAGGTAATTGCCGAAGCGCGCAAGGCGCGTGACGGAGGCGCAACCCGTTATTGCATGGGTGCAGCCTGGCGCAGTCCCAAATCCCGCGACATGGACGCCGTCGTTGCCATGGTCAGGGGCGTCAAGGCGCTGGGCATGGAGACCTGCATGACCCTGGGAATGCTCGACCGCGAGCAGGCCGGGCAATTGAAGCAGGCGGGTCTCGATTACTACAACCACAACATCGACAGTTCGGAGCGCCATTACAGCGAGATCATCACCACGCGCACCTTCAACGACCGGATCGAGACACTCGGACATGTGCGCGACAGCGGCATCAAGGTCTGCTGCGGCGGTATCCTCGGCATGGGCGAGACAGCGGCCGACCGCATCGACATGCTGGTGACGCTCGCCAACCTTCCGGAGGCGCCCGAAAGCGTTCCGATCAACATGCTGATACCGATCCCCGGAACTCCCCTGGCCAAGGCCGATCCGGTTGAGCCCATCGAGTTTGTCCGCGTTATCGCGCTGGCCCGCATCATGATGCCGAAATCCTACGTCCGTCTCTCGGCCGGCCGCAGCGCGATGACGGACGAGATGCAGGCTCTTTGCTTCCTGGCCGGCGCGAACTCGATCTTTGTCGGCGACACGTTGCTGACAGCGGGAAATCCCGACGAGGACAAGGATATGAAGCTGTTCCGCCGCCTTGGCCTCGAACCGATGGCGCTCGGCAACTGAGCCTGGCCGCCCGGCCCGCTGGCGCTTTTTGCTCTCGCGATTGCGGCAGGCCCGCAGGCATCCGCGCAACAACAGAAGCCCAACATCGTCTTTATCATGAATGGCGAAAATTTTACGTAAATCTTAGGCGGAAGCGGCCTGCATAAACCTTCGTATAGATAATTTATATCATTGGATATTACGCCTTTCCTTTCGCGCAATAAGCGCCGAGTTCCGTCAACTTTAAGCTGAAACAGTGCTGCGGAGACTTTCATTTCGTGCGTCGGGCAATCCGATCGGATGAGAGGCTTCCGCGATTATCCATCAGATTATTGCCGGAGGAACTCACCATGAATGGCATCCCAAAACTGTTTGTCGGGCTGCTGGCGCTTTCCATGACCACGATGACTGCAATGCCGCGTGCATCCGCGCAACAGCCGCGGAGGCCCAACATCCTTTTCATCATGGGCGACGATGTCGGCTGGTTCAACGTCGGCGCGTATCATCAGGGCATCATGTCGGGGAAGACGCCGAACCTGGACAAGCTCGCCGCCGACGGGATGCGGTTCACCGACTACTACGCCGAGGCAAGTTGCACGGCGGGCCGCGCCAACTTCATCACCGGAGAGCTGCCGATCCGCACGGGACTGACCACGGTAGGTCAGGCTGGTGCAGATGTTGGCATCCCTGATCAGGCGGTGACCATCGCCACAGTTCTAAAAGCGCAAGGCTATGCCACCGGGCAGTTCGGCAAGAACCACCTCGGTGACCTGAACAAGTTTCTCCCGACGGTGCACGGCTTCGATGAATTCTTCGGCTACCTGTACCACCTCGATGCCATGTCAGATCCGTACTGGTACTCGTTTCCCGTCGACGAAAAATACTACAACACCTTCGGTCCACGCAGCCTGATCCACAGCTTTGCGGCCGACCGGGACGATCCGACCGAGATGCCGCGCTGGGGAAAAATCGGCAAGCAGAGGATCGTCGATGAAGGTCCGCTGCCGCCGTTCCCCAACATGTCGAACGTGCAGAATATGCACGACGTGCCATTTTTGAAGGCGAAATACGACATGACGACGTTCGACGAGGTGTTGGTCAAAGCCTCCAGTGACTTCATGGACAAGGCCAAGAGAGACGGCAAGCCGTTCTTCGTCTGGCACAACACGACGCGCATGCACGTCTGGACGTTTCTGTCGGAGAAATACAAATCAATGCAGAACAGCCAGACTAATTACGGTCTTGAGGAAGCCGGTATGGCGCAGTTGGACGACAGCATCGGCGCACTGCTCAAGCATGTCGACGACATGGGCGAAACCAACAACACCATCGTCGTCTTCACGACTGACAACGGCGCCGAAGTGTTCACATGGCCGGACGGCGGCATGACCCCCTTCAAGGCGACCAAAGGCACCAGCTATGAAGGCGGCTTCCGCGTGCCGGCCCTCATTCGCTGGCCGGGGCAGGTCAAGCCCGGTTCGGTCGAGAATGGCATTTTCTCAGGGCTCGATTGGCTCCCGACGCTCGCCGCCGCGGCGGGAAACCCCGACATCACCGACCAGCTTCTTAAGGGCGTAGCGCTGGAAGGCCGCACCTACAAGAACCACCTCGATGGTTACAATCAGATGGCTCTTCTCACGGGCAAAGGGCCCTCGGCTCGCCATGAGCTTTTCTACTTTGCCGGTCCGCGCCTCGGAGCCCTTCGCTATGATGACTTCAAATTTCAGTTCTTCCAGCAGCCATACGGATGGCCGGGAGAGAAACTCACCACCGACATGCCCACCGTTATCAACATCCGCCAAGACCCGTTCGAGCGGACGCCGTCAATTCGCGGTCAGAGCCTGAACGACGCCGGTGGAGGCTATATGAATGATTTCATGGGTCGCGAATTCTGGCGGTTTGTGCTGGTTCAGCAAGCGGTGGCGAAATTGGCTGAGACGGCTATCGACTACCCGCCGATGCAAGCACCGGCGAGCTTCAATCTTGAGGCCGTAAAAGCGGAAATCGACGAAAAAATCAAAGGCCATCAGGGCGATTGAGCCTTCCTTCGATCTGGCGGGCGCTCTCCGACGGGTGCCCGCGCTTCAAGATCAAATGCGACTCTGCATGGAGCAAGCCCGGATCGACTGCCTCAAACAGGCGATCGGTCGAAAGATCGTCGGCCCGCGGCGGCGGGATTTTATGAGAAGCTGCGAGCAGTAGAGCCGGTCGCGACGCGCGGGGCCAGTTGAAGCAGCGTTCTCTTGTTGACCATCGCGGCCTCTTTCGGGTTCGCTTGCATGCCATAGCGTTCACGTGGTGAAATTCCCATGCATGAAAGGGACCAGCGCGAGAGTGTCCGGCTGCGAATGAATTAATCATTTACCAAACGGGGGATTTTTGCATTGCGCCGGTTAACCCTTGGTCAGCCCGGCGTATTTATACTCATGCCGACCAAGGGTGTTCGGCTGTGGACGCAAACAAGACAATGGACCCGGTGGCGGACACGCAGCTTCGGCGCGACAAGCCGTCGGTGGCAAAGACATGGCTCAGGGCCATTGAACTGACATCGGGAATCGAGGCCGCTCCATCCGAATTGTTCTCGGATGTCGTGGAGGCGTGGTCGGTTCGGGATCCGGACCGGCCGGCGCTGATATCGCAGGCGGAGACCTTCAGCTACCGGACCCTGGCCGACAGAATCAACCGCTATGCCCGCTGGGCGCTGGACGCCGGCATCGCAGCCGGCGATACCGTCTGCCTTCTGATGCCGAGCCGGCCGGAATACCTCGCCGCGTGGCTCGGTATCACCAGGGTCGGCGGCGTCGTCGCCCTGATCAATACAAGACTGGTCGGGACTTCATTGTCTCACTGTGTCAACATCGCCAGGGCACGGCACGTGATCGTCGCCGCGGAGTTCGCCGAGGTTTTCAATGCCGCGGCGCCTCATCTCGAGCCGATGCCGCAAATCTGGTTTCATGGCGGCACTGGCAACGCGGCGCGCATCGATGTCGTGCTGGATCAGCTCGATGGAAGCCGGTTGCCGCCGGCGGCGCGGCGCGGAATCACCATCAACGACCGTGCGCTATTGGTTTACACCTCCGGCACGACCGGGCTGCCGAAGGCGGCCGAAGTCAGCCACCGCCGTGTCATGAACTGGGGAGGCTGGTTCGCCGGCTTGACCGACGCCTCGCCGCAAGACCGCCTGTATAATTGCTTGCCGATCCATCACAGCGTCGGCGGCATCGTCGCCCCCTGCAGCATGCTGGCGGCGGGAGCATCGGTGGTGCTCGCCGAAAAATTCTCGGTGCGCGATTTCTGGAGCGATATCGTCCGCCGGGATTGCACGCTGTTCCAGTATATCGGCGAGCTTTGCCGCTACCTGCTCAAAGCTCCCGTGTCCGAATTCGAAGGCAGGCACCGGATTCGGCTGGCCTGCGGCAATGGTTTGCGCGGCGATATCTGGGAAGCCTTCCAGGCGCGTTTCGCGATCCCGGCAATATTCGAGTTTTACGCGGCCACCGAGGGCAATTTTTCGCTTTTCAACGTCGAGGGAAAGCCCGGCGCGATCGGCCGTATCCCGCCGTTCCTCGCCCATCGCTTTCCCGTTGCAATCGTGCGGCACGACGCCGGGCGCGGCATTCCATTTCGTGCGGCGGACGGCCTTTGTATTCCTTGCGCGCGAGGCGAAGCAGGCGAAGCCATCGGCCGCATTGGAACCGCCAGCGAAGGCGGCGGCCGCTTCGAGGGCTACACCGACGCCGATGAAACCGGGAAGAAAATCCTGCGCGATGTGCTTGCGCCCGGTGATGCCTGGTTTCGAACCGGCGATCTGATGATGCGCGACGAAAACGGCTATTTCCATTTTGTCGATCGTATCGGCGATACCTTCCGCTGGAAGGGAGAGAATGTGGCGGCCTCCGAAGTGGCCGAAGCGATTACGGAGTGCCCGGGTATCGTCGATGCCAGCGTCTATGGGGTAGCCATCGCAGGCGCCGACGGCCGCGCCGGAATGGCCGCTGTCGTGACGGACGAGCGCTTCGACCTGACCGATCTCAAAACCCGTCTCGCCGCCCGGCTGCCGGCCTATGCCTGCCCGGTTTTCATCCGGATTTGTCCGGCGCTGGATATCACCGAGACCTTCAAGCAGAAAAAGCAGGAATTGGTCCGCGAGGGGTTCGACCCTTTGGTCGTGGGCGATCCGCTGTTTTTCAAGGACGCCATATCGGGCGATTACCGCAAGATCGACGCGGCCGTTCATGCCGGAATCCTGGACGGCACGATCCGGCTCTGAGCGGCCGATGAGATGCGCCGGACATACGGCGCGGGGCCGCATTCGTCACATGCCGTAAATGGCGAGTTCGGTATCGGAGAGATCGCCGAGCGCCGGCCGATGCGGTCCCTTGAAATATTTGCGGCCGCGCGCCTCGGTGTAGAAACCCGATAGCCCCGCGACGGGCCCGTTGGCATCGAGGATGACGACGGGCTTTCCGCGCCGGAGCAGATAGCGCCCGATCGCACCGGCGCATCGAACATAGTCGGGAACGCTTCGGCAATAACCAAGCTGCATCGCCGGCGTCGGAATGAACCCGCGGCGTTTGCGCAAGTTCATGAGGATGAAGGGAGCCGGTCCTTCCGCCGTGCGGCACACCAGGCTGAGGCAGCCATATTCCGCATGACGCTTCAGTATCTCGCGCTCGGCGTCCGGCAGGCCGGCGATGGATCCGGTATCCGGAGTGACCGGTTCGATCGTCATGCCCCCGGCTGCCGGCGAAAGCGATGGAATCGAAAGATGGAGGCCGGCGCAGTAGCGCTGAAAACCCTGGGCTTCGATCACCGGCCAGGTGAAGGCGGCAGGCGTGACGTTGAAATACGTAACATCTTTCCGCTTTTGCGCCGTTGAAGCCAGCAGTGACGCATAGTTGCGGAACGCCGGATCGACATACCAGCTCGATACGTTGCAGAACGTCGCGATTTCGCCGCCGTGCGGTTTGGTCGCGTAAATCAGCAGCAGGCAGCCGACCGGTGCGCCTTCATTGTCCAGCATATATCCGTAGCGCGGAACGCCGGCCGGCAGAATACGCATGCCCTGGCGTTGCAGCCCGCGCATCCAGTACTGGCGCGGCCGGTGCACGAAACCCCGGGTCAGCAGGTCCGCGATCGCATCGATATCGGTTTCCGATATTTCACGGAATCTTGGCTTGGCGGCGAGCACCATTGTTTACCAATGAACGTAAAAGATTGCCGCGAGGCGGATTCATTTCACGATTCTACTCTATCGTGTTTTCTCTAAAATTTAATCGGAAGGTGAGAATCCATGTCGGTAAGGTTAAAAATCATTGCAGCGATGCGGCAGATCGCCGTCGAGCAGAGCGTCACTTTGCCGCCGATCGACGATGATTTGCGTCTTCATGAAACCGGGTTTGATTCGCTCGGTTTCGCCATTCTGGTGGCGCGGCTTGAAGATGATCTCGGCATCGACCCGTTCACGATGTCGGACGACGCGGCTTTCCCTCTCACGGTAGGCGATTTCATCAAGGCCTATGAACATGTCCCCGCATGAGATTGCCTCGCTGCGGGGATATCTCGGTCCGCAATGGAAGGGCCGGACGATTTCCGATGCGCGAGAGCTCGTTTCGCTGACGGATATTCTGGAGCGGACCTGCCTGGACGGCCGCTTGAGCGAGCTCTCCGGCCGTTCGGTGCTGCTCGCCGTGACGGACCAGTTGATTTCCGGACTGGCCATGACCGAGATCGATGGCGTCGCGCGGCGGATGCTGCTCGCTCCGCATGATCTTGATGCCGGTCATATTCCAGCACTGGTCGCGGACGCGGACATCGATGCCGTGGTCACCGACCACCCGGCGCGATGGGCCGAAGCGGGTATCGGCCTCGTTGTCGCGGCCGGACAGCCCGCGCCGGCGGCTGTCGCGGCGCGCACCGGGCGCGCGACGGAATGGCTGATGCTGACGTCGGGCACGACCGGCGCGCCGAAAATTGTCAGTCATACGTTGAGCGGACTGACCGGAGCGATCGTGGCGGACGGCCCGGCGCGGGGCCCGGCTCCGACCTGGGCGACCTTCTACGACATTCGCCGCTATGGCGGCCTCCAGATATTCCTGCGCGCCATTCTCAGCGGCGGTTCGATGGTATTGTCCGAACCCGGCGAGCCGATCGCGCAACATCTCGCCCGCCTCGGCGCCAGAGGCGTCACGCATATTTCCGGCACGCCGTCGCATTGGCGCAAGGCGCTGATGAGCGCGTCGATCGCGTCGTTTTCTCCGCGCTATGTTCGCCTGTCCGGTGAAATTGCCGATCAGGCGGTGCTGGATGGCTTGAAACGGGCCTTTCCCGCGGCCTCGATCGGTCACGCCTATGCTTCCACCGAGGCGGGTGTCGGCTTCGCGGTCAATGATGGTCTCGAAGGCTTTCCCGCCGCCATGATCGGCAATGCCGGTAGCGGCGTCGAGATGACGGTCAGGGACGGCACGCTCTGGATCCGCTCGACACGCACGGCCCATGCCTATGTAGGCAAGGACGCCGCTGCCTTGCGCGACAGGGAAGGATTCGTCGACACCGGCGACATGGTGGAGCTGCGGGGAGACCGCTATCATTTCGTCGGACGTCGCGGCGGCATCATCAATGTCGGCGGCCTCAAGGTGCATCCGGAGGAGATCGAGGCGGTCATCAACCGGCATGCGGGAGTCCGCATGTCCCGCGCCAGATCGCGCCGCAGCCCGATCACCGGCGCGATCGTGGTGGCGGACGTCATTCTGGCCGATGCCGGCAACGCCAGCGATAAGATCCGCGACGAGATCCTCGCCGATTGCCGGGCATCTCTGGCAACGCACAAAATACCCGCCGTGATCAGGTTCGTGCCGTCGCTCGAAATCACCGCGGCCGGCAAACTGGCCCGGCACGATGCATAACGTAGTGGTGACCGGCGGAAGCCGCGGCATCGGCCTTGCCGTTTCGGCGCGGCTGGCCAAAGCCGGCTACAATGTCATCGCGATCGCGCGAAGTGAAAGCGGGGAATTGAAGGATGCGATCCGCCAGGCAACGGCCGACGCGACCGGCGGGCTGAGCTTCAGGGCATGCGATCTGAGCGAGATCGATGCCATCCCCGGTTTTCTCAAAAAGCTGCGTGAAGAGTTCGGCCCGGTCTACGGTCTCATCAACAATGCCGGCATCGGCACCGAGGGGCTTCTCGCGACCATGCACAATAGCCAGATCGAGGCATTGGTGCGTCTCAATGTGCTGTCGCCGATCGTGCTCACGAAATATGTCGTGCGGCAGATGATGGCGGACGGCGCCGGTCGCATCATCAACATGTCGTCGATCATCGGCGCTACCGGATATAACGGTCTTTCCGTCTACGGAGCGACCAAGGCGGCGGCGACCGGCTTCACCCGCTCGCTGGCGCGCGAAGTGGGCCGGCTCGGGATCACGGTCAATGCGATCGCGCCCGGCTTCATCGAGACCGAGCTGACGCAAAACCTTTCGGAAAATCAACGCGGCAAGATTGCCGGCCGTAGCGCCCTGCGCAGGCTTGCAGGGGTCGACGACGTCGCCCGGATGGTGGAATATCTGCTCGGCGACGGCGGCCGCAATGTCACCGGCACCGTCTTCACCATCGATGCCGGGAATACGGCTTGAAACGTAATTACGGGAATTACGGTGACAGTGCACTTATTAGTAGGATGGGTCGAGCGGAGAGGCTGGGCATCGCCCAGCCTTGAAGCGATACCCATCAATTGCAATTTGTGATGATGGGTTTCGCGAAAGGGCTCAACCCATCCTACGAATTACTGCGGTTTTTGCTTCGCCTAAGGCTTTAGGAGCGAAGCCGGAAGTGGTTTGCCCGTCGTGCCAATGTGTCGCAGCCGGCCGTGCTTGATCTCACCCCCAAATCAGCGATTTCAATGCGCCATCCCGTCCCGACAAGAGGGGCGCTCGCGATCGTCACGAA
>Ga0116129_1000855_pt1 | contig 18055 bp, 19 predicted proteins | sample June2015DPH_17_2_FD_89732 | JGI IMG/M metagenome (GOLD analysis project Ga0116129, IMG submission 89732) | Peatland microbial communities from SPRUCE experiment site at the Marcell Experimental Forest, Minnesota, USA - June2015DPH_17_10 | ecosystem: Environmental > Terrestrial > Soil > Wetlands...
ACCCGCATCGACAGACGCTCTCTCGGTGCCGTGAGCTTCGTGCCATTGCTATCGGGGTTGCAGCGCTGAAATGAGATTAGATAAAGGACATAATCCTTTGATTAATAACCTAGAATTCGATGTGTATATCAGCCGGAAAGGCTTGCGAGCCGAGCTTCACGCCAGCAGCATGGCAACCACTCGGCGCTGCTCCCCGACCAGTACGTTATAAGTGCGGCAGGCCGCGCCCGTGTTCATGGCTTCGAACCCGATACCTGCCCTTAAGTAGTGAGTGCTGAACGAGGCCGGCGGAAATATCTGGCGCGCTCCGGTGCCGAGCAGCAATACCTCAGGATCAAGTGCCATGATGCGCGCGGCATCGACGGCCAGCAGCCCCTCGAGGTCGACGATGGCCGGTTCGTGCAGCAACGTCGTGCCGCTCACGATCACGGCGCCCCGATATACAGTGTCGTTGATGCGCAGCTCGCCGCCGCCATAGGCGCGAACGATGTTGATGCCGGAGCTGGCGTCTCGGGTGAACCGCATCCGTGAAGAATACTGAAATTCAACGCGGAGCGTTTGTGGCAGCTCGATACCTTCGATTCCAGTTGCGCGTACCGGAGGAGCCTGGTGCCTCGCCGCTGTTGGAACGTTTACTGGCGCGCGCCGACGAGTCCGCTGCGGTAAAGGATTGGCGCGCGGAGGCCTTCAGCGTCATCGCGCCGCAGACTCCCATGCCCGCCATTGCCGCGGTGGTGCATCGTGCTGCCGGCGGTTCCGGCCGCGACGGGTGGGTGTTCCTGGCGACGCCGGTGCATTACCTGGCTGAACTCAGCAATGTGCGTTTTGCCGGCGAGGGCATTTTGTCGCTCGACGCGGCGCAAGCGGCAGCGCTGGCGTGCGACTTCAATCGGGTATGGAGCGATGCCGGAGTGCACCTATGGGCGGGATCGAATCGGCTGTTCTGCGCTTTCGATAGGCCGCTCCAGGTATCGACGCAGGATCCGGACTTGGCGCGCGGCCGGCACCTGGAAAGCTTTCTGCCTGCCGGGCCGGACGCTGCGCGCGTGCGCCGACTGATGAGCGAGATCGAAATGTGGCTGTTCGATCACGCCGTGAATCGCGTTCGCCTGCAGCGAGCGCAGCTGTCGGTCAGCGGCCTTTGGCTGTGGGGCGGCGGTGCGCCGCTGGCAGCGCTGCCCGAGGTTCGAGGTGGTGCGGCCGGCGAGGACGTGTTTTTCGATGCATTTCCCCAGGGCGGCGCACGCGCCGCTGATGTTATGGTTGCCGATGCAATGCCGAACACGCCTGCTTGGGCTGATCTGGAAGCGCGCTGGCTCAGCCCAACGCTCGCCGACCTGAGCCGGGGCCGGCTCGAGCGGCTGGAGCTGTCGGCCGGCGGGCGGCGGTTCACGATCAGCGCGCGTTGGCGCCGAAGATTTTGGCGCAGAACAAAACCCTGGTGGGAGTATTTCGAGTGATGGTACCTACGATCAAGCGCAGAGCTCCCGGCATCGCAGACGATCTCGCGCCGCTACTGCATCCGGTTTTGCGGCGCGTTTACGCGGGACGCGGCATCGGCAGCGATACGGATCTGGATCTATCGCTGGATCGCCTGGTGCCGGTCGGTACGCTGCAGGACGTCGACGCGGCGGCGCGGCTGCTCGCGGCGCAGCGCGAAGCGGGACGTGTACTGGTAATCGGCGACTTCGACGCGGACGGCGCCACCAGTACGGCGTTGGTGCTTCGGGCGCTGCGCGCCCTCAGGTTTGCACACGTCGATTTTCTGGTCCCCAATCGCTTTCGCTTCGGTTATGGCCTGACCCCCGAGATCGTTGCGCTCGCGGCTGAACGTAGGCCTTCGTTGATCGTGACCGTCGATAACGGCGTGTCCAGCGTCAGCGGTGTCGAGACGGCACGCGCGCTTGGAATCCCGGTACTGATCACCGATCACCACTTGCCCGGCGCGGAACTGCCGCGCGCCGAGGTCATCGTCAATCCAAATCTGGTCGACAGCCGCTTCGCCAGCACGGCGCTGGCCGGCGTCGGCGTTGCGTTCTACGTTATGGTTGCATTGACCCGCCACCTGGGGCGGACGGATTTTCGGGTCGCCGATCTTTTGGACTTGGTCGCGGTCGGCACGGTCGCGGACGTGGTGCCGCTGGATCACAACAACCGGGTATTGGTGGCGCAGGGGCTGAAGCGCATTCGCGCCGGACGCTGTGTCCCGGGTATCCGGGCGCTGCTCGAATCCGCGGGCCGCAACCTCGAGCAGGTCATTGCGGCGGATTTAGGTTACGCCGTCGGGCCGCGCCTCAATGCGGCCGGCAGACTCACCGATATGTCGCTGGGAATCGCCTGCCTGCTCACCGATGATGGCGCCGAGGCGGCGCAGCTCGCCGACTCGCTCGCCAAGCTCAACGTGGAACGCCGCGAGATTGAACAGCGCATGCAGGCCGAGGCACTGGAATTGGCGTCCGCGGAGCGCCTGGCCGAGCAGGGCGATGGGCTGGGCGTCTGTCTGTTCGATGCAAGCTGGCATCAAGGCGTGGTGGGATTGGTGGCAGGTCGAATCAAGGATCGGCTGCATCGCCCGGTGATCGCCTTCGCGCGCGCCGAGGATGGCTCCTTGCGCGGCTCGGCGCGCTCCATCCCGGGCATCAATATCCGCGACGTGCTGGATGCCGTTGCCACGCGCCGTCCGGGACTCATCGACAAATTCGGCGGTCATGCCATGGCGGCGGGCATGAGCCTGCGGGCGGAGAATCTGGCCGAGTTTCGCAGCGCGTTCGCGCTGGAGATCGCCACGCGGGTCGACGCCGAGTCCTTGAACGGCGTCATCTATTCGGATGGGGCTCTGTCGCGCGAGGAGATGTGTGTCGACACCGCCCGGATCTTGCGGGCAGCAGGACCCTGGGGTCAGGGGTTTCCGGAGCCCGTGTTCGACGGCCAATTCCGTCTCGCGGAGATGCGCATCGTCGGCGATCGGCATCTGAGAATGCAGCTCAAGGGCCTGGACGGCGACGGCGCGGCGATGCCGGGAGCATGCCCCATCGAGGCCATCGCTTTCAGCTACATCGGCGGCGGCGCCGAAGATGCGCATCTCAAACCCGGCGCGGCGCTGCAGCTTGCGTATCGGCTGGAAATCAACGAGTACCGCGGCAATGAACGCATGCAGCTGAATTGCCAGCACCTGCTGCGCATTTGAGCGCGCGGCGATGTGCTAGGATCCGCGCCATGGAACTCAATCAAATCAAGCGATTCATCAAAGATCTCGAGGAGCGCACCGATTCCTTGAGGAGGTATCTTTGATTACGACAACAAGCACGAGCGTCTGCAGGAAGTAACGCGCGAGCTCGAGCAGCCCAGCGTCTGGGACAATCCGGAGCGGGCGCAGGAGCTGGGCAAGGAGCGCGCCAAACTCGAACAGATCGTGGGCACGCTGGATCAACTCACCCGCGGCCTGCGCGATGGTACGGAACTGCTGGAATTGGCCGAAGCGGAAGCGGACAGCGGCACGGCTGCCGAGATCGAGGCCGACGCCATGCGCCTCGCCAAGGAAGTCGAGCGGCTCGAATTCCAGCGTATGTTTCCCGGGGAGATGGACTCGCACAGCGCGTTTCTCGACATCCAGGCCGGTGCAGGCGGCACCGAAGCTCAGGACTGGGCCGCGATGCTGTTGCGCATGTACCTGAAGTGGGCCGACGCGCACGGCATCAAGGCCGAGATCATCGATCAAAGCGACGGCGAAGTCGCCGGCATCAAGGGGGCGACGGTCAGCATGAGCGGCGACCATGCATATGGCTGGCTGCGCACCGAAACCGGCGTGCATCGTCTGGTGCGCAAATCGCCCTTCGATTCGGGCAACCGGCGCCACACCTCCTTCGCTTCCGTGTTCGTGTCGCCGGAGGTCGATGATGACATCGACATCGAGATCAATCCCGCGGACCTGCGCACCGATGTATATCGCTCCAGCGGCGCCGGCGGCCAGCACGTCAACAAGACCGAGTCGGCGGTGCGCATCACGCACGTGCCCAGCGGCATCGTGGTGGCTTGCCAAGGCGAGCGCAGCCAGCACAAGAACCGCTCCACAGCCATGAAGATGCTCAAGGCCAAGCTGTACGAACTGGAGTTCAACAAGCGCAATGCGGCCGCCAAGGTGCTCGAGGATTCGAAATCGGATGTGAGCTGGGGCAATCAGATCCGCAGCTACGTGCTCGACCAATCGCGCATCAAGGATTTGCGCACCGGCGTGGAGATCGGCAACACCACGGCGGTGCTCGACGGTGCGCTGGATGAATTCCTGCAAGCCAGCCTCAAACAGGGACTATAAGCGAGTCAATATGAGCGACGACGAGAATCATTTGATCGCGGAACGCCGCGCCAAGCTCGCCAAATTGCGCGAGGGCGGCAAGACTTATCCGAACGATTTTCGCCGCGATGCGCTGGCGGCGGATCTGCTTTGCGCCTATGGCGAGAAGAGCGCCGAGGCGCTCGACACCGCCCCGGTCAAGGTCAAGGTCGCCGGCCGGCTGCGCGTCAAGCGCATCATGGGCAAGGCAAGTTTCGCCAAGATCGAGGATTCCAGCGGTGCGATCCAGCTGTTCCTGCAGCAACAGATTTTGAGCGACAGCTACGATGAGTTCAAGGGCTGGGACGTCGGCGATGTGATCGGCGCACATGGCACCCTGTTCAAGACCAAGACCGGCGAACTGTCCGTCAAGGCCGACCGCATCGAGCTGCTGGCCAAGTCGCTGCGGCCGCTGCCCGACAAATGGCACGGCATAGCGGATACCGAACTGCGCTATCGGCGCCGCTACGTCGACCTGATCGTCAATGAAGACAGCCGCCAGGTGTTCCAGATGCGCTCGCGCATCGTGCGCTACCTGCGCGCCTTTCTCGATGCGCGCGGATTTCTCGAGGTCGAAACGCCGATGCTGCATCCGATTCCGGGCGGGGCGGCGGCGCGCCCCTTCAAGACGCATCACAACGCGCTCGATGTCGGCATGTACCTGCGTATCGCGCCGGAGCTGTATCTGAAACGCCTGACCGTCGGCGGCTTCGAGCGCGTCTACGAAATCAACAGGAACTTCCGCAACGAAGGCGTCTCGACCCAGCACAACCCCGAATTCACCATGCTCGAACTGTATCAGGCGTATGCGGATTACAGCGATCTCATGACGATGATCGAGGATTTGTTCCAAGGTCTCGCCGACTCCTTGCTGGGATCGCGCAAGCTCATCTATCAAGGTACGGAGTTCGATCTGTCGAAGAGCTTCGCGCGCATGAGTATCGAGGACATCATTCTGGCGAACAACGCCGAATTGGATGCGATGTCGCTGCGCGACGTGAGCTACCTGCGGCGCGTCTGCGATCGCATGAAGATCCCGTACAAGCCGGCCGACGGCGCAGGCAAGTTGCAGATCGAGATATTCGAGAAGACCGGCGAACACACCCTCATCCAGCCGACCTTCGCGTATGCCTATCCCGCCGAGGTCTCGCCGCTGTCGCGGCGCAACGATCACGACCCGTTCATCACGGATCGCTGGGAGTTCTTCATCGGCGGCCGTGAACTGGCCAACGGTTTTTCCGAGCTCAACGATCCCGAGGATCAGGCGCAGCGCTTCAAGGATCAGGTTGCGCGCAAGGATGCGGGCGACGAGGAAGCCATGTATTACGATGCAGACTATGTGCGGGCATTGGAATACGGCATGCCGCCCACGGCGGGCTTGGGCTTGGGAGTGGATCGACTGGTCATGCTGTACACGAACTCTGCCTCGATCCGCGATGTGCTGTTGTTTCCGCACATGCGTCCCGAGTTTTGAGCGCGCCGCGGGCGCCCATCGGCGTTTTTGATTCCGGGGTCGGCGGACTCAGTGTATTGCGCGCGCTGCGCACATCCCTGCCGCACGAGGATTTCGTTTATTTGGGCGACACGGCGCGGCTGCCGTACGGCACGAAAAGTCCGCAAACCGTGGTGCGCTACTCGCTGCAGTGCGCGGCGAAGCTGGTGGAATGCAAAATCCGTTGTCTGGTAGTGGCCTGCAACACCGCGTCCGCTTCCTCGTTGCCGGCGTTGCGTCAGCGCTATCCGGAACTACCCGTGATCGGCGTCATCGAACCCGGGGCGCAGGCGGCGGTCGAGGCCTCGGTATCGCAGCGCATCGCCGTGATCGGCACCGAAGGCACCATCCAGGGCGGCGCCTATCAGGCCGCTATCCAGCGTCTGAATCCCGCGGCCAAGGTCAGTTCGCTGGCCTGCTCGCTGTTCGTCGCATTGGCAGAGGAGGGTTGGACCCAGGGCGCCATCCCCGAGGCCGTTGCGCGCCGCTACCTTGGAGCTCTGTTCGGCGCGATCAGCGGCGATGCACCCGACACCAGCGATGTGCCCGATACCCTGGTGCTGGGCTGCACGCACTTCCCCGCGCTCGCTGAACCGATACGCGCGGTGTTGCCGGCTCGGGTTCGGATCGTCGATTCTGCGGGTACCACCGCAGCGGCAGTGTTGCGGCAACTCACCGATGCACCGCGGGGCGCTGGGGCGGGAACCGCACCGGTTACCGCTCGCGGCAGCGTGACACTGCTCGCCACCGATAGCGCCGCACGGTTCGCCCGGGTGGGAAGCCGCTTCTTGGGCGAATCGCTGTCAGCCGACGCGATACAAGTCATCGATTTGTAATCACGCCAATGCGTAGGGTAGCGGCACTTCCACGGCCAGAGTGGGGGCCATTGCCGCCGCGGTATCGACCGCCGTGTCCACTGCCGCGGCGGGCTGCGGCTCCAGATTCAGCACCGCCAATACCTCGGTAGCATCATCGCCTTCGACCACTTCGGTCAGCCGGCCGTGGCGCCCATCGCGTAAAGACACCTCATCGCCGATCCGCCAGGCCCCGCGCGGCAGGCTCAGTCGGAACAGGCGCCGCTTGATGCGTCCCAAATGCTGGGTGCGCGCCACGATCTCCTGGCCGGTGTAGCAACCCTTGCTGAAGCTGATGCCGTCCAGCAGATCGAGGTTCAGCATTTGCGCCACGAAGGCTTCGCAGGTGGCGCCATACACCTGCGGCAGGCCGGCGTGAATATCGGCAAGACGCCAATGCTTTTCGATTACGGCGGCGGCATCCGGCGCGTCGAGTCGCGCATTCGGCGCAGCCACGACCCAATGGCGATTTTCATCGTGGCCGACGCGCGCCACGCCGACGCCATCCCTCTCCAGGTAGCCGCCGGCGTCGGCGGGAACGGGCAGCCCGGCCTGCGCCAACGCTTGGAGGCCGTGGTAGCCCGAAACCACCAGCGACTCGCCGGGATCGTCGATTTTTACCTTGGCGCGAAGCACGAACTTGCGCAATCGCTCCGCTGTGGGCTGCATAAGTTCGCGCGGCAAAATCGCGAGCGTGCCGCTCGAGTGGGGCAGCAGATATATGAGTGCCAGAACGCGGCCTTGGCTGTTCAGGTAGGCTGCTAGCACGGCACTGTTCAGCGCAAGGCGTTTGGTGTCGTTGGTGAGTTGTCCCTGCAAAAAACTCAAGGCGTCGGGCCCCGTGAATCGCAAGATTCCCAAATGGCTCAAACGACCCGATGCCGCCGTGGTGCTCATCGTGCAATCAAATGGGTGCGCCGGGCGGGATGTCAACCCCCATGGCGGGATGTCAAACCGCATCGCGCGGCGATCGGATCGCAATTCATTGCTCGAGGCGTGGTTTTAGGCACCCATTTTCTGGCAAACTTTCACTCGTGACGCCGATGTTCGAGAAGCAGAAACAAATAGAACCGCCGGAGCTGCCCACCGAGGTAGAGCAAAACGCCCCAACTTACGCGCCGCGCGAGGTGGGAGGCCGGGACGGCCCCGAGCCGACTCGCTTTGGGGATTGGGAATTACGGGGTCGCTGCATTGATTTTTAACCGCGCTGTGCGCGCGCAACCACACCTCGTCATCCACCTTTAGCTTTCAGGAGCGATCATGCCCGTGCGCGCCCGTCCCACATCTCCCCATTGGCAGATCTACCGCTGGGAGATTGGCATGAGCCTGTCGATCTTGCATCGGATCACCGGCGGTTTCTTGGCGTTGGGCTTGATCGCGCTCAGCTTTTGGTTCGTTTCTTTGGCGAGCGGCCCGGACGCCTATGCGACCGCATCGAGCGTGTTCGGCAACCCTCTGGGCCTGTTGGTGTTGGTGGGTTGGACTTTTGCGTTCCTCTTTCATTTGCTCAACGGCGTGCGTCATCTGGTGTGGGATTCAGGAAGGGGTTTCGAGCGTGCTGAACGGCGTGGCGGCGGGTGGTTTGCGATCATTGCAGCCGCAGCATTGACCTTGTGCGTATGGGTTTGGATCTGGCGTCATCTGCCATGAGCCTGCGCAGTCCTTTGGGCAGAGTGCTCGGCATGGGGTCCGCCAGGGACGGTACCGCGCATTGGTGGGCGCAGCGCGTCACCGCGGTGGCCTTGGTGCCCTTGACGCTTTGGTTCGTGATTTCACTGCTGAGGTTGCCGGGCTTGGATTACGACACGGTGCACACCTGGGCATCGCTGCCGAGCAGCGCCTTTTTGTCGAGCTTGCTGGTGGCGGTGCTCGCCTACCACTCCTACCTAGGCACCATCGTCATCGTCGAGGACTATGTCACCTCGACCGGACTCAAGATCGTTTCGCTGCTGCTGCTGCGTTTCGCCTATGTTCTCTGCGGCGGCGCTTGCATTTTTGCCATTCTGCGCGTGGCGTTCGGATCTTCCAGCTTATGAGCGAATACAAATTCATCGATCACAGCTACGATGTGGTGGTGGTCGGCGCCGGCGGCGCGGGCTTGCGCGCGACCTTCGGGTTGGCGCAAGCGGGCCTCTCCACCGCGTGTCTGACCAAGGTTTTCCCGACTCGCAGCCACACCGTCGCGGCGCAGGGCGGCATCTCCGCGGCGCTCGGCAACATGGGCGTCGATGATTGGCGCTGGCATATGTATGACACCGTCAAGGGCTCGGATTGGCTCGGCGATCAGGATGCCATCGAGTTCATGTGCAAGGAGGCGCCGGCCGCGGTCATCGAACTCGAGCACTACGGGGTGCCCTTCTCGCGCACCGACGACGGGCGCATTTATCAGCGGCCGTTCGGCGGCATGACCACGCACTTCGGCAAGGGCATCGCGCAGCGCACCTGCGCCGCGGCCGATCGCACCGGCCATGCCATGCTGCACACCTTGTACCAGCAATCGCTGAAACACGAGGCGAGTTTTTTCATCGAATACTTCGCGCTCGACCTGATCATGGAAAACGGCGAGTGCCGCGGCGTGATCGCCTTGGACATGTCCGAGGGCACGCTGCATCGCTTTCGCGCGCACAAGGTCATCCTGGCCACCGGCGGATATGGGCGCGCCTGGTTCTCGTGCACCTCCGCGCACACCTGCACCGGCGATGGCGGCGGCATGGCGCTGCGCGCCGGATTGCCGCTGCAAGACATGGAGTTCGTGCAGTTCCATCCCACCGGCATCTACGGCGCCGGTTGCCTGATCACGGAAGGCTCGCGCGGCGAGGGTGGATATCTGACCAATTCGAGCGGCGAGCGCTTCATGGAGCGCTATGCACCGAATGCCAAGGACTTGGCTTCACGCGACGTGGTCAGCCGTTCGATGACTGTCGAGATCCGCGAGGGGCGCGGGGTCGGCAAGCTCAGAGATCACATTCACCTGCATTTGGAGCACCTGGGACCGGCTGTGATCAAGGAGCGCCTGCCGGGAATCGCTGAAACCGCCCGCATCTTTGCGGGAGTGGACGTGAACAAGGAGCCCATTCCGGTGCTCCCCACCGTGCACTACAACATGGGCGGCATCCCCTGCAACGTGCATGGCGAAGCCGTGACGCGCAGCGCTTCGGGCGAGACCGTGGTGCCCGGGCTCATGGCCGTCGGCGAAGCGGCCTGCGTGTCGGTACACGGCGCGAACCGCCTGGGCTCGAACTCATTGCTGGATCTGGTGGTATTCGGGCGCGAAGCCGCCCAGCACTGCGCCCGGGTGCTGAAGCCCGGCTCGGCGCACCGTGCGCTGAGGGCGGATTCCTCGGCGCCGGCGTTGGACCGGCTCGACAAGCTGCGTAACGCCAAGGGCTCGCTGCGCACGGCCGATATCCGTTTGAACATGCAGCGCGTCATGCAGAGCGACGCGGCGGTGTTTCGCACCGGCGAGACCTTGAAGGACGGCAAGCGCAAGCTCGGCGAGGTGTTCGCTTCGTTCGCCGACGTGCAGGTCTCGGACCGCTCGCTGATCTGGAACACCGACCTGGTCGAGACGTTGGAATTGGACAATCTGCTGGGACAGGCGCTCGCTACGCTGCATTCGGCGGAAAATCGCAAGGAAAGCCGCGGCGCGCAGGCGCGTGAGGATTTCCCCAGCCGCGACGATCAAAATTGGATGAAGCACACGCTGTGCTGGGTGTCGCCTGAAGGGGCGACCCGATTCGATTACCGCTCGGTTCACTTGAACACGCTGACCGATGAAGTCGAGTCGATTCCGCCCAAAGCGCGTACGTATTGAGGAGCTTATGATGGCTGAGTTTCGTCTCCCGCCCAATTCCAAGATCCGCAAGGACGGGCGCCATTTCAAGGCGCCCCCCGAGGCGAGGAACACGCGCGTGTTCAAGATCTACCGTTTCGACCCGGATTCCGGCGAGAACCCGCGGCTCGACACCTACGAAATCGACATGGACGGCTGCGGACCCATGGTGCTGGACGCGCTGATCAAGATCAAGAACGAAGTCGATTCGACCCTGAGCTTCAGGCGCTCGTGCCGGGAGGGAATCTGCGGCTCCTGCGCCATGAATATCGACGGCAAGAATGGCCTGGCGTGCATCAGTGCCTGTTCGGACGTCGAAGCCGACATCAAGATCTATCCCTTGCCGCATATGCCGGTCATCAAGGATCTGGTGCCCGACCTCACGAATTTCTACGCGCAGTACGCTTCCATCAAGCCCTGGCTGCAGACGCGTACGCCGGCGCCTCCCGACGGCGAGCGCCTGCAATCCAAAGAGGACCAGGAAAAGGTCGATCGCCCCTCCGCCTGCATATTGTGCGCGTGCTGCTCGACCAGTTGTCCCAGTTATTGGTGGAACAGCGACCGGTACCTGGGGCCGGCAGCGTTGCTGGCGGCGTATCGTTGGATCGTCGACAGCCGCGACGAGGCGGTCGGCGAGCGCCTCGACAATCTGGAGGATCCGTTTCGGCTGTATCGCTGTCACACCATCATGAATTGCACCGAGGCGTGTCCGAAGGATTTGAACCCGGCGAAGGCCATCTCGGAAATCAAACAGTTGATGGCGCATCGTCGCAATTGACCCCGCCTCGAGCAGCCGTGACGGACTTGGGCAGACTGCGCTGGCGCTGCCGCCGCGGCATGAAGGAACTGGACGTGCTGCTGACGCGCTATGTCGATGAACGGTTCGCAGCGGCGCCGGCGGCCGAGCAGCAAGCATTCGAGCGTTTGCTGGACGCCCAGGATCCCGTCCTCTACGCCTACTGTCTGGGCCAGACCCCGGTACCTGCCCACCTCGAAAGCCTCATCCGGCGGATCACGGCCGTCGGCCCCGATCGCTGACTTAAGTCGCGAGCGTCGCTGTTAGAATCATACCCTGTGCGTGATGTCACGTTTATAGTCGTCTCGGCTCGGGATTGGTCGAACTTTTCCGCGGCGGGTCGGTCTATCGCGACAGGCTGGGTTGTGAGCTCGCCGGTTTGGGATCACCCATGAGCGTCGAAGAGAGTGATCTGAAACTGGTGGAGCGAGTCCAGCGCGGTGAGCGCGCGGCGTTCGATTTGTTGGTCCTTCGATACCAGCACAAGGTGCTGAAGCTAATCATGCGATACGTCCACGATGCGACGGAGGCTGAAGATATCGCCCAGGAGGCGTTCGTCAAAGCGTACCGGGCCCTGCACTCGTTCCGCGGCGACAGCGCTTTCTATACGTGGCTGTACCGAATCGCCATCAATACCGCCAAAAACGCTCTGGTTGCGACCAAGCGACGCCCGATGGACTACGACTTGGATCTGCAGGATCCCGAGCAGTACGACTTGCACGCGCGGCTGGCGGAATCGGAGACTCCGGAGGGATTGCTGCTCACGGACGAGATTCGCGACACGGTGAATCGGGCGATCGAAAATCTGCCCGAGGACCTGCGTACCGCGATTGTTCTACGAGAACTGGAAGGACTGAGTTACGAGGATATCGCACAGACGATGGATTGCCCGGTCGGGACGGTGCGCTCGCGGATCTTCCGTGCGCGCGAGGCGATTGACAAGAAGCTTAGACCCATTTTTGACGGGGGCCTTGGTCGGCCTGAGGACACATGAGCGAACAAATTCGTGAACAAGTCTCGGCGTTTCTCGACGGGGAACTGCCAAGCACGGAAACCGAACTATTGTTGAAGCGCCTCACGCGGGATGGCGAACTGCGCGAGAGCTTCGGGCGTTACGCGCTGATCGGCGAGGCGCTGCGCGGTAGCAACAATGCGCTGCTGACCAAGGGTTTTGCATCGCGGGTGAATCTGGCCATCGACGGGGAAGCAGTGCCCGCCGCCAGCCCTGTGGTGGCGACGCATGCGGCACGCTGGTGGCGGCCATTGGCGGGGGCCGCCGTGGTTGCCGGAGTTGCCGCCGTGGCGATCGTCGCGATGCAGCAGCGGTCCCTGACGGTGCCCGGCGCAGTGACAGGCACCGCGACTACGGCCCCGGCGACGGTCGCCGACGCGCCTGCCGCCATCCCGGGGGGCGTGTCCGCGCTGCTGGCTGCCGATCGGCAGCCAGGCGCCGCGTCGACCCGCGAGGCGATCTCCTATACCGTGCCCGCGACGCCGCTGGAGACGCCGGCCGCGGCGCCGACCGGGCGTCTGAGCAACGGGCGTCTGACCAATTACATGTTCGCCCACAGCAAGTACTCCTACGGCCTCGGGCAGCGCGGGGTACTGGCCGACCTGTTGATCGACGATGATGAACCGGCGGCCGCCGCTCGAGAGCCCGCCAAGCCAGTGCCGGTACGCGCCGCTCCATGATCCAAGCGCTGCGGCATCGCGCCTGCACCGGCTGGCTGGTTCCCTGTGCCATGGTGGGCGCCATGCTGACGAGCGCACCGGCGCGTGTACTGGCGGCCGACGATCCGCGTATCTGGCTCGAGAAGATGAATCAGGCGCTGGCGACCCGCAACTACGACGGCACCTTCTTCCACCTGAGCGGCGGCCGGATCGAAACCATGCGCATCGTGCACCGCGTGCGCGCCGGACGGGTCATGGAACGTCTGCAGTCATTGGACGGTCCTGGGCGTGAATTCGTGCGCAATAACGACGAACTCACCTGCTACCTGCCCGACCAGCACACCGTGCTGGTGGAGCCGCGCCAGGATCGGGGGCCATTCTTGGGCTCACTGCCGCGATTCGGTGCCGACACCAACCAGTACTACCGGCTCGAAGCCTTGCCGGATGCCCGCGTGCTGGGGCGCACCGCACATGTCATCGTCGTGAATCCCAAGGATCAGTTCAGATTCGGCTATCGGCTTTGGCTGGATGAGAAGACGGCGATGCCCCTGAAGACCCAGCTATGCGACTCGCGCGGCGAGATCCTCGAACAGATCTTGTTCGCGCGCTTGGACATGCCCGAGAACATCGCGGACAGCGAGCTGGCGCCTGCGGTCAAGACCGACGGCATGCGCTGGGTGCGCCAGGGGCCGGCTCTCGAGGCGCCTTCAATGGGATTGTCAGGGTTTCGCGCCAGTGAACTACCCCCAGGTTTCAAGCTGACCGTGGAGGGGGCGCAGACCATCGGCGACGCGACCGCCCCCGCGAGCCACCTGGTGTACTCGGATGGATTGGCCACGGTGTCCGTGTTCATCGAGGCCCAGCAGCCCGTGGCCGAGGCAGGCGTCGATGCCAGCCCCAGCACCAGCCCCAGCATGCCTCCCGAAGCGCCCATGCAGGGTCTGGCGCGGGTTGGCTCGGGATACGCCTTCTCGACCGTCGTGCAGGGCCACCAGGTGACCGCCGTGGGTGAAGTACCCGCGCTGACCGTCGAATTCATCGCCCACTCGGTCAAAAGCGGCGCCGATCCCGCCAGCCACTGAGGAATGCGCTCAGGCTTGAGATTCACGCTGTACTCCCGCCCGGGCTGCAGCTTGTGCGAGGAAATGCTCGAGGAACTCGCCGCCGTGCCGGCAGCCCGGGGAATCGCGATGCAGATCATCGACGTGGATCGCGATTCAGACGCGCGCGAGCGCTACGGCCACAAGATCCCCGTGCTGCTGCTCGGCGGCGATTTGGTGTGCCACGGCCGGCTGGACATCTCCGAACTGCACAAGGCGCTCGCTTACCACCGTTGACCGGTATACTTCGCGGTTTGCCTCGAGCACGTCCCTAGATGAAGAATATCCGCAATTTCTCGATCATCGCCCACGTGGATCACGGCAAGTCCACCCTGGCCGATCGCTTCATTCAGGAATGCGGCGGTCTGGATGCGCGAGAGATGCAGGCGCAGGTGCTCGACTCCATGGATCTGGAGCGCGAGCGCGGCATCACCATCAAGGCGCAAAGCGTCACGCTCAGGTACGAGTCGGTGAGCGGCGAGCTGTTCCAGCTCAATTTCATCGACACTCCCGGACACGTGGATTTTTCCTATGAGGTGTCGCGCTCCCTCGCCGCTTGCGAGGGTGCGTTGCTGGTCGTGGACGCGGCGCAGGGCGTCGAGGCGCAGAGCGTCGCCAATTGCTATACCGCCCTCGATCAGGGCTTGGAAGTGCTGCCGGTCATCAACAAGATCGATCTACCGTCGGCCGATCCGGCCAAGGTCATTCGAGAGATCGAGGAGATCATCGGCATTCCGGCCGAGGACGCGGCCCTGGTGAGCGCCAAGACCGGCTTGGGTGTTCCGGAGTTGTTGGAACAATTGGTGAAGCGCATCCCGCCGCCGCGCGGCGATCCGAACGGCCCCTTGCAAGCGCTGATCATCGATTCCTGGTTCGACAACTACGTCGGCGTCGTGTCACTGGTGCGGGTCATGAACGGCGCGCTGCGCACCGGGGAGAAGATCCGCGTCATGTCCACCGGTCGCAGTCACAACATCGACAGGCTGGGGCGTTTCTCGCCCAAGCCGGTGACCCGCGAGTCCTTGGAGACCGGCGAGGTGGGATTCGTCATCGCAGGTATCAAGGAAATCGACGGCGCACCCGTGGGCGATACCATCACCTTGGAGAGCGATCCCGCCAAGCAGCCGCTGGCCGGTTTCAAGCAGGTGCAGCCGCGGGTATTTGCCGGCTTGTTTCCCGTGAGTTCCGATGACTACGAGCAATTTCGCGATGCGCTCAAGAAGCTCAAGCTCAACGATTCGGCATTGCATTACGAACCCGAGGTGTCCACTGCGCTGGGTTTCGGCTTTCGCTGCGGCTTCCTCGGACTGCTGCATATGGACATCGTGCAGGAGCGCCTGGAGCGCGAGTACGACCTGAATCTCATCACCAGCGCGCCGACCGTGATCTACGAGCTCAAGCTCACCGACGGATCGGTCATCAACGTCGACAATCCCACCAAGCTGCCGCCGCAGGACCGGATCTCGGAACTGCGCGAGCCGATCATCATCGCCAATATCCTGGTGCCTCCGGACCATGTCGGCGCCGTGCTGACCTTGTGCAGCGAGAAGCGCGGCGTGCAGAAGAAAATGCTGTTCCTGGGCAGCCAGGTATCGCTGCAGTACGAGCTGCCGCTCGCGGAAGTGGTGCTCGATTTCTTCGACCGGCTGAAGTCCTCGAGCCGCGGCTACGCCTCATTCGACTACGAGTTCAGTCATTTCCAGGCGGCGCCGCTCGTGAAGCTGGATGTGCTGATCAACGGCGATCCGGTCGACGCGCTGTCGCTGATCGTGCATCGAGACAACGCCTACAACCGCGGCCGCGAATTGGTCGACAAGATGCAGGAGCTGATTCCGCGCCAGATGTTCGACATCGCCGTACAGGCGGCAATCGGCAGCCACATCATCGCGCGCGCCAGCGTCAAGGCGATGCGCAAGAACGTGCTCGCCAAGTGTTATGGCGGCGACATCACCCGCAAGCGCAAATTGCTCGAGAAACAGAAGGCCGGCAAGAAGCGCATGAAGCAGGTGGGGCAGGTTGAGATTCCGCAGGAGGCGTTTCTCGCCGTTCTGCAGGTCGGCAAGAAGGCCAATTGACGTTGAACATCGTGGGGGTATTTCGTGAATGACGGCGATCGTCTTTTCATAGTGCTGCTGTGCGCGGCCGCGGTTTGCGTGCTGGTGATCTTGATCGACGGCTGGTTCTTGAGACCGCATCGAGATCCCGGCGCCACGAACGCCGAGGAGCCCTTGGCACCGAAGCTGGCCGGGTATGTTCTGGTGGCCGCGTCCTTGGGGATGCTGTGGCGATTGCTGCGTTACGAGGCCGTGGATTTCAGCCTGATGCTGGTGGTGGTGGGCGCCGTATCCGGCCTCATCTGGGGACTGGATCGAGCGTTCTTCGCGCGCCGGCGGCGTGAAGTCGCGGTCCACGCCGGCACTCCGGCGGAACGGGTGCGCGAGCCGATCGCGGTCGAGTATGCCCGCTCGTTCTTCCCGGTCATCGTCTTGGTGTTGGTCATCCGCTCGTTTCTATTCGAGCCTTTCCGGATTCCCTCCGATTCGATGATGCCGACCTTGTACGACGGCGATTTCATCTTCGTCAGCAAATATTCCTACGGGTTGCGGCTGCCGGTTTCCAATACGCTGTTGCTGGCAACGGGTGCGCCGCAGCGCGGCGATGTGATCGTGTTCCGGCTGCCCCCCAACCCCAAGATCAATTACATCAAGCGCCTGGTTGGCTTGCCCGGCGACCGCATTCGCGTCGATGAGAAGAATCAGCTGTATGTGAACGGCAATCTCATGCCGCAGGAGCCCGGGCCGCCCTATACGGGGCCGAAGCAGAATCTTTGGAACTATGCCGGCGTGCCGACGGCTTCCGAGCAGCTGGACGCCAAGCGCCATCGCATCATGTTCGCCAACGGTCCGGTCAAGGAGGGCGAGTGGGTGGTGCCGCCGAAGCATTACTTCTTCATGGGCGATAACCGCAACAACAGCAAGGACAGCCGTTATCTGGACGAGCCCGACGCCCCAGGCTTCGTACCGGAGCAGAATCTGGTCGGTAAAGCGGTGCGAATTTGGCTTAATCTTGATACTCGTGACGGACCTCAATGGCGGCGGATCGGGAATGCGATTGAATAGGGTTTTAGGGAGGACTTTATGCGGCTGCATCAACGAGGCATGACATTCATCGGGTTGCTGTGCATTCTCGCGCTGGTCGGCGCCATCGGCTATGCCGTCATCCGCTTAGTACCGGTGTATCTGAATTACATGAAGATCGCGCGCACCATGGAGATGACCGGCACCGAGGTGAAGGGCGACAACCCCGATCCGGGCAACATGCGCCGCATCCTGGAGCGCCATTGGGCCATCGAGGATCCGACCGCGGTCGATGTCAGGGACATCCAGATCACCAAGGACGACAGCGGCGTGCAGATGCACGTCGCCTACGACGACCCGGTCCCCTACATTGGTAATGTCTCGCTGTCGGTGCATTTCGACAAGACCGTGAAGGTGCAGTGATTCCGTTGCGTCAGGCCGACGAGCCGTTGGCTTGGGTCGAGCGTACGTTCGGTCACCGCTTCGCTGCGCCCGCGCTGTGCCAGGCCGCGCTGACTCATCGCAGCGCCTCGCCTCAGCACAATGAGCGCCTGGAGTTCCTCGGCGACTCGGTGCTCAACTGTTGCGTGGCCAGGCTGTTGTACGACGCCCACCCCTATGCGGACGAAGGAGCCCTGTCGCGTTTGCGCGCCACCATGGTAAGCGGCGCCACGCTGGCCGATATCAGCGCCGAATTGGGCATGGGTGAGCACCTGCGTTTGGGTGCCGGGGAGCTGAAAACCGGCGGATTCCGCCGCGCATCCACGCTCGCCGATGCCTTGGAAGCCATGCTGGCGGCGATTTACCTGGACTCGGATTTCGATGCCGTCATGGCGGCGGTGGTGCGCATCATGGGGCCGCGGCTCAAGTCGCTGCCCGCGGCGGACACGCTCAAGGATCCGA
>Ga0116129_1000856_pt1 | contig 18042 bp, 14 predicted proteins | sample June2015DPH_17_2_FD_89732 | JGI IMG/M metagenome (GOLD analysis project Ga0116129, IMG submission 89732) | Peatland microbial communities from SPRUCE experiment site at the Marcell Experimental Forest, Minnesota, USA - June2015DPH_17_10 | ecosystem: Environmental > Terrestrial > Soil > Wetlands...
AACCTCGAACGGCTTGGCGAGGTCGTAGAACATGCCCGCCAGGCGTTCCACTTGCGCGCGCACTTCGGCCCGGCCCGCTTGGCGGCCTTCTTCCAGACCTTGCTGAAACGCCTCTTTATGCGCTTCCGCCTGCAGATCGACCAATCCGCCGACGGTCGCCAGCTTGTTGTTGGGCGCGGCGGCTTCCATCGCCGGAGCGGTCCACAGCGACACCTTCGGAGTTGCCTTGGCGCCGCTGTCAGACAAACTCGCCCTCGCCTTTGCCGCCGAGGCTGATCGTGCCTTCCTCGGCCAGGCGTTGCGCGATGACGATGATTTCCTTTTGCGCCGCCTCGACGTCGGCGAGCTTTACCGGACCGCGGGCTTCCATGTCGTCCTTCAGGATCTCCGCGGCGCGCTTCGACATGTTCTTCAGGATTTTCTCCTGTACCTCCGGCTCGGCTCCGCGCAGCGCCACGGCCAGCGTGTCGGAACCCACCTCGCGCAGCAGCGCCTGGATGCCGCGATCGTCCACGTCCAACAGATTGTCGAAGATGAACAGCAAATCCTTGATCTTCTGATGCATCTCGCCGTCGGCCTTCTCGATCTTGCCGAGTTCCGCGCCGCTCTTGTCGCGTTCCATGGAATTCAAGATATTCGCGACGGTGCGTGCACCGCCGACGCGCCGCAGCGGCACCGGCGGCGCGACGTTGGCCTGCTTCTCCACCAGCTGGTCGAGTTCGGTCAGCGCCGTCTGCGGCACCTCGTTGAGCGAGGCGATGCGCATCAGCACCTCGGTGCGCAGATCTTCGTTCAGCAGCGGCATGATGGCGGCCGACTGTTCCGGCTCCAGATGCGCCAGCACTATCGCGGCGATCTGCGGATGCTCGCCGCTGATGATTTGCGCCACCGCCTTGGCTTCCATCCATTTCAGCGCCTCCATCCCTTGACCCGTCTGGCCGCTGGAAACCCGGTCGAGCAGCAAGTCGGTCTTCTGTTTGCCGACGGCCTGGGTCAAGACACGGCGCACGTACTCCGTGGAGCCGCCGGCAAGATTCGCCTTGCCGTCCGCGATGCCGATGAACTTCTCCAGCACGGCGTTCACTTGCTCGCGCGAGATCTCCTTGAGTTCCGCCATGGCCAGACCAAGCTTCTGGACTACCTTGGCGTCCAATTGCTTGAGCAAATTCGCGGCGTCCTGCTCGCCCAAGCTCATCAGCAAAATGGCGGCACGCTGCGTTCCTGGAATCTCATCGGGCATGTTAGCCATCCGCAGCGACCCAATCCTTTACGACCTGCGCTGCACGTCGAGGATCCTGGCCCACCAAGGATCGCGCCGCTGCGATTTGCTGCTCGAAGCTCGGCGCAAGTTTGATGGCATTCGCGTTTTGACCCGAAAGGCTGAGCTTGTCGCCGGCGATGTCGGCACCGGCCTCGCCGGCCTTGGCGCGCGGCGCCGTCTTGGTCAAGGATTTCATCAGCGGCCTCAAGACCAGCAACGCGACCAGCAGCACCAGGCCGGCGCCGACGATTTGCTTGGCCAGCTGCGTGACCGTGGGGTTTTGCCACAGCGGCGGAGCTTCGACCGCGGGGATCGGGCCGCTGTTCTTGAATGCTTGATTGAGCACATTGAGCTGATCGCCGCGATCGTCCTTCAGGCCGATGGATTCCTTCACCAATTGCGTGAAGCGCTTGATGTCGGTGTCGCTCATGGGGCTGGTGGTGACCTTGCCGGCCGCATCCACCTTCTGCCAATCATCGAGCACGACGCCCACGCTCAAACGCTTCAGATCGCCTACCGGCTGCTTGACATAGGACAGCGTGCGATCCACTTCGAAGTTGCGGGTGCTGCGCTGCGCGGTCGAACTCGGGCCGCTGGACGCGGCGCTGGTCTGACCGGCGGGCGCGGGATTGCCCGGGGTCGCGGCGCCCGGAATATTCGGCGCGCCGGAGGTGCCGGGCGGCTGGTTGCTGAGCGCGCCGGGTATGCCCTCGGCCTCGCCGCCGCCCTTGCGGCTCTCGTTGCTGGTCTGCTCGCTGCGCACCGCGGTTTTCTGCGGGTCGTAATTCTCGTGCGTCGACTCGGTGACCGTGAAATCAAGATCGGCGGTCACCGTCGCCCGTACCCGCCCGGGTCCCACCAAGGGTTCCAGCAGTTCGATGATGCGTCGCTGATAGCTCTCCTCCAACTTGCGCGTGTATTCGAATTGCCGGGTGCTGGCGGCCGCCTCTGCGCTCTCGTCCGGCGCATTCAGCAGCGAACCGGCCTGATCCACCAATGTCACGTCGGTGGCGGCGAGTTCCGGCACGCTCGATGCCACCAGATGCACGATGGCCGCCACCTGCCCGGGTTCCAGGCGCCGGCCGGGATACAGCTGCAACATCACCGAGGCAGTGGCTTTGCGCGCATCGCTCAAGAATACCGAAGGTTTCGGCAGCGCCAGGTGCACGCGGGCACTCTGCACGCCTTGCACTTTGACGATGGTGCGCGCCAATTCGGTTTCCAGCACCGATTGATAGCGCGCGCTCTCCATCAGCGTGCTGGCTCCGAGCGCCGACTCCTTTTGGATCATTTCGATTCCCATCGAATCGCTCTGCGGCAGTCCCTGGCTCGCGAGCCGGATGCGCGCTTCCTGCACCTTCGATTCCGGCACCGACACGGCGCCCGAGGGGTTCAGCTTGAATTCGATGCCTGCCGCGGTGAGTGCGTCCATGACTTGGCCGCTTTCGCGGTCGGACAGCTGGCCGTAGAGCACCGTGTAGTTCTGGCCTTGCGACCAGAGCACCAGCCAGATCGCGACGGCAACCGCCGCGGCGACCCCCGCCAGCAAGGCGACCTGCTTGAGTCCGGGTATGTCCGCCAAGCCGCGCGCCGGCACAGGTACGATGTCAGCCATGGTTCAATCCTCGCGGTCGTTTTAGACCGACATATTCATCACTTGCGTATAGGCATCGGTCAGTTTGTTGCGCACCTCGGTCATGGCGCGAAACGCGAGTCCGGCTTTTTGCACTTCCAGCATCACCCGGGTGATATCCACGCTCTTGTCGCCCGCTTCGTAGGCCTGCGCCATCGAATCCGCTTGATTCTGCATGCTGGCGATGTTGTCCACCGTGCCCTTCAAGAGGCTCGCGAAATCCGTCGGTTGCGCGCCGCCCGCGGCGGGCGTGGCGGGCGCTTCGGCAATCCCGGAGGCGCGGGCTTGCAGCGCGCGCATCTCCGCCAACACCTGTTGAATCTGTAGATTGCTCATGAGTTAGGCCGTCAGGAATTGTTGGTCGTGCACGCGCGGCACTGCCACGCCGGCTGCTTTGAGTTGCTGCAGCTTGTGCCGCAGAGTGCGCGGGCTGATCCCGAGGCGCTCCGCGGTGAGTTTGCGGCTACCGCCGGTGACGCGCAAAGTCGCCAGGATCAACTCGCGTTCTCGATCCTTCAAACCCTGGTCCAGGCCTGACTGCAGCGGCGTCGGCGTTGCCCTTGCCGGCGCCGCGGGCGCTGACGCCGGCTGCGCCGCGAGCGCCCCGGTATCCAGATCGTTGGCATCGATGCACCCGCCCATGGCCAGCCAGGCGGCGCGCTGCACGATGTTGGCGAGTTCGCGCGCATTGCCGGGCCAGTCGTATTGCAGCAGCTTGCGCTCCGCCGCTTCCGACAGGCTGATCGCGGCCGCTCCCGGTCGCGCGCATGACTGCATGGCTCGATGCGCCAACGGCAGGATGTCGCCGCGCCGCTCGCGCAGCGCCGGCAGCCTGAGCGACATCACGTTCAGCCGGTAGAAAAGATCTGCGCGGAAACGCGCGGTGCGCACCTCCTCCGGCAGATCGCGATTCGACGTGGCGATGACGCGCACGTCCAGTGAGATGGTGCGGTTGCCGCCGAGCCGCTCCACCTCGCGCTCCTGCAGTACGCGCAAGATCTTCGCCTGCAGCCCCAGATCCATTTCGGATATCTCATCGAGCAGCAGCGTGCCGCCCTGCGCCTGTTCGAACTTGCCGGCATGCGCCGCCAGGGCGCCGGTGAACGCCCCCTTCTCGTAGCCGAACAAGCTCGCCTCCAGCATGTTCTCCGGAATGGCGGCGCAGTTGATGGCGACGAACGGCGCGGCGGCGCGCGCCGAATGATCGCGGATGAAGCGTGCGTACACTTCCTTGCCGGTGCCGCTTTCCCCGGTGATGAGCACGGTGGCGTCGTTTTCCGCGATCTTGCGCGCCAGGCACACCAGGCGCCGCGACTCCGGATCCGCCGCAATCAGCTCGTTGGGTGCGACGCGGGCCGCCAGCTGACGCCGCGCCAGGTCGATCAATGCCTGCGCGTCGAACGGCTTGACGATGTAGTCGGTCGCGCCTTCGCGCATCGCTGCCACCGCCTGGGCCACCGTGCCGAAGGCGGTCATGAGTACCACCGGCAGATCGGGCCGGGTTTGCCTGATCGCGGTCAGCAGCTCGTAGCCGTTCGGCCCCGGCATTTGCACGTCGGATATCACCAGGGCAACCTCTTCGCTTTGCAACAGCTGCAGCGCCGTGGGCGCGTCGGCCGCCGCCAGCGCCGACAGCCCCGCGGCGCGCAACGTGTCGAGCAGCGCCTCGCGCAGCGCTGCGTCATCCTCGACCACCAGAACCGATTCGTTCGTCTTGTTCATGCCTTGCCCTCTGCCGGAAGTTCGATGACGAAAGTCGCGCCGACGCGCGATTCCGCTAGATGGACCGCGCCGCCGTGCGCTTCCACCACTGATTTGACGATGGATAGGCCGATGCCGTTGCCGCGCGCGCGCGTCGTGAAGAATGGTTCGAAGATTCGCTCGCGAATCTTCAGCGGCACGCCCGGACCATTGTCGCTGACGATGATTTGGGCGCGCCCATCGGCGCTGCGGCGCGCCAACAATTCCAGATCGAGCGTCGACGTCGCCGCCTGCAACGCGTTGGTCGCAAGATTGAGCACCGCCGACACCAGCGAGGGCGCGTTGGCGCGCACCATCAGGTTCGGCGCCTGGGTGCCGATGGTGAGCCGCACCCCTGCGCGCAGCGCCGGTCGCAGCCATTGCGCCACCTGTTCCAGCAACGCGCTGACGCTGACCAGCTCGCGCGCGGCGCCGCCATGGGCGAAGGCCAGCATGTCGGTGACCAGCTTGTCGAGTTGCTTCAAGTTATCGACGGTCTTCGCCGCGCAATGCGCGATGTCCGCCTGCGAGCGGTCGGCCAGTGTCATTTGCGAGGCGTACAGCAGCGCGGCCGCGAGCGGCGTGCGAATCTGGTGCGCGAGGCCCGCCGCCAATTCACCCATGGTCATCAACCGTTGCTGACGCGCCAGAAGCACCTGCATCAAGTGCGATTCGGTCACATCGGTGAGCAGCACCACCTCGCCGCCGCTGGCCAAGCCGTTTTGCGAGATATTGACGAACTTGCCGCTGCGCAGCTCCACCTGTTCCTTGGTGGCACGAGGATTGACCGCGGCGCGCGCCAGAACCGCGGTCCAGCGCAAGCCTAGCAATGGCTCACCCAGCAAGTGCGCGGCCGCCGGATTGCTTTCCTGGATCAGCCCGGCGCCGTCCAGCACCAGCACGCCGCCCGGCAGGCCCTTGATGAGCGCCGACAAGCGTGCGGCAAGGTGTTCCTTGCCGGCATGCGCTTCGCCCAACTCCACGCGCAGCTGCGCCACTTGCGCACGCAGCGAGTCGAACGCGCCGGACAATTGCTCCGACACCGAACCGAAGGCATGAAATGCCGCCTGTAGTTCGGCGCGACGGTTTTCTATCAGCTCGAAATTGTTGGCTGCCATGCCGGTAGAGAAAGCAACTTCTGTGCCTTGCCCGTATTTGCCCTGCCTATCAACCGCTTACGATGAATCGGGCGCGCCTCGAGCAGGCGGCGTCAATTTTTTGTCAGGCGCTCAAGCGATACTTGCGCAGTTTCTCGACCAACGTGGTGCGCCGAATGCGCAATAGGCGCGCCGCCTCCGCCACCGTGCCGTCGGCTTCCACCAGCGCCTTGCGGATGAGTCCGATCTCGATCGCCGAGAGATGGTCCTTCAGGTCGATGCCGCCGCGCGGCAAGCGCGCTTCGAGCATTTCGTACAGCTGCGGTTCGTCCGCCGGCGCTGCCTCGACCAATTCGCACGCCTCCTCGTCGCCAAGCTCGGCGTCCTCGCCGTGCTCGCCAAGCTCGCAGTCCCCGTCAAGCTCGCAGTCCCCGCCAAGCCCGCAGTCCCCGCCAAGCCCGCGCACCTCGATCGGGTCCGGCGCGACGACCACCCCGGCCTTCGCCAGGTACGGCGCCGCTTCACTTGCGCGCGATATGACCTTCAGCGCTGGGCGTCCCGACAGCGCAGTGCCGCGATAACGTTCCGGCAGATCGGCGGCGCTGATGCTCTGTGCGGGGAACAATATCGCCAGCCGTTCCAGCAGATTCGCCAATTCCCGCACGTTGCCCGGCCACGGGTTGCGTGCCAGGCAATTCATGGCGTCCTTGTTGAAGCGAATGTTGCGCGCGCCGTTCTGTCCCTGGCGCTGCACCAGATGTTCGATCAATATCGGCAGGTCCTCGAGGCGCTCGCGCAGCGGCGGCATCTGCACGGGGAATACGTTCAAGCGATAGAACAGGTCCTCGCGAAAGCGTCCCGCGCTGATGGCGGCGTCCAGATCGCGATGCGTGGCCGCGATGATGCGCACGTTGCAATGCATGGTCTTGTTGCTGCCGACGCGCTCGAAGCTGCGCTCCTGCAGCACGCGCAGCAGTTTCACCTGCATCTGCAGCGACATGTCCCCGATCTCATCCAGGAACAATGTGCCGCCCTCGGCGAACTCGAAACGGCCGAGACGCGTCGACAACGCGCCCGTGAATGCGCCCTTCTCGTGACCGAATAACTCGCTCTCCAACAGATCGGCCGGGATGGCGCCGCAGTTCACCGGTACGAACGGATGGTTGGCGCGGCCGGAGAGTTCGTGAATATGCCGCGCCACCATCTCCTTGCCGGTGCCGGACTCGCCCAAAATCAGCACGTTGCTGTCGAATGGCGCCACCTGCTCGATGAGGCGATGCACGGTGCGCATGGCGCGCGATGTGCCGCTGGGGCGAAAGCGATGTTTGCCGGGTTGCGTGGGATGGCCGCCGCGCACGTTGTGCGCCTGGTCGAGCACGGCGGACAGGCGGCGCTGCTTGACGGGCACCTCCAGAGGCAGCCAGGCCAGATCGCCGCTGCTTTCCGCGATCCTCGGCAGCCCATCGCTGCTCAAACAAATCACCGGTAATGGCTGGCGCATGGCGCGCAGGGCAGCCACTAAGGGTGCTCCCTGGTTTTCGATGGTTTGCTTGCCGACGATGACGGCCAGTAGCTCGGCCGAGTTGCGGTACGGCGAGCAATTCAATTCCGCCGCATCATGAACGTGGACGGCTTCGAGATCCAAAAAGCGCAACAGCGTCCCGAGGGCACTACCCTCCGAATCTGTAGGTTCGATCACAATTACTTTGGGGTCTACCACTAGTCGGGGCTCCTTCCCGGTTGAAAGTGTGACGGAGCGCACATATCTCGGGTCCCGTCTCAAGCTTCTTGTCTAACCCATTGACATCGTTCAATCAATGTCGGGCTTGAGTTCATACTAACTGATCGGGTCGCGAGAAAAGCAGTCGGCAAATCCCCGCAAACCTTGTAGTCTATTCCCTTAATAAGGGCTGCAGGCTTTGCGCCGCAGCAATGTAGGGGACGGCGAAAATTGCGCCTTCTCGGCGCCCTTCTGGAAGCCTCCCTAGGGGGCGTGGCGCGCACCGGCGACCAAGCGCCGGTGATGCCGGAATATGAGCTTGTCGAGCAGCTGCACCACGGCCTCGCTCAAGCCTACGAATCGCAGCCGCGCGACATGGAGGGTCTCGTCCGAATGCTCGCTCTCCGTAATACAGGGAATGTTTACCGCCTGGGGCAAGCCGGGATTGATGTACAGCGACAGCAGTCCGGTGGTTGCAACCGGCGGGGCGCGATCGCCATACCACTCCAGTGCATGCGAGGTCAGCCGTACCCGCTCCGCGGGCGGCAAACCGCTGCCGCGAACCGAGATCTCCGCGGTGAGTCGCAACAGAATGTTGATTTTGAATTCCAAGCGCTGCAATTCGTGCAGCAGCGCCGGCGACTCATCCTTGAGGGCCTCATGCACCCGTACCTCATCCAGGGAGGACTCGGCGGCGAGCAGGTGCTGGTTATCGGCGTTCAGGCGCGCCAGACTCAAGCCTTCGGCAAGCGGACCGGGAGTCCAACCAACGGGCAGCGACTCCTCGTACACCAGACCATCGCCGAGAAATGACTCTGGCACACCACCGCCTTAAAGTTATCGATTCTGTTATCGAATCAGCGCTGCATCCTGACATTCGCATAGGCCGCGACCGCGCGCCGGCCCACGGCGGCTATGTCCATATCGCGCTCTTTAGCGCGCCGCCGATGCTCCATCAGACCCAGCGCCCGATCATTCAGCGCGGCAATTTCGCGCAAGATCGACCGGCTCGCCTCATCCAACGGCTGCAGCGCGCCGCGCGCCGACTGTAACAGCCGCCGGCGCTGAAGGTCGAGGCTCATGACCAGACTGGTGTCGCCGCCGTCGGCCACGGCAGCCAGCTGCTCCGAGATCTTCAAGGCGCGTTGCAATAGCTCGATTGCTTCCTGACGATTCATCGGCCGTTCGCGACGATTTTATCCCAACCGCCCTTGATGGTACGCACCAGGTTTGCCACTTCGCTCACGATCAGCGCATCGTTGTTGGCATTGGCGGTGGTCAACCGGCCGAGCATGTACAAGTACATATTGTGCAAATTTGCCGCGACCTGGCCGCCCTGCTTCATGTCGAGCGTCGCATCCAGGTGCCCGATCAGGCGCACGGCCTTGCCCATGGCCTTGCATTTGACCACGACCTCCTTCAGCGGCACGTTGTTGCGAATCCGCCCCATGCAACCCTGCGCGGTAGCCAGATTCGAGAGTATGTGCTCGAACATGATCTGCACCAGCCGCGCGGGACTCGCGTCGGCTACCTGCCCGTGGCTGCGGACGGCATGGTATTGCGCCGCTCCATATCGAGATTGCATCATGGCTTGAAGTTACTCTCAGGTGTTGGTCGTGCCCGCACTCAAGCTGCTGGTGCTGGCGGAGGAACTGCTCGAAGTCGAAGAGGGATCGAATTCGGCGGTAATGAAGGTCTGCGTCTCTTTGAGCGCCGCCACGGCCGTGTCCATCGCGTTGTATTGCGTGGTCAGCGTCGCGGAATAGGTCGCGAGTTCGGCATTCAGCGCCGCCTGCTGCGTCGCCACGTTGCTCAGACCCGTTTGCAGGCCGCTGTTGACGTTGGCGAGGATGCCGCCCGCTTGGGTGTACTGCGTGACCAGACTGTTGATCTGGGTGGCGATACCGTTCGGTCCGCCCAACAGGGCTTCCACGCCGCTCAAGCTCGAGCTCAAGGCATTCGACATGGTGCTCGCCGACGTGTCGTAGAGACCAGTGTTGGCATCGGCCGTAATCCCTAGGTCCGACAGCGAGTTGATGCCGGTGTTCGATGACGTGACCGTATCGAGGATGTTCGACAATTGGTTTTGCAATGCCTCCACCGTGGCATTGCCTTGCAATGCGCCTGCCACTTGCGTGGTCGCGTTGAAGGCGGTCAGGGTCTGGAGACTGGATAATGTATTGTTCAGCGCCGTCACGAAGGAATTGATGGCGGTGGTGGCCGTGGTGGTGTCGGGACTGATGGTGAGCGTCGTGGGCGTGAACGTGGCCGCCGTGGTCTGCGTCGCGGGTGTCGCGACCGGGGAGGCCTGCAAAAGATCCAACGTCACGCCGGACAGCACCCCCGTGGCGACATTGCTCGCGCTGGTCGCGGCAAAGCCGTTGATGGTGAAATTCGCGTCCTGAGGAGCCTGGGTCTGCGTCAGGGCCGAGGTGACCCCGGTATTCGCCGGATCGTAAACCAGCGAGGACAAGCCATTGCCGCCGTCCGTCTCCGTGACGGTGATGCCGTTGGCGGCGCCTGTCGCCGTGCCGGACAGCACCAATCGCGAACCGTCGGAGGCCGTGATGACGCTCGCGCTCACGCCGGGATTGCCGGGCGCCGAATTGATCGCGCTGGCGATGCCCTGCAGCGTGTCATTGCTGGAATCGATGGTGATCGAGGCGGACGTGGAGCCGACGCTGATGTTGAGCGTTCCGGTGCCGACCGGGGTGTTGGCACCGACCACGGGATTCGACGTCAGCGTTTGCGCGGTGGCGAGATTCTGTACCGCCAGCGAGTAGGTGCCCGCCACGGCGCCCGAACCTGCCGTCGCCGATGCGACGGATGTATCGCCCACGGTGGCATCGAACCCCGCCAAGGTGGTGGGGTCATCGACGCCGGCCAGGGCGGTCTGCAGCGCATCGAGCGAGCTGGTCAGGGTGCCGAATGCCGAGACCTGGGAGTCCAAGGCCGTCGACGTGGTGTTCAGCTCATTTTGCTGGCCCGCGCCGAACGCACTGGTCAGCGACGAGACGATGGCGGAAATATTGAGTCCGGACCCGATGCCGGTCGAGGTAATGAGTGAGTTGGCTGAGGACGCCGAACTCGCGGTGGACGTGGAGCCCGATGTCGTGGCCGGCGTCGTGGTCGGGGGAACGGTGGACCCGGTGGTGCCTATGATCGAACTCATATGAGTGAATGTCCTATCTTAAGTAGCCCATTTATCGGCGACGGAAGACCAGACTTAAGCAAGAGATGTACCAATATTGCGTCGACCTACGCGACGCCGTCGAACAGCAGGCTCGAGGCGCCGATGCTGCGCGCCAGGGCGGGGAACTCGCTCACCGAGAACTGCGCGAGCACCGCGCCGTTTGCCGGGTTAACCTGCTGAATGTACTTGGCGGAGTCGGGGTCCACGCGAAATTGATCGGGACGCCCCGAATCATTGAGATACTTGTTTATTTGATCGACCAGCGTCTGCGGATCGGTGCTCGATGCCACCGTGCTTTTCGCATCGTTCGAGCCTGCGCTCGAGGCTTCGCCCGCGCGGCTGGTGGCCGAAGCGGCCGTTGCCGCCGCGGTCTTGCCGCCTGGCGGCAAAATGTTGCCGGTGCCGGCGGCCTGGGTAGCTACTGCTGCAGTTACAACCGCGATAGTTCCGGGACTTCCGCCGTTGGCCATGTGGTTAACCTACTGGTGACCTAGAAAATTCCTGTGAATTGCTCTTCGGCCTATCCTCCTGTAGGCAAGGTTCGGGCGCCATCGCCCGAACCTTGGGTTTCAATTACCGCTACCGACCTGTATCGGCGTTTACGACAGAAGCTTGAGAATCAGCTGCGGCTCTTGGTTGGCCTGCGCCAACACCGAGATGCCCGCCTGTTCCAACACCTGAGCCTGGGTCAAGTTGGCCGTTTCCTGGGCGAAGTTCGCATCCTCGATGGTGCTGCGAGACTGCGTCAGGTTCTGGGCCGTCGAGGTCAGGTTGCTGACCGCCGCCGTGAAGCGGTTCTGGATGGAGCCCAACTGACTCTGGAAGGCACTGACCGTATTCAGCGCCGAGTCGACCGACTCGATGGTCGCGTTGGCGGCGGAAACCGTCAGCACGTTCGAGGTGGACAGAAGCCCGGTGCTTGCGGCGATGACTCCGGTCGCCAGGCCGGTGAGGTCCCCGGGAGCAGAGCCGCCGACCGTGATTGCACTCGCGGCAGCCAAGGTCACCGTACCCTGGTGGGTCAACCCGGTGGTTCCGTCGGCAAGACCTGCCGCAGTCAAACCACCGGTCGCTGCACCGCCCAAAGTTTCCACGGTGTTGATGTTGCTGCCGTCCGCGGCGGTCAACTGCAGCTCGCCACCCACCGTGCCGGCCGTGACGCCGGTGGTCGAAGACACGGCATTGATGGCAGTCTCCAGCTGGCTCACCGAGATGCCCGACGTACCAACCGGATCAGCGTTGAACACGCTGGTGCCGTTGATGGACAGCGAATAAGTACCTGCCGAGGTAGTGCCCGCCACCGCCGCCGAGGCCGTGCCGGTTTCCGAATTCGTCGCGGTCGCCGTCAGGCCGTTGACGCCGGAGTCATTGATCGCGGCGGCGGCTGCGAAGGCCGAATCGGCAGCCTGTCCGATCGCGTTGGTGCCGGCGACGGCCGCCTGGATCGCGACCGCGGCATTGTTGCCGATTTGCAGCGTCAGAGCGCCCGTGGTGAGCGCGGTCGTGGTCGCCGTGGCCGTCTGGGTTGCAAATTGGCCGATCTGGTTCGCCTGCACGCCCTGCGTCAGGTTCACGGCAATCGTATCGCCGACATCGGCGCCGACCTGGTAGGTGGTCGTACCCGAGCTGCCGTTCAGCACGCTGGTGCCGTTGAAGGTCGTTTGCTGGGCAATCTGCGTGATTTCAGCGATCTGCTGCTGCACCTGGGCATCGAGCGCCGAGCGATCCGAAGCGCTGTTCGAGCCGTTGGCCGCTTCGACCGCGAGGGTGCGGATGCTCTGCAGATTGTTGACGATGGTCGAGAGCGCGCCGCCGGCGGTCTGTGCTTCCGAGACTGCATCGTTGGCGTTGTTGATCGCCTGATTCGTGCCGTTGATCTGTGTCGTGAACCCCTGGCTGATCGCAAGACCGGCAGCGTCGTCCGCGGCGCTGTTGATGCGCAGACCGGATGAGAGGCGCGTGAGGGATTGGGACAACAAAGCCTGCGAACCGGACAGGTTATTCTGCGCCGTGAGCGAGTCGATGTTGGTGTTTAACGTTAATGCCATGTTGCAAGGCTCCTGATAAAGGTTGATGTTCACCGGCCCGTCTTAGGCCCAATTGCTGTGCCTACTTCCCCCGCCGAGCGGGCGGACCGGTGACACACGCAGAAGGTTTATCGGGCGGCTTGGCGCGTTCTTTAGGTGAAAATGCGCTGCCCGCCGGCGCCAACCCTGTCCTGCGTCACAAATGTCGCCAGTCGCGCACAGGATGGTCAAATGCTATCTGCGCATCGCCCCACGCATGATGCGACGCACTGGCATGCTTCATGCACCCTGCTGCGCATGGCAGCCACGATTCCAGAGACGATCCAGCCATCGGCCACCCCGGACCAGGCCTGCGGGCGCGCGATGCAACTGCAACTTGCCGGTCGATTGGACCTGGCGGAGCCGATTTATCATTCCATCCTCGACGCGCAACCCGCACATGCCGGCGCCAATTACTGTCTGGGTATGCTGTTGGTGCAGCAACGACGAGCCGCGCAGGGACTGCCGCGTTTGCTCGCCGCCATAAACGCATCGCCGCAGGTCGCCGATTACTGGCTGGGCTATCTGGAAGCGCTGTTATTGCTCGGTGAGAATGCCGTGGCGGCGGATATTCTGTCATTGGCGCGTCAACATGGGCTTGCGGGCAAGGCCGCCGACGATTTTGCGCTGCGGCTTGAATCCAAAGGTCCGTGGGGCGTGGCGGCCGCAACCCCCGCGGCGGCGAACGACGCGCCCGCGCGCAAACCGCCGGCAGCCCCCGACCCCGATGCGATCCAGCGCCAGGAAACCGCCGTGTTGGCGTTGGTCAACGCCGGACGCTTCCGTGAAGCGCTGCCTCTCGCCCGCGACATGACCGAGCGCTTTCCCGAGTGCGGCATGGGCTGGAAGATACTGGGAGCCATGCATTGGGCGGTGGGAAACGAACTCGAAGCCATCGACGCGATGCGCACCTCGGTGCGGCTGCTGCCGCAAGACGCGGAGGCGCACAAAAATCTCGCCGCCGCCGTCAATAAAAGGCAGCGCCTCGATGAGGCGGAGCATTACCTGCACCGTGCACTGCAAATCGATCCGCAGTGTGCGCCGGCGCATTTGATTCTCGGCCACAACTATCAGCTGCAGGGACGCTATGCGGAGGCGAGGAGCAGTTTGCAAACGGCTATCGCGTTGCAATCCGACGATACATCCATCGGCCTCGATTCGGCGCGCTCGCTGCTCTTGTTCGTGCTGAACAACGACCCCAGTGTCGATGCGGACACGCTGTTCGCCGAGCACTGCCGGGTTGGCGCGCACCTGGAGCGCACCGAGCGCGCCTCGGTGCCGCGCACCTCGCATGACCGCAACCCGGATCGCTGCCTGCAGGTGGGCTTCATCTCGGCCGACTTGTACAACCATTCGGTGGCGCATTTCATCGAACCGTTGTTGTCGGCATGGCGGGGCAGCGAGCGACTTCGAACCACGGTCTATTACGTGAACACCGTCGAGGACGCCGTCAGCCAGCGCCTGCGGGGCTATGTGTCACGCTGGAATCCGGTGTTCGGCCTGTCGACCGCCGAGTTGGAACAACGGATCGTGAATGACGGCATAGACATCCTGATCGATCTCTCGGGGCACACTGCATTGCATCGATTGGGAACATTCGCGCGCAAGCCCGCGCCTGTCCAGGCAAGCTGGCTCGGCTATCCGAATACGACCGGCCTTGATGCCATGGATTATTATTTGGCGGATGAGCATTTTCTGCCGCCGGCTGAATTTCAGCGATATTTCACTGAAAAACTCGTGTATTTACCGGCGGCGTGGGCCTTCCAACCTTCGAACTCCGCCCCCGCCGTCAACCAGCTGCCCGCGCTCGCGTCGAATCATCTGACTTTTGGAAGTTTCAACCGGATTGCCAAAATCAACGAGCCGACCGTGCAATTGTGGTCGCGACTACTGCGCGCCCTGCCTGGGTCGAGAATGTTGATCGCGGGAGTACCCTTGGATAGCCAGCATCTTAAGATGATCAGCTGGTTCGCGGACGCAGGCATTGCGCGGCAGAGACTGAGCTTCCATGCATACTCGAACCAGCAAGCTCATTTTGCGTTACACCATCAGGTGGACATCAGCCTCGAGCCCATGCCGTACAGCGGTTGCACGACCAGCAATCACGCACTATGGATGGGCGTGCCCAGTCTGACGTGCGTGGGGACGACACCGGCGTCGCGCCTGTCCGCGGCAAATCTCGGACATCTGGGATTGCAGGAGTTCATCGCCGCGAGCCCCGAGGACTTGGTTGCCAAGGGGGTTCGATGGGCCAACGACCTGCCTGCCCTGGCCACCTTACGCGCCGGCCTGCGCGCACGCTGGCAAAGTGCGCCGGCCCGAGACCCCAAGTTCGTGGCGGCCGGGATGGAATTGGCGTTGCGCCGCATGTGGCAGCGTTGCTGCGCAGGATTGCCGGCGCAGAGTTTTGCGATCACTGCCGCGGATGTAACAGGGTCAACAGCGGCCCGATGAAGGGCTCGTAATTGCGCCAGCGCTGGATCGACGAGCCACTCATTTTCTGCCGCACCTGCCATTTGCTCGCCGTCATGACGCTGCGGCTGGTCTGGTGAAAATCGAGGCAGCGCGGATCCCACGGTAGGCCGATGAACTGCAGCATTTTACGGCTCCACGCTTCTTGGTGCGCAACCAGGCTTTCATACGGCACCTCCAGCATCGCCGCGGCGGGCAGCGTGGCTCGCCAGTGGCTCATGATGCGCCGGTACTCGCCATAAAAATGCGCCAGATCCTGCAAATCGTCGGCGTAGGCAACGGCGCTTTTGAAGTGCTGGAAATAGATGGAAAGACAGGTATCGACAGGGTCGCGCTGCATGTGGATGATGCGCGCGTCCGGCAGCGCCTCGTGAATCAATCCGAGGCACCAGAAATTGGCCGGCATCTTGTCGACCACCCGCTGCGCGCCGGCACAACGATGCTTCAGAAGCTCCAGGTATTCGCCGCCCAAGCGCGCGACGATGTCGCCGCTCGCCGCGCCGTTTGCGACGCCGGTTCGCAAGGCGCGCGCCGCGTCGTGCCAGTAGGAGAGCTCGCCGCAGCCGAACACGGCCGGATGCGATGCGAGAATTTGTTCGGCCAGCGTTGTTCCCGAACGCGGCATGCCGACGATGAGTACCGGACGCGCTGCATCGGCCGCCCGCGGGCGAACGGCGCGGGCCCAGGCAGCGCCGTACGAGTCGATCAGTCGATCGACGACGAGTGCTTGTTGCCGCCGGTCGTAGTGGGCGCCATAAGTCCGGCTCAGCTCGTGCGCGCGCCGGTAGTTGACGAAAGCTCGAGGGTAATCCTTGATGTCGTCGAAGTACTTGCCGATGGCAAAGCGTAGATAGACTTCCTGGCGGGGTGCCAAGCCTCGCGCGGCGACTCTTTGCGCCTGCAGCGCCCACGCAGTGTCGCCATCGGTCATTTTGCGCAAGTTGGCCATCCCCGCCCACGCCTCCGGCGAATCCGGGTCCGACGCCGCGGCGCGCTGCAGAAGCTGCTCGGCTGCGGCGAATTCTCCGTCATCGGCGCGCAGTTCGGCCAGCAGCACCAGGGCGGGCGCCGCATCCGGCTTTGCCTCGAGGGCGGCCCGGCAACTCGCTTCGGCTTCGGCTGCCAAGCCCCGTTGCCGCAGCAATAGACCCAAGTTGACGGAAGCCTCGGCAAAGCGCGGCTCGAGCGCCAAGGCGCATCGATAGCTGGCCTCGGCCTCATCGAGTCTGCCCAGATCCAGCAAGACGTTGCCCAGGCTGTTGTGTGCACCGGGGAGATTGGGCGCAAGTTCAGTGGCCCGGCCGCAGCTCGCTGCTGCGTCGGCAAGCTTCCCCAGGCTGCGCAGCGTGTCGCCCAGATTGCTGTGCGCGGCGGCGAAATCCGGCTTTGCGGCCAGCGCCCGTCGATAGCTGGCAACCGCTTCCTCGAGCTGCCCGAGGTTGCGCAATACGTTGCCCAAGTTGCTGTGCGCTTCGGCAAAGTCCGGCTTGATCTCGAGCGCGCGGCGGTAGCTCGCGGCCGATTCCTCGAGCCGTTTGAGATCGAGCAACGCGTTACCCAGGTTGTTCCATGCCTCGGGGTATTGCGGCCTGATGTCGAGCGCGCGCCGGTAGCTCGCCGCCGCCTCATCGGGCCTTGCCAGACCGCGCAGCGCGTTGCCCAGGTTGCTGTACGCCTCGGCAAAGTTAGGGTTTGCGTCGATCGCCTGATGGTAGCGTGCAAGCGCCTCGTCGGGCCGCCCCAAGCCGCGCAGTGCGTTGCCCAGGTTGTTGCACACCTCGGCGGAGCGCGGCGCGATCTCGAGCGCGCGCCGGTAGCTTGCCGCCGCGTCCTCGAGCCGTGCCATACGCAGCAGCGCATTGCCCAAGTTGGCGTGCGCTTCGGCATCGTCGGGCAGCAGTGTCGCTGCCCGTTGCGCAGGGTGCAAAGCATCCACTCCCTGCAATGTCAGCGCAACGCTCAAGGCCTTCCACAAGATTCCGGAATTTGGCTCGCGCCCAAGCGCCTCTCGGACCTTGGTTTCCAGTTCCGCGTAACGACCCGCCTGGAACATGGACACGAGTTCGCTCATTTGCATCGAGGTCGCTCAGCGCCGTTCATTGATGTAGATATCGCCACCGCCACACAGCATGGTACTTGTAACGGGGCTTTACCGGGCACGCTAGATGCATGCTTCGAGAATGATGAGAGCACTTCCTGGAGCGCGATGACACCCGCGGCAAATGACGGCAGGGCGCCGCCGCCCGGCGGCAACGGCGTGCCGCATGATCAAGCAATGGCGCAGGGCCTCGAGCATCACAAGGCCGGCCGCCTGGATGAGGCCGCGCATATCTACCAGAAACTGCATGCGGCCGATCCACGCAACGCCGACGTGAACCTTTTGATGGGCATCTTGTGCTGCGACCTTGGGCTGTTCGAGGCCGCGTGTCGTTTCATCGAAGCGGCGCTCGAGATTGCACCCACGGCCGCCGAGCCGCGCCGCTTGCTGCCGCTGGCCTTGAACGGCCTGGCGGACCAAAAAGCGACCGCCGGCGAATTGCCCGACGCGCAACGTCATTTCGAACAGGCGCTCGCCCTGTCGCCCGATGACGCGGCCAGCCTGCGGGGTCTCGGGCGAGTGGCGCTGCTGCGAGGGGATCCTGCTGCAGCGGAGGGTAGGCTGCTGGAATCGCTCGCGCGGCACGCCGATCACGCCGAAACTTTGAACTGGCTGGGCCTGGCCCGGCTGCAACTGCGCAAGCATGCCGACGCCGAGATTGCATTGCGGCATGCGCTGCGGCTGCGACCCGATCTCAACCAGGCTCGCAACAACCTCGGGCTGGCGCTGCATTCCCAGGGAAGTCTGCACGAGGCGCAGACA
>Ga0116129_1000857_pt1 | contig 18018 bp, 11 predicted proteins | sample June2015DPH_17_2_FD_89732 | JGI IMG/M metagenome (GOLD analysis project Ga0116129, IMG submission 89732) | Peatland microbial communities from SPRUCE experiment site at the Marcell Experimental Forest, Minnesota, USA - June2015DPH_17_10 | ecosystem: Environmental > Terrestrial > Soil > Wetlands...
ATTTATCAGGACCCGACGCTGGCCCCGGTCAAGCTGATCGCCGAGCCGTGGGACTTGGGCGAAGGCGGCTACCAAGTCGGCAACTTTCCTTTGGGGTGGATGGAGTGGAACGGCAAGTATCGAGATACCGTGCGCAGCTTCTGGAAGGGCGACATGGGGTTGCACTCGGAAATCGCGACGCGCCTTGCCGGCAGCGCCGATCTGTACGAGACCACGCGCCGTCCCCCATCGGCCAGCATCAATTTCGTCACGGCACATGACGGCTTTACGCTGCAGGACTTGGTCAGCTACGAACAGAAGCACAATACCGCCAACGGCGAGGACAACCGCGACGGGGCCGATGACAATGCTTCCTGGAACTGCGGGGTCGAGGGACCGAGCGACGATGAGAAGCTCATCGAGCTGCGCGAGCGCCAGAAGCGCAATTTCTGGTGCTCGTTGATGTTCGCGCAAGGCTGCCCGATGATCAGCGGCGGCGACGAGTTGAGCCGCACCCAGGCGGGCAACAACAATGCCTACTGCCAGGACAACGAGATGTCCTGGTATCATTGGGACTTGGATTCGCGGCGGCGGGCATTCTTGAGTTTCGCCGAGCGCGTGGTCCAATACCGCAAGAAGCACCCGAACTTTCATCGCTACGCGTTCTACGACAGTGATCCGGACGCGATCCATCCCGACAAGAACATCGTCTGGTTCCGAGCCGACGGCAAGCGCATGAGCCCAAAGGACTGGGATGAGGGTGGCTGGATGCGAACCTTGGGGATGTACTTGAATGGCCGAGCGCCCGAAATCCGCGACAGCTCCTCGCAATGCACCGAGGACATGGACTTTCTCTTGCTGTTGAATTCGCACCACGAGCCGGTGTCGTTTCGCATGTCGCATGAGCTCTTTCCCACGGGCTGGAAGATAGCCTTCGACACGGCACGCCCGGAGCTGGAAACGGACCGGGAATCGGTGCGGCGAAATCGTCTGGTGAGTCTCGTGGCTCGATCATTCGTGCTGCTCAGCCATGAGCGCTGAATGGATCGCGACCTACCGGCTGCAGCTGCACGCAGATTTTCCGCTGGCCGCCGCGCAGGAGGTGCTGCCGTATCTTGCGCAGCTCGGCATCAGCCATGTGTACTTGTCGCCGTGTCTGCAGGCCGTTCCGGGCAGTCAGCATGGCTACGACGTCACGGATCCCTCGAAAGTCAGCGATGATTTGGGAGGCGAGGCGGCGTGGGCAGCCTTCGTGCGGGCGGCGCGCGCGCAGGGTCTGCGCGTGCTGCTGGACATCGTGCCGAACCACATGTCGGCCTCGCATCACAACGCCTGGTGGGACGATGTGCTGACGCACGGTCCGTTCAGCCAGTTCGCCAGCTTCTTCGACTTCAGGAATCCGCGCTTGCAGCCGTTTCGGGTGCACCTATGCTCGCTGTCGCGCCCGTACGGCGCGGCGCTGATGGCCGGCGAAATCGAGCTGCAAGCGCGTCAAGGCCGGCCGCGCGTGAAACACTACGACAACAGCTGGCCCTTGAGCCCCGCGTCCTGGGCGCATCTGGTGCCGGGAAACGCAGCGGGCTTCGAGCGCCTGCGGCACCTGCTCGACATCGAGAGGCCGAATAATGCGCAGCGCAGCGAATATGCACGCCTGGCTGCCCAGGCAGAAGGGCTGCTGAACCAGGCGCAGCACAGCGGCGAACTGCAGGCGGCCATCGAACGCATTGGCGGCGACGCGCAGGCCCTCGACACCTTGCTGCAAGGGCAGTTCTACGTGCTGCACGGCTGGAGGCTCGCGGGAGAACTGACCAATTACCGGCGCTTCTTCGACATCGGGACCTTGAGCGGCATACGCACGGAATTGCCCGCGGTCATGGCCGCCGGGCATGCGCGCATACAGGCCATGATCCGCAATGGCGACATCGACGGCGTGCGCGTCGATCATCCCGACGGCCTGCGCGCGCCGCGCGAGTATTTCAGGCGTCTGCGGCGCATGCTGCCCGAGGGGCGGATCTACGTCGAAAAGATTCTCGAAAACGACGAGAAGCTGGCCGAGGACTGGCCCATCGACGGCACCGTGGGCTACGAGTTCTTGTCCAAGGTGAACCGCCTGTGGATGGACGATCAGCGCACCGACGTATTGACCGCTGCTTACGCCGACTTTACCGGCCACAGCGTGAATTTGGGCAAACTGGTACGCGAGAAGAAGCGTGCCATCATCGAATCGACCTTCACCAACGACTACCAACAGCTGTCGGCTGCGGCGCTGAAGATCGCGCGCACGCGCCGCGAGACCCGCGACCTAAGTCCACGGCAGCTCGCCGAGGCGTTGGCACGATCGATCGTCGCGATGCCCGTGTATCGCACCTATCGAACCGCGGATAGCGCGCACGAGGAGGACAAGCGCATTCTGGCGGAGGCCATCCAAAGCGCGCGCATGAGTTCCGCGCACACCGATCCGGCGGCATTCGATTTCTTGAGCGAGTTGTTCAGCAAGCCCAGCCTCAATTCCGCCGAATCGGACTTCGTCGCGAAATGGCAGCAACTGACACCGGCGGTCATGGCCAAAGGGGTCGAGGACACCACGTTCTACTGCTTCGACAGGCTGGTGTCATGCAACGAAGTGGGTTCACAGGCTTCATTGGTGGGCATTTCCGCCGACCGATTCCATGAGTTTTGCCATTACTTGAGCGAACGGCACCCGAACAACATGTTGGCCACGTCGACGCATGACAACAAGCGCAGCGAGGATGTGCGCACGCGCATTTCCATCCTGTCGGAGATTCCGGAGCGTTGGTCGGAGGCATTGAATCAATGGTCGGCCCTGACCGCCGCGGCCTGGCGCAACCGCACGCCCGACCGGCACGCGGAGTATCTGCTGTATCAAACGCTGATAGGCGCGTGGCCGATAAATAAAGAGCGCTGCTGGCAGTACATGCTCAAGGCCTGCCGCGAGGCGAAGATCAAGACCTCCTGGCACGAACCCAACCAAGGTTACGAGGAGAACATACGCGGCTTCGTCGAGGGCGTGTTCCAAGTTCCGGAATTCATCGCAGCCTTGGAGAAATTCATCGAGCCGCTGGTCCTTCCCGGCCGCATCAACAGTCTGGCGCAAGCACTCATCAAGATGGTGGCGCCGGGGCTGCCGGATTTCTATCAAGGCACGGAGCTGTGGGACTTGAGCCTGGTAGACCCCGATAACCGGCGGCCGGTGGATTTCGCGCTGCGCGCGCAACTGCTTACGCAAGCCGGCAGCATGCGCGCGCCGGAGGTTTTACAGAATTGGGAATCCGGGCTGCCGAAGCTGTGGATGACCATGCGGATTTTGGCGTTGCGCCGCGAGCGCGGCGAGCTGTTCGCCGCGGCGAGCAAGTACCAGCCGCTGGTCGCTCAGGGCAGCCACTTGGGAAAGTTGCTCGCCTTCCGTCGCGGCGAAAATCTGATCGCCGTGGTGCCGCGCTTGACCATGACGCTGGATGCGGCATGGGGCGACACGCGTCTGCCGCTGCCGGGCGGCGAATGGCGCAACTGCTTCACGGATGAAGTCGTGCAACGCGAAGTGACCCCGGCGGCGCTGTTTGCGGCCTTCCCGGTGGCCTTGCTCAAGCGGGTGGGAGCATGAGATTCAGCGTTTGGGCGCCGCAGGCGAAATCGGTCGAATTGGTGATCGGGGAGCGGCGCATCGCGCTGCAAGCGATCGACGGCGGCCACTGGCAGGGCGACGCCGATTCAGGTGCCGAACACGGCTATCGCTATTCGCTCGACGGCGCACTGCCGGTTCCGGATCCGCGCTCGCGCTGGCAGCGCGACGGGGTTCATGGCGCCTCGTTCACGCTCGACGCCGAACGGCTGCGCGATGCGGGCCGGGTGGCCGAGGCGCCGGGATTTCGAGCCGTGCCGCTGCGCGAAGCGATCATTTACGAACTTCACGTGGGCACGTTCACGGCCGAGGGAACCTATCGCGCGGCGCAGGGCAAGCTGGCGCATTTGCAGAGCCTTGGCATCACGCACGTGGAACTGTTGCCGCTCGCGACGTTTCCAGGAAGCCACGGCTGGGGATACGACGGCGTGGATCTGTATGCGCCGCTGCCCGCGTACGGCACGCCGCAGGAATTGGCCGAATTCATTCATGCCTGCCACCAAATGGGACTCGCCGTGCTGCTGGACGTCGTTTACAACCATCTCGGTCCGGACGGCAACTATCTCGGCCAGTTCGGGCCTTACTTCACGGATCGCTACAAGACGGGATGGGGCGCCGCGGTCAATTACGACGGCCCGCAAAGCGACCAAGTGCGCCGCTTCGTGATCGACAATGCGTTGATGTGGCTCAACGATTATCAGTTCGACGGTCTGCGGCTGGACGCGGTGCATGCCATCTTCAGCTTCGATGCCGTCCACGTGCTCGAGGAGCTGGCGGCAGCCGTAAAAAAACTGGCGCAGGACTCGCGCCGCAATCTGGTCGTGATCGCCGAGAGCGATCTCAATGATCCGCGCCTGGTACGGGACGTGGCGAAGGGCGGCCTTGGCATGGACGCTCATTGGTGCGATGACTTCCATCATGCCGTGCATCGATTCTTCACCGGCGAGAGGGACGGCTATTACGCCGATTTCGATGGTCTTGGCGACGTGGCGAAGGCGCTGCGCGATGGTTACGTCTATCAAGGACAGTACTCGGTACATCGACAACGGCAACACGGCCGCCCGCCGCGCGGCATCGGGTCGGATCAGCTGGTGGTGTGCGCGCAGAATCACGATCAGATCGGCAACCGCGCGCAGGGCGAACGATTGAGCATGCTGCTGGAACCGGCGCAATTGCAGGCAATTGCGGCGCTGACATTGCTGTCGCCGTTCGTGCCCATGCTGTTCCAGGGCGAAGAGTGGGGCGCGCACACGCCGTTTCTGTACTTCACCGATCACAACGAAGAACTGGGCCGCCTGGTCGCGGAGGGCCGCGCCCGCGAGTTCTCGAGCTTCAATTGGCAGGGCGAAGTGCCGAATCCCCAGGATCCCAACACGTTCCTGCGCTGCAAGCTCGACTGGCGTGAGACCTCCAAGACGCCGCATGCGGCACTGTTGGAATGGCACCGGCAGCTGATCCGCTTGCGCCTGTCCAAGACCTTCGGCAATGCGACGCGGGTCAAGCCGGCTGTGAAATACAGCGTCGAGAAGAACTGGCTTACCTACCTGCACGGCGGCCTCTTGAGCGTGTTCAATTTCGCCGAGCGGCCGCAGCGGGTCCCGAGGCCGGCGGGAAATTGGCACCTGGTTCTCGCCTCGGAAACGGCCAAGGGGGCCGACACGGGTGCGTCAGTCCAGATAGCGGCGCGCGCGACGCTCATCTATAGAAATCACAACTCGATAACAACTCGCTAAGGATTGGCGGGCCGCGTGGCGCTAACGTACTTCTCAGGAAATCTCGAGGAGCGAGCCCATGTTCAAAATCAAATTAGCCTTGATTGTAGCCGTCGGCCTGTTCGTGCATTCGCCCAGAGATTGGTCGCACAGGAATTTGCCGCGACCGCAACATTCGGAACGACTGTCCAGCGCCGATTTGTTCACGCTGCGGGTTGCGGTGAAGTTGGCCGGGCGCAAGGGCCTTGGTACGCAGGCGTCCGGTCAGCTATTTCAGAACGCGGGATTCTTCGCTTCGTCGGCCTTGAGTGTCTCGGCGTCTTGGCGCAGCAGCCATCGTCCTGCCACCATCTTGTCGATTTCTTGATCGAAGCGCTTGAGGTACTCGGCGCGTGACTTGTATAGGGCGCGCAGCTTCTCGGCGGGAATGGGCTCTTGCAAGCCAATCAGGCGACGGAACGGATTATCTCCCTCGGCAAGCGGTGCGGATGCGATATAGCGAACCGTCGGTATATCAACGTAGTGAGGGGATCGGTCACGCCGCGCGTTCCGACGTGCGAGTCGCCGGCGATTTCATAGTGGCGGTAACGGTCGTTGGCGGCGTCACTATCGGGACGCACAATGAGCGGCCGTTTGGCGTTCAGCACATTCAACACATCACCTTCGGTGACGGGATGCATGATGACGGCGTCCGTGGGCGGTATCGGCGCGCTCGTGGGAAAGGCCTCCATCGGAAGGTAACCATCATAGATGGGTTTGCCGTCAGGCATGCGCGCCTTGGCGTGCGAGCTTTCGATGTAGCGCAGCGTCGTGCCGCCGGTTTGCGAGGCGCCGCCCATCACCAGGTACCTGACCGTCATTCCGGAGAACGGGCCATTGGCTAGGTTGCTTTTGAGCAGGGCTCCGATCTGAGTCATGATCTGCTGCGAGATCAGGTCTTGCGCGCCTGCCCCCATCGGGTACCCCGCGGGAGTCCCGGCAGGTGCTGTTCCGCCAGCCGGCGGCGCTTCCGGGATCTGCAAGCTGCCATAGCGTCCCGGATTGGACTTCTTGACGTGTTCCTCCAAAGCGAACCGTTGTGAGGCGACCGCCACCCAGCCATGGCCGCCGGTCATCCAGACTTCGTGGGAACCCCAAAGTGGTACCGCTCCTTGGGCATGAACGGTTTCGACGGCCACGAGCCCTGAGAATTTTGCGGGGTCCTTCGGCTTGCGTACCAGCAGCGACGTTTTATACGGCTTTCCGTCCACGGTGCCGGAAACGAAATATTCTTCTTCGGTGTAGCCGTATGGAATCAGCACTGGTGGCGGAAGTCCGGGACCCGCCACGGGCTGTTCGTTTTCGCCACGATATGGCTCACCAGACTGCGCCGTGACGGGGATCGGGCCGGTAATCGTGGCGGCGTCAATGGTGGCGGCGTCAATCGGCGCTGCATCGAGAGCAACGAGCATCCCGAGGAGCGAGACGACACTCGCCAGCTTGGTCATCACAGAGACGGACATGAAACACTCCCCCTTGATGGAATTATTCTTGTCAAAGCTGCTTGCGGCAGGAAGAATCACCGCCCTGCCAAGTCAATCGAACGAGTCGATCGATTATCGCTGCGGTCAGGTTAGCTAGTCAAAGGTGCATGCTACTACGGGATCAACGCGGACGGCAGCGCGGTTGATGAGTAAGCCGCCGCCGCTTCCGGCGCGAGCGCAGCCTGGGCGCGCCACCATGCCGCGGTCAGCAGGTATCCGTGCTGCTGTACGAAGACCGAGTTCAGGGCGGAGGGGAGCGCCAGAAAGGGCAGCCATTGCTCCGGGAATACGTCGCACGGGCCGCAGTGAAACCAGGGCTCGGCGCTGGTTTCCTCTTCCTCCGTGCGCGGTTGCGGCAGGTCGCGAAATTTGCAATCCGACAGCAAGCAAATCTCGTCGTAGTCGTAGAAAATCACGCGTCCGTGGCTGGTCACGCCGAAGTTCTTCAAGAGCAGATCGCCGGGAAAGACATTGCTTGCGGCCAGGTCGCGCAGCGCATTGCCGTAGTCGAGGATCGCGGCTTCGGCGGCCGCGGGTTCCGCCTCGCGCAGGAACAGGTTCAAGGGGCGCAGCCGCCGCTCGATGTAGCAGTGTTCGATGATCAAATCCTCGCCCTCGACGCGGCAGCTCGTCCCGGCATCGCGCAGCAGCTCGTCGGCCAACGCCGGCATGAAGCGCGCCAGCGGCAGGCGCAGCCGCTTGAATTCCTGGGCATCGACCAGACGTCCGGCGCGATCGTGCCGAAACACGAACTGGTAACGTTCGATCACTTCGGCACGCGTGGTGGTCTTGGGCGCGCCGAAATGGTCGCGAATCACCTTGAATACCAGGTCGTGCGAGGGCAGGGTGAAGACGATCATCACCAGCCCGCGCTCGCCGGGCGCATGCACGAAGCTGTCGATGGATTTGTCCAAGTGCCGCTGCAGCGCGAAGTAGCGTTCGGTCTTGCCTTGCTTGGCGCGGCCCAGCACGGTGTAGAGTTCATCGACGGACTTGCGCGGCATGAAGGAGCGCAGCAGAGTGATGGCCGCGCTGACCACGGGCAGGTCGACGTGAAAATAGGAACGTGCATAGCCGAACAGCGAGCCGACCTCGGCGCGCGACAGCAGCACGGCATCGACCTGCACTTGCAGCGAACAATTGGTGAATGCCAGCACCAGCGGCGTGATGCTGCCATCGCCGATGAGGCGGCCGACGACGAAGGCCTGCATGCCGCGATAGAATACCGGTTCGATCAGCTCGATGGATTCCGGCGCGCCGCTGTGCCTTCCCAACTGGAAGAAGCGGCCGATCTCTGCGCTGATGCGATGCACGGCTGCGTCCATGTCGCCCATCGCGGCTCCGAACGGCAGGTCGCTGATGATCTCGCGCACCGCCATGGGCAAGGATGAACCGACCCGATAGACGCGGATCGGCACGGCGCCGCTGGCGCGTCCGACGCTGGTTTCGCAGAACTCCACTTGGCGGTTGACCCCGACCGTGCCGAACAAATCGCGCGTGACGGAGTTGAAAAAAGTATTGTAGAAGTCGCCATCGGGGCGGCGGGCGACCAGCATTTCATAGGCGCGCCTGATCTCGACCCAGCGCGCGACGTCGGTGCGCGCCGCCGTGAGTTTCTCCGCGATGGCGGCGACGCTGCGCACCACCCACTTTTCATACAGTTCGATGCGCAGCACCGCGTCCGCTTGCGCGGCGTGCCACGCCTCGTTGAGGAAATGCGCGGCCGCGCGGCGCGTGACTTCCCTGAATTCCTCGTTATAGAGGCGGAAGTGTTCGGCGATCGACGCCGCGCAAGCCTTCGCCGCCGCACCGGCCGCCTCGGAGCCAGACGGTGTCGGTACGGCGACGAGATCGGCGCTCATGGTCGGCGGCGCGGCGCGGACGCCCTACGCCACCACACGCTGCGGCGCTGCCGCCGGCGCGGTGAATTGCTCGGTCTCGGTGCTGCCTGCCATGGCAACCGTGGAACTCTTGGCGCTGATGGCGGTTTGCACGGCATCGAAATATCCGGTGCCGACGAAGGCCTGGTGCTTGACGGCGCGATAGCCGGAAGCTTCCTGGCTGAATTCGCGCTGCTGCAGCTGCGAGTAACCGAGCATGCCATCGGCGCTGTACGCCGAGGCCAGCTCGAACATCGACAGGTTCAGGGCGTGCCAGCCGGCGAGCGTGATGAACTGAAAGCGATAGCCCAAGGCGGCGAGCTCTTCGCGCCACTTCTTCATTGCAGCCGCATTCAGCTTGGCGGCCCAATTGAACGAGGGCGAGCAATTATAGGCGAGCAGTTTGCCGGGAAACCTGGCATGAATGGCGGCTGCGAAACGCTTGGCTTCGTTCATGTCGGGCTTCGAGGTTTCGCACCAGATGAGATCGCAATACGGTGCATACGCCAGTCCGCGCGCGATGGCCTGTTCGATGCCGGCCTTCACGTAGAAAAATCCTTCGGCCGAGCGTTGGCCGGTGATGAAGGGCTTGTCGCGCGCATCGATGTCCGAGAGCAAAAGATCGGCCGCATCGGCGTCCGTGCGGGCGATGAGTACCGTGGGGACGCCCATGACATCCGCTGCCAGCCGCGCTGCAACCAGCTTGTTGATGGCCTCTTGCGTCGACACCAGCACCTTGCCGCCCAGGTGGCCGCACTTCTTGGCCGACGACAACTGATCCTCGAAATGCACGCCGGCGGCGCCGGCGCGAATCAGCGATTTGGTCAGTTCGAAGGCATTCAAGTTGCCGCCAAACCCCGCCTCCGCATCCGCGATGATGGGCACCAGCCAATCGATATCCTTCTTACCTTCCATGTGGTGGATCTGATCGGTGCGCAGCAGCGCATTATTGATGCGCTCGACCATTTTCGGCACCGAATCGACGGGATACAGGCTCTGGTCCGGGTACACCTCAGCGGCGGAATTGGCATCGCCCGCGACCTGCCAGCCGGAGCAGTAGATCGCTTTGAGGCCGGCCTGCACGGTTTGAATGGCTTGATTGCCGGTCATGCTGCCAAGACCCGTGATCACCGGCTCGGTATGCAATTGGCGCCAAAACTTCTCCGCGCCCAGGCGCGCCAAGGTGTATTCGATGCGCACGGAACCGCGCAGCCGCTCGACGTCCGCCTGACTGTACGGACGTTCCACACCCTGCCATCGCTCACTGGTGAATTCGCTCAATGCCGTCTCCTTAAGTTAAATGAGCTTGATTGTCTCGATGGAGCAAGCTTAGAGTGATTCTGGCGAGGATTTACACATTAGAAATTTCACAGTGTGAATTTCACTTTGAGCGGGGGGCGTATGGTAGGACTGATCCGACAGGGACACTTTCTGGGCGCGAAATTGCGCGGTTTGCGCAAGCGCAATGGCCTGACCCTGGATGAATTGTCGGCGCGCTGCGTGCAGATCGATGCGGCCGGCGCGCCGTCGGTGTCCTACCTGAGCATGGTGGAGACGGGCAAGCGCATGCCCTCGCCGGAAATGCTGGGCATGCTGGCCGGCATCTTCAGCAAGGACGTGCGCTGGTTTCTGGATGAGAACACCGATATCGAAGCGGCGCCGAGGGTGCGCGAGCGCGGCGGCCTCGAGGCCATGCCATTGGAGCCGGCGTTCCTGTTCTCGCACGAACTGCTGCAAAACGCACTGCCGGAATTGCTGTCGCAAACCGGCACGACCGGACGCCAGTTCGCGCAGTTGCTGATCCGTGTCTGGCAGGAGACCCGGCACAATAATTTTCCCGACATCGAACGCGCCGCGGAGGAGTGCGGCAATCGCGAGATGCCGCTGCACCTGGATGCAATGATGGCGATCTGCGAGCGCCATGGCCTGCAAGTGAAATGGTTCGACGGCGACGGCCGCAAGCCGAGCGGCGCCTTGGTGCGATCGCGCTTCGAAGCACCGGGAACCGTGCTCATCAACCGGCGCCTGCGCAATCAACAGGAGCGGCTCAAATACGATTTGGCGTTCTTCATCGGCCACAGGATCCTGCACAACGGCGACGGCGCCATTTCGCCGCACAGTTCGGCAGCTTCGAGCGACGTGGGGGGGCCCGGGCTGGAGGCTTCAGGGCCGGACGGCGCGGGCGGCGGCTCGGCGGCCGGCATGGGCGCGCAGGACGTGCTGTACGCCTGGCGCGATTTCGAATGCAGTTTTTTCGCCGGAGCGCTGTTGTGTCCGCGCGTGCCGTTCCGGCGGTTCTTGATCCGCGAGGCGCACAGCGTCACTGCGTGCCACAAGCTTGGCGTGACGCCGGCGCTGGTCATGCGGCGCATGACGGCCGTGTCGCCTTACCGGCATTGGCATTTCTTCGATGCCTACGCGCCCGGGTATCTGCGCGCGGTGTACCGCGGCAACGGCATTCCGTTGCCCTGGGGCAATATGAGCTTGGTTTCGGACCCCTGTCCACGTTGGGCGGTATTCCGCCTGCTGCTCGAGGCGCCGGCCGCACGGTCCCAGCAAAAGCCGAAGTCGCAGATTTCCGTCATGCAGGATGGCAAGCGCGCGCGGCTGTACTGCTGCCACTCGCTGTTGACGCGCGATGCGCTGGATGAACTGCACGTGCTGTCGGTCGGCGTGGATCTGCTGCCGGCCTTGGATGCGCAGGGATTCGCGGGAGACAGCATCGTCGAGGCGGTCGCCGAGGCGTGCCGCCGCGGCGGCGGCGAGGGGCCCATTCCGCCGGAGGCGAGCGCTGCGATTCGCGCCGCCTCCCAGGTGCTCAATATTTCATGGATCGCGGATGCGCTGGAATTGCCGGCGAGCGTCATTTGCCCGCGCAGCGGCGCCTGCCCGAGACGGCCGGAGCGCTGCGCTTGAGCGGCGCCAAGGCAAATGGCTTGACCATCAAGACACCGATGGGTGGATCGCTCGGGCGCAAAACTACTCGATCGGCGCGTAGATTTCGGTGCGAAGCTGATCCTCAGGCGTCCTGACCGGATCATCGACGAAGCGGTAAAAGGCCGCGCCGTTACGCGTGTAGCCATGTGCGGCCAGAAAGGCCAGCAGCTTATCGTGCGCGGCCATCATGCCGGCGTAAGGACCGGTATAAACGGTTTTCAGAGCCTTGCCCGCGTAGCTTTTGTCGACGCGCACATTGTCGGCGGCGATGGCATCGCCGCGATCGATGGGAACACCGGCATCGAAGGAATAAGTCCCCGGCGATAGCGCGGCATCGATGCCGAAGGGCGGCCCGCTTTGCGTGAGCTTGTTTTTCGCCATGAATTTGTCGATGCGGCCGAGACCGTCCGCGTAGGCACCTGCGATCGAGTCCGGTGCGGCGCTCTCCGCGATCAACAGCACCGGGGTGGCCTTCAGCTGCACCAGGTTCACGTCCAATCCGGCGGTGTCCTCATTCGGCATGCTCTCGATGAGGACCTTGAGCTTGGCGAGGCCGGTGGCGAAGTCCGGACCGATCGTGTGATCCAGGCCTAAACCGGCATAGCGGCCGATGGGATTGGCGCCCATGTCGACGTCCAGCGTCCAGGTCGCACGGGTCGCGCCATCCTCGGGACTCAAAGTGATCCGCGATTTCGCGACGCCCATGTTGCCGAAATCCAGATCGCTGTCGACGAATTGATAGGGAAGCGCGGCAGTGATCAGCTGCGTACCCGAGCCGACTTTGGAACTGCCCGACCAGATCAACTTGGCGCCGACGCCTTCGCGCGGGCCTTCGGTGGTCTGATGCATGTTCGGGTCCAACCCCTGCCAGGGCGACCACTGCGGAAATAATATGAAGGAATCCACGACCGCGAACACCAGACTGGCAGGGCGCTCGATGATCACCGAGCGCGACACATGCACGGTTCGCGGCAGCAACAAACCGCCCACCGCCGCCAATACGACGACGGCGATGATCCCGATTAGAATCTTCCTGACCACGGTGCCTCGACAGGACAGTTACCGACCCTCAAGACCCGCAAGCTGCCGCAGCCTATTTGGAGTCGGCGGCTTCCTGCAACTCGCCGGTTGCACTTTGCACGTAATTCTGCAATCCCATCTTTTCGATGAGGCCGAGCTGTTCTTCGATGAAATCGATGTGCTTCTCCTCGCTCTTCTGAATGTACACCAGCAATTCGCGCGTCACGAAATCCTGCACCGACTCGCAATACGCGATCGCCTCCTTGTACATCGGATGCGCTTCCATCTCGCGGCGCAGATCGCACTGCAATATCTCGCGCACGTCCTCGCCGATGAACAGCTTGCCCAGATCCTGAAGATTGGGCAGTCCTTCGAGAAAAAGTATGCGCTTGATCAGGCGGTCGGCATGCCTCATCTCGTCGATGGACTCGTCGTACTCGATCTTTCCGAGCCGGTACATGCCCCAGTTCTCCAGCATGCGCGCATGCAGGAAATACTGATTGATGGACGTGAGCTCGTTCTTCAAGCCCCGATTCAAATAATCCAATACTTTGGTATCGCCGCGCACCGTGGGGCCCCTTCAAGAGTTTAAGAAATGATTGCCGTAGCGGCAGGGGCGGATTGTATGCCCCAAATCGGCCTAAATCAGCCCAGCGCGGGTACGAGTAATGCGGAGGTGGGGTTCAAGTCGGACGACCGGCAGCCGGAGAGCGCCTTTTTTGCCTCGGGCACGCACTTTCCGCAGCAGGTGCCCAGCCCGAGGTCACGGGCAAGATCGCGCACGGTGCTCGCGCCGCCTCTCACGGCGCTGCGTATATGACGGTCCGAAACGGCTTTGCATACACAAACTATCATGGGGTGTATTTGAACGCGAATGCGAATGATTGTCAATACCAGCCGCCGCAAGGCGTGCTTCCGAACAGCCATGATCGATTTTAATGAGCTCAGTACCCAATCTACTGGATAGAGTGTATTGATTGTTAACATGGCATCGTCATTATGGTCAATCGAGGGCGCGTGACGAGCTGATTGGAATTCAGGGAGCCTATGATGGGAAAACCGACAATAGGGGCGGCGGTGATGGCCGTTTTGCTGCTCTATGGGTGCAGTCAATCCGCGGGTACTCAAGCTCCAGCGCCTCCCGAGGTGAGCGTCGCTCAGGTGCTCGAGAAGCGGGTCAAGGATTGGGACGAATTCACGGGCCGCCTGCAGGCGATCGAATCGGTGGAAGTTCGGCCGCGCGTCTCCGGATATATAGACAAGGTGGCTTTTGCCGAGGGCAGCCTGGTTAAACAGGGCGATCTCTTGTTCGTCATCGATCCGCGGCCCTATCAGGCCGATTACGATCGCGCCGCCGCGGACGTCAAGCGCTACAAGACCGCGCTGGAATTGGCGCGCATCGAATTGGAGCGCGTGCAGCACTTGAAGGACAGCGGCGCGGTGTCGCAGGAGGAACTGGACGAGCGCAAGAGCACCCTGGCGCAGGCCGAGGCGAACGTGGGCGGCTCGGAGGCGAGCCTGGAATCGGCGGCCCTGAATTTGAGCTTCACCCGGGTCGTCAGTCCGATTGCCGGAAGGGTCAGCCGCGCGGAGGTCACGCGCGGCAACCTGGTCACCGGCGGCAACAATGGCGGTACCCTGCTATCCACGGTGGTTTCGATCGATCCCATTTATCTGTATTTCGACGCCGACGAGCAGAGCTACTTGCGCTACTCACAAATGTCGCATTCCGGCGCAGGCTTGAATGGGCAGAACAGCGGCAATCCCGTGATGGTGGGCCTGGCCAACGAAGAAGGTTTTCCGCATGCGGGAGTCGTGGATTTCGTCGATAACCAGTTGAACCCACAGACCGGCACCATCCGCGCCCGCGCGGTACTGCAGAACAAGGACGGCCGGTTCAAGCCGGGGCTGTTCGCCCGCGTGCAATTGCTGGGCAGCGGCGAGTACTCGGCAATCCTCATCGAGGATCGAGCGGTCAACACCGATCAAAGCCAGAAATACGTGCTGGTACTGGGCGCCGACAACAAGATCGAATACCGCAAGGTGACCCTCGGCCGGGTGGTCGACGGCCTGCGCGTCGTACGCGAGGGATTGAAGGCCGGCGATGTCATCGTGGTGAACGGCGCACAGCGTGCGCATCAGGGCGTCACCGTGACGCCGCAACGGGTGGTGATGGGTGCCGATACACCCGCGCCGGCCGCGTCCTGAAAACTAGCCGATGAATATTTCTTCGTTCTTCATCGAGCGGCCGATCTTTGCCACCGTGCTGGCGATCTTGATCACGGTCGCGGGCCTTCTGGCCATGCCGAATCTGCCGATCAGCGAGTATCCGGAGATCGTGCCGCCCACCGTGGTGGTGAGCGGCCAATATCCGGGCGCCTCGCCCAAGACCATCGCCGAGACGGTGATCACGCCGCTCGAGCAGCAGATCAACGGCGTCGAGAACGCGATTTACAGCAACTCCACCGCCACCCCCGACGGTTCGTTCTCCATCACGGTGACCTTCAGGCTGGGCACCAATCTCGATATCGCCCAGGTGCAGACCCAGAACCGCGTGGCGCAGGCCGCCTCGCGTCTGCCCGATGTGGTCAATCAAATCGGCTTGGTGACGCAGAAGAAATCGCCCGACCTCACCATGGTGGTGTTCCTGAAGTCGGCCGACGGGCGCTACGACTCGCTATACCTGCGCAACTACGCGGTGATTCAGATCCGCGACGTGCTGGCGCGGCTGCCCGGCATGGGCGATGTTGAAGTGTTTGGATCGGGCGATTACTCCATGCGCCTGTGGCTCGATCCCGGCAAGATCGCCGCCCGCAATTTGGACGTGGATGATGTGCTGGCGGCGGTGCGCGAGCAGAACGTGCAGGTCGCCGCCGGCCAGATCGGCGGCCAGCCGGCGCTGCCCGGCACGCAGTTCCAATACATCGTCAACGCGCAGGGGCGGCTCGAGACGGAACAGGAATTCGAGAACATCGTGGTGAAGAGCGGCGCCAACGGCGAGACCACCTACCTGCGCGACGTGGCACGGCTGGAATTGGGACCCGACACGTACGCGCTGCGCAGCATGCTCGACGGCGGTCCGGCCGTGGCGATTCCGGTGTTTCAATTGCCGGGCGCCAATGCGCTGGAGCTGTCCGATGCGGTGCGCGCCAGCATGAAGGAACTCGCGAAGAGCTTTCCGCAAGGCGTGAGCTACGAAATCGATTACGACCCCACGGTGTTCGTGCGCAGTTCCATCGAGGCCGTGGTGCACACCTTGTTCGAGGCGGTGTTGCTGGTGGTGCTGGTGGTGGTGGTGTTCCTGCAGACCTGGCGTGCCAGCGTCATTCCCTTGGTGGCGGTGCCGGTGGCCATCGTCGGTACGCTGGCGGCCTTGCTGATGGCGGGTTTTACCATCAACTCGTTGACCTTGTTCGGCCTGGTGCTGGCTACGGGCATCGTCGTGGATGATGCCATCGTGGTGGTGGAGAACATCGAGCGCAAGATCGAGGAGGGCCTGAATCCGCACGCGGCGGCACATGCGGCCATGGGCGAGGTGACCCGGCCCATCATCTCGATCGCGCTGGTGCTGTGCGCGGTGTTCGTGCCGGTGGCTTTCGTCTCCGGCCTCACGGGGCAGTTCTACCGGCAGTTCGGCATCACCATCGCGGCCAGCACGATCATTTCGACCTTCAATTCCCTGACCTTGTCGCCGGCGCTGGCGGCATTGCTGCTGAAACCCCGGACCGCGCAGCCGGACATGTTCCAGCGCGGCATCAACAAGGTGCTGGGCGGATTCTTCCGGCTGTTCAACCGCGGCTTCGAGAAGGCGTCGGAACGTTACGGCCACGGTGTGAAGCGCATCACGGCCATGCGCGTGATCGTGCTCGGCGCATTCGCCTGTTTATTGGTGCTGACCTGGGGCGTGTTCCGGGTGGTGCCGGGCGGTTTCATACCACAGCAGGATAAGCAATACCTGGTCGGCATCGTGCAGCTGCCGGATGCGGCATCGCTGGATCGCACCGAGAAAGTGGTGCGGCAGATGTCGGATCTGGCCTTGCAGACGCCCGGCGTGGAGCATGCCATCGGCTTTAGCGGCCTGTCGATCCAGGGCTTCGTCAACTTGAGCAACACCGCGGTGTTGTTCTTTCCGCTGGCGGATTTCGACAAGCGCACAACCAAGGACTTGTCCATGAGCGCCATCGTCGGGGCGCTCAACAAGAAGTTCAGCGCCATTCAAGATGCGACGATTTTCGCGGTGCCGCCGCCGCCGGTGCAAGGCCTGGGCAACACCGGCGGCTTCAAGCTGTTCATACAGGATCGCGGCGCGCATGGCTATGATGAACTGGCGCGGGTCACGGGCGAGGTCTTGAACAAAGCGCGCCAATCGCGCGAGCTCAACCCTTATGCGACTTACACCACGTTCCAGAACAGCGTGCCGCAGCTGTATTCCGACGTGGATCGGGTCAAGGCGAAGCGCGAGGCGGTGCCGCTGTCGAAAGTGTTCGATACGCTGCAGGCGTACTTGGGCTCGGTGTACGTCAACGACTTCAATCGCTTCGGCCGCACTTATCGGGTGTATGCGCAGGCCGAGCCGCAGTTTCGTAATCAGCCCGAGGACATCGCCAATCTCAAGATGCGCAATCTGAACGGCGATCAGGTGCCGATCGGCGCCGTGGCGGACATCCGCTTCCAGGCAGGTCCGGATCGGGTACAGCATTACAATGTTTATCTGGCGGCTGACATCAACAGTGCGGGAGCTCCCGGCGTGTCCTCGAGTCAGGCGGCGGCCGCCATGGAACGCATACTTCGGGACACGCTGCCAAGCGGCTTCGGCTATGAATGGACCGATCTGACGTTCCAGCAGAAATCCGCGGGCAACACGGCGTTGCTGGTGTTCCCGATCTGCGTGCTGCTGGTGTTCTTGATCCTCTCCGCGCAATACGAGAGCTGGGCGCTGCCGCTGGCGGTGATTCTCATCGTGCCCATGTGCCTGTTGTCGGCCATGATCGGGGTGTTCCTGAAGGGCTCCGATAACAATGTGCTGACGCAGATCGGCTTCATCGTGCTGGTGGGCCTGGCCTGCAAGAACGCCATCCTGATCGTCGAGTTCGCGCGCGAGCGCGTCGAGCATGGCTTGGCGCCGGTGCAGGCGGCGGTGGAAGCGTGTCGCCTGCGCCTGCGCCCCATTCTCATGACCTCGTTCGCCTTCATCATGGGCGTCATTCCGTTGGTGACGGCCAGCGGTGCCGGCAGCGAGATGCGCCAGGCCATCGGCATCGCGGTATTCGCCGGCATGCTCGGTGTGACCTCCTTCGGGTTGTTCCTGACGCCGGTGTTCTTCGTCA
>Ga0116129_1000859_pt1 | contig 17987 bp, 11 predicted proteins | sample June2015DPH_17_2_FD_89732 | JGI IMG/M metagenome (GOLD analysis project Ga0116129, IMG submission 89732) | Peatland microbial communities from SPRUCE experiment site at the Marcell Experimental Forest, Minnesota, USA - June2015DPH_17_10 | ecosystem: Environmental > Terrestrial > Soil > Wetlands...
GAGCCGTGCACCACGGCGATCTGCGCGATGCCTTGCGCCGACAGCCGCGCCTGATTGAAAAAAATTCTGCCGAAGTGCTCGCGGTCGGGGAACACCTCATCCTGCCGCGGCAAAAAAGCTCCGCCGCTCTCCACCAGATAGATGCAGGGGAGCGAGTTTTCGGCCGCGACCTCCTGTGCCCGCAGATGCTTCTTCACCGTCAGCGGATAATATGTGCCGCCCTTCACCGTCGGATCATTGGCGACGATCATGCACTCGCGATTCGACACCCGGCCGATTCCCGTAATCAATCCGGCACCGGGCAAATCCTCGCCGTACACGCCCTGGGCGGCCAGCGCCGACAATTCCAGGAATGGCGAGCCCGGATCGAGCAGCACATCGATGCGCTCCCGCGCCAGCAGCTTGCCGGCTTTGCTGTGCTTGGCGCGGGCCGCGGCGCTGCCGCCGACCGCGTTGCGCTGCAGCGTGTCGCGCAAGTCGGTCACCAACGCCTGCATCGCCGCCTTGTTGTCGGCGAACTCCCGCGAGCGTACATCTATCTTGGAAACGATCTTGGCCATGGCTTTGTTGCACGGAGCGTGGCAAAATTGTCCGACAGTCCGATTATCCAACGATCGTGATCCGCTGACAACGGAAATCCGCCGCATATGCCCAGTGCTGCCTATCGAGAATTCAATTTCGGCCTGGGCGAGGTCATCGACACGGTGCGCGATCAGGTGCGCCGCTTCGCCGCGGAGCGCATCGCGCCGCGCGCCCACGACATCGACCGCAGCAATATCTTTCCGCGCGACCTGTGGCGCGAATTGGGGGAATTGGGGCTGCTGGGTTTGACCGTGAGCGAGGAGCACGGCGGCGCGGGCTTGGGCTATCTGGCGCACACCGTCGCGATGGAGGAGATCTCGCGCGCCTCGGCCGCGGTGGGCTTGAGCTACGGCGCGCATTCGAATCTTTGCGTGAACCAGCTGGCCTTGAACGCCAGCGATGCGCAGAAGCAGCGCTATCTGCCGAAGCTCATCAGCGGCGAGCACGTCGGCGCGCTGGCGATGTCGGAGCCGAGCGCCGGCTCGGATGTGGTGTCCATGCAGTTGCAGGCCGTGCGGCGCGGCGACCGCTATGTGCTCGATGGCCGCAAGATGTGGATCACCAATGGGCCGGAAGCGGACGTGTTGGTGGTGTATGCGAAAACCGACCCGCAGGCCGGAGCGCGCGGCATCAGCGCTTTCATCATAGAGAAAGCGTTCTTGGGCTTCACGCCGGCGCAAAAGCTCGACAAGCTGGGAATGCGCGGCTCGAGCACCAGCGAGCTGGTGTTCGACGGCTGCGAGGTGCCGGCCGAGAATCTGCTCGGTCCCGAAAACGAGGGCGTGCGCGTGCTGATGCGCGGCTTGGACTACGAACGGGTGGTGTTGTCGGGCGGCCCGTTGGGGATCATGGCGGCGGCCTTGGACGTCGCGGTACCCTACGTGCGCGAGCGGCGTCAATTCGGCCAGGCGATCGGCACCTTCGAACTCATCCAGGGCAAGCTCGCGGACATGTATGCCGCGCTCAATGCCTGCCGCAGCTATGCCTACATGGTGGCCGGAGCATGCGATCGGGCGGACCACACCCGCAAAGACGCGGCCGCGTGCATTCTGTTCTGCGCGGAGGCGGCAACGCGTGCCGCGCTCGACGCCATTCAGCTGTTGGGCGGCAACGGCTACATCAACGACTACCCGACCGGCCGGCTGCTGCGCGATGCCAAGCTGTATGAGATCGGCGCCGGCACCTCGGAAATCCGCCGCATGCTGATCGGCCGCGAGCTGTTCGCAGAGGGTCTGTGAGCGATTTGTTCGGGCCGCTGAACGACTACCCGGCATACCGGCAGATCGCCAACGTGATCGAACAGCGCATCGTCGAGCGTTCGCTGCGCACCGGCGATGCAATGCCGTCCGAGACCGACCTGGCGCGGCAATTCGGCGTCAATCGTTCCACGATTCGCGAGGCGATCCGCGAGCTGGAAATTCAAGGCTTGCTCGGGCGCGGGCGCGGCGAGAAGCGCCTGCGCGTCACGCGCCCCGAACACCACCACATCAGCGGCGACATCAGCCGCGCGCTGGCGCTGCACGATGTCACCTTCCCGGAGCTGTGGGAAGCCATGATGGCCATCGAACCGGCCGCGGCGCAATACGCCGCTGCGCGGCGCAGCGCCGGGCAGCTGCAGGCATTGTTGCAAGCCAGCGCGCACTTCGAGCGCGACGCCGCCGATACCGCGGCCGCCGTGGCGGCCGTGGTCGAATTCTTTACCGCCGTCGCGGTCGCGAGCGGCAATCAAGTGCTGGCGCTGTCGCAGGCACCCTTGAACGCGCTGCTGGCGCCGGCGCTCACCCGTATGATCGACCGCATTCCGCAGGCGCGTGGCCGCATTCGGGAAGCGCAGGCGCGCATCACCTCGGCCATCAAGCTCAAAAAGAGCGAGCAAGCGCGCAGCTGGATGGAAAAACACATCCGCGATTTCAAACGCGGCCACGAACTCCAGCACGTGCGCAAAGCAGCAGCCCGGCGCTGAACAGCGCGTCCAGCCAACCGAAGGAACCCCCTCCTCCCCCGCCGCCGGACGGAGCCGTGACGCTGAGCGTCGCGGTGGTGGTGTCGGTATTGCCGCCGGCGGGCGCGGTGTAGAGCGCCTGTGCGGCCACCTCTGCGGTGTAGGTGCCGACCGCGGCACTGGTCACGGTCACGGTTACGATGCAAGCAGCGGCCGCGGGAATGTTGGCGTTGCCCAGCGTCACGCTGCTCGAGGTGCTGCTGAGCGTGCGCGATGCGCCGCCGCAGCTCGTGGCTGGCGCCGGTGCCGCCGCCACGCTGAGATTTGCCGGCAGGTTCTGGGTGAATCCTGACTGCGTCAGCGCAAACGGATTGCTATTGCTCAAGGTAAGCTTCAAGGTCGCGGTGCCGCCGGTGGTGGTGGTAGTCGGCGAGAAGGCAGCCGTCACGGTGGGCGCGGCCGCGCTGAAAGCGAAGGCCGCCGAGCACGCCGAGGCGCTGCTGCCCGCGAACGCCGGCGCCAGGGTCGCGACGCCGGTCGCGCTGAAATTGACCGTCGCCGTGTCGCTGTTGCCCGCGGAGTCGGTGACCAGCAGCTGCAGCGTGCCCGACGAGCCGTTCCAAGTCGCTTGCGCCTGCGGCAAGGCGGCGCCGGATTCAACCGACACACCGCCGGCGGCGCTCCACGCATAAGAGACGAGGCTGTGGTTGCAGGCCGCGGCGCTGCCTTTGCCGTCGAACGTCGCACTGCCCGCGCTCAGATTCGGCGGGACCACGACCGCGGCAATGGGGTTGCGGGCCGCCTGCACGGCGCTGTAGGCGTTGACCATGCCGGCCCCGCATTGACCCGGGACACATGAGCATTGGCCGGTCGCGGAATCGGTGGCCGGGCAGACCGGCAATCCGGATGTGTTGGGCGGGAACGGCGCAGCGCTCTTCTCGATGCGCGCGATCAATTGCGCCGGCGTGAGATTGGCATTGACGGCTCGCATCAGCGCCGCGATGCCGGACACGATGGGCGCGGCAAAACTCGTACCGAGGTTCGGATTCGTTTCGTCGCTATAGGTGTCAGCGCCGGGAGTGGTCAAGCCGGCATTGGTCGTGCTGTCGATCGAACGCAAACAGGGGCCCGAGCTGTTGACGCAATTGCCGGCCGGCGCCGACACGCCGACCTCCGCGCCGAAGCTGCTGTAGCCGACCTTGGTGCCTACATTGCGCAGCCCCGCCACCGCCAGTACCCCTGGGCAATTGGCCGGCGTATCCACCGGTCCGGTTTCATTGCCGGCGGAAGCCACGATCAGCACACCCATGGCGTTCAGAGTGTTGATCACGGCCTGATAATCCGACAGGCATGCGCCGCTGCCACCCAAGCTCATGTTGATGATGCTCGCCGGATAGGGATTGTCGGGCACGCCCGATATCGTCATGCCCGCCGCCCACTGCATGCCCACCATGATGTCCGAATCGTAGCCGCCGCATTTGCCCAAGGAGCGGACCGGCAGTATGTAAGGATCCCACGTCATGCCGGCGATGCCCGTCGCATTATTGGTAATGGCACCCAGCAAACCCACGACCCGCGTCCCATGCCAGCTGCTGTCCGCGATCGGGCACTTCGCGCTTGGGAACAGGGCGGTGTCTGCTTGATCGGCGGCGTCGATCCAATCGCCCGGATCGGACGGATCGGGATCCCAGCCGTCACCGTCGTTGGCGGTCAGGTAGGTGCCCAGAGCCGCGCCGGTGCTGAGGTTGTAGTCCTCGCCGACGAAATCGTAGCCCGGCAGCAGCCGTCCGCCGAATCCGGCGCGCAATAGATCCGGATGATCGAAGCGCACACCGGAATCGACATCTGCGATGACCGTGCCGCTCGAGCCCGTGGTGATGTTCCATGCCGACACCGCGTCGGTCGCGGCAAAATCGCTGCTGGGGGTGGCGCTCGAGGGGGTGAGCATGTACCACTGGCCGCCGCTCGAGCCCGCCACCGGCTGGAACAACGGGTCGTTGGGTACTTCGTGTGCGTAGCGGCGCTCATCGACGTCGGCGAAGGCCACGGCCGCGTCGGCGCGCAGACGTGCCAACGTCGCATCGACCGCTGTCCCATAGAGCGTTTTGGGCAGATACACCACGTGCATGCTGGGGGTGATTTGACGCGAGCCGCTCGTGGCAACGGCGCGACGCTGCACCAGGGCCGCCACGTCGGCCGAGGATGTCAGTGCCTGGCGCAGACGCACGCTGCCGCGGCGACCGGTCCGCATGATGGTCTTGATGTAACTGTTGGCCGGCGTCGCCTTGAAGCCCACGATCAGGCGGTCGGCCTGCGGGCCGATTGCCACGCCGTGAGTTCTGACCGGGTTCCATTCCAGCGATGCCGCGTTGCCTGCGAGACTCGCCGCGAGCAACCAGCCCATGGCCAGCCCCATCCCCAAATTCTTTAGCTTTCTCATGGATTTGCAAGCGTATCAACAATGCCGCCGACAATCTGCGAAACGCACGGCAAAGCCGCATCAACAGTGCCTCGAGCGAGGCGGCGGCGGCCAGAGGCCGCGGCCGCGCCTTGGCGTAGGACAACACCAGCCGGGAATGCGCTGAGGTAGAATGACCTGAATCGGCTCGGAAACTTCGGGAAGAGGCATAGCATGGCTTACGACAATCGACAGTTCTACATCGATGGCGCTTGGGTCGACCCGATCGAGCCCAAAACATTCGAGGTCATCAACCCTGCCACCGAGACGGCCGCCGGCGTCATATCCATGGGCAGTGCCAAGGACGTGGATCGCGCGGTCGCCGCCGCGCGCCGTGCCTTCGACAGCTACTCACGCACCTCGCAAGCCGACCGGCTGGCCTTGATGGAGCGCATTCTCGAAGCCTACAAGGCGCACTACGATGAGATTGCGCAGGCGATCTGCGTCGAGATGGGCGCGCCCATGACTCTCTCGAAGGGCTCGCAGACGCGCATCGGCGTGGGACACATCAACGCCATGATCGAGGTACTGAAGACCTTCAAATTCGAGGAAGTGCGCGGCACCGTGCGTCTGGTGCACGAGCCGGTCGGCGTGTGCGCACTCATCACGCCCTGGAATTGGCCGATGAACCAGGTGGCGGCCAAGGTGGTGCCGGCCCTGGCTGCCGGCTGCACCATGGTGCTGAAGCCGTCCGAGTTTTCGCCCTTCAGCGCCATCCTGTGGGCGAAATGCATGCATGAGGCCGGTGTGCCGGCCGGCGTTTTCAACTTGGTCAACGGCGACGGCCTCAATGTCGGCGCGCCATTGTCTTCGCATCGAGAGGTCGACATGGTGTCGTTCACCGGATCGACGCGCGCGGGCACCGAAGTCGCCAAGAATGCGGCCGCCTCGGTCAAACGCGTGCACCAGGAACTGGGCGGCAAATCGCCCAACCTGCTGCTCGATGACGCGGACTTCGAACGCGCCGTGAAGCAAAGCATTCTGCACGTCTTTCAAAATTCGGGGCAGTCGTGCAACGCGCCGACGCGCATGCTGGTCCCCGCGGCCAGGCTGGCCGAGGTGGAGGCCCTGGCCAAGCGGGCGGCAGAGGCCGTCGTGGTCGGCGATCCGAGTTCGGAGAAGACCAACATCGGTCCCGTGGTTTCGAAGCTGCAATACGAACGCGTGGAGAGCTATATCGCCAAGGGCATCGCCGAAGGCGCCAAGGTCATCATCGGCGGCCCGGGGCGCCCCGCGGGCTTGGAGAAGGGCTACTACGTGAGGCCCACTATTTTCTCCAACGTACGCAACGACATGACGATCGCGCGCGAAGAGATTTTCGGACCGGTGCTGTGCATCCTGCCGTACGAGAATGAGGAACAGGCGGTGCAAATCGCCAACGACACCCCGTACGGTCTGGCCGCCTACGTTTGGTCGAAGGACAATTTGCACGCGCGGCGCATCGGTTCGCGCATCCGCGCCGGCCAGGTGACGCTCAACGGCGCCTCCGGAACCATGAACACGCCGTTCGGCGGATTCAAGATGTCCGGCAACGGACGCGAGTACGGGGAATTCGGACTGCGCGATTTCCTGGAGGTCAAGGCTGTCATCGGAGTCGACGCCGCTTAAGGCCCAAAAGGCCTCGTGACCCATTCCATCCTCCGGCTCGAGAATCTCGCCAAGCGCTACTCGCCGAGCCGCCCTGCCCTGTTCGAATGCTTGAACCTCGAATTGCGGCAGGGCGAGTATGTGGCGATCATGGGCGAATCCGGCGTCGGCAAATCAACGCTGCTGAATTTGCTGGCCGGTCTGGATCGGCCCGACGGCGGCCGCGTGCTGCTGGACGGCATCGAGTTGTCGGCACTGGATGATGACGCGGCCACGCTCTTGCGCCGGCGCGCGGTCGGCTTCGTGTTTCAGGCGTTCCACGTGCTTCCCTACCTGAGCGTGAGCCAGAACGTCGCTCTGCCCTTGGACCTGTTGGCGGTGGCCGAGCCGGAGCGCGGCAACCGTACCCGCCAGATGCTGCAAGCGGTCGGTCTCGAGGCTCTGGCGGCGCGCCACGCGCGCGAATTGTCCGGCGGCGAAGTACAACGAATTGCGATTGCACGGGCGCTGGTGCACCGTCCTCGTCTGGTGCTCGCCGATGAACCCACGGGCAATCTCGACGCGCGCAGCGCGGCGCAAACGCTGGCGCTGCTGCGCACGCAGGTAAAGGACAACGCCGGGGCCGGCATCCTCATCACCCATTCGCGTGCCGCCGCGGATACCGCCGACCGCATCCTGGTGCTGGATGCGGCGGGCTTGAATCCCTTGCGAAAGGCGGGGTGATCGCTTGCGCGACGCTAAAGCCGGTGCCGCGGCCGCCTGGCGCATTTTGTTTCTCGGTCAGCTGCGCGAGCAGCCGGGACGTCTGCTGATCACGCTGCTGGCGATTGCATTGGGCGTCGCCTTGGGTGCCGCCGTTTTCCTGGTGAACGCCGCTGCCCTGAATGAATTCGGCTTGGCGACCAAGCGGCTGGTCGGGGAGGCCGACGTGGTGGTGCGGGGGCCGCGCGACGGATTCTCAGAACGGATTTTTACTGAGCTGGCGCGCAATCCCGCGGTCGGTGCCGCAAGTCCGGTACTGGAACTCGAAACCGCAGTCACGGGACGCAGCGACACCCTCAAGGTGTTGGGCTTGGATCCGTTTCGCGCCGCGGCGCTGCAGCCCGCGCTGCTGGCCGACGTGGGCGCTGATCTCTACGAGCTGTTTGGTGCGGATGCCATTTACTTGAGCAACAGTGCCGCGAGTGCCTTGCACGTGCAGCGTGGCGGGCGTTTCGACATCACCGTCGGCAGCCGCAGCAAATCGTTGCGGGTGATCGGCATTCTGTCGCCGGACACCTACAGCCAGGCGCTGGGCTTGATGGACATTGCCTCGGCGCAATGGCTGTTCGACAAGATCGGCAGGCTCAACCGCATCGACCTGCAGTTGGTCCCCGGCACCGATGTCGAGCAGTTCCGTTCCCAGCTCTCGCGCACTTTGCCCCAGGGCGTGCTGGCCATCGCGCCGCGGGTGGAGCGCGATCGCGCCGTATCCGCCACCCGCGCCTACCGCGTCAACCTGAACATGCTGGCGCTGGTGTCGCTGTGGACCGGCGCGTTCTTGGTCTTTTCCACGCAATCGTTGGCGGTGCTGCGCCGCCGCCGCACTTTCGCGCTGTTGCGCACATTGGGATTGACGCGCGGCCAACTGCAACGCGCACTGGTCGGCGAAGGCGCTGCGATCGGCATGGCCGGATCGATTCTGGGCGTGCTGTTGGGCGCGCTGATAGCCTCGGTAATACTCAGTTTTCTCTCCGGCGATCTCGGCAATGGTCAGTTGCACGTCGCGGCTGCCTCGCTGCGGGCCGGGATTTGGCCGATGCTGGCGTTCCTGGGGATCGGTACATTGGCATCGAGCGCCGGCGCCTGGCTGCCGGCGCGCAGCGCGGCGCGGCAAGCGCCGGCGCGAGGCTTGAAAGGCGGTGATGCCGGCTTCGCTGCCACCGCCCGGTTAGGCTGGCGTGCCGGGGTGGTGCTGCTGGCGTGCGGCGCGCTGCTTACGTTGTTGCCGCCGATCGCGGGCTTGCCGCTGTTCGGCTATCTGGCGGTGGGGACCCTGCTGTTCGGGGCCGTGCTGCTGGTGCCGGCACTCACGGTGATCGTATTGCGCGCGTTGCCGCGCACGCGCCGGGTGGTACTCGATACCGCGATCGCGCAGCTGCGCGACAACGTCGCGCTGTCGACCTTGAGCCTCGCCTCGATCATCGTGAGTTTCAGCTTGATGGTCGCCATGGCCATTATGGTCTATTCGTTTCGAGTGTCCTTCGAGCATTGGTTGGGCAAACTGTTGCCGGCAGATCTGCAGATACGCGTGCCGTTCGACAACGATACCGCCTTTTGGTCCGCGGCCGACCAAGCAACGCTGGCGCGAACCCCGGGTGTCGCCCGCGCCGAGTTCCGGCGCACGCGGCGCCTGTTGCTCGATCCGGCCAAGGCGCCGATCACTCTCATTGCCCGGGGAGCCGACCCTGCGGCCGCCGCCGCAGAACTGCCGCTGGTGCAGGGTGCGGCGAGCACGGCTGTCAACATGGTCAATCCCATTTGGATTTCCGAGGCGCTGCAGGACCTGTACGGCTACAAGATAGGCGCACGCATTACGCTGCCCTTGAGCCGCGAGCAAAACTTCACCGTCGCCGGCGTGTGGCGCGACTACGCGCACCAATCCGGCTCCGCGGTCATGTCGGTGCAGACCTACCTCGCGGCGAGCGGCGACACCAGCGCCACCGAAACGTCCTTGTGGCTCGACGCCGGCGCCGATCCCGCTGCGGTCGAAGCCTCATTGCGCCGCCGGCTACCGGCCGCCGACTCGCTCGAGATCACCACCAGCACCGCGCTTCGCGAGCGTTCGCTGGGAATATTCGACCGGGCCTTTGCCATTACCTACGCGCTGGAGGCCATCGCCGTGATCATTGGATTGACCGGCGTCAGCTTTGCCGCGAGTTCCACGGCGCTGGCGCGTCGTGCCGAGTTCGGCGTATTGCGCCATATCGGCATGTTGCGCGGGCAAATCAACGGCATCCTTGCCGGCGAGGGCGTGCTTACCAGCGCCTTTGGCGTCATCTACGGTTTGCTGCTGGGCGGTGCACTCAGCCTGGTGTTGGTGTTCGTCGTCAACCGGCAGTCGTTCAACTGGAGCATCGATCTCGCCGTGCCGATTTGGCAGCTCGCGCTGCTCTGCAGCGTGCTGATCGCGGCGGCGGCGTTGACTGCGATCTGGAGCGGTCGCGCCGCGACGGCGCAAGACGCGGTGCGTGCGGTGCGCGAGGACTGGTGATGCGGCGGCATTGGCTTGCGCTCCTGACATATTCCATGTGCATCGCGGCGGTGCATTCGGCGGCATCTTACGCGCCCGTTACGGCCGGCAAGCCGCTGACCTTTCCCGCCGACTACGGCAGCCACCCCGAATTTCGCACCGAATGGTGGTACGTCACCGGCTGGTTGACGACGGCGCAGGGTGAATCGCTGGGATTCCAAATCACCTTCTTCCGCACCAAGCCGGATATCGCCGGCGACAATCCGAGCTCGTTCAGTCCCCGCCAGATCTTGATCGCGCATGGCGCCATCAGCGATCCGAAGCGCGGGCGGCTCTGGCAGGACCAACGCATCCGGCGCGCCGGCATGGGGCTCGCGGAGGCGGCGACCGGCGATACCGCCGTGTCGATCGACCGATGGTCGCTGATCCGCCAGGCGGAACATTATGTCGCCAGAGTCGAAGCCGAGGACTTCTCGTTCGACCTGACGCTCACACCGACGCAGGCCATCCTGCTCAACGGCGAGGCCGGAGTGAGCCGCAAGGGACTCGCGCAAGCCGCCGCCAGCTACTACTACAGTCTGCCGCACCTGCGCGTATCCGGCAGCATCGCGCGCCAAGCGAGCCATAGCCGGGTGACCGGTGAAGCATGGCTCGATCACGAATGGTCGAGCGAATACCTCGAGACCCAAGCCGTCGGCTGGGACTGGCTGGGGCTCAACCTCGAGGATGGCGCGGCTCTCATGGCGTTTCGCATTCGCGGCTTGCATGGCGAGCAGCGCTGGGCGGGCGGGACGCTGCGCGAAAGCGATGGCACCGTAAGAACTCTCAATTCCGAGGACATCGAGTTCAACGCCGGCCGGCGCTGGGTCTCGAGCCGAACGGCAATCTCCTATCCGGTGGAATGGACCGTTCGCGCCGCCGGCCGGACGTACGCCATAACCCCTTTGCTGGACGACCAAGAAAACGACACACGCCTCTCCACGGGTGCGATTTACTGGGAGGGAGCGGTTCGGGCGAGCGTCGACAATCGGCCTGTCGGGCGCGGCTATCTGGAACTTACCGGATACGGCGAAAGGTTACGCCTGAGGTAGGACGACGGGAGCGATGCCGCGTTTGTCAGGTTTACCGCGCATGATCCTTTCGGAATAAATCATGGTCGGGCGCTCCACTGCGAAATGCAGCAGCGTGGCGACGACCAGGATGACTGCCAAACATGCACTGGTCTGCAACATGTAAGTCAGCGGCGAAATCGGGTGGACACCGCCGCGAAGCTTCCAAGCCAGAAAATACACGATGCCGTGCACCAGATACAGATCATAGCTGATTACACCCAGGAACCTGACGCTCCTGCTCGTGAGGAATCCGAACAGGTCGGATCCCTGCACAACCATCGCAAACCCAATCAGCATGCATAGCCATGTAATTACTTGAAAGCCGGGAAATCCCGGGACCAACAAGTAGATGCCATACATGGCTGCGACAATCCAACTACGCGTGCGTATCGGCAATCGAACTCTGCTCGACAGCCATGCATCGACACTGGCAACGAGTATGCCTCCTCCGAAGCCCATCAGCATGAATCTGGAAAACCCACGCAGCCACATGACGGCCGCATTGGCGGTATCGTTGTGTATCACCGTCGAGTTCAGGTGCTTGCAGATGAACCAAACTGCTCCGCAGATCAGCGCGAGAGGTACCAAGCGGCGCGCGTGACGCGCAAACCAGCCGAGAAATGGCAACGCCAGATAAAAGCACCATTCGAAGCCGAGCGTCCACACCACCCCGCTGATGATTCGCTCGACATCCGCACCGTTGACGGCGTTCTGTCCGCCCATCGCAAATAAGCCCCACGAGACCAGCGACTTCAAAAAGTCTCGGGTGCTCACGATCAATTGGAAATTCGTCAAGGACAACCCAACGAGAATGGCGACCGTGACGCTGACGTAGTAGACGGGACCGAGGCGCACAAAACGTGCCAGATAGAAATCTCTTAAATCTATGCCCCCCTTTTTCATGAGCTTGCGCCAAAACAAGAAGCCGCTGATGAAAAAAAACTGCATTACTCCAAAGGTAGCCAGCCGCGCGAATACGATGCTGTCTCGCGTGCCCCATAGCGCCGTCTGGGTGAAGAAGTACCAACAATACGCATGATGCGCCACCACAGAAAGCGCGAGAATGCCTCGTAATCCCTCGACCTGGCCAAGTTTCCCGGAGCGAGGATCAACCACTTGCGCGAAAACTCCGCCGAGCCGCTTGCAGAAAAACACCAGCGTGGCGCAACCGAGCAGAACGAATACGAAAATTCCGCCTGCGATGAACGGTTCGACGATAAATCTCTGCAAGGTTGCCACCATGACGAATTCCTATCGGAATCCATGAAGTCCAGGTACCACGAAGAAATCCGGGCTCCCCCGGTCCCTAAAGATCATTCGATACAATCGCTTATAGATAGCATTCAGCAACCCATAGTTCAACGCTTCGGGCTTTTTCCATATTATTCCCGCCGCCTCGTAAGATTATTCCGACCCCTAAAATTTGCACGGAAGCCGGGATCCTTGGGGCCACAAAGTGAAGTTTGGGTTACAATCGCTTTCGATGGACGATACATGCTGTCAAATGGATGCGTTTGGGGTTGCACGCATCACACCATGATCCGTGTATGTATGTCCCGAGGAACGGCGGCTGGAAAAGTATCATTACTGCGCGGGTAACCTGAGCACGGCGTATCTCACCGGCTGCACCGTGTGAGCGCACGTGGACCACTTATGGTCGACAACACTTCAGCACTATTCGCGCGCCTCTCGAGCAATTCCGACCGGATCATTTTGCCTGTAAACGACAGCGCACTGGTCAAGGGGCCGCCTCGCAACCCTTTCTATTGCGTGCACTCGGTGTCCGGCGCGGCCGGCACCGACTTCGTCGAATTGGCGGGTCTTCTCGACCCAACCGTGCAGTTCTACGGCATACAAGCGCCTGCGAAGAAAATGCAGGACGTCAACTTTGGCAGTTCCCTGGAAGCGCTGGCCGAAACCTATGTTGAAGCCCTGGTGGCCTTCCAGCCAACTGGGCCGCTGCTGCTTGGCGGATATTGCGTCGGCGCCGTAATTGCGTTCGAAATGGCTAGAATGCTGCGCCAACGTGGTCGAAACGTCGGACCGCTCATCGTGATTGACGGCGTTCCGGAGAATACCGGTATCTCGCCGCATCGTTGGCGGCCCGACTACTGGATTGCCTTGGTCGGAAAATTACCCGGCTGGATAAAACACGCCGATCTCATGCGCAATATGTCACTTCGATCTTTGCTGCGCAGCCTCTCGACGAACGCCATCGCAATCGGTAAACGCGCAATTGGCCGCACACCATACGAGAAATTACTAGGCGGCTATTCCATCGAGGGTGTGATGGATTTATCCAATTATCCTGAAGCTCAACGAGCATTCATCAACCGGCTATTGGGTGCGCTGTTCGATTACGTTCCGGGCGAATACGCCGGCGATGTCGTCGTATACGAAGCGAAGACGACACCGCTCTTGTTCCTGCCTCGGATCGGATACATCTGGCAAAGATTCACGCCGCGCGTCCAAGTGGAGAGCGTGTTGGGTACGCATATTGCCATGCTGCATAAGCCCTACGTGAACGCGCTTGCTGACGACCTGCACAATCGTATTTTACGTTTCTACTCCTCCGAGTCGGTGGCGGATGTGGCCGCACCATCCGAGCCTCGGTCATCGGAACTAGATCCGAACGCGCCGATTTTTACTGTCCCGCGATGACGATGCCGGCGGTGCCATCCGCTTTGAATCGATAAAAGCGCAGATCCATGGATCCTTTCGGCACTTGATAGGGTGTGGAATCCCAAGGCAGGGAGCGCGCCTGTTTCCACGCGGCAAGCACGTTGGCGGTCGAGGTGGACCCTTGGTTCGCCGCTTGCACCTGAACATTGCCCAAAGCCAGGAGAGCCGTCGACGTAAGATCCAGGATGTATCCGACCGTGCCCGCACCGGAGTTGCCCGCGGCCCTTTGATAATATCCAGGTTCGTTGCTGGTTATACCCATGAAATATGCCTGGGTTTGCGCGGTTTCGCCTTCGACGTCGATACCGACGTGGGACGGAATGTGCGACAGATCGAACTCCATGCCCAGCCAGGATGCGACGCCGCTGAACCCATTCAGCAGGATGTCAGGTTGGGTCAGATCGGCAGCGGTAAAACCCGGGTGACTGGCGGGAGCCATGGTGCCCCCCTGGTACGTGAAGGTACCGCTGTCCAACCGGAACAATGCCGTCGCCGGACCCTCGTACCAGGTATCCGTCATCAAGAACGAACTGTTGTTGGTCATGTTCAGCGGACCAAAGGGGCCCGAACTCACCGATACTGCATTTACGACGTCATTGAGCGAAACAGAATTAACGCTGGGCATGGACTGGATCGATAGCTGTGTCAGCTCGAGATGCGTGGCGTTGATCGCGCCCGGCGTCGTCGTCACGATTTGAATTCGACCTCCAGGCTGGTCTGCATCGGAGACGTTGACCGCCGTGATGACAGCGACCCCGCTCGAGTTCACGCCATACCACATCATATCTCGAATCGTCACTTTTGAAGGACCCGCGATGTTCAGCATCGGGCCGGGAACGCTGCTATCGAACCAGGTCAGTATGGAGCCGAAGCCGTCGCCGACCAGCTGCACGGATTGATTCGCCGCAATCTGCAGCGTTTTGTCGATCGTCCAAGTGCCCAGTCCAAAGTGCACGATGGGCTGAGGATCCTTGCTCTGTGCGCTCTGATTGATCAACGCCTGTATTTGGTCGGCATTGGCGCCCACAGGGACCTCGTATACCTGGTGAGTGACCCATTGCGGCGTTGCCGGCAGCGTCATCGGCTGCGTCGAAATGCTCGAGGCGGCCACGATGGTATTGTCGATGTTCAACAGTTGATCCGTACCGACGGAGGCAGGCAAGCCGGCCGTGATGGAATTGCCCAGCGCCAGAACGTCCTCGCCGATCGTTGGGTCGGTCAAATTATAGGTGGATGTGGTTCCTTGAATTTGGTTGTCGACCAAGAATGCCGGCCCCAGATCTCCGATCGATACCGGCACCGAGTTGGTGGACTCGACGACGCGGTTATTTTCCAGAAACAATGTCGCGGAGTTGGTACCCATGGGAGCCGATTCAAAAAAGCGCCTGGATCCGATCGACACGTTGTTATGCAGCGAAAACCACTGTGTGTTGGCGATTTCCATGTCCGCGACCGTGGAGCCCTGGAAGAGAGATCGGTAGACGTAGATCGCACCGGCGCCCAGCGTGACTCCCGTGTCGCCGACCGCATAGGTGTTTGCCACGCCGCGCGCGCAATTGACGAAGTGGGAATCCCAGACCCACCAGTCCAGCGCATTGAAACTGCCGACGTCGACGCCCGCATAGGTGTTGTTCATGAAGGTGACGCGGCGGATTTCCCCCTCCGAGTCCAATTGCCCATAATTGGCGCCCATCCGCCCAGCCTGGATTCCGATACTCATGTTCATGAATATCTCATCTTTGTGCTCGGCGGAGCCGCCGTACTCGACCCCGCTCGCGACATTCCACCATTGTGCGACCCCGTAGCCCGCCGTACTCGAGCCGTCCCAGGTCAAGCGCGAGTATCTCGTTCCGTATCCGCCGTTCTGTACCAGCATCGCTCCGCCGGCGGGACCATACCATTTGATGATCGTCGTGGTGGGATCTTGGCCAATGATTCCGACGCCACCCCAGGAATCTCCCTGGCCACCCGGGCGCCCATTGAGGTTCAAAGTTTTTGTGATCTTGTAAGTCCCGCCCGGAATGTACAGCATCTGTACCTTGGTCTCGCTCGTCAAATCATTGAGCGCAGCCTGAAGTGCGGCGGTGTCGTCCGTAACGCCGTCTCCTTTGGCTCCGTAGTCCGTTTGCAGGTTTGCCCACTCCGCAAACGGCCCAATCAACTCGTCGTCCACCATGTCTACCGCCCATCTAGCGACGGTGGGGGTCGCAGCCACGGTCGCAGTCGTCGCTGCGCTGCTGGTGGAGCTCTTGGCGGCTACAGCCGTGGTGCTGGCAGCGGTGGTGCTGGCAACGGTGGTAGACGGTGCAGCAGTACTGGTGGAAGTCTTGGCCGCGGCAGTTGAGGCGGGCGACGCGGCCATGGTGGCGCCGGTGCTGGTGCTGGCCGTCGTGGTGCCGGTGGTCATGGAAGTTGTCGAACCGACGGCGGCCTGCGTGGAGGCTGTGGCCGCAGCCGTCCCTGCGGAGGCAGCGCGCGAACTCCCCGTTGACGAGATGCCGCTGGTCGGCGTGGATGTCGCTGCTGTGGAGGTTGTGGCGGGCGTGGTCCCTGGCGTGGAGGAAGTGGTGGCGGGCGCCGCCGTGCTCGTGGCTGATGTCGCAGACGCCGTTGTGGCCGCGTCCGCATCGCCTGCGCCCGCAGAAGTCGTCGATGAGGATGAGCATCCGACTGCTATCAAAGCCGACACCACGCACACGGTGGCGCGAAATGCGCGCAACGCCTTGGGACCGGATTCGAACCGCATCCCGCCATCCTTGAGCTCACTTCCTGTCAAATTCATTCATACTCCGCGTTACAAATTTCAGGCAAAAAGAAGCCCTCGCATCTCATCGATGCGCTCAGCTGCGTACTTGAGATCATCCCCGGTCAGCACCGGAGCTTCATTGGGCTCCAGCGACGCTTCATTGCGATCCAGCGACGCGGCACTTTTATAGCATCGGCAAAACCACAGAGATAACTGTTCCCCTTTCGCGACAATGCGTAGCAGCTTTCGCAACGATGCGCGGCAGCGGCGCGGACTCACAGCGTTTTTTCCCGAAATTTCCCGGGGAAAAAGCCATGAATCGAGCCGCGCGTTTCGATCTGAAGGCGCTGCGTTCGAAAATTTATTTGCCGACGAATCGTGCTGAAATGTGATGAAGTTCACGCGAATGGATCGCTCTCGAGCGCGAAAAATCATGCGCGCCGTCGACGATTCGCCGGCGGGTGCGGCGGCAGCGTTGCAAGTGTTCTAGCAGTTGGAGATGCGTCGCTTGTTATGCGATCATCGAGCCATGGAATTTGATGCTGAGTATCGGCTGTTGGAAGGCTTTCACGCGGCCCGAGTGCTGGTGCTGGGCGATGTCATGCTCGATCAGTTCGTGTACGGCACGGTGGATCGCATCTCGCCTGAGGCGCCCATTCCGGTGGTCAGCGTGGAGCACGCATCGAGCATGCCGGGCGGAGCAGCGAACGTCGCGCGCAACATCGCTTCCCTGGGCGGCCAGTGCGTACTGCTGGGCGTGGTCGGCAACGACGGCGAGGCGCAAGAACTGTCTGCCCAGCTCGTTGCTTCCTCGAGCGTTCAAGTCAAATTGATCACCGACAGCGCACGGCCGACATCGGTCAAAACCCGCTATGTGGCTAATGGTCAGCAAGTCATGCGAGCCGACCGGGAAATGCGCCACCCGCTCCCCGAGGAGGTAGCACGGCGATTATTGGACGCATTCGCAGTCTGTCTCGCCAGCTCCGACATCGTGGTGCTTTCCGACTACGCCAAGGGTGTGCTGTCGGATTTGGTATTGCGCGAGGCCATCGGCGCGGCAAAAAAGTCGGGTAAGACGGTGATCGTGGACCCCAAAGCGAAAAATCTGGTGAAGTACAGCGGGGCCACGATACTCACGCCGAATCGGGCCGAGCTGCAGGTCGCCAGCGGCGAGGAATGCGCCACTGACGCGGAAGTAGTGTGCACGGCCCGGCGTTTTCTCAGCGAAGGTATTTGCGAGGTCATGGTCGTAACGCGTGGTAAGGACGGCATGTCGGTCGTCGGACCCGGCGATTCGGCCACGCATCTACCAACCGTTGCGCGGCAGGTTTTCGACGTCTCGGGCGCAGGCGATACCGTATTGGCCACGCTTTCGCTGGGGCTCGCCTCCGGCGGCACGATTTTGGATTCCGCCAACCTGGCGAACATCGCGGCCGGCATCGTGGTGGGAAAACGCGGCACTGCGACGGTGACAACCGGCGAGATGGTCGCGTCCATGCCCTCCTTCGAAAAAGCCGCGGATCCGCAAAAGATCTATTCGCTCGAGAACGTCCTGCAACTGGTGCGTGACTGGCGCGCGCAGGGCCTGAAAATATGCTTCACGAACGGCTGCTTCGACCTGCTTCATCCCGGTCATATTTCGTTGC
>Ga0116129_1000860_pt1 | contig 17975 bp, 13 predicted proteins | sample June2015DPH_17_2_FD_89732 | JGI IMG/M metagenome (GOLD analysis project Ga0116129, IMG submission 89732) | Peatland microbial communities from SPRUCE experiment site at the Marcell Experimental Forest, Minnesota, USA - June2015DPH_17_10 | ecosystem: Environmental > Terrestrial > Soil > Wetlands...
CGTAGATGCGGGCGCGCGTGTTGATGATCTCCGGCGCCCGCTGCGGTTCATCCTCGCCGAGCCGGTCCAGCAATTCGTCGGCGGCCGCCGGCGCGCCATGCATGTACAGAATGGCCGCCGCCCGCAGCAGCGCCGGCAGCACGTTGTCGCCGTGTTGCACCTGGGAATACAGGCGCAGCGCCCGTTCCGAGTCGCTGTTACGGTCGGCAATCACGGCAAGATAATAGAAGGCGTCATCGAGGAATTGGCTGGTACGCAAAACTTGCTGAAACCTGGCGTCGGCGGCCTCGAAATGACCCTGCTGAAATTCCAGCAAGCCGAGTAGACGCAGCGCCGCGGGTTTCGACGTAGGACTAGCCGCCAGAATCTCCAATTGCTCCGCCGCCGCCGCATCGCGCTGCGCGGTCATCAACAGCACGGCATATTCGAGGCGATTGGATGCGCTGTCGTCGCCGCCGATCTGCGCCCGGGCCTGGGCCAGCGGCTCCTCGACATCGCCGGCCATGATCCGCGCACGCAACAGGGTCTGCGCCAATTCACGGCGCGCGGCTGCCGCGGCATCGTCGTGGGCGCCGGACTCGCCGCCCGCGGCGCCGCCCGTGCCAGCCGAGTTCGGCGCGGTCGAATTGAGCGCATGCGTCAGCGCCAGCACCGCCGCAGCCGGATCGTCGGCGCGCAGCGCAGCCAGCCCCTGCATCCGCATGGCGGCCACCGACCCGGGAAATGCCGCTGCCAGGCGATCTGCCAGCGCGCGGGCCCCGAAGATGTTGTCGTCTCCCGTCAGGTCGCTTTCCACGTCGGCGAACGCCGCTTCGACGCCGCTCGGCGTATTCGTCACCACGGCGCGATAGTGCGTGGCTGCATCGTCGATTCTGTACAGCTCCAGGGCAGCGCGCGCCGCGGCCCGCTGTGCATCGAGCGACTTGGGTTCCACCCCGATCCAGCGCTGCGCCACCTTCGCGGTCAGCGATGGCTGCAGCGTCTCGGCCGTGACTTCAGCCGCACGCTGTAGCAGCTTCGGATCGGAGTCGCGGGCCGCCGCAGAAGCATATTGCAGCGCCGCCACCCGCGGCTCGCCGCGCGCAAGGGCTATTTCGGCGGTAACCGTATAAAATTCGGTGGGTGGGGGCGCTTGGTCCTTTGCGCGGCCCAGGCCGGCACAGCCGGCTAGAACCAACAGTCCAAGGCACGATACGGTTTTGACAGGGATTGAAATCGAGAACACGGCCGCACTATAGCGAAATGAGTACCCGGATGCCCCGGAATCCGGTTTGATATGGCGTCGCGTCATCCACCAGAATCCACGAAGTTCCGACCAAAGCGCGTTCATGCCATTCAATATTCTCGGTATCAATCATAGGACTGCGCCGGTCGCGCTGCGCGAAAAAGTTGCCTTCAGCGAGGATCGATTGGCCGCCGCCTTGCGGACTTTGCGCCAGGAGAAAGGTATCGCCGAGGTGGTGATCCTGTCCACCTGCAACCGCACCGAGGTTTATTGGACGGGCATCGCCAGCGGCGCCGAGCTCACCCAATGGCTGGAGAATCATCACGGCAATAATCTCGATCTCGCTTCGAGCCTCTACATTCATCGAGAATCGCGTGCCGTGGAGCACGCCTTCAGCGTCGCTTCGGGCTTGGATTCGATGGTGCTCGGCGAGGCGCAAATCCTCGGTCAGCTGAAGGACGCCTATCGAGTCGCCAAGGAGATCGGCAGCACCGGGCCGGCGCTCAACAGGCTGTTTCAGGCCGCGTTCTCCACGGCCAAGCGAGTGCGCTCCGAGACACGGATCGGCGCCAATGCGGTGTCGCTGGCCGGCGCCACCGTGAGTCTTGCGCGCCGTGTCTACTCGGACTTGAGCGCGCACACCGCCTTGATGATCGGCGCGGGGGAGATGAACGCGTTGACCGCGCGGCACTTTTTCAGCGCCGGAGTCAAGCGCCTAGTCATAGCCAACCGCACCTTGTCGCGCGCGCAGACCCTGGCCGCCGAGCTCAACGGTCACGCCGCCGGTCTCAACGATCTGGGCAGGGAACTGGCCGACGCCGACATCGTCGTCGCCTGCACGGCAAGCCCCGCTCCGCTCATCAGCAAGCGCGCCGCGGAAGCGGCGATTCGCGCACGGCGCAGGCGACCCATATTCATGGTCGATATGGCGGTGCCGCGCAACATCGAGCCCGAGGTTGCCGACCTGGAAGACGTTTACCTGTTTTCCATCGATGACCTGCAGCAGCTGGTGGACGAGAATCTGCAGCAGCGCGCGGCTGCCGCGGACGGGGCCAAATCATTGATCGGCGAGGAAGTGGCGCGCTTTCTGGCGGAATCGCGCGTCCAGGACGCCGGCCCCGCCATTCGCCTGCTGCGAGAGCAGGCCGAAGCCATCCGCCAGCAGACCGTGGATCAGGCGCGGCGCATGCTCGGCGCGGGCAGGCCCAACGAGGAAGTCATCGAATATCTGGCAAATACCTTGATGAACCGGCTCCTGCATGGCCCAACGCAGGCCCTGCGTCAAGCGGCGGAATTGGCCGATAAGGATCTGGTGGAAGCCATTGCACGACTGCTGACGGAGGAACGCGAGCGGCATTAATTCGCAACGTCGCTATAATTCGCCGCCATGAAGGACTCCATCCGACAAAAGCTCGAGAAACTCGACGAGCGCTTCGAGGAGATCGGCCGGCTCTTGTCCGACGCCGGGGTCATCTCGCGCCAGAATCAATTTCGCGAGCTTTCCATGGAATACGCGAAATTGCGCGATGTCGTCGACCGTTATCGGCATTATGTCGCGCTCGAAGGCGATGCAGTCATTGCCCATGAGATGGCCTCGGACAAGGACCCTGCCACGCGCGCCATGGGCGAGGAGGAACTCGCCGAGCTGGCGCCGCAAATCGGAACGAAGGAGCTCGAGCTGCAGCGCCTGTTGGTGCCGAAAGACCCGCAGGACGATGCCAATATCTTTCTCGAAATCCGCGCCGGTACCGGCGGCGATGAGGCCGCGCTGTTTGCCGGCGATTTGCTGCGCATGTACGCACGCTATGCCGAGTCCCAGGGCTGGAGTGTCGAGGTCTTGAGCGAGAGCGCCGGCGAACACGGCGGCTACAAGGAAGTGATCAGCCGCATCATCGGCCGCGGAGCATATTCTCTGCTCAAGTTCGAGTCCGGTACGCACCGCGTGCAGCGCGTGCCTGCGACGGAAGCTCAGGGGCGCATTCACACCTCGGCGTGCACGGTGGCCATTCTGCCGGAACTGGCCGAAGTCGAGTCGGTCGAGTTGAATCCCGCGGACCTGCGCATCGATACCTACCGCTCCTCCGGCGCGGGCGGCCAGCACGTCAACAAGACCGATTCGGCCATCCGCATCACGCATATTCCCACCGGCATCGTGGTCGAATGCCAGGACGAACGATCGCAACACAAGAATCGCTCCCGCGCCCTGTCCTTGCTGAAAGCGCGCCTGTTGTCGGCCGAGCGCGAGAAGCAGCAGAGCCAGCAGGCGCAGAGTCGCAAGCTGCAGGTCGGATCGGGCGACCGTTCCGAGAGAATCCGCACCTACAATTTCCCGCAAGGCCGCGTCACGGACCATCGCATCAATCTCACCTTGTACAAGCTCGACGATGTGATGAACGGCAATCTGGATGAGCTGATTCGCGCCTTGAATCAGGAATACCAAGCCGAGGAACTGGCGCAGCAGGTTGGATGATCCGCATGAACATCGCCGAAACCTTGAGCTTGGGCACGCGCACCTTGAGCCCGCACAGCGACTCGCCGCGCCTCGACGCCGAAATGCTGCTCGGCAAAGTGCTGGGCCTGTCGCGCACGGCACTCATGGCGCACGACGACGCTTGCCTGGCGGACGACAGCGAGCGTGCCTATGCAGAACTGATCGCGCAGCGAACCGCCGGCATGCCCGTGGCCTATCTCACCGGCACCCGCGAGTTCTGGTCCTTGACCTTGAACGTGTCGCCGGCCGTGTTGGTACCACGGCCCGAAACCGAAATACTGGTCGAGCAAGCCTTGCGCTTGAGGTCGCGCAACGATCCCTGCGCCGTGCTCGATCTGGGCACCGGCAGCGGTGCCGTCGCGCTCGCCATCGCGGCCGAGCGGCCTAACTGGAGCGTCACCGGCGTGGACGTCTCGGCACTGGCCTTGAGCGTGGCGCGCCAAAATGCGCTCATGTTCGACATCTTCAACGTCGACTGGCGCTTGGGCTCGTGGTTCGACGGCCTGCAAGCTCGGCGCTTCGATCTGATCGTGAGCAATCCACCCTATATCCCCGGCGGCGATCCGGCGCTGGCGGCCCTGGCGGCTGAACCCAAGCTGGCGCTTACTCCCGGACCGACCGGATTGGAGGCGCTCACCGCCATCATTTCGCAGGCGGCCGCGCATTTGAATGACCGCGGCTGGCTGCTGTTGGAGCATGGTTGGGATCAGGCACCTTCTGTCGTCACGCTGCTCGCGCGGCAGGGCATGAGCGGCATTCGTACGGTGCCGGATTTCTCGGGCAAGCCCCGCGTCACGCTCGCATCCACCCTTTACTCACAACGATAGGAACCTGCCATGATCCGCTTCGAAACCACCCTGGGCGATTTCACCGTCGAGTTGCTCGAGAAGGAAGCTCCGCTCTCCGTCGCGAATTTTCTCAAGTACATCGAGTCCGGATTCTTCGACGGCACGATTTTTCACAGAATCGTTCCCGGCTTCGTCATTCAAGGCGGCGGTTTCACGGAGGATATGACCCAGAAGCGCACCAATCCGCCCGTCAAGAACGAAGCGGACAACGGCCTGAAGAATTTGCGCGGCACGCTCTCCATGGCGCGCACCAACGACGTCAACAGCGCCACGTCGCAGTTCTTCGTCAATTTGAAGGACAACGACTTCCTCGACCACACTCGCGGCAATTTCGGCTATGCGGTGTTCGCCAAGGTGACGCAGGGCATGGAGGTCGTCGACAAGATCGCGGCGGTCGAGACCGGCCGCAAGCGCGGGTTCGACGATGTGCCCGTGACGGCGGTGATCATGAAGAGCGTTCGGCACGAGAAAGCCGGGCAAAAGAAAACCTGACGCTCGCGTGGCGGCAAGATCCTGGCCGGGCCGGCTGCTGCGTTTGCTCTTGGGTGTGCTCGTCGCCTGCGCGGCGGCGAGCATCATCATCGTGCTGCTGCTGCGCTGGATCAACCCGCGGTTCACGGCTTTCATGGCCGAGACCCAGGTGGCAGCGTGGCTCAAGCGCGATTCGAGCTATGAATCCGCTCACCACTGGGTCGACCTCACGCGCATTTCGCCGAATCTGGGGTTGGCGGTCATCGCCTCGGAGGACCAGAAGTTTCCCGCACATTGGGGCTTCGATGTCGAGGCCATCGAAAAGGCCTATCAACTCAACCAGCATAGTCACAAGGTGCGCGGCGCCAGCACGATCAGCCAGCAGGTCGCGAAGAATCTATTTCTCTGGTCGGGGCGCAGCTACTTTCGCAAGGGCCTGGAAGCCTACTTCACCATTCTGATCGAGGCCTGCTGGCCGAAGCGGCGGATTCTCGAGGTGTATTTGAACAGCGCCGAGTTCGGCTACGGCACCTACGGCGCCGAGGCGGCCGCGCAGCGCTTCTTTCACCGGCCCGCGGCCCGCTTGACCCGCGGCGATGCCGCGCTGCTGGCGGCCGTACTGCCGAATCCCCAGCATTATTCCGCCGCCGCGCCGTCCGCCTACGTGCAGCGGCGGCGCGAGCAAATACTAGCTCAGATGCAGGCGCTCGGCGGCCCGGAGATGCTGCAGGAAATCGACGCCTACCCGAATCGGCGACCTTGAGAAAATCTCCTCGAGAATCTCCGGGATTTCGAATACCGCGCGATTGCGGATACGACGCACATTCGCCCCGTATTCCTGGCTGTGAGCCGTAAGATGCGCGACGCCGCCGCGTATCGCCTTGAACGAGTCGAGCACCAAGCCGACTCGATGCTCCTCGATCCAGTCGGCATTGTAGCGCTCCTGCGGCATGGTCCACGCGTTGCGGACCACGATCACCGGCAACCCCTGGTGGATGGCCTCACTGATGCTGCCGGGACCCGGCTTGCCGATGAAGAAATCGCTGAGCTGCATGTAGTAGCGCATTTGCGAGGTGAATCCCAGCACGACGCGCGGCGCGTAAGCGGGCTGCGCCCTCAAGCGCGCCGCCAGGGCGGCGTTGTGCCCGCAGATCAGGATCAGCTGCACGTCGCCGAGACGTTTGGCGATGCCGCGCATGATGCGCGAGCCATGCCCTCCGAACATCACGATGCCGGTCGGCCGATCCGGGTCGAGCTTCAGCTTGAGCATTTCCGCGCGCCGGTCCAGCGCCAGATCGCGGTAGAAGTCAGGGTTGATGATCATGCCCGAGGTCTCGTGGACGCGCGCTGGGTCGCAGCCCGCCTCGGTCGCCTGGCGGGCGGCGTAGCGCGTCCCGCAGATCCAATGCTGCGCCTGATGCGGTTCGATCCAGAAATGCGGCGGGAAATCGGCGAAATCCGTGAGCACCGTGACATAAGGCACACCCGGCCGCGCCGCCGCCAACGCTTGAAACATGGCGCGGTTGAAGTTGGGAACCAAGGACACGACGAGATCGGGCTTGGTCCTAAGCCAGTGGCGGCGCAGTTGGCTGATCAGGGATTTATGGCTGATGCGAATCAACGCCTGCAGAATGCGCAGCTCCTGCGCCAGGCCCAGAGTCCACCCTCGAGCCAGCCGCACGTTATAGTAGTGTTCCGGTTTGACGCCCGTGGTTCTGCGAAATACATCCTGGGGATCCAGGACCTCGAAGAGATTGACGAGACGAACATGCCAACCTCTATTCTGCTCGCGGATCGCCATCTCGAGAGCGGTTGCGGCAGAGCGATGTCCGCCTCCGGCATTGATGTAAATGAGATCGATGGTTTTCAACGACACCTTCGCAAGCCCGACGCCCAGCCAGGCGATAGTTTGCGCACGGAGTATGAACAACGGATGAATCTGCGTTGCGTCGCTTGATTTCAATGGCGGCCGGCCTTGCGCTCGCCGTCTCGTTGCTGCGGCCCGCTGAGGCGGGCCCTCGTCTGGCGCGTTCCGCGAGCACGCTTGCCATTCCTGCCAACGCCTCGCGCTTGAGTCACGGCCGCTTCCGCGACTTCGTGGTGTACGCACCGGCCGGAAAGCCGACCAGCTTCGTCCTGTTCTTGTCGGGCGAAGCAGGCTGGAATGCGGTCGCGCAATCGATGGCGCAGCAGCTCGTGCAGCAAGGCGCCATGGTCGCCGGCATCGACCTCCCGAAATTCCAAGCGGATCTTGAGGCCGACGCCGCTCAATGCGTGTTTCCGGACGGCGATCTGGAGAACCTGAGCCACTTCGTGCAAGCCTATTTCCACAACATCACCTACCTTACCCCCATGCTGGTCGGCCTCGACTCGGGCGCGACGCTGGCGTACGCCGTGCTCGCGCAGGCGCCGCACGAAACCTTTGCGAGTGCTTTGACCGTGGATTTCTGCCCGGCCATGACCATGCAAAAACCGCTCTGCAAGGGTTCGGGAATCGAGTCCGCCCCCGCGGCGCGCGGCTACGGGATGGACTACTTGCCGATCGGGAGCCTGGGAAATCCCTGGGTCGCGCTGCAGACCGGCAGCGCGAAATCATGCGAACCCGCCGCGGTCGGCGATTTCGTCGCCAAGGTGCACGGCGCGGCGAGCGTCCAGCTGCCGGCGCTTGGCATGTCGTCCTTCAATGCCGCGTTCGCGAAACTCGCGGCTGCAGCCGCGCGCTCGGAGCTGGCGCCGCCGCCGGCCGCGCTCGGTGATTTGCCCGTGGTGGAGGTCGATGCACGCCCCGGCGTTGCGCAATCGGACGAGTTCGCCATCCTCATGTCGGGCGACGGCGGCTGGGCTGGCATCGACCAGGACATCGCCGCCGCACTCACAGCGGCCGGAATTCCGGTCGTCGGTTTGGATTCGCTGCGCTACTACTGGACCGCGCGCACACCCGAAGGTCTGGCCGCGGACACCGACAAGCTGATCCGCTATTACCTTGCGCACTTCAACAAAAAGCGGGTGCTGCTCATCGGCTACTCGCAGGGCGCCGACGTACTCCCCTTCGCCGTGAACCGCCTGCCCCCAGCCACCCGCGCCAGCGTCGCGTTAGCCGCCATTCTCGGCATGTCCGAGCACGCACTGTTCGAGTTCCACGTCAGCAGTTGGATCTCCGACAGCAAATCAGGTCTTGAGACGCTGCCCGAGGTCGATCGCATCAGCGGCATGCCGGTGCTTTGCATTTACGGAGCGGACGAGAACGATTCGCTATGCCCGAAGCTCGATCCGAACAAGATCATCGTCGTCAAGATAAAAGGCGGCCATCACTTCGATGGTGACTACGCCGGCCTGGCGCAACATATCATCGCGGCTGCGAAGCACTGACGGCCGTCAAACCACGCCGCAACGCATTGTCGGCCGCGTCGACGTTAAGCGGCGCCGACGGCGCCGCTAGGCCGCGTCGGCCGCGTCTCCCTCATCCGGATCGTACCCCAGGTTCGGCGCCAGCCAGCGTTGCGCTTCGCTCAGCTCGATTGCCTTGCGCTGCGCGTAGCTCTCGACTTGATCGCGGTCGATCTTGCCGACGGCGAAGTAATGCGCCTTGGGGTGCGCAAAATAAAAACCGCTGACCGCGGCCGTCGGGAACATGGCATAGGACTCGGTCAGGCGGATGCCGGCCGTTCGCACCGGATCCAGCATACGCCACAACGTGGCCTTTTCCGTGTGATCTGGGCAGGCCGGGTAGCCGGGCGCCGGACGTATGCCGACGTATTCCTCGCGAATCAGCGCGTCGCCCTCGAGCTCCTCGTGCGGCGCATAGGCCCATAGCTCGCGCCGCACCCGGGCGTGCATGCGCTCCGCCAGGGCTTCAGCGAGCCGGTCGGCCAGCGCCTTGAGCATGATGCTGCTGTAATCGTCGTGCGCGGCTTCGAAGCGTGCCACATGCTCATCGATGCCGATGCCGGCGGTAACCGCGAAGGCTCCGATGTAATCGGCACGGCCGCTCGACTGCGGCGCCACGAAATCCGAGAGGCATAGCTGCGCTTGATCCTGCGGTTTCGATTTCTGCTGCCGCAAGTTGTGCAGACGGAAGCTCACCTGCTGTCGGGTTTCGTCGGCGAAAACATTGATGTCATCGTCGCCGCTGCTGTTGGCGGGAAAGAATCCCACCACCGCGTTCGCCTTCAGCCATTTCTCTTCGATCAGCTGCTCGAGCATGCGCCGCGCGTCGGCGTACAGGTTGCTCGCGGCCTCGCCGACGATGCTGTCCGTCAGGATATCGGGGAATTTTCCCGCGAACTCCCAGGCATGGAAAAACGGCATCCAGTCGATATAGGGCACCAGCTCCTCGAGCGGATAGTCGGCGAATGTCTTCACACCGAGGAAGGTCGGCACCGGCGCCGCGTAATTCGGCCAATCGATCTTGAATCGCTTGGCGCGCGCCTGCGTCAGCGATAGCTGCGGCGCCTTCGCGCTTTTGTTGCGATGCTGCTCGCGCCGGCGCTCATGGTCGGCCTTGATTGCCGACACGTAGGCCTCGCGCGTGTCAAGGGTCACGAGTTGCTGGCAAACGCCGACCGAGCGCGACGCGTCCTTGACGTACACGACCGCGCCCGCATACTGCGGATCGATTTTCACCGCCGTGTGCGCCGGCGAGGTGGTGGCACCGCCGATCAGCAGCGGCTGCCTGTAGCCCAACCGCTGCATCTCCTTGGCAACATGCACCATCTCGTCGAGCGACGGCGTGATCAATCCCGACAGCCCGATTAGATTGGCGCCCTCGCGGGTCGCCGCTTCGAGTATCTTTTCGCAGGACACCATGACGCCGAGATCCACGACCTCGAAATTATTACACTGCAGCACCACACCCACGATGTTCTTGCCGATGTCGTGCACATCGCCCTTGACCGTCGCCATCACGACTTTGCCGTTGGAGCGGCTGGCGCCGGATTTCTCCTTCTCGATGTAAGGGATCAGCACCGACACGGCCTTCTTCATCACGCGCGCCGACTTGACCACCTGCGGCAGGAACATCTTGCCGGCGCCGAACAGATCGCCGACCACGTTCATGCCGTCCATCAACGGCCCTTCGATCACATCCAGCGGCCGCGCGGCCTCGAGGCGCGCTTCCTCGGTGTCGGCCATCACGAACTCATCCAGCCCTTTGATCAGGGCATGCTGCAGGCGTTGCGCCACCGGCAGGTTGCGCCACTCCAGATCATCGCCGCGCTTGGCGGAAGCGCTGCCGCCCTTGAAACGCTCGGCGATTTCCAACAACCGCTCGGTGGCGTCGTCGCGGCGTGCCAGGATCACATCCTCGACGCGCTCACGCAGTTCGGCATTTATATCTTCGTAAATGGCCAACTGGCCGGCATTGACGATGCCCATGGTCAGGCCGGCGCGGATCGCGTGGTACAGGAATACGGAATGCATCGCCTCGCGCACCGTCTCGTTGCCGCGAAACGAGAACGACACGTTGCTGACGCCGCCGCTGATGCTCACCGCCGGCATGCGCTGCTTGATGGCGGCCGTCGCCTCGATGAAATCCAGGCCGTAGCGGTTGTGTTCCTCGATGCCGGTGGCCACCGCGAAAATGTTCGGGTCGAAGATGATGTCCTCGGGCGGGAAGCCGACGCGCTCCGTGAGCAAGCGATAGGCGCGCTCGCAGATGGAGACCTTGCGCTCGATGGTGTCGGCCTGACCTTTCTCATCGAAGGCCATGACCACGACGGCCGCGCCGTAGCGCATCACCTTGCGCGCGTACGCGAGGAACGATTCCTCACCTTCCTTCAGGCTGATCGAATTGACGATGGCCTTGCCTTGCACGCATTTCAAGCCCGCTTCGATCACGCTCCACTTCGAGGAGTCGATCATGACCGGAACGCGCGCGATGTCCGGTTCGCCCGCGATCAGGCTCAAGAATTTGACCATGGCGGCCTGCGAGTCGAGCATGCCCTCGTCCATGTTCACATCGATGATCTGCGCGCCGTTGGCGACCTGCTGCCTGGCCACATCCACCGCAGCGGCATAATCGCCGGCCTCGATCAGCTTGCGGAATTTGGCCGAGCCGGTCACGTTGGTGCGCTCACCCACGTTGACGAACAAGCTGGCGGAATCGATGGTCAACGGCTCCAGCCCGCTCAAGCGGCACGCAGGCGGGACGGCCGCAACGGCACGCGGCGCCATGCCGGCCGCGGCGCGCGCGATTGCCGCGATGTGCTCGGGCGTGGTTCCGCAGCAGCCGCCGAGCATGTTGAGGAAGCCGCTGGCGGCGAACTCGCGCAGCGTCGCCGCGGTCTCCGCGGGTGTCTCGTCGTATTCCCCGAATGCATTCGGCAGCCCCGCATTCGGATAGGCGCACACATAGGTGTCGGCGATGCGCGCCAGCTCCTCGATGTACGGGCGCAATTGCTTGCCGCCCAGCGCACAGTTCAGGCCCACCGCCAGAGGCTTGGCATGACGGATGGAATTCCAGAACGCCTCGGTCGTCTGCCCCGACAGGGTGCGGCCCGAGGCATCGGTGATGGTCCCCGAAATGATGATGGGCAATCGCACGCACAGCTCGTCGAACACGGCTTGCACGGCGAACAAGGCCGCCTTGGCATTCAAGGTATCGAAGATGGTTTCCACCAAGATCACATCGACGCCGCCCTGGATCAGAGCACGGCTGGCGTCGCTGTACGCCGCGACCAATTCGTCGTAGCTGATGTTGCGAAACCCCGGATCGTTGACATCGGGAGACAGCGAAGCCGTGCGGCTGGTCGGCCCCAATGCACCCGCGACGAAGCGCTGCACACCGCTGCGGGCGCCGACCTCGTCGGCGACTTGGCGCGCCAGACGTGCGGCGGCGAGATTCAGTTCGGGCGCCAGGGCCTGCATGCCGTAATCGGCCTGCGACACCGAGGTGGAATTGAACGTGTTGGTCGAAATGATGTCGGCCCCGGCATCCAGATAGGCTCGATGGATGCCGGCGATGATTTGCGGCTGCGTGATTGCCAGAAGATCGTTGTTGCCGCGCAGGTCGGTGCGCCAGGCGGCGAAGCGTTCGCCGCGGAAGGATTCCTCGCTGAGTCGATGGCGCTGGATCATGGTGCCCATGGCGCCGTCCATGATCACCAATCGCCGCGCGAGCAGTGCCGCGAGCGTCATCAAGCCACCCGCGCTTCGCTGACGCGCGGCCGTAATCCCAACGCGTGGCAGATCGCGTAGGTGAGCTCGGCTCTGTTCAGCGTGTAGAAATGGAACTCTTGCACGCCGTGCTGCCGCAAGCGCTGCACTTGCTCGATCGCGACATTGGCCGCGATCATGCGGCGCGTGTCCGGATCGTCATCCAGGCCGTCGAAGCGCTGGTGCATCCAGTCCGGCACGCTCGCTCCGCAGCGCGCGGCGACGCGCAGCATCTGCGGAAAGCGTGTGATCGGCAGGATGCCGGGAACGATGCTGGCGCGAATGCCGGCCGCCGCGCAGCGATCTCGATAACGCAGGTACAAATCCGTATCGAAGAAGAACTGGGTAATCGCGCGGTTGGCGCCCGCGTCGATCTTGCGCTTCAGGTTCTGCAGATCGGCATCGACGCTGCCCGACTCCGGATGCCCTTCCGGAAATGCCGCCACCGACAGCTCGAAGTCGCCGATCTGCTTCAAGCCGCCGACCAAGTCCGATGCGAAGGCAAAGCCATCCGGGTGCGGCACGTAGCGCCCGGCCGATTGATGCGAGGCCGGCGCATCGCCGCGCAGCGCCACCAGGTGCCGAATCCCCTGGCGCCAGTATTCCTGAGCGATGCCGAGCACGTCGGCGCGCGCCGCCGCCACACAGGTCAAGTGCGGCGCCACGCGCAGATTGGTCTCGCGCAGGATGCGCAGCACGCATTCGTGAGTGCGGGTGCGGGTCGAGCCGTCGGCACCATAGGTTACCGAGACGAAGCTGGGCTGCAGGGGTGCCAGCCGCTGCACCGATTGCCACAGCAGCTGCGCCATGGCCTCATCGCTGGGCGGAAAGAACTCGAAAGAAACGATGGGATCTGGCATAGGAACTCCCGCGCAATACTCGCCTAACTGGCACGCTCGCCTATGTAACACACTCGACGCAGGTAGCACGCTCGACTAGATAGCATGCTCGACCGTGGGATATGATTCAAACTCATTATTTTAATACTCAACATGAAGACCGCTCATGTCATCGGCGCTCGAATTGAGGCATCTGGAGACTCTTTTGGCGTTGGCCGAATGCGGCAGCCTGTCGAAGGCGGCCGCACGGCTGTTCCTGACCCAGTCCGCCCTCTCTCATCAGCTGAAGGCGCTGGAAAGCCACTACGGCGCTGCGCTGGTGGAAAAGAACACCCGGCCGCTGCGGTTCACGGCGATCGGCCAGCGGCTGCTGGGCCTGGCGCGCGCCGTGCTGCCGCAGGTGGCCGAGGCCGGCCGGGACGTGGCACGGTTGGCTCAAGGGCACGCCGGTCCGCTGCGGGTGGCGGTCCAATGCCACAACTGCTTCGACTGGCTGATGCCGGCCATGGATGCCTACCGTTCGCTCTGGCCCGAGGTGGAACTGGACATCATTTCCGGCTTTGTGGTCGATCCCTTGCCGTTCTTGGACCGCGGCGAAGCCGAGCTGGCCGTGATCCATGATCCCCAAGGGCCCCATCCCAATGTCGTGTTCAGCCCTCTGTTCCGCTACGAGAGCGTGGCGCTGATGAGCCCGCGCCACCCGCTGGCCGCCAAACCCTGGCTGGGCGCCGCGGACTTCGCCGCCGAGACCCTCATCACCTATCCCGTCCCCGACGAGATGCTGGACGTGATGAAGCACTGTTTGACGCCCGCCCGCATCAACCCGCGGCGGCGCACGGCGGAACTGACCGTGGCCATTTTGCAGCTGGTGGCCAGCGGTCGCGGCATCGCCGCGCTGCCGTCATGGACCGTGGGCAACTATATTGAGCGCGGCTATGTGGTCTCGCGGCCCATCGGGCCCGATGGGCTGCGCTGCGAACTGTATGCGGCGACCACCGTCGCCGGCGCATCGGCAGCCTACATAAAAGAGTTCATCGCCCTGACCCGCACCCAGAGCCTGACCGAGCTGGCGGGCGTCAGCGCCCTGTAGCCACCTGGTAGCCGTCGGTCAGAGTGCCCAGGAAAACGACGATGTCCGCCACATCCGCGTCCGACAGCGCCGCGGAATCGCCGCTGTGCCTGTCGAAGGGCGGCAGCGTGTCGATATTGTCCCGATAGCGCGCCGGCAGATCGTCGAACTTTTGCACGCCGGACGCCGTGCGCGGATACCACAGCTGTGGTTGCGTGTCGCGCAGCGCATAGAATCTTACCGCCTGATCCAACCGCTGAAAAATGCCATTGTGGAAGAACACCCGCCGCAACGCCACGTTGCGCAGCGACGGCGTGCGAAACATGCCGCAGTATTCGCTTGAGTCCTTGAGATCCGACCGCCACGGCCCGCACAACCCCAGATCGAAATACTTTGGCGCGGCGTTCGCCGGAATCGCCCGATTGCGCGGCACGCCGATGGCTGCATAGCCGAAGTCGGTGAATTGCGGAAAGGCGCCGCCGCGCACGGCGCTCGGATGGCAGCGCGAGCAATTACCCTTTGCCGGATCATTGAACGCAGCCAGGCCGCGCGCTTCTTGCTCGCTCAAGGTGGCCTGGTCGCGCAGCCAGGCATCGTACTTGCTGCTGTAAGGATAAAACTCCTGCGGGGTTTGTTGGTACGCCTCCAATGCCAGCAGCACCGCCTTGAAGGCCCGCGCCCGGTCCTCGAAAATGTTGTCGCCAAAAGTCCGGCGAAACTGCGGCGCATAAGCGGCGTGCTCGATTTTCACGATCACCGCGTCCGGATCGGCGTTGGCCATCTCGAACTCGGAGAACAACGGCAAGCGCGCCTGATCGTGCGCCGACTGCGCCCGGCCATCCCAGGTGCGGCCGCCCGCCGGCCCTTGGTCGATGCTGTCGTCGCCTTCATCGTCGAAGAAATGCTGTGTGAAAGGCGGAATATTTTGCGTATACATGAGCGAAGGCACGGCGCGCACGCCGAAGCGCTTGCCATCGCCGCCGCCGCGCTGCACGGCCAAACCGTTCGGCGGCGCGAACGCCCGCTTCGGATCATGACAAGAGGCGCACGCGATTCTTCCGGACGCCGATAGCGCCGGGTCGAGGAACAGCAGGCGGCCGGCGGCAACCAGCGCGGCGGCAGAGGGATGGGTCGCGAAGCTGTCGGCATAGAACGGCTCGCTCGCTGCAGCGCCTCCCGACCCCGCGCCTCCCGAGGTCGCCAGCGCCATGCCAATCAACGCCGCGCCGCATGCGGCAAAAGCCCATGCTGCGGGTCTGCCGCGTCTGATCAGTGGACCGAGGTTCCGCGGTCGGCGGCAACGCCCGCATTGAACAGCTGTGCCGCATCGACGGCGTCGAACCTGTAGGCACGGTTGCAGAAGTCGCAGCGCACTTCGACCTCGCCGCGCTCCGCGACGAGGGACCGGATTTCCTGCTCGCCGAGTCCCTGCAACATGCCGGTGACCCGCTCGCGCGAGCAGCGGCAGCGAAAGTACACCGGCGCCGGTTCGTACAAACGCAGGTCGTCCTCGTTGAACAGGCGATGCAGGATTTCCTCATCGGCGAGCGTGCGCAATTCCTCGGGGGTCAGGGTATCGCCGATGATCTGTACCCTCCGCCAGGCATCTTCCACCGCGGCGGCATCCGCGGCCGCCGCGTGCGCGGCGGCGCTTCCCGCGGGCAGCTTCTGCAGCAGCATGCCCGAAGCTCCGTCGGCATCGGCGTGCAGCCACAGGCGCGTCGGCAATTGCTCGGAATTCTCGAAATACAGCTGTAGAGCATCGGCCAGGCGTTCGCCCGTGATCGGCACGATGCCCTGGTAGCGTTGTGCGGCGGCCTCGGTCTCGAGCGTCACGGTCAGATTGCCGCTGCCGCACAACGCGCCGATATTCGTCTGGCCCGCGCTGCCCTCACGGTAGCGCGCCAAGCCGCGCACTCCCAATCCGTCGGTACATTGCACCAGCATCAAGTGCACCGGGCCGTCGCCCTGCAACTGCAACGACAATACCCCTTGGAATTTGATCGTGGCCGCCAGCAACAGCGCTGCCGCCACGGCCTGTCCCAAGGTATCGCGGATCGCCGGCGGATACTCACGGTGCTCGATCAAGGCACGCCAGGCTGCATCCAGATGTACCAGCTGCCCACGTATCGGGAAATGCTCGAACATGAAGCGGTGCAAGCTGTCGCGGTCGTGCATCTAGCCGCCACCACCTAACTTGGCCTTCAGCAACTCGTTGAGCTGCGCCGGATTGGCCTTGCCGCCGGTGGCCTTCTGCACCTGTCCGACGAAGAAGCCGAACAACTTGTCCTTGCCCGACCGATAATCCGCGAGTTGTTTGGGGTTCGCCGCGATGACCGCGTCGATCACCCCCTCGATGGCGCCGGAGTCGGTGATTTGCTTCAGTCCTCGCGCCTCGATGATGGCGTCGGCGGATTTCTGCTCCGACCACATGGCTTCGAAGACTTCTTTGGCGATCTTGCCGGAAATCGTGGCATCCACGATGCGCAGCAACAGCCCCGCCAGCTGCTGCGGCGAGACGCGTGAGGCGCCGATGTCGAGGTTGTCGCGGTTCAGCGCGCTCGACACCTCGCCCATGATCCAGTTGGCCGCCAGCTTTGCATGATCCGCCGGCTTCGCATGCTCGGCGCTCAAACTCGCCACCGTGGCCTCGAAGTAGGCGCCTAGTTCCCGGCTCGCGGACAGCACGCCGGCATCGTAGGGCGACAGTGCGAAATCCTTGGCGAAGCGCGCCGCCTTCTCGTCCGGCAACTCCGGCAGGGTGTCGCGCACGGAGCCGATGAATTGCGCATCGAGCTCCACGGGCAAGAGATCCGGATCGGGGAAGTAGCGATAGTCGTTGGCTTCCTCCTTGGAGCGCATCGGGCGCGTTTCGTGCTTATCGGAATCGTACAGCCGCGTTTCCTGCACGACGCTGCCGCCGCTCTCGATCAGTTCGATTTGCCGCGCCACCTCATACTGAATGGCCTTCTCGACGAAGCGGAACGAATTCAGGTTCTTGATCTCGGCGCGCGTGCCGAATTTCTCGCGGCCCCTGGGGCGCACGCTCACATTGGCGTCGCAGCGGAACGAGCCCTCTTGCATGTTGCCGTCGCAGATCTCCAAATACCGCACCAGGGTATGGATCTTCTTCATGTACGCGACCGCCTCCTTGGCGGAACGCATGTCCGGCTCGGAGACGATTTCCAGCAGGGGCGTGCCGGCCCGATTCAGATCGATGCCGCTTGCGTTGGCCAGACCTTCGTGCAGCGACTTGCCGGCGTCCTCCTCCAGATGCGCGCGCGTGATGCCGATGGTCTTTACCGTGCCGTCGTCCAGCACGACCTGCAGCGTGCCGTTGGCGACGATCGGAAGCTCGTACTGGCTGATTTGATAGCCCTTCGGCAAATCCGGGTAGAAATAATTCTTGCGCGCGAACACCGAACGCTGCGCCACCTTGGCACCCACCGCCAAGCCGAATTTCACCGCCATGCGCACCGCTTCGGCGTTCAGCACCGGCAGCACGCCGGGATACGCCAGGTCCACCAGATCGGCCTGGCTGTTCGGCGGCGCGCCGTACGCGGTGGCCGAAGCGGAGAATATCTTCGATTTGGTCGCCAGCTGCGCGTGGATCTCCAGCCCTATCACTACTTCCCAGTCAGCAGCCATCACTCGTACCCCTGTGGCGCGCGCGTATGCCAGTCGGTGGCCGACTGATAGCCATGCCCGGCGCAGAGCAGCCGACCTTCCGAAAAATGTGGTCCGATGAGCTGCAGTCCCATCGGCAGCCCGTCCACGAATCCACAGGGCAGCGACAATCCGGGCAGCCCCGCCAGATTCGCGCCGATCGTGTAAATGTCGTTCAGATACATCGTGACCGGATCGTCGATTTTCGCGCCGA
>Ga0116129_1000861_pt1 | contig 17972 bp, 20 predicted proteins | sample June2015DPH_17_2_FD_89732 | JGI IMG/M metagenome (GOLD analysis project Ga0116129, IMG submission 89732) | Peatland microbial communities from SPRUCE experiment site at the Marcell Experimental Forest, Minnesota, USA - June2015DPH_17_10 | ecosystem: Environmental > Terrestrial > Soil > Wetlands...
GCGCCGAGGAAAAATCCCTCTCGTTTGGAAACCGGATTCTCGCGGCCGTCCACGGCAATCGAAGCACCCTCGGCAGGAGCGCCCTCAACGAAGGAGGCAACACGGTCGCGCAGTTCCCGCGTGACCAGCGGACCCATATCGTTACTCTCCTCGATACCGGGTCCGACCTTGATTTTGTATATACGGTCGCGGAGGGCGCTAACCAGTGGATCGGCAATGTTGCCTACGGCAACCAAAACTGAAATCGCCATGCACCTCTCGCCAGCCGAGCCGTAGGCTGCGGAAATGGCCGCATCGGCAGCCATCGCGAGATCGGAAGTGATCAGCTCGGCGATGCGCCGGCGATTAGCATCCACCAGCTCGCGAAGCTTGAACATCACTTCGGCTCGCCGCGAAAGCGGGGTCCCACGCCAGCTTTCAAATGCCTGCCTGGACACTGCGACCGCAAGATCCGTTTCCCGGTCATTCGCAAAGGCAACGTGGCCTTCGCCTGGCCGGTCGACGGGTTCCATACAATCCCGGAGCGTCCCGAATCCGATTGGACCGCCTTGCCGCCAATCCAATGGTCGATGCTCCCTAATGCGGCGCTCACATCTGCGATTGCCATGTTATGACTCCTCTGTTGAATTCATTATCCATGCCGCCGTCGATTCCGCCAGGGCCGCGAAAGCACGCACGGCCAGAGCTAAATACGCGAGCCCTGTATCTTCAATCTTATTGTGGCTGATGCCTCCCTTCGATTGAACGAACATCATGACCGTCGGAATGCCCGCGCGCGCTACCTCGGCGGCATCGTGTAAGGGACCCGAAGGTAAGCGGTGGGATGTGCCGCAGACTCCTCGTATAGCGGAATCGCACAACCCGATGAGTTCGGGATGAAAAGGCACGGCCTCAATATTCCAGATGCGCGACCACTGCACAGTGCAGTGCTCCTCCGCGGCAAATCGCTGGCTTGCGTCTTGCGCCTCGCGATACATGCTGGCGAGCACGGCGGCATTCAGATCCCTTTGATCGAGAGTCGTCTCGCAGCGTCCCACTACAGCGGTGACAATGCCAGGATAGGTCTTGAGGCTACCCATAGTCGAAACTGCGTCCGGATGTTTGCCCACGATGGAGCGAATTTCGAGAGCCAGTTTAGCGGCCGCTGCAAGGGCATCCTTGCGAACGTTCATGGGCGTGGAACCGGAGTGAGCCTCCTGTCCATGAAACGTGATCGCGTGGCGCTCTACGCCCTTTGTTCCCAGGACCACTCCCAGAGGCAGTCCCATGTTTTCAAGGACTGGCCCTTGCTCAATATGCAACTCAAGATAAGCCGCGGCGTTTTCCCGTTCGCGCTCCGCTTCGGGAAAACGATCGATCTCCACGCCGCATCGGCGCAGTGCATCTTCCATACGAATGCCGTTACTATCACTTCGGCTCCGGTCGGCCTCAATCGAATGCGTGCCTGCCACGGCCGATGATCCAAGCAGACTTCTTCCGAAACGGGCGCCTTCCTCATCAGCAAAATCCACCAGCCGCACGGTTACGGGGGGACGGCCATTGTATTCTCGCGAAAGAGCACGCAGTACTTCCAAACCCGCCAAGACACCGAGGCAGCCGTCAAGCCATCCTCCATTGGGAACAGAGTCCAGGTGGCTGCCAAGCACCAGCTCCTGCTTCGAGATCCCTGGTAACGTCATCCAATGATTGCCAGCCGCGTCATAATGATGCTCGATATGCTCTCGCAGCCCGGGAGCCGTCAGTTTAGACGTAAACCACTCACGCGCTTTAAGCCACGTGTTGGTCCAGCAGAGCCGCTGGGCGCCGTTTTCATCCTGGGTGAGAGCGCGAAGCTCATTGAGTTCAGCTATGGTTCGCTCGGGATCGACATTCATAGAATCTAGAAATAAGCGGGCTCGCGCCTCAGGAGTTCACCGCGGCCGCGCTCCCCTATGAAGACGCCATCCCGCACCTGCACTTTTCCACGCACGGTTACCACAGAGGGCCGGCCTTCGATTTCCATTCCCTCGAAAGCGCTGTAGTCGCAGTTGCTGTGTTGCGTGGAAGCTGAGATATTGCCGCGGTACGCCGGGTCGTAAATCACCAGATCCGCATCGCTCCCGACGGCTATAATTCCCTTGCGCGGGAACAATCCGAATAACTTGGCGGCGCGAGTGCTGGCGGCATCTACAAAGCGATGCAAGTCCAGGTTACCGCGACGCACGCCGTAAGTGTAAAGAAGGTTCACGCGTTCTTCGATTCCCGGCATCCCATTGGGAATTTGCGTGAATGCATCCTTGCCCAGCAGCTTTTGCGCGGTATCGAAGGGGCAATGGTCAGTTCCGACTGTGTCGATCGAACCCGCCGCCAGCGCGTTCCAAAGAATTTGCTGATTCCGTTTTTCGCGCAAAGGGGGCGACATAATATGCTTCATTCCCTGCACGCCGGCGCGCTCGCCGTAGCTCTTGTCCAGCAGGAAATGCGGCAGCACCGACTCTACCCAAAGGCGTACGCCTCGCGCGCTAGCAGCCAGTGCGGCATGCAGAGCTCGTTCGCACGAAAGGTGAACAACGTACCCGGCGGCGCCGGTATTTTCAAGAAAAACACCAAAGCGATGCGTGCCTTCGGCTTCCACTGATTCGGGCCGGCTGGGTTCGTGCCACTCCGGTCCGGTTTTGCCTTGCGCGAGGAGCAGTTCCTGGAGCCGGGCAATCAGTTCTGCGTTTTCACAGTGTGCGGTGACGATCGCTCCCAGCTTCCTGGCTAACCGCAACGTCTGGTACATTTCAGCGTCGTCGACGCCAAAGAAGTTCTTGTAAGCTAGAAAGATTTTGAAAGACGCGATGCCATCGGCTACGATTTCGGTTAGTTGCGATTCGGTTTTGTCATCGAACCTGGTCACGGCCATGTGAAAGGTATAATCGCAGGCGCTGTGGCCCTCGGCTTTCGATTTCCAAAGATGGTAGGCCTCCAGGGCATCGTCGTTCCGCGAAGGACAACACATTTCGATGTAAGTGGTCGTCCCTCCGATTAAAGCAGCGATGCTGGCGGTTTCATGCGTGTCTTTCGCGAAGGTCGCCATGAACGGCAGATAGATGTGAACATGGGGGTCGATAAGACCGGGAAACACCAGTTTTCCGGTCGCATCGATGACTTCCGCGCCGGGCGGAACCGGCAGGCCCGTGCCGATCTTCGAAATAGTCTGGTCCTAAATATAGATATCGGCGCGGGTTCGCGAATCGGCGTTTACGATATCGGCGTTCCGGATCAGTAGCGCCATCGGAAACAACCTCGCTCAGTGCACATGAATTCCCATCTTTCGGCGATACTCTTTCATGGCGTCCCAGTCTTCGGTGACTGCCGGCTGATTTTGCGCCAGTTGATCCCAGGTGACGGACTCGCGCCCGGACGGGACATCCACCATTCGGATGCAGTCGTCCACAGGGCAGACGTTATAGCAGAGGCGGCAGCCTACACAATCGGCTTCCCTCACCCGCGGATGCGGACGTGCTTCCGTGGCCTGCCGTTTTCCGTTCGAATCCACCGGGTAGGCATAGGGCTGAACCACCTCGCCTTGAGCGTCGATCAGATCGATGCATTGATGCGCCGTGTCGTCGCAGGCCACGTAACACAAGTCACACTGAATGCACTTTGCTTCATCGATGCGGGCCACCGCGCGAAAAGAGAGATCGAAATTCTTGAAGTCCGAAATACGATGCAGGCTTTTTCCGCTGACCTCGGCTAGGGTGGCGAACCCTTTCGCGTCCATCCAATTGGAAAGTCCGTCGCATAAATCCTCAATAAGGCGGTAGCCATAGTGCATTACGGCGGTGCAAACCTGCACACTTCCGGCGCCTAGCAAAAAGAAATTCCGCTGCATCTTTCCATGTGGTGATCCCGCCCATGGCGGAGATCGGCAACCCGGACCCGCGTACGACTTCATCTGTGCCCAGCGCCGCCAGCATGTTCAGCGCGATCGGCTTCACTGCCGGCCCCGCGTAGCCCCCGTGTCCGCCTTTACCACCGATACTAGGGGAGATCTCGAGCGTTTCCAGATCCACGCCGGTTATTGAATTCAATGTATTAATCAATGACAAGGCGTTGGCGCCCGCCGCAATCGCCGCGCGGGCGGGCGGAACGACACTAGTTACATTGGGCGTCAACTTGACAATTACCGGAATCTTGGCCGCTTCCATCACCCAGCCGGTAATCCGCTCGCAATATTCCGGAACTTGACCCACGGTCGCGCCCATGCCGCGTTCGCTCATGCCGTGGGGGCAGCTGTAATTCAGCTCGATGCCGTCGGCTCCGGTATCTTCAATTTGCCGGACGATTATGTGCCAGGAATCGCGTTTCGATTCGACCATGGCCGAAACGATCACCGCGCGATCGGGCCAGCGACGTTTCACCTCCGTGATCTCGCGCAGGTTAATTTCCAGGGGACGATCGGATATCAGTTCCACGTTATTGATCCCCAACATGCGCTGGCCGCCGTGATGCCAAGCCCCATACCGATTGGAGACGTTGAGCACCGGCGGCCCGATCGTCTTCCACACTGCCCCGCCCCAACCAGCCTCAAAAGCCCTTTGAATCTGCGCGCCGGAATTCGCCGGGGGCGCAGAGGCCAACCAAAACGGATTGGGCGAACGAATCCCCGCGAAATCGGTTTGGAGATTAGCCATGCGTTTCCTTTCCGATCCGCTGATGGATTGCCTCCGCAGCCACCTTGCCATCCTGCACGGCCATCACGGTCGAGGCGGCGTTTTTGGCGCGAATACAATCGCCACCCGCGAAAACACCCGTCAGACTGGTTTCAAAATTTGAGTCGACGCGGATAAACCCACTTTCGGTCGCCAGCCCCAACTGGTTCGCCAGCGGCAATTTTTGTTGACCGATTGCCTTCACCACTCTATCGGCGGGAATCACGAACGGAGCACTGCCGCTAGGGATCGGGGCCGCGCGGCCGGTCTGCTCCAGTGGGCCGAGTTCCATCGGAATGCACGCCAACCCGGTGATGCGGCCCGCCTCCGATAGCACCCGCACGGGTTGAGTGGGAAACCTTATCTCGACGCCTTCGTTCTTAATGAAATCGTACTCGTGCGGATAAGCCGTCATCTCTCGCGCGGAACGCCTGTAGACCATCATCACGTGTTCGGCGCCCAGCCGCTTGGCGACGGTCGCACAATCGATCGCGGTGTTGCCCGCTCCGATCACCACCACGTTCCTTCCACGTGCCAAACGGGCGGGATTCACTTTACTTTGCTCAATGTAAGACAAGCCGTCCTCAATCATCTCCTCGCCGGGAATCCCCAGCGCGGGAGTCGCGCCCAATCCGACGCCGAGGAACACCGCGTCAAATCGCTTCTGCAAATCGCAAATGTCGAGATTGCCGCCTAACTCCGCGCCGGTTTCGATACGTACGCCTAAACGCTCGATCATCTGTACTTCAGCGAGCGCAGCTTCCATGGGTTCCCGCAGCGCGATGATGCCGAAGGTGGACAGTCCTCCGGCTATCGGCCGCTTTTCGAATATCGTGACCGTATGTCCCCGGCGAGCCAGTTCGCCCGCGCAGGAAAGTCCCGCCGGGCTGGAGCCGATGACTGCTACGTTTCTGCCGGTGGGCGCCGCTATGGTGATGGCTTGCCGTTCGCGTCCAGCGATGCTGTCCATCGTGTAACGCTGTAGGCGACCGATCGCGATGGGCTTATGCTCGCCACCGAGCACGCACGCCCCCACGCACAGTTCCTCGACTGGACATACACGCGCGCAAGTGGCCGCCAAGAGGTTGGCTTCGAAGATCGCCGCGCCGATCCCAGCAAATTGTCCGACGCAATTTTCTTGATGAACCGTGGAACGTCGATGTGAGTGGGACAAGCGTGAGTACACGGCGCATCGTAACAGAACAGGCACCGATTTGACTCCACCCGCGCCTCATGCGCGGTTAGCGGCGGAAGCGTCTCTGTCAGCGCTTGGGACGCGTCGATGCGGCTAGTTTCGACTCTCTCCAGCATTCTCTGCAACCCTCTCTCCGCCATTGGCTTCTAATTCCGTATCCACTTTACCGCGCATCAATGCCACGTAGGCCCCGGCGGAAACGGCGAAGCCTACAAACCAGGCATAGTCGTAAAGCCCGCGTAGCAAGGGCCAAACCAGCCCCAGCAAAACCACCGCTATCCCGAGGGCCAAACTGAGGAGAGCTCGCGGATTCACGCCATTCGAATACTCATACGCGCCGCCGCGCCGATACAGGTCCTCTATGTTTAAGCGACGCTTACGCACGATAAAGTAGTCGGCAATCATGGTTCCAGCGATCGGGCCAAGGAGCCCCGAATAGCCCACCAGCCAACCAAAGATATATGAACTGAAATCGTTCACCAGCCTCCAGGGCATCATCGTCACCCCTACGATTCCGGTAATAAACCCGCCCGTCCGGAACGAGATCAGATGCGGATTAAGGTTCGAAAAGTCATTCGATGGAGAGACCACGTTAGCCGCAACGTTGGTGTTTAGCGTAGCCAATAGAATTGCCACCAAAGCAATCGATGCAAGCAACGGTTGATGGAAGCGTCCAATCAAAGCTACCGGGTCCCAAATCGCCGTCCCGAACAGGACGACAGAGGCCGAGGTCACCGCGACACCTATGAACGAATAAAGCGTCATCGCCAAAGGCAGCCCCAACGCTTGTCCCCAAACCTGATCGCGCTGACTCCGGGCGTAGCGCGTGAAATCCGGAATGTTAAGCGCTACCGTAGCCCAGAAGCCAACCATGCCCGTGAGGGACGGAAAAAGAAACGCAAGAACTCCGCGGTGCTATGAAATTTACTAGGCGCGCTGAGCACTGGTCCTAACCCGCCGGCCTTTCCCGTGATCCACCACAACAACAGTATTCCGACGGCGAGCATGAAAGGAGCGCCAATACCTTCCAGGAACCGGATGGTTTCGATGCCGCGCCAGATCACCACCATATTTAGGATCCAGAACGCCCCAAAACAAACCCATACCCAAGCCAGGTTCGTGATCGCGGGCCAAAGAATCAGCAGCATCGAATGAATGGCCTGTCCTCCGATCTAGGTCTGGATTCCAAACCATCCGCAGGCGACCAAGGCGCGCATGATCGCCGGCAGATTCGCCCCGCGCACTCCAAAGGATGCGCGCACCAGTACCGGAAACGGAATTCCGTACTTGGTCCCCGCGTGCGCGTTCAAGAGCATCGGCGCAAGAACGATTATGTTGCCCAGCAGGATGGTGCCGACGGCCTGCCACCAGTTCATCCCGCCGCGATCAATCCGGAGGCTAACATGTAGGTTGGGATGCAAACGCTCATCGCGACCCATAGCGACGCGTAGCTGTATAGGCCCCAAGTTCTCCGCTCCGGTCCCACTGGTGCTAAATCGTCGTTATAAAGGCCTGGGTCATGCGCGATTCCCATATAGAATTTTCGCATACTCGGAACTCATCGCCACGCTCCTGATCGCACCAGTGTTCAGCAAAGCTACGGCGGGGAAGCGTTCCTCCGCTTTTCGGTTAGATGTAGAACATAATGAAACCATCTTTAATTGAAGTGGCGCTGCTCGCATGAGCACTTTTCTTCACCAGATCGCGGAGGACGCCAACTCATTCTGTACTTGCCGGGGAAGAGGCACGGCCGGCGGCGCATTCGGGTGGGGCGAACATCCGAGGGGAACCTTCAGGGTCGACGATCCCGCTAAATGTGTTTCGAGAGGGTGCGTTAGGAAGTACATAATTCGCTGTAAAGAGACTATGAGGGATTCATAAGGACGGGCTCTACAGAGCCTTCTTTCACACTTTTTCCATATCGCCGCGCGCAGACTGAACGTATGACTTACAGACTATTTTGGGCAGGTCTCTCGGCCTGTCTCACGCTTCAGTTGGCTCACGCCCAATCGACGTTTGGCGATCTACGCGGGACTACGCGCGATCCCAGCGGACTCCCGTTGGATCACGCGGTGGTGACGGTCCACAGTGTCGAACAAAGTAACGATCGAAAACTCGTGAGTGGAGACGATGGATCTTTTACGGTTGAGAACCTTCTAGCGGGACATTATGAACTGACTGCTGAAAAGGCGGGATTTCAAAACTCCGCGGCCGTGAAAGTGGAACTATCTGCCCGTCAAAGCCTCCGCGTCGACATTACTTTGGCCCTCGCTTCACAAAGCCAGACTGTCGAAGTCAGTTCGGCTGAAGAACAGATAAATACGGAAAATGCAGAAATTGGAGATTCGAAGGGCCATGCACAGATCGCGCAGTTGCCGCTGAATTTCCGCGCAGCCACCAGCAGTCCTCTGGCTGCACTGGAGACATCGCCCAACGTGCAGTACGACAGCCAGGGAAACCTCGCCCTGAGCGGCGCGACTGCGAACATGGTGGGCTACTCCGTGGACGGAATCTCCTCGACCAACGTGTTTCTAAGCGCCGCCGGAACCAACCCGTATCCTTCCGTTGAAGGAATCGCGGAAATGAAGGTAACGGCCTTCAACAATAGCGCGGAGTTCTCCCAGGTGGGCGACGTTACGTTCACCACCAAGGGTGGAACCAACAGCTTTCACGGCAGCCTGTTTGAATATTTTCAGAACGACGCGCTGGACGCGACCGTTCTGAACTTCAACGAAAAAGCGCCCAAGCATTTCAATACCTTCGGTGGCAGCATCGGCGGTCCGTTGTCGATTCCGAAACTGTACGATGGTCACAAAAAGACGTTTTTCTTCTTCGACTATGAGGGCAACCACCGGAGAACCTCGCAGCCGGAACTATATCTGGTGCCGACCTTGTCGGAGAGAAACGGCAACCTCAGCGATCTGTCGATTCCGAATAATATGCTGATCGACCCGTTGAGCGGCCAGCCATTTCCCAACAACACGATTCCCGCTTCGCGCCTCAGCGCCAGCGCGCTCACGCTGCTGGACAGCTATTATCCTCTGCCCAACACCACCGCCGGCGGCACCAGCTACAACTACCAGAACCTTCAGCCCGTCCCTTCTAACACGACTGGACTGGACGGCAGAATCGATCAGGTGATCAATTCGAAACAGCAGGTGTATGTTCGCTATAACTGGAAAAATCTGCTCAGCGATGTTGCCAATCCATTGCTGCCGAACGACGTGGACAGCGAGCATGACCGCAGCTTTCTCGTCTCTCACAACTACGTCATTAATCAGAACGTATTGAACGAATTCCGCTTTGGATTCGCCAACACTCTGCTGGCGCCGAACTTCCCCATTGAGGGAGCGAACGCCATCTCGCAACTCGGACTTCTGAACGTCGACGTGGCCAACCACCCCACCGACGGTGGCTTTCCCAGCATCAACTTTTCGGACGGTACCGGTTTCCAACCCATTGGAAGGGACCACGTGGGCTCGACTTACTCCAGCACTAAGCAAATTGCCGACAACATCACCGTGACGCATGGAAAGAACACCTTCCGCGCTGGAGTGGACATCCGCTGGGTGCGCTTTGCGGTGCCCGAGATTGAGACACCGTCCGATGACTACGGCCTGTTCACGTTCAACCAGGGCGTCTTCACGGGCAACGCTTTCGGCGACCTGCTGCTCGGCCTTCCCAACACCACGTACTTCGCCGTAACTGGTCCTCGCGACGATGCGGGTGGTCCTCAATATGGCTTCTATGCTCAGAATGAATGGCGCATCAACGACCGGCTGACGCTGAATGCCGGCCTTCGATGGGAACTGCTCCCTCCGTTTGTCGATCAGAGGGGCATCCAGGCAAACTTCAACCCGCAAACAAATTCGGTGATTGTCAACAAGTATCTGTACAATACTTTGGGCGGCCCGGTGCCGGCCTTTTTACAATCCTTTAATGCTTGCAACGCAGCTCCGGCGGGGCTCTTGGCTACCGCAGACACAGGCTATGTTGCTTCTTCCTCGCTGCCTTGCACCAATGTGGTCCTGAACAATCAGGAGGGTTTGCCGGCGGGACTGCGGCAGCTTTACAAGGGAGACTACGATCCCCGTATCAGCCTCGCGTATCGTCCTTTCAAGGACAATAAAACCGTTTTCCGGGCCGGTTTCGGCATCTATACGGTCACCAGCCTGGGGCAGCTTCAGAACAATAACGAGAGCAATCCGCAGGCAGCCGTCCACACATATCAAAATTCAATCGGCGCCAATGGCACGCCGGTCATTCAGTTTCCCAACACCATCGCCGCGAGCCAACTGGTGCAAGTGGGAGGTGGATCGCTGGAGCAGGCCACTGATCCGTACTATCGCGATCCGCAATCGGCGCAGTGGAATGTCACGGTCGAACGAGAGCTCGCCTGGAACACAGCGCTCCGCGTCAGCTATATCGGCATGAACTCCTACCGGCTCAATGTCAGCGTAAACCTGAACCAGATCGCCCCCAGCGCGCAGCCTTATGTTCCAAGTCCGTTTGTCGACCCGCGCGCTCCGTTCCAGAATTGGGGCGTCATTTACTCCACTGAAAACCTGGGGTTTCAAAACTATCAGGCGATGGAGCTGGAACTCAGCCACAAGATGTCCAACGGCCTGTCGTTCCAGGCCAATTACACCTGGGCCAAGGACATTAGCGATGCGCAGGGCGACGCGCCGGTCGGTTATGGCGGGGAAACCAACTATGGACTCGCCGTGGTCAATCGCTTCGATCTGGCGGCGGACCGCGGCAACGTGGCCGGCGCGCGGCGCCAGCGCTTCCTGCTGACAGGCACCTATGAGCTGCCCTTCGGCAAAGGGCGACGGTGGTCCAGTTCCTCGGGCGTGGTGAATGGTGTTTTTGGCAACTGGAGCTTGAACACCATCACGCTGCTGGAGACCGGTCCCTATTTGACTCCCACCATCAGCCCGGCCTTCGATCAGACGAATACCGATCCGGCAGGGGCTGGCTCCGTGGTTCGCCCGGATCTGATCGGCAACCCGATTCCGTCCAATCAGACGCCCGGCGATTACTTTAACATCAATGCCTTTGCCCCAACGCCGGTGGGCGCGGCGCGCGTCGGAAGTGCCGGCGTGGGTATTCTGGAAGGTCCCGGAACCATCGCTGTGAATGGCGGGCTGTCAAAGGTGATGTTGCTCCGCGAAGGATTGAGGTTGCGGTTTGAAGCAACCTTCACGAATGCGCTGAACCATACAAACTTTGCGCCCCCGGCGACCAATGTGAGCAGTCCAAGCACATTCGGGGTCCTCACGTCCGCGCAAACTGCGGAGAATGGAGGAAATCGCACCGGCCAGTTGGCGCTACGGCTCGACTTCTAAATCAAGGTCGATTCGTGGCGCGCGTAGCGCCGCCCTGGTCCCTTTCAGCGATAATGAAGGTGGGCCTCGCGGCGTTGCGCACCCGGTGCCGCGTGGAGGGCCCTCATAGAACCGTTTGGTGCGATTCCAGTCATGCGCCTCAAGAAACTTTGTCAATTCTGGCGGCTGTATAGATCGGCTGCGGCCAGCAGCCTGATTATCGCGGCGCTATCCTTCGCCGGCTATAAACTTCATTTCAACAGTGCGACGATTGTGCTGCTCTACCTCCTCGTGATCGTGCTTCAGTCGTTGGCCGGAGGCTTCGTTCCATCCATGATCGTGGTCCTGGCTGCCGGAACATGCCTGGATTTCTTTTTCTTTCCGCCGCTGCTGAGCATGAGAGTTGCCGACCCTTTCAACTTACTGGCGCTGTTTGTTTTTCTGACCATCGCTTGCGTGGTCACCTGGCTGGTATCGAGAATGCGCGCCGAAGCGCGGAGGGCGGAGCTTCATGCCACAGAAGTGGAGCAATTGTACGACGTCGCCAGGCGGCTGCTGCTGCTCGAGCCCAACGGTGTTGACGGCGTTCCGGCGCTCGAGGTCTTTCGCGACGTGTTGGGCGCGGGCGCGGTTTGCTTGTTCGACGCCAGCACCGCCGAAATTGTCATGGATGGGATCTCAGAGTGCGGGCTTCAAGAGCGAACCCGCCAGGCATACATCTTTGGCAAAGACGCTGACGCCACCACTGACGGAGTGTTGGTGCGCTGTCTTCGAATTCGCAATGTGACGACCGGAGCCATCGGATTTGAAGGCTTGCCAAATCCCGAGGTACTTTCACCGGCGTTTTCCGTACTAGCCGCGGCAGCTCTGGAAAGGGCTCACACATTCCGGCGAGCCAGCCGTGAAACCGCGGCCGCTCAAGCAGAAGTGTTCCGAACCGCGATCCTGGACGCGCTGGCTCATGAGTTCAAGACGCCGCTAGCGACTATACTCGCTGTCATCGGAGGTATTCGGGCGTCGCGGAAGTTGGAAACCGACCAGGAAGAGATGGCTGACATGGTCGAGTTCGAAGTCACCCGGCTGAGTCGGCTCACGACTCGATTACTTAGCACGGCACGGCTCGATCGAGACGAACTGAAGCCGATGTTAAAGCCCATAGACGTCGTTCCTTTTGTCGAATGTGTTGTTCATCGCTACATGACTCAATCCCAGGAGCGCCGTGTGACGGTGACTTCCTGCGGCGCATCCGTCAAAGTGCCGGCGGATCGGCAACTCCTGGAACTGGCGCTGACGCAACTTCTAGACAATGCATTAAAGTATTCATTACTGACTAGCACCATCACAGTCAGTGTTCAGGCGGAGGAAGATTTCATAACAACAAGCGTGAGAAACGAGGGTAATTCTATCGCGGCGAACGAAAAGGATCGGATTTTCGAACGGTTTTATCGCGGTGCCCGAGTACGAAATCTTGTTTCCGGTACTGGCTTAGGCTTGTATGTGGCCCGCAAGATCGCCGCGGCGCACGGAGGCAGTCTCTACCTTCGCGATGAAGGCAGTAGAGACGTCGTCTTTTGTCTCAAACTACCGACTTTGCATTATGAGCATCCCCATCTCGCAACCACTCATTAGTGTCCTGGTTGTCGATGACGACCCCGCGTTCCGTAAGGGGTTGACGGCTTCCTTGAAGGCTAGCGGGTATGCGGTGGACCTTTCGAGGAACGCTGAGGACGCTCTCAGCTACGTGCGCGAACGGCCGGTTGACGTCGTCTTGCTGGACATGAACATGCCGGAAATTGGCGGCGTAGAGGCCTGCCAGAGGATTCGTGCTATGGCTCCGCGATCAGGAATCATCATGCTCACCGTTCGCGATGCGGAAGACGATAAGGTGCAGGCGCTGGAGGCCGGTGCGGACGATTACGTCACCAAGCCATTCCCGCTCCGTGAACTCATCGCCCGCATGCGCGCTGTTCTCCGCCGAACTGGCGCCGATGCCGGGCTGCCGATTCCAGTGCTGCGCGTCGGCCAGTTGGAATTAGAAACGGAACACCGGATGCTGCGGAAAGCCGGGAGAGAAATCCATCTTTCTCCTAAAGAATTGGAGCTGCTGACGTTCCTGATGCGGCACAAAGATATCCCGGTCACGCACGCCAGATTGCTACGCGCTGTATGGGGTCTCGAGTACGGCAACGAATCGGACTATCTCAGGTCCTACATCAAGACCCTTCGCAAGAAGATTGAAGACGATCCTAGCCGGCCTGGTTATATTTTGACGGAGCCGTGGGTCGGGTATCGTCTGCGCGATCCGTCCGACCCGGACTCATCCACCGCCGATCCCGATAGGGATGGGGATGGGGACGACGACTTGTAGTTTCCCATTAACGACACCGACGAATCTTTCTACCCTTTAACTCTCCGCACGGGAGTCCACACGTCACCCCGGCTGTTACCGGCGTGAGATCGCTGACGCTGCTTACTGCTTGCACATTCCGCCTTGTGCTATTTCGTTTTGGGTGGTGGATCTACCCAGGCCAGCCGCATCGGTGCAAAACCGCCTGGCGGCGAGGCGGGGGGCGGTATTCAGAATATGACGCTGATCGCCACCGCGTGGCAGATGGAGGCATGATGTCTCTGCGCTACAAGGTCCGGGCACCTCGGCGACCGGTCCCGTTCACTATTACGTGATGGAGCTTTCCGCCCTGGACGGGATGCAGGAAATTCCCACCATGCGCCGAGCCGAATCCTTCTTCGCCGCGAATTTATTGCGCTAGTGGACCGTTTCTGTCATTTCGTTGCGGCAAAAAGTCCCCTGATAGGGCGAGACAGGAATACAATACCAACGATGGCCTCGAATGGAGACGGCGTAGTCCGGCGGGAGCAAACCTCGGACCTTCAAGTCCTTGTCGATTCGGCCCCCAGTCTGATTCACACGGGTAGGCCGGACGGCTACCTCGATTTCTTCAATCAAACATGGCTCCGGTACGTAGGGCGGCTGCTGGAGGATTTAGAGGGCTGGAAGTGGACAGCGTTCATCCATCCCGAGGATGCCGAAGGAATCCTGGAAAAGTGGCGCGCGTCTCTGGCCAGCGGTGAACCCTTCCTCTATGAAGCGCGCGTCCTGCGCGCAGACGGCGAATATCGGTGGATGCTGCACCACAAAGTAGCTGGGCGCGATGGGAGCGGCAAAATTGTCAAATGGTATGGATCGAGTATCGATATTGAGGATCGCAAGCGAGCGGAAGAACAGCTCCGCCGAAGCGAGTTTTATCTTGCCGAAGGGCAGAGGCTTGCCCAGATGGGTAGCTAGGCCTTCGATGCTGCCGGATTCGACTACTGGTCTCCTAAATTATCCGGATGCACGGCCTCGATCCGGCCCACGAGCCGCCTACGGTTCAGGAATACCTGGATTGTATTCACGGGCAGGATCGCGAGTCCATGGCGAACCTGATCGAGGGACTCTCGGCGAATGCTTTGCCCTTCGATGCCACCAAGCGAATCGTGCGACCCAACAGTGAGGTCCGGTACATTCGCTGCGTCGGCGCTCCTGCCGTCGAAAACCCAAGCCTGAAAAAATATGTTGGCAGCGCTATAGACGTTACGGAGCACGAGCTCGTGACCCAAGAACTCCGGCGGCGCGAAGCCTATCTGACAGAAGCCCAAAGACTCAGCCACACGGGAAGCTTTGGGTGGAAACCCGACAGTGGAGAGATCGTGTGGTCAGACGAAACGTATAGGATCTTCGACTACGACCGCGCCGGGAAACCTACGGTGGACATGGTGGTGCAACGCATACATCCGCACGATAGGGCGCTTGCGCAACAGGTAATCGAAGGCTTCCCCCCAGCACAGATTTTGAACACGAGTATCGCCTGGTTATGCCAAGCGGAGCAGTTAAGCACATCCATGTGAGAGGGCACGCCCTTCCCGATTCATCCGGCAACATCGAAGTGGTCGGGGCGGTGACCGATATCACCGAGCGCAAGACGGCCGAGGATAAGATCCGGCGCCTGGTCGACGCCGGCATTCTGGGGATCTTCATTGCGAAGGTCGAGGGGGAAATCGTCGAGGCCAACCAGGCGTTTCTTCAAATGCTGCAATACGACCGTCAGGATTTTGTCCCGGGTCGATTGCGCTGGACGGACCTGTCCCCCGCCGAAGGGCGCGAGCGCGACGAACGTGCCCTGACAGAGGCACTGGCAACCGGGGCTATGCGGCCATACGAGAAGGAGTTTTCTCCGGAAAGACGGCAGCCGCGTGCCTGTGCTGCTTGGAGCCGCGCTGTTTGAAGGCAGAACCGAGTGTGTCGCGTTCGTCCTCGACTTGAGCGAACAAAAGCGCGCCGAGGAAAAGATCCGGGAGCAGGAAATGGAGCTTCGTCAGATCCTGAATTTCTCGGCCCAGCTTGTTGCGGTGTACGGGCCTGATCGTGAACGCCTTTACGCCAACCGCGTCATGCTCGATTACCTCGGTCTAAGTCTCGAAGAGTGGCGGCCGAGATTTAAGTTTGGAGCGGCCCTTCATCCTGACGACTGGGAACGGGCGACCGCCCGTTTTGATTTTTCTGTCTCTAATGGGGCTGGTTTCGAGTTGGAGTTACGCCTGGGCAAGGGTGATGGAAGTTATCGCTGGTTTCTGGCTCGTTGCAACCCTGTGTGCGACGACAAGGGACAGGTCAGGCGTTGGTCGCTGAAAGCCGTTCTTTCCGAGGTTGCCAAAGTCGCTCCGACCGACTCCACCGTTCTGATTACTGGGGAAACCGGCACAGGCAAAGAACTCATCGCCCGTGCCCTTCACAAACGATCCCAAAGATCTGGTAGTCCCTTCGTGAGTGTGAATTGTGCCGCGCTTCCGCCCACGCTGGTTTCCTCGGAATTGTTTGGCCATGAAAAGGGAGCCTTCACCGGTGCCACGGAGCGTCGGCTTGGCCGCTTCGAAATGGCTGACCGCGGAACGATATTCCTGGACGAAGTGGGCGAACTCTTGCCCGATACCCAAGCCGCGTTATTGAGAGTGCTACAGGAGCGGGAAATCGAGCGAGTGGGGGGCAGCCCATCCGCGTCGACGTTCGTATGATCGCTGCCACGAATCGCGACTTGAACGCCGCGGTAGCCAATGGGACTTTCCATCAGGATCTCCTCTATCGGCTCAATGTGTTTCCCATCGAAATCCCGCCTTTGCGACAGCGGAAAGACGATATTTTGATCCTGGTCGAGTATTTCGTGCAGCGCTACGCCAATCGGGCGGGCAGGAAGATCCGATTGATCGACCAGAAAACTTTGGATCTGTTGCAGTCCTACGATTGGCCCGGTAACATCCGCGAGTTGCAGAATGTAATTGAAAGGTCCATCATCCTGAGCTCCGCTGATGTTTTCTCAGTAGATGAGTTATGGCTTTCGAAAAGGACCTCTCCGCGGGCACCCCAGGCTGAGACGTCGCCCGCTCTGCGTACTGAGCCCCGAACCGAACCGCCAGTGGGATTGACCGGCTCGAAGGCGACAAATTTGTGGCAGCCTTTCGCCCAAAGGATCGTCGAGAGATGTACATCGCCGGAGAGAGCCCAATGGGGGATCTCTACGTTGCGCTAGCCGGGTTGGGGATCAGCCGTCTGAAGGGCGGCAAGCTGACAGGAATCGCTCCCCTCCATGGGACTCAGATCCACGCGATCCAACAAGATTTGTGGATTGCCGGTGGAATGGGAGGCGTTACTCGCGTCGACGCCGCCAGCTTGCGAAGTTGGCGGAACGTGAGCGCATCGCTCGTGACTTGCACGACACGCTACTTCAGAGCTTCCAGGGCTCCCTGTTCGAAGTTCAGGCTGCCCGAAACCTCTTTCCAAGACGCCCCGATGACGCAATGCAGACTCTGGAGGAAGCGATCCGCAGCGCCGAGGCGGCCATCGCCGAGGGTCGGGATGCCATTCAGGACCTGCGCTCTTGCACAGCGGCTCCATGCGACCTGGCTCATCTCCTTGCGGATGCCGGGCAGGAACTTTCGGGAATGGCCGCTTCAAACGGCGGCAGCCCGACTTTCCGCGTAACCGTGGAAGGACCGCCGCGGGCCATAAAAGCAGTTCTTCAGGACGAGCTCTATCGGATGGGACGGGAGATTCTGCGAAATGCTTTCCACCATGCGCGGGCTAACAAGATCGAGGTGAGATTCGGTACGACGCGCAAGAGCTTCGCGTGCGGTTCCGCGATGACGGAATCGGAATTGACTCCAAGGTGCTCAGCGAAGGCGCGCTAGCTGGGCATTGGGGCTTGCCCGGAGTCCGCGAACGCGCTAAGCTGGCGGGCGCTCAACTGGGCTTTTGGAGCGAAGCGGAGGCGGGCACGGAGGTTCAGGTTACCGTGCCGGCAACGGTCGCATACGCAAAGTCCCCCCAAGCCCGAACAAACGGATTCTTCCGTAAAAAGGCGATGTCTCATGATGATTGATGCCCGGAAAATTAGAATCCTGACGGTGGATGACCATGCTTTGCTTCGCAAGGGAATTGCCGCGCTGATCGCCGTGCCTATGTTCGTCATGGTGTGGCTGGTTGCCTGGCTCACAATCTATACCAATTCCAGGCTGACCCTCGCCTTAGGACTGACTCTCGTTGCCGTCGCCTCCTGGATCTGCTCACGGGTCGATACAGCATGGGCTGCAAATAATTTCGGAAGTATGCACTTTACGCAAAGGTCTAACTGATGAACGGAACACAAATACCTGAAAGTGAAGCCATGACTCTCTTGGCCAGAGGGATAGAGTTACTTAAGCCATTCGGGCCACCTTCAC
>Ga0116129_1000863_pt1 | contig 17953 bp, 16 predicted proteins | sample June2015DPH_17_2_FD_89732 | JGI IMG/M metagenome (GOLD analysis project Ga0116129, IMG submission 89732) | Peatland microbial communities from SPRUCE experiment site at the Marcell Experimental Forest, Minnesota, USA - June2015DPH_17_10 | ecosystem: Environmental > Terrestrial > Soil > Wetlands...
CAATGAAGGCACGGCGATCTTCAGCCTGACCCGCAATCTGGGCAGCAGCATCGGTATCTCCGTGGTGGAGACTCTGTTGACGCGCAACACGCAAATCATGCACTCCACACTGGCGGAGCATGTGAACGCGTACAACCCGGTACTGCAGCATCAAATGGGCGGATCGCCGACCGTGGCGGCGCTGGCAGGAGTCAATGCCGCGGTGACAGGGCAGGCGGCCATGGTCGCCTACAACGACGATTTCCAGCTGATGATGTATTTGTGTCTCGCGGCCATCCCGCTGGTTCTGTTGCTGCGCAAGGGCAGGGGGGCACCATCCGAACCCATGGCCATCGAGTGATCGTGCACGACGACACTTCCGGCACAGGATCTCTGCGAGAGCCGCACGCGGCGCTCAAGCCCACTGTGATGCTGGCCTGGGCAGCTGCGCTGGCCGGGTGCACCGTGGGCCCGAATTTTACCCGCCCTGCGCCGCCGCCGGCGACGCGTTACACGGCCGATGCTCCGCGCGACGCCGGCGCAGCGGCGGACGATACGCTGCAACACATCGAGCTTGGCCGCGAGATCGAAGGAAATTGGTGGAATCTATTCCGTTCCGATGCCGTTGAGGCCGTCGTCAAGCAGGCGTTGGAACACAATCGCAGTCTCGCGTCTTCGACGGCGACGCTGCAGCAAGCCGGCGAACTGGCCATCGCGGCCGGCGGCGCGCGCTATCCACAGATTGGTTTGACGGCCGGAGTGGGCCGTCAGAAGTACGGCGATGAGTTTCTCGGCGGCTTCTTCAATTTGCCGCCATTTACCTACTATGCGATCGGTCCCACCGTCAGTTATACCCTGGACTACACAGGCGGAATATCGCGCGGCGTGGAGCAGCAGTACGCCCTGGCCGAGGTGACAAAGCATCAGATGGATGCCGCGTACCTGACGGTGACCGGACAGGCGGTCATGCAGACGCTGGCCATTGGCTCGGCACGCGCCCAGATCGCGACCGTTGAAACGATTCTCAGCCAGGACCGCGACAACCTCAAACTCGTACAAACGGCGTTCCAGGACGGATCCGTGGCGCGCATCGATGTGGTCAGCGCACAGAGTCAAATTGCGAGCGATATGGCCTTGCTACCGCCGTTGCGTCAGGAACTCGCCAGGGCGCATCACGCGCTGTCCGTCGTGCTGGGCCGCGCGCCCGCGAACGAACTGCCCCCGGATGTCGATCTGGCGCAAATTACGCTGCCTCTCGACATACCCGTGATCCTGCCGTCGGAGCTCGCTCATCGCCGGCCGGATATTCTGGCGGCGGAAGCGCGGCTGCATGCGGCGACGAGCGCCGTCGGCGTCGCGGAATCCAACCTTTATCCGAAGATTCAGTTGAGCGCGACGGTGGGGCAGGAGGCCGTCGATGCAGGCCAGCTGTTCAATGGCGCGGATACGGCCTGGAGCCTCATCTCGGGTCTGACGATGCCGCTCTTCGACGGCGGTACCTTGCGTGCAGAGAAGCGTGCGGCAGTCGATGCCATGCATGCCAGCGCGGCTGCCTACGAGCAAACGGTGCTCGAGGCATTCGGCCAAGTCGCCGACATGTTGGACGCCTTGAATCACGACGCCGAGCAGCTCGACGCGCAAGCGCAGGCGCAGCAGGCCGCGCAGGCCGGCCTCGATCTGGCCCGGGCGAGCTACGCGGAAGGCAACGCGGGTGTGCTTCAAGTCTTGGACGCGCAGCGCTCCTACCAGCAAGCGCGGCTGGGGTATGTGCGCGCGATGGCCCAGCGTTATCTGGACACGGTGCAGCTTTTTCTTGCGCTGGGCGGCACGAATCCGCGCGATGGCCGCGCCGCTGAAACCCCGCCTCGAGGTTAAAGCTCCGCCTCGAAGAGCGCGATCATCGTCTGCCAGTGGCGTTCGGCGGCGGCGGCATCGTAGACCGGAATATCGCGAAATACCCAGCCATGTTTGGCTGGGTAGGTCTCGATCTGATGCACGACGCCGGCCTGGGTCAGGGCCTTCTCCAGCCGTTCTTTCATGTCGTCCGGGAAGCCCTGATCTTCGATCGCACCGGCTACATAGACTCGCGATTTGATTTTCGGTGCGAGCAGATGCGGGCTCTGCGGGTCATCGGTCGCGAGCCGGCCGCCGTGATACGAGGCGGTCGCGAGGATGCGATCCGGATAGGTTCCGGCCGCGGTCAGGGACATCAGCCCACCCATGCAGTAGCCCGTGGTGCCGATGCCGCCGGGTTTCACGTCGGCCTGCGCCGCGAGATAGTCGAGGAATGCGCGCGTGTCGGACATGATGTTGGTCTGGGTGGCCAGCGCGAAATACTTTTCCATCATGATCTTGCGCTGTGCCGGGTCGCTGAATATGGCGTGTGGATCCATCGGCTCGTAGGGCCCGGAGCGGTAGTATAGATCCGGTAGCAGCACATAGTAGCCATGGGTCGCGAGCCGCTCGCCGATCTCGAGCATGGCGGGGCGAATACCCAGCCCGTCCATGTAGACGAGGACGGCGGGCCAGGGGCCGCGGCCCGCCGGGCGATATACGTAGCTGGGACATGTCCCGCTTTGGGTTTTGATATCGATTCTGTTCATATTGGGTAAAGTGTCCCTGACCGACGGCGGCGCGTCAATCACTCGAGCGCCTCAGGCCGCACATCGTGCGCAGCGCGGTCGCGCCGTCCTATGCGCCTCGGCCCAGGGCCCGATACTTTCCACTGCGGTGTTCGATCTTCCAGCGCATGCTGGCGGCCGAGAGAAGCTTTTTCGCGCGATTGGAGTCCAGCTGCGTGACCCAGATGGCCGATGTGAAGTACTCGGTCTCTCCAATGAGTTCGCCGGCCTCGACGGGGTCGAGCGTCTTGTGGGACATCGTCCAGCCTTCATAGGCGCGCTCGGCGATGGCCTCTTTCGTAATCAGTGCTATTTGCGTGTGCCTCTTGTCGCGCGCAATGGTGCCGAACACCGCTTCAACCATGGCGGGTTGGCCTTCCAGCGCCTGCACGAAAGCGCCCCCGATGTACAGAAGCATGCCCGTAAGCTCGTGTTTGGCATTTGCCAGGCGTGCCTGCTTCAATAGATCGGGAATTTCGTGCTCGTGAAAATGTTCGGCCGACCGGCTGGCATATATCAGGCTGATCAGAGGCTTCATCGGATTCCCCGTGCTGGGCTGGGCGCGAGAATAGCCAGTCTTGCGAGTTGCCATCGAGAGAAATCGGGGGTTTTGCGACGCAGGTCTCACTCCGCTCATGCCCTCATGGGGTCGCCGGCCAGGAATAATACGTTCGTTCTATATTGACGAAACTCTAAACATACGTTCCACTGACGGGCATCACAAAATCCATCTTGGGTGCCGGCGATGATAAAGACTCGTGGAATCGGCTTTGGAATCGAGAACCTGCCGCGTATCGTGCGGGGCGAGGGCAGCTATCTGTTCGATGCTGCCGGCCGGCGCTATCTCGACGGTTCAGGGGGTCCTGCCGCCTTTTGCATCGGGCATGCAAACCGCGAGGTCAACGCGGCGATTGCGGAGCAGCTCGATAAGGTCGCCTGCGGCTACCGCTACCTCTTTACCAGCGATGCCATGGAGCAGTTGACTCAGCTGATCCTTTCCCTGTCCGGAGCACAGTTCGGGCACGTCGTCTATACCTCGAGCGGCTCGGAGGCGGTCGAGTCGGCTCTGAAGATAGCCTTGCAGTACTTCGATGCGCGGGGGCTCGCGGCGAAGCGCCGATTCATCTCGCGCGAACGTTCGTATCACGGCAATACGCTCGGAGCACTGTCGGTTTCCGGGCATGCCGAGCGGCGCGCGCCATTCGAGGGCAGTCTTCTCGATGTCTCCTTCTTGTCGGCCGCGAACGTCTACCGCCCGCCGGCGCGTATCAGCGACACCGAACTCGTGGGGTATCTCGCAGATGAGCTCGACTCCAGGATTCGGACGCTGGGAGCCGACAGTGTCGCGGCGTTCATCTTCGAACCCGTGGTGGGCGCCGCCGGCGGCGTCGTTCCGGCGCCGCCTGGCTACGCGAGAGCGGTTCAAGAGGTCTGCAAGCGCCATGATGTGTTAGTCATCGCGGATGAGGTGATGAGCGGTGTGGGCCGGTGCGGCACGTGGCGGGCGCTCGAACACGACGGCGTTTCGCCGGACATCATGGCAGTGGCCAAGGGATTGGCGGGCGGCTACATTCCGCTTGGCGCGACGATATTCAAGCACGATGTCGGCCGCACGATATTGGAAGCGCAAGGGGGCATCATGACCGGACACACCTACTCCGGTCATACTGCCGCGTGTGCCGCCGGACTGGCCGTTCAACGGATCATCGAACGTGAATCGCTGGTCGCGCGGGTGCGGGAGCGGGGGGATGCGCTGAAAAGCGCGCTCCGGGAATCGTTGGATGGCTGCGAGGAAGTCGGCGATGTGCGCGGGCGGGGTTTTTTCATCGGGGTCGAGTTCGTGTCCGACCGGGTAACGAAGCAGCCGTTTCCGGCGGATCGCCGCGTCAGCGTCGAGATCGGCCGGCGCGCATTGGAGAACGGCCTCATTTGCTATCCCTGTGCCGGCAATGTCGGCAACGGCTTGGGCGATACCGCGATCATCGCACCGCCCTTCAACGCGACGGACGATGAGTTGGCCGAACTGGTGGCCAAATTTTCGCTGGCTGTCAAAGAGACCTTCAAACCCCGCTAGGGAGCTGAACCATGTGCTTTACGCTGCACGGAAGTCGAATGGACGGCGCGACGTGAACAAGGAGGAGGTGGAGAAGCTGATTTCCGAGCGCTATCAGTCACTTCCGCCGAAATTGAAAGTCGCCGCGCGCCACGTGCTCGACGCACCGAAGGACATCGCCATCCGCTCCATGCGTTCCGTGGCGGCAGATGCCAAGCTGCAGCCGGCCGCGATGCTTCGATTGGCGCGCGAGCTGGGATTCGATAGTTACGAGAGCTTCCGGGCCTTGTACGTAAACTGGCTGTCCTCCAGCGAGACGACCTTCGTCGCCCGCGCCAAATCACTACGCAAGCGGCGTGTGAACGATGGCCAAGAGAAGCTGTTGGCCGACATGTACGACACGGAAGTGGTCAGCCTGGACCGCACTCTCGGCGCTGCGAATGCGGCCGCTTTCGAGGCGGCGAAAAAGGTCCTGATCGCCGCACGGCGGTTTTATGTGCTTGGGCTGCGCAGCCTATTCCCCGCCGCCTACTATCTGGACTACGCCTGCCGTCTGTTCTGCGACAAGAGCGTGCTGATCGCGGGGGTGGGCGGAGCCGTCACCGACGAGCTGCGCCGCGCGTCTTCCAAGGATGCATTGGTCGCTTTCAGTTTTGCGCCCTATGCGCGATTGACGGTCGATGCGGTTCGCTATGCGGCGCAACGTCACGTGAAGATCGTCGCGGTTACGGACAGCGTCGTCTCGCCCATCGTGGAGGGCGCCAGCGTCGTGCTGCTGGCGCCGAACGCGGGCCCCGCGCTCGTGCCGTCGATTTTGCCGGCCATGGGTGTCGCTCAGGCCCTGGCGAGCCTCATGGTCACCGCGGGTGGCACAGCGACGCTTGGCGAGATAGCACGGAGCGATGCGCAGTTACGCCACATACAGGCCTATACCGACCGATAGGCGGCGGCGAAATCGGTTGGCTTGCCGATATGCTGTATGATTGCGTCGATGGCGATTTTTCAGGTGATGACCCGGCGGCGGCGAGTTCGCGTCGCCATTGCCGGCACGGCGTTGATCCTGGGAATGTGGAATTTGATCTTGTCCGACACAGCCAATGCCGCGATTCGACCGTCCGAGTGGCATTGGGCCAGCATTCACGGCCACAAAATCTACTACGCCGTGAAGGGCAAAGGCCCGACCTTGCTATTACTGCACGGCGGGGGCGATTCGGGCGAGCACTCCTTTGCGCGGCAACTCGACGGCTTCTCGGAGCACCATCGCCTCGTGGCACCCGACCAGGTTGGCCAGGGTCGCACACCGGATGTCTCCGGTCCTCTCAGCTACACCGCGATGATGGAGGATACCGCGGCTCTGCTGCAGCACCTCGATTTCAAACATGTCGATGTCGTCGGATTCAGCGACGGCGGGATACTCGCGCTCATGCTTGCAGTTCATCATCCTGAATTGGTGCGGCGCCTGGTCGTGAGCGGGGTCAACATCTCACCCGAGGGGCTCAGTGCGGACAATCTCGAAACGCTGCGCGGGACGCAGAATCCCAATCCCAAGACCATCGATGAAAGACTTGCGCATCTGTGGCTGACCTCGCCCACGGAATCCGAGCTGAGCCTTGCGATGCTCGCAAAAATCAAACAGCCGGTGCTGGTGATTTCGGGCGACAGGGACGTGGTCACGCTCGAGCATACGTTGAAGATATTCCATGCCCTCCCCGAGGCGCAATTGTGCGTACTGCCGGGCACGGAGCACACCACTTTTTCGTCCCGGCCGGAATGGCTGAACCCGATCATCAGCGCATTTCTCGGGCGCTCGCCGAGCCGGCCGTGACATGATGCACGCGCTGCGGCCGGCGCCCGCAGGCACCGGCGCTTAGCGCTCGGCTGCCGGCTGGTCATGAGCCGCCGGCCGCAGCAGGCTTTCAAAATCGTGCATTTTGTCGTCGATGAGATTCAGCTTGCGCGCCAGACCTTGAATCTCGGCCTCGGCGCGGCGATTGACTTCAAAATCGAGCTCGCTGCGCAGCCGGTCTCTCGTGTTCTGGCGATTCTGGCTCATCATGATCACGGGCGCTTGGATGGCGGCCAGCATGGACAGGAACAGATTGAGCAGGATGAAGGGGTAGGGGTCCCATGCCTTCTTGTCCAGCAAGACGTTGATGAGTGTGTAGACCACGAGCACGATCCCAAACAGAGAAATGAAGGTCCAGGATCCGCCGAATCCGGCGACCGTGTCGGCGACTCGCTCGCCGAGCGTCGATTCCTTCTCGATGATTTCATTTGGATTGCGGCTGGCACGAACCCGCGCCAGTTCCTGGGTCGCATGGATTTGCCGGCCGAGCACCGTCAGCAGATCCATACCGGCGTGGGGCTTTCGCTGCAGCAATGTCGCGATGTCATTGCGGTCGATTTCGAGGCAAGTCGTCTCCTCGAGCGCGACGGCATTGGTACGATGCGGTGTCTGTTCGAGCATCGAGGCAAAGCCGAATATTTCGCCTACCGAGGGCTCATCGACCACCACATCCTGACCGTCTTCGTCCACCGTGGAAACACGCACCTTGCCGGTGATCATCACGTATGCCTGGCCGCCCGGCGCTGCCATCTTGTAGATGCGCTCCCGCGGCGAGAATGTCTTGAGCTCGACCTGGCTGGCCAGCACCGCGGTTTCGTCATCGTCCAGCAGGGCGAAGAGCGGCACAGTTCTCAATAATTCCGGCTTGCAACCCATGAAGGATCTCCGTTTGTTAATATCTATATATCAATAAGTTGTGAATCTTTTATTAAGTGTTTCCGCCGCGAATCACACGAATGCCGCCCGCAGCACCGACGCGATCGCGACCGGGCAGACATATCGCAGCAGCAGCAGGACCAGGCGTTGAACTGCCGCCGTTTCCTCCGCAAGTTCGGTCCCCCCGAAGCTTCGAGGCAGGCGCCAGCCGATCAGGGCGCACGTGAAAAGTGCACCGACCGGCAGCAGCAGGTTGGCTGAGATGAAGTCCAGCGCGTCGAAAAAAGTCATGCTCCGCAGCCGGCTGCATCAGCCCACCCCTTTCTTGTCCAACCGCTCGCTTGGCTACAGTACATGACGCGCGCCGATGTGTGTCCCTCCCCGCGGAATCGCGCGCCGGGGCGTGCTATCTTTCAGCAATGATCGAATCTAATCTGGATCCGTGGCCGGTCCAGGCGCTGGAAGCCACACTGGGAATGAACATGGGCCGGGCGGCGGAACACACGGAGCTGCCGCCTTTGTGGCATTGGCTCTATTTCCTGCCTACCGCGCCGCGTAGCATGCTCGGCCCCGACGGGCATATGGTCAATCAAGAGTGGGTGGACTCTACCTTGAGGCGGCGGCGCTTGTTCGCCGCGGCTCGTACCGAATTCATCCGCCCGTTGCAGATCGGCGTGCGGGCGCGAATGAGCGAGCGGGTGCTTGGGCGGCGCGATACGCAGGGACGTCATGGCCCCTTCCAAATTCTCACCGTCGAGCATCAGTATTTTCAGCACGATACGCTGTGCGTGCGCGAGGAGCGGGATATCGTCTATGTGCAGGGGCCCGTACAGGCGCAGCCGGCCACACAAGAAGACTTCGCGATCAAGGCCGCGGGTGCCGATCCCTGGTCATTCTCCCTGACTCCGGATCCGGTCATGCTGATGCGATTCTCCGCGTTGACTTTCAACTCGCATCTGATCCATTTCGATCAGCTGTACACGCAGCGCGAGGAAGGCTACCAGGAACGGGTCGTGCATGGCCCGCTGGTTGCCATCGTGCTGGCACAGCTGTTGTCGGCGAACAAGGTGGGTCCGATCGCCCGTTTGGAATTCCGGGCGCGAAGCCCGCTGTATGTCAATCAACCCGTGCAATTCATAGGTAAAACGGAACACGATCGAGTAGAACTTCGAGCGATCGGGCCATCCGGTATGCTCGCAATGCACGCCACGGCCTGGTTCGCGCAGACTCAATAAATAATTCACCGGGCAGGCAAGTGGCCATCGAGCACAAATCTATCGACTATATTGCCGAGGATGAACGGCACGGCAGAGTCATCGACCAGACTCCGTTCTGGTTCCTCGGCAATTTTCACTTCTTCACCATCGCGATCGGATTCGTCGGTCCCACCATGGGCCTCAGTTTCGGGTTCACGTCGCTCGCCGGTGCCCTCGGCATCCTGTTCGGTACCTTGTTCGTCGCATTTCACGCCTCGCAGGGAGCCGAACTCGGCCTGCCGCAGATGATTCAATCGCGCGCACAATTCGGGTACCGCGGAGTCGTCGTCGTGCTGATCGGCACTCTGTTCACTTTCGTAGGCTTCAACGTCGCCGACTCCGTGCTCGTGGCGAACGGCCTGAATGGAATGCTCGGCTGGAATGAAACCTGGGTCACGCTGGCGGCGGCGGCGATCGCAATCGGAATCGCGGTGTACGGACATGACTGGTTGCATCGGATTTTCCGGGCATGCTTCTGGGTGTGTCTGCCTTTGTACACCCTGCTGACGCTGGCGATAGCCGTGGGCCGGGTGCCCGCGATGCATCCGGCGACGGGCGGGTTCACCTGGGTGGCCTTCATCGCACAGTTCGCGGCCAGCGCGGCGTACAACATCACCTATGCGCCCTCGGTGTCCGACTATTCCCGCTACTTGCCGCGGGATACCCGGCCGCACCACATCATTCTTGCGGTGTTCGTGGGTGCCACATCGGCCGCGATTTGGCTGATCTCGCTGGGCGCATGGCTGGCGACCCGACTCGGCGCCTCCGACGGACTGGTGGCGCTTCACGATGCGGGGAATGCGCTCTTTACGGGCTTCGGTGTTCTGATGGCTCTCGCCTCCGTGACGGCGCTCGTTGCCGTCATGGGGCTGAATGCGTACAGCGGCATGCTGACGGTGGTCACGGCCCTGAATTCCTTGTTCGAGGTGCATCCCACCCCGCGCCTGCGGATCGTGACCATCCTCGGGCTGGCGGCGGTCTGGATCGCCGTCACGTTCGCGATCACGGCGAATGCCATCGCTCTTCTGTTCGCGGCCTTGACCATCATGCTGTATCTGCTCGTCCCGTGGACCGCGGTCAACCTGGCCGATTATTTCTTCGTGCGCCGCGGCCGCTACGCCATCACCCACCTATTCATGCCGCACGGCATCTACGGCGCGTGGGGTGTTCGCGGACTGCTCGCCTATATCCTGGGGTTCCTTGCCACCTTGCCGTTTTTCGTCCTCCCTGATGTCTACACCGGCCCGGCGGCACGGGCTCTCGGCGGAGTCGACATCGGCTGGTTGGTCGGGCTCATCGTGTCCGGTGCATCCTATCTGGCCCTGTGCCGTTCTCTGGATGTTTCCAAGGAAAGCGCTGCGATCGCCGAGAGCGAGAACGTGTTGCGGAACACCGTCGCGCCGCCCTGACCCGCGGATCCGGCCGGGTGCTCTGTACCGCGTTCGGATGAGAGGTTAGGCTTGACTACCATGGTCGATGCGTTCGCCGCGGCGGCCGCGGCACGCGAAGCGGCCGACAGAGATGCAATATTGCTCGACTCGCTCGGCACTTTCATCCAGCAATGGCGCCACTACGGGCCACAGCTCGAGGGGTTGCGGCAGCAGTTGCTCGCGGCCGGCCTGACTGACGTGGAAGCGGGAGTCTAGGCGCACAATAGGCATAATCTTGGTCATACAGTCAGGGCAGGGAGCCCGTGAGAGGGCCCGCCATCGGTAACCGCGCGACGAGACTTCCGGACGATAAATCCCTGCTGGACACCTGCCGGCGGCGCTCCATCGAGCTGTTGAAGCAAAATCTAACTCCCGCGGGCATCCTTGCCGCCACTCCCGGCCCGGCGGCCAAAGAGCGCGGATATGCCGCGGTGTTCGGCCGAGACGCTGCCGTTTGCGCGATCGGGATGGCCGTATCCGGGGACAGAATACTGGAGCGGGCGGCCGCGGCGGGGCTGCACACGCTGGCGGAGCACCAGGCGCCCAATGGACAGATAGCGAAATTCGTGGACCTGCATAAGCAGGAGCCGGATTTTTGGTATCTGGGATGCATCGATTCGACCCTGTGGTGGCTCATTGCCCTGGCGTTGCTGGATGGCAGACCGGGGGCCGGAGCACTGCGCCGGCGATACGCGAGGCGGATCAAGCTCGCCATTCAGTGGTTGCTGGCCCAGGAACATCAGCGCTTCTTCCTGCTGCAGCAGAACGAAGCCAGTGATTGGGCCGACATCATGCCGCGCTCGGGATTTGTCCTATATTCGAATGCATTGTGGTATTTCGTGAAACGGCTGTATGGCATCTCGCACGCGCGGCAGACGCGCGATAATTTCAACGGACTGTTCCATCCGTTCTCGGCCCGCATTGCGCAATACCGCCGTGCCCGGCTGCTCAATGACTACGTGCTGCGGCGCGGCCGTGACCGCGACCTCTATTTGAGCTTCGTCAATTTCTCGTTCTTCGGCGAGGAGGGCGATGTATTCGGCAACGTGCTGGCGGTCCTTCTGGGGCTCGCCGATGGGCGGGCGAGCAAACGCACCCTCGATGCACTCGCCAAGGCCCATGTGAACGTCCCATACCCCGTGCGGGCGGTCACTCGTCCCATCAAGCAGTACAGTTCCTTGTGGCGGCCCTACATGGCGCGGCATCGGCAGAACCATGTCTGGCAGTATCACAATGGGGGTATTTGGCCCATGCTAGGCGGGTTTTGGGTGGCCGCGCTCGTGGCAGCCGGTCGCCGCGGGCAGGCGAGGGTGGAACTGGTAAAATTGGCACGCGCCTGCGCCGTGGGAGACTGGGCGTTCACGGAATGGCTGCATGGCAAAACGCTCGCTCCCCGGGGGATGCCGGGCCAGTCCTGGAATGCGGCGGCGTTTCTGATGGCGCAGCACGCGGTGGTGAGCAAGACCGGCCTGTTCGCGCCGGAACCAGGGTGACTAGCTTGCGATATCGCTCCGCCCACGCCAACAGCATGCTCTGCGGATTCGCAGCCTGGTGGCTTGCGACGCTGTTATGTTTGCCTGCCAGGGCGGCCGACGAGGAATCGGCTTTGGCGCTCATCGAGCGCGGCACGATTGCCATGCGCGCGAATCCGGATGAGAGCGAGCAGGATGCCGAACGGGCGCTCGAGGTCATCCTGCGCCATCCCGACGTCGATCTTGAGATCCGCGCACGGCTCTTGCTGTGCGATTACTATTCCGAGCGCGACGTCAAGGCGGCTCAGCAACAGATCGACGCCGCCGATGCTCTGCTGCCGCGTGCGCAGCGCAAGAGCCTGCGTGCCGGAGTTCTGACCTGCCGCGGCGAAACCCTGCAAAGCGCCGGCGATATCGAGCAGGCCAAGACAGCGTTCGATGAGGCGATCGCGGTTGCGACCGCCGCCAATGACGAGCAGATGCTGGCCGATGCCTTGTTCAAGCGCGGCTACGTGCATGCCCTGCAAGGTGAATATGCCTCCGGCATGAGCGATGTGCGGCGCTCGCAGGAATTATTCGAGCGCATCCACATGCCTCAGCATGCGTTGACGGTGTTGAACACCATCGCCACGATCTATAACAAAATGGGAGACTATCCACAGGCCGCGCAAATCTATGAGCGTGCGCGCAGCCAGCAGCACGATGCGGGCCTGCGCCGAGACGAGGCCGTGACGCTGTATAACCTTGGGCGGGCGCGCCAGAAGCTCGGCCAATGGGATGCGGCGCGGGCAAGTTTCTCCGGTTGCCGCGTGCTCAGCCACGAAATCAATTTTGCCCGAGGCGAGGCCTACGGCCTGCTGGGTCTCGCGTCGGTGGACAACGCCAACGGAGATCCGAGCGGCGCTCTGCGGTTGTTGGCGCAAGAGGGCCCCGAGATACCGGATGCGCGGCTCAATGCACAGATTCAATTGGCTCGCGGCACGGCCCTGGGCACTCTGCAACGCAATAGCGAGGCGCTGGCGGCACTCGGTCTGTCGATGGCTTCGTTCAAGCAAGCGAATTCACTCGAAGAGCTCGGTACCACCTACGGTGAGCTCGCGACCGTGGAGGCGCAAATGGGCGATTGGCAGACTGCCTATAAATATCGCAGCGAAGCGCAGGCCACTTCGGAAACGCTGCTGCACAATCAGCTTGATCAGCGCTTTGCGACTCTCAAAGTGGAGTTCGACACGGCCACGAAGGAAAAGGAGAACATGCTGTTGGTGCGTCAGAACGCGGCCACCGAGGCGGAATTGGTTCAGGAGCGGCGCGCAAGTGCCTTGCAGACGGCCGTCATTCTGTTGAGCCTGTTACTGCTGGTGCTGTTGACCGTTCTGGTGCTGCGGCAACGGCGCGGCGCACGCCGCATGCAGGAGCTGGCAATGACCGACGAACTCACCGGCGCGCCCAACCGGCGCGCCGTGCTGAATTATCTGGATGAGCAATTGCAGCGCGCGGAGGCGACGCCATGCTCCATCCTCGTCATCGACATCGATCGCTTCAAAAACATCAATGACGAGTACGGCCATCCGATCGGTGATGTGACATTGCAGCTCGTCACGGCGCAGCTGCGTCGCGCGGCGGTCGAGCCCGCACTTCTGGGACGATTGGGCGGAGAAGAATTCGTCGTCGTGCTGCCCACGACAGAATTGCACGATGCGCATCTCATCGCAGAGCGGCTTCGCGCACAGGTCCCCTCGGTGGATCTGTCATCCTGGTTGGGAGATCGGCGCATCACGGTCAGCATCGGCGTTGCGACATCGTCGGCAGGGGATACCGTGAGCACCCTGCTGCGGCGCGCCGATGCCGCGCTCTACACCGCCAAACGCGCCGGGCGCAATTGCGTGCGGTCGGGCATCGAGTCCGATATCGATACGGCAACGGTTTGAGCAAGGTTTTGTTTCAAAGACTCGATGGGGGAAGAGTCTTGGCTCGCGAAGCGTCGGATTTCCTCGCCGGGCCGCCGGCCGCGTGGATCAGCTGCTCAGCCCCCTTGGCGCCCTCCAAACCAATCGAAGGGCTGTAAGCCGTCACCGTGAATCGCGTAACCAGACGGTCGGCGCGCAGCGCCCCACCGTTCTCAGTGAAGTGGTCTTCGGTGACTATCGCGAGGCCGCAGTGCTCGATCTGCGACTTGAAATCCTCCGGGCTCCACTTCAGGGCCAGATTCTCGCGGGCAGGATTCGCGGCATTCAATGCGCCCAGCCCTCCCAAGGTTGCACGACGATTGCAGGGATCGCCGACCTGTACATTGCCGGCGCTCTGAATGCGCCACGTCGGCGAGGTGGGCAGATCGTCGGATTCGGCAAAGCCGCCGTATTTCTTGGTCAGCCCATTCTCGAGGGCGACTTCATGGATGGCGTTTGCGGGCGAATACCCCACCGTGTGGATGATCCCCATCGCCTGCTCCCTGCCCGGAACGGGTGTGAACATGACCTCGTATGATTCTCCGTCCACCCGGTAAGCATCTGCCGGGCCCGCGGGCGGCGGCGTCCAGGCGGCAATGAGGTTCACGAAACGCCCGTTGGGTACGGCCTGCGTGGCGCCCTTGGCCGGGTCCAAAAAGCTCAGTGTTTCGGCCGACTCGGTGTAGTCGAGCAGTTTCTTGGATTTGAGCACGGCACGCACTTCATCGGGCGACATTCCGAGTTTCACGCCGCCGATGTCGATCTGGTTGGGCGACACCGGCGGTGCGGCGAGTGGCATCGCGGCCTGCGTCGACGTCGGGGTCTGAGCGGGCGTCGGGGCCTGAGCCGGCATCGGAGGCTGCGCCAGCTTCAGTGCTTGTCCAGGCGGCTGCTCTTGGGGTGCGGGCACCGGCGCAGTGGCCGCAACGCCGACGCCATATCCGGCGGTGACCAGCATCCCTTGCTTTTCAGCAGCGGCACAGGTGTACATGGAAACGGAAGTATTCTTGAGGGCGGTCATTCCGCCCGGCACCGGAACCGGGTCCCCGAGGACGCCGTTCGGTTCCTTCTCGTGCGTCTTGACATCCACGAGGCAGTAGTAGCGGTGTACATTCGGCGGTGTTCCGAGATCAAAATGACCGCGCACTACTTCGTGGTCGTAGCCCTGCTTGGCGGCCTGCTTCAACGAAGAGAAGAATCCGTCCTGTGGCAGGGACTTCGGCGCGTCGTTCGCGGAGGTGTTCGCGGGCTGCGCTGCTGCCGCGTCGGTGGGTGGGTCGGCCCATGCGCCGCTCCCGAAGCCGAACAGTGAGAGTGCCGACGCCAAAGCACCGTAGCGTGCTCGTCTCGTAGTTGTCACTTGATAATCCCCCCGCCAAGGTTTCGCTCTTCGTTACAGCGGATTCTAGTCTCCGACGGGCGATATCGCACGAGCATTGCGCAGCGCACGGGCTGGAAGGGGGTTCGGGGCGTCCATCGTTGTAGGAAGGGGACTGACACCAATCGCCGCAAGAAGCGGACTGCTGCCCGGCCACGCGCGGGCTATGCTCCGGGTGTCTATGGCGCTGGAGCAATCATGACAATTGTACAAAGCATAATTAAAGGCGGTTTCTTGATGGGGCTCATTGCATTTGCATCCGCCTGTGTCGTCGCCGAGCCGCGCGAGGGCTTCTACGACCACGATCACCACCGCTACTACAGCGGGCACGGCTGGCACGATTGCGCAGGCCACGACGACGTCTGCCGCTGATCGAACTGGGCGTTTTCGCGCCCGGCGCGGTCTCTATTGGGCCGTGATATAGCACTTACGTGGGGACCGCTTTCGGTCCCCACGCCGGTTTCCTGACCGGGTGGCTGCTCTTTTGATATCGTGGCGCGCTCGGCTTTACTCTGCGAGCGTCGGCACGGGAATCATGACTAGCTATATCACTCATCTTGAATGCGCAAACTGCGGTGAGCGCTACGATTCGAATCTCGTGCACGGCTTGTGCGTGAAATGCCAGCGTCCTCTTTGGGTACGCTACGATCTCGACGCCGTGGGGAAGCGCTTTTCCAAGCGGGATTTGGCGGGCCGCCCGCAAACGATGTGGCGGTACCTGGAATTGCTGCCCATCAACGACCCCTCCAAGATCGTCTCGCTGGCCGAAACCGTGACGCCCCTCGTGCCGACCCCGCGGCTTGCGGCGGCATTCGGGGTGCGCGAACTCCTCGTCAAGGATGAGAGCCGCCTGCCGACCGGCAGCTTCAAGGCGCGCGGAATGGCGATGGCCATCAGCAAGGCCAATGAGTTCGGCCTCCGCCACCTGGCCGTCCCGACGGCCGGCAATGCGGGCGGCGCAATGGCGGCTTATGCGGCACGCGCCGGCATGCAGGCCCATGTCTTCATGCCGCAGGATACCCCCATGATCAATGCCAAGGAATGCTGGCTGGCAGGCGCAAAGACCTACCACGTCAATGGGCTGATCAATGACTGCGGACGGATCGTGGGGGAGGGCAAGGCAAAGAAAGGTTGGTTCGATCTATCCACCCTCAAAGAGCCCTACCGGATCGAAGGCAAAAAGACCATGGGACTGGAATTGGCCGAGCAGCTCGATTGGGAATTGCCCGACGTCATTCTGTACCCGACCGGCGGCGGGACGGGGCTGATCGGAATGTGGAAGGCGTTTGCCGAGCTCGAGAAGCTCGGTTGGCTGAAATCATCGCGCAAGCCGCGCATGATCTCCTGCCAGAGCGAAGGGTGCGCGCCGATTTCCACCGCCTTCGACAGGGGCGAGAGGTTCGCAGCGAAATTCGAGAATGCGGCGACCATCGCCAGCGGCGTGCGCGTGCCGGTCGCCGTCGGGGATTTCATGATTCTCGACGCCGTGCGCGCGAGCGGCGGGACCGCGCTGGCGGTTCCGGAGGCGGTCATCGAGCCTTGGATGAAAAAGGCGATCAGCCTCGAAGGATTGTCGTTCTGCCCCGAGACGGCCGTGTGCTTGGGGGCGCTCGATCTGCTGCTTGGGCGCGGCGATATCCGGCCGGACGAGCGCATCGTCGTATTCAACACGGGCGCGGCGCAGAAGTACCCGGAAGCCGTGCATGAGCAGATCCCGCTCCTGGATATTCAGCGTCCCATCGATTGGGATCAAATCTAGGCGTCGAATGCCGCAGTCGCCTCCGACTCTGGTGTACGACGGCGATTGCGGCATCTGTCGTTACTGGGTTGCCTATTGGCAGGAACTGACCGGCGAGCGGATCGTTTTTCGTCCCTACCGGCAGGCAGCAGCCGATTTCCCGGCCATCCCTCGGGAGGCGTTTCAGCAGGCCATCCAACTGATCGAAGCCGATGGCAAGGTGTATTCGGGCGCAGCCGCATCGTTCCGTGTTTTGCGCCAAGCACCGGGACGGACTGCGTGGTGGTGGTGTTACACGAGCCTGCCTGGCTTTGCGCCCATGAGCGAATGGGCATATGCCTACCTCGCGCGGCACCGTGGCTTGCTGAACCGGTTCAGCAAGCTGCTGTGGGGACCTGCGCTTCAGGCGGAACGTTATGCACTGCTGAGCTGGGTTTTCTTGCGCCTGTTTGGCCTGATTTATGTGGCGGCTTTTGCGTCGCTCGGCGTGCAGATCTTGGGATTGATCGGGCATGCCGGCATCCTTCCGGCGAGCGATTTTCTCGTCGCGGCGCGCGCAGCTCTCGGCGCCGCCGCCTACTGGATACTGCCCACGCTGTTCTGGATGAACGCGGGCGATACGGCGTTGATCGCAGGCGCGGTCGCCGGCGTGGTGCTCGGATTGCTCGTCGTCGCGGACAAGTTCACGCGGCCGGCGCTCATCGGTCTATTCCTGCTCTATCTGTCCTACGTCTACGCCGGGCAGGCCTTCATGAGCTTCCAGTGGGACTCCCTGCTGCTCGAGGTGGGGTTTCTGGCGATATTTCTTACCGGCGGGTCGAGGATAGTCGTCTGGCTGTTCCGCTGGCTGGTATTCCGTTACATGTTCATGTCGGGAATCGTGAAGCTGGTCTCCGGAGACCCTACCTGGCACGATTTGACGGCTCTCCAGTATCACTTCTGGACCCAGCCACTGCCGACTCCGCTGGCGTGGTATGTCTCGCAACTACCGTCGTGGCTGCTCATCGCCGCCACGGCCGCGACCCTCGGCATCGAGCTTGGCGCCGTGTTTCTGATCTTCCTGCCGCGACGTCTTCGGGCCACGGCGGCCTGTTGCGTGCTGCTGCTGCAATTTCTGATCGTGCTGACCGGCAACTACAATTTCTTCAACCTGCTCACGATGCTGTTGTGTATTTTCCTGTTCGATGACGCAGCGCTGCAGCGCTTGATCCCGCGCCGGCTGCAAGCCCCGGCGCAAAGACGTACGCCGATCCCCGGCCGCAGGGCGACGGCGATTGCGGCAGCGCTCGCCCTCATTCTGGCGCCCCTCGGGCTCAACCGGGTCTGGCAGACGGCGATGCGCGGCGATTTGCCGGGAC
>Ga0116129_1000864_pt1 | contig 17940 bp, 11 predicted proteins | sample June2015DPH_17_2_FD_89732 | JGI IMG/M metagenome (GOLD analysis project Ga0116129, IMG submission 89732) | Peatland microbial communities from SPRUCE experiment site at the Marcell Experimental Forest, Minnesota, USA - June2015DPH_17_10 | ecosystem: Environmental > Terrestrial > Soil > Wetlands...
CCTTGATGGAAATGTCGAGATCGATCACCAGTTGCTTGCCCGCGGGCTGCACCACCTGACCGCGCCGGCGCACGTCGAGCACGGCCACGTTCGGCGGCAGGGAATCGGGAATGCCGATCTGCGCCCGGTTCACGTGGATCGTACCGCCGACGGCGAGATGCTCGCGCGCCTGTCCGGTGACGTGGATGTCGGCATTCAAGTTTGCGGTGAGGACGTTGCTCGCAATCGGCTGGGCGTTGCTGGCCGTCAGCGTGATGTCGACCGGCATCCCCGGCTGCAGCACGCCGACGCTGCCCGCGAGGCTCACCGTGCCCGATGCGGCGCTCGCCTTGAAGCTCTTGATTTGTAACGTGCCCTGACTGCCCGTGATCTCGGCGCCGATGTTGGTCAAATTCACGCCGTGCACGTAATCGCGGAAACTGCCGTTGGCGAGCGTGACCGAGCCGTGGATTTGCGGCTCGGTCAGGGTGCCGCCAACGTCGGCGTCGACCCCAAGCTCGCCGCCCGCGTGCAGCCCGCGCGCCTCGAGCAGCGCATTCGCGTTGGCGACGTCCAGCTTGCCCACGACCTTGAGATCGTAGACGCCCGCGGGATCGAGCGGCGCATCGCCGGTGACGCTGAGCAACGGGGTGCTGCCGGCGTTCAACTTGACATCGAGGGCGGCCGAATTGACCTTAAGATCGGCCCTCGCGTTGAGATCGAGGGCGGGAAGCCCCACCGCCTCGTCGGCGGCGAAGCGAATGCCGTGCGCAGTCAGCTGGATGCGGCCGGTGGGCGCCGCCAACGTGCCGCGCAAGCGCGCACTCCCGCCGATCGTGCCTTGCGAGACGACGTCGGGGGTGAACGCACTGATGAGCTGCGGCTCGATGTGGGTGAGCGAGGCATGCAGGTTGAGCTCGGGCGACAGCTCGCCATGCGCCTCCAGAACGGCGCTCTGGGCGCCGAGACGAAGCTCATCGATGGCGAGGCCGGTCGCGTAGGACATCGTCGCGGGGGCGAGCAGCCGCAGTTGCTGGCCGCGATAATCCGCGACCGCGCGCAGCACCCGCACGTTGCGATGCTCGAGATCGACGGCGGCCGCCGCCGATAGCGTGGCGGGATAGCCATTGACGTCCGGCGACTTGAGGTCGAGCTTCGCGGCCACCGCGTCGGTCGAGCCCTCGCCCGATACGTGGACCGTGCCGGCGAACTGGTTAAAGGCCAGATCCTGTGCGTCGAGCTCGAACTCGGCGCGCGTGCTGCCGGCCTGCGGCGTGAACTGCGCGCTGCCGTCGAGCGTACCGCGAATATCGCGCCCCAGGAGATGGTCGAAGTCGCCGAGCTCCCCGACGTGCATGTGGACCTGCCCGCGGCTGTCCGCGAAGGTCGATTTCATGGACCATTCGCCGTCGAGCTGCGCGCTTTTCCATTCGCCGTGCTCGATCTTCGCATGCAACCCGCTGCGCCCGGCCCGCGCGAGCGTCACGGCAAGATCGAGCGGCGAGCCATCGAGGGTGCCGTTGGCCGCGATACTCGCGCTGGGCGCACTTGGCAGGCCGCGCACATGCAGTTCGGCCGTCACGCTCCCCGGCGGCGAGCCGCGGACGGACAGGGTGCTCTTGACGGTGGCATCGCAGGAGAGCGCCTTGGGCGTACCGCTCAAGCGCCCGGACGCCTGCAGCGTGCCCTGCGCGGAGCTTGCGAGCGTGCCGAGATTCGCGACATCGAGCGAGAAACGGGCATCGAGCGACTTGAGGACGGCGGCGAGGCCCGCCGGCGCAGCGGCGCTTTTTGCCCCCGAGTCGGGACTCGGCCTCTGCGCGCTGCCGCTCGCGCTCAAGGTCCAGGCGTTGCCGGCGACCTTCAGGCGGTCGACCGTGAAGGCGGTATCGGAAACAGCTCCCGCCACCGCCAGCGTCGCGCGATTGCCCACCATGGCCGTCCAGCTGGGTCCGCCGCCGGCGAGCACCGCGCTGGCATCGAGGTCGAGGCCAACATCCGCCGCGCGCCGCTCGACCCGGCCCTTCACGGTGGCCTCGCCGTTCAGCGCTTGACCTGCGAGCGCAGCCAGCGGGGAGAGGCTGGGCAGCTTGAGCACAAAGGCCACATTTTGATGACCTGCAGTGACCGCGTTCGCGTCGAGGGAGAACAGCCGGTGCGTGGCCGACAGGGTGAGCGGCCGCGCCGGGTCCTTGACTCGCATCGAGGCCTTAACCTTGAGGGGATCGCTGGCGAGCAGCTCGGGTTGAGACCCGGGAATGCGCAGTCCGTCCACCGTGGCCTGCAACGCAATGTCACCGCCGGCGGCGCTGAGGTCGGCGCGCAGGGCCGCGATCGCGCTCCCGGCCGGCAATTCCAAGCGCTCGATCTGCAGATGGCCGTCCGCGGTTGGATTGGTGTAGGGACCCTTCCAATGCCCGCCGAGTGCAAGTCGCTGCCACTTGAGGTCCGGGCGCGGGCTCACCTGCGGGGCGGTGAGAGAGTAGTCGAGGTCCACGGAACCGTCGTGCAAGTCGACACTGCCTCGCACCTGCGCCTTCAGGTCGCCGGCGCTCAGCTCGAGATCGATTCGTTCGGCGTTGCGCGGTCCCGCGAGACTCACATTCGCGGACAGCGCGCCCAGGCCCGGCACTTGCAGAATGTTCTCCAGAGGCCCGCTCGCCGGCTCGTGCGCGATCAGTGTGCCGTCCATGCGCCGCGGATCAAGGCGCAAATCGAGCTTGTAGTCCCCGCTCTCGCCGCGGTCGATGCGATGCGCCTCGACGTCGATGCGCGCATCCTCGAGCGAGATCATCCGTCCGTTGCCGGCGATCGACAAGGTGGTCGGTCGGCCGGCGAGCGCTGCGCCAAGCTGCACCACGGCGATCGAGAAGCGATCGATGTCGATGTGCGGTATGAAGGGCTCGCCCTCGCTGGGCGACAACGAGGGCAAAGGCGTGCGCTCCATGTCGAGCCGCGCGACGATGAGACTGCCGGCGTGAATGCGTCGCTCGAGGAGCGCGGATGGCGACCAGCGCAGCGCGATGTGCTCGGCGGTGAGCCAGACGCCGCCTCGATCGATGAGCTCGAGCCGGTCGAGAGTGAGGTCGGCCGGGAAGCTGCCGCCGAGTCCCGTGAGCTTGACGTTGCCGTCGGTGATTCGAAGGGTAAGCCGCTCGATCATGCCGCGCCCGGCGCCGGTGTTGCCCGCCACCAGCACCGCTGCGATCACGAGAACGAGCAGCGCGGCAATCGAGCCGAGGACCCAGGCCGAAATTCGCAACCAGCGGCGCATCAGAAGGCCTGCCCCAGTCCGATGTAGATTTGGAACGCCTGCGGATCGGTATCGTAGCGCTTGAGGGGAACGGCGAAGTCCACGCGTATCGGTCCGATTGGGGTGTAATATCGCACGCCCGTGCCGATTCCGAAGAACAAATTGGTCGCCGAGAGCTTCAAGCTATTGCCCACCTGGCCACCGTCGATGAACAAAACGGTGCCGAAGTTCTTGGCGATGCGCTGGCGAAACTCGAGCGTCCCCGCGCTGATCGTGGTGGCACCGATAGGATAGGTGGTTTGGCCGGCGACCTTGCACGGCGGCGCCGACGTCGCGTTCGCAGGGCAGTCCGACAGGATCGGGAAATAGGGGCCGACCGACTGGTATGGATAGCCGCGGATGCTCGAGCTGCCGCCGCCGTAGAACCGCTGGTCCGGAGGCAAGCTCTCGACGCCCGGCCCCTCGGCCGAGCCGATCAAGGCGCGGGCGGCGACCACGCTGCGCCCGGGCTCGGTGGGCAGCAGGTGATCGAGATCAAAATACGTGGCGAGCTTGACGGTCGTGACCAGGAAGGTGGCATTGGAGTGCCCCAGTGAATGGGTCGGCACCAGGCTCAACGAACCGCGCACACCGTGCGTCGGATCATCCAGCGGCGAGGCGAGATCGGTGGAATCGTAGCTCAGGACGAGCGGCAGCGCGACGAGGGTGTAATCAAAGGTCTGCCTGACGGGCGTGTAGGTCGGCGCGGTGCCGGAACCGCTCAGCTCCTCGCCGACAATCTGATCGATGGTCTCCTCGGTCGCGTTAATCCCTGCACTCACCGTCCAGTTCTTGTCGAGCTTGCGCGTGAGCGTCACACCGGCCTTGAACGCGGTCTGATCGTATGCGACCAGCTCCTGCTTCAGGGCCTCCACCGCGAACTGCAGGGACTGATCGCGATGTCCGAAGTCCGGCAGGATGTACTTGATCGGCAAATCGTAGCCCAGGCCATTGGTTGCGCTCCCCCCCAGGCCGGTGATGGAGGCGCTCACGTTGAACTGTTCGGCATTGCCGAACACGTTGCGGTCGCCCCAATTGAGGGTGCCGCTACCACCCAGATCGGTCGAGTAGGCTCCCGAGACCCCGAAAGTGTGGCGCAGCCGTTCTCGCAGCTGGAAAGTGATGGGCACCCCGCCGGTCGCATCCACGGCGGTGCCGACTTTGACGTTGACCGCGGCGAACACGCCGATGCTCGGGCTCAACAAATCCGCGCGGGCGCTTTCGATCGCGCTGGTCCGATACACCTCGCCCGTATGCAGCAGCAGGCGGCGGCGCACGAGGCTTTCGTGCACCCTCTTCAAGCCTGTGATGTGAATCTCCCCGATGTTGACGCGCGGACCGACCTCGACATGAAAAGTCACGTCGAGCAAGGGCTGCGTCTTGTCCTCGTAGGCGACGGGAGGATCGACCTTGGCGAACGCATAGCCCTGTTCGCCGAGCGCCGACAGCAGGCGCGTACCTGTCGCCAGTACGGTGTCCGCGACGGCCGGCATACCCGCCTTCAGCGTGAAAGCCCCTTGCACCGACGGCGGTAATTCCGCGTCGATTTTGACATCGCGCAGGTGATACAGCGGTCCGAGCTCGAACCTGATCTGCACCTGGGCGTCGTGCTTCTTGGGCAAGGCGTTGAGATGATCCGCGAGGCCCGGATCGTTGAGCGTCATGCCGTCGATCTGGATCGTGATCTTCGACTCGTAGTAACCGAAGCTCTCGATCACCGTCTTGAGCCGCTCGACGTCGGCGCGCGCCCGTGCGATCAGTGCATAAGGACTCACCGGCGCCGAGGTGCGCAGCGTGACCAGATCCGAGGTGGCCCGCAACATGGCTTCCATTGAGCCGTCACCCGTCGAGAACTTATCGACTTTGTACGAGACAGGATCCGCCGCCCACACCGGCCCGGCAAGACCGGCCAGCATGGCGATCAGACCAAAGATTGTCGGCAGTTTGAGGCGCAACGCGCAACCGCTAGCTTTTGCAGCTAGGTTTTGTTGACCGCCAAGGCATCCACGCGGCCGGCCAGATCGCCGCCTTCCCTGCGTAGTTTGAGGTCGTAATACATGACCATGAAGCCGGCCAAGATCAACGGCGTGGTCAGCGTGGTGAAAACCAACGATACCGCCTGGCTGCCCAGCAGCACCTTCGGGGTGATCACATCCAATCTGAATCCGGACTTGACCCCGAAAATCCCCAAACTTAAGCCTGCCAGGAAAAAGACTGCATAGGCAATGATGAAAAGCACGGTAAGTATGGTGGCGCAGCGCCACCAATGGCCGCGCGTCAGGTTCCAGCTGGCTCGAATCGATGCCCATGCTTGCCTGCCCTCGACCATGATAACCGGCAGCGTCAGGAATACTCTGCCGAGAAGAAACACCAGTACCAGTGCATAGACCAACATGAACAAAGCCTTGACCAAGGACAGCGATGGAGCGCGTCCTGCGGCTACATCCATCGAGACGAGCACACTGAAGATTCCCAGCGGCAACGCCGCGATCACCATGATCACTACGGCAAGCAAGGTTCGCGCCCAGCGCTTGAAGCCGACGCCCAGTGCCGCTCCAAAGGCCATGACGCCATGGCTGGCAACATCATCGGTGCGGGCGATCAAGCCGTTGTAAAAAGCCAGGGAAATCAATCCAACGACAATCGACAGCACGCTCGATGCGAGCGATTGCCGGCCCAAGGCGGAGACGTCCTGCGGCTGGATGGGAATCGTGAGACTCGGATACTGGACCAAGATATTGAGCGACGCTATCAGCTGCGGGATGAAAATGAACAGCCACACCTTCTTGAGGGCCGCGAGCCATAGGCTGAATGATCCGTCGATCACGCCGCCGATGCTGCGGGGCGCGGTTGGCTTGCTGTACACGTTGGTCTCCCTCCCCGAACTAGCGGACGCTTCGGCGCAGATTATCACGCCGTGGTAGCGGCGGCTGCTCCCGCCGCGTCTCACACTGGGTTGGATTTCTCGACTGAACCGCGCTATTGGTCGCGCCACAGATCCTGCCAGCCGGCATGCCCCAGCCCGCGCAGCGTTTCGATGTTGCGCCGGTATATCTCTTCGGTATTCATGCTCTCGGTGGCGCGGGTAACACCGTCCTCCCGCAACAGATGCAGCGTCGGATACGGCGAGCGATTGGTGCAATTTTCCACATCCTGCGGCGCAGTGCCTGCGAATTGATAATCAGGATGAAAGCTTGCCACTTGCAGTTCGCCTTCCAGCCCCAGCTCCGCGACCGCCGCGTCGCAAACCTCGAGGAACTGGTTGTACTCGGCGAAATCGTTCAGCACCCACGGGTGGATCAGCAATGTGGTTTCGCGTTGCCCGGGATCGGCTGCCTGCAAATCGAGCAAAGCGTCGCGCAGGTCCTCGAGCAATCCTGCCGCGCTGCGCTCCCGGCTGATCGCGAAGTGCACGCGACCGCCGCGATAGGGACTTGCCGCAAACGGACATAGGTTCAGGCCGATCACGGCTCTTTCCAGCCAGCGTTGCGTCTTGGCGATGATCTGCTCGTCTTCGATGGCGATCTCCTTGCTGATCGGCGATCCGGCCCGGCAGTGTATCCTCGACTTCGAGTATCCTAATCGTCCGTCACTAACTTCGGGAACTCATCGATGCCGCAAGCGATTCCTGCCACGCTCATTCCCGGCGACGGGATCGGTCCTGAAATCATGGATGCCACATTGGCCGCATTGCAGGCACTGGGTGCTCCATTCGAATGGGACACGCAAATCGCGGGTCTGCAGGGCGTGAAAAGCGCCGGCGATCCGCTGCCGCCGCAGACCATCGACAGCATCAAGAGCACACGCCTGGCGCTGAAGGGTCCGCTGGAAACGCCTTCCGGCGGCGGCTATCGCTCATCCAACGTGCGTCTGCGCGAACAGTTCAAGCTATACGCCAACCTGCGCCCGGCGCGCACCATGATCCCGGGCGGCCGCTTCGACAAGATCGATCTGGTGGTGGTGCGCGAGAACCTCGAGGGCCTGTACATCGGTCATGAGCATTACATCCAAATCGACGATGATCCGCACGCCGTCGCCATGGCCACGGGCGTGAATACGCGCCAGGGCAGCCGGCGCCTGTTGGAATTCGCCTTCGAGCATGCGGCGGCCACCGGTCGCAAGAAGGTCGCGATCGTTCACAAAGCCAACATCATGAAGGCCCTCACCGGCATTTTTCTGGAGACGGGTCTGGACCTGTACGAGCGCAAGTACAAGGGCCGCTTCGCTTTGGAGACGGTCATCGTCGATGCCTGCGCCATGAAACTGGTGCTGAACCCCTGGCAGTTCGATGTGCTGGTCACCACCAACTTATTCGGCGATATCTTGTCCGATCTGGTCGCGGGTCTGGTGGGCGGCTTGGGGTTGACGCCGGGCGGCAACATCGGCACCGACGCCGCGATATTCGAAGCGGTACACGGCTCGGCGCCGGATATCGCAGGCAAAGGCGTGGCGAATCCGACTGCTCTGTTGCTTGCCGCCGCGATGATGCTGGAGCACGTTCATCTGCCGCACATGGCCGCGCGCCTGCGCACGGCCATAGACCAGACGCTCAACAGCGACAATGTCAGGACCGGCGACCTGGGGGGGCGGGCCACCACGGCGGAATTCACCCGCGCCTTGGTGCAACGCATTGCCAATGGCTGAAAGCCCTGCTTGCAAGAAGGCGGCAGCGAATGGCTCGCTGCCGCCCTATATCGTCGATCGAACTTGCCCTCAGAACTTATACGTCGCCTTGGCGTAGTAGGTCCCGCCGTTGATGCCGAAGGGCGAGAAGCCCGGGTACTGGGTGACGGCCGCGGAGTCCACTGCCGCGTTCTCTCGTTCCAAGATGGTGCTGTTGATCTTGTTCGGGTAGCGATTGAACAAATTGATCGCACCGACGGAGAGCCTGAGATGATCGGTGAACCCATAGCTGACATCTAGATTGGTGGTCGCTGTGAGGCCGATCTGGTCCTTGAAGTACTGGAAGTTGCCGGTCGGGTTATCACCATCGTCGTTCTCCCAGTCCGAGGACGGTCCATAGATCTTTTCCACGATGTTGATGCTGAACTTCTCGATGTTGATCAAAGCGCCAAAATTGAACACATACTTCGGCGTCGCCGTGGTGAGCTCCGAGTACGCGGTCGCGTCATACAGCGTATTCGGCGCCAAGGCCGCCGGCGTGGTGCCCGGCTTGGTGATGGCCGTGTCGTTGTACGTGCCGCTGATCGTGTAGTCGATTTTCGCGAAATCATAGTCGTATGGGAAATCGAACACGAGATCGGCGCCACGCGTGCGCGTGTCTATGCCGTTGGCAAAGATGTTGATGCCGTACGATCCCGTCGCCAGCACGGCCGGATCGATGACGTCCGAACCGTGCGAATACGTGGCAATCGCCTCATTGATCGCCGCCCCGCCCGGCTGTGGTACGCCGTTGATCTGGCCGGCGATTTCGCCGCTGCCCACGATGCGATTGGTGATGGTGATCTGATACACATCCAGGGTGGTGGTCATGTGCGGCAGCGGGCGCCACACGGCGCCGAAGCTGTAGTTCATGGATTTTTCCGGCTGCAGCTTTTGCAGACCCGCGGCCTGGGCCGCCGCCGAGTCGGGTGGCAATTGGATATACGCCGTCGTGGGTCCGACGTTGGTCGAGGAATAGAACTCCTCGGCCAGCGTCGGTGCACGGAAGCCGTTGTTGACGGTGCCTCGCAGCGCGAACTCGGGCGTGAAGTCGTAGCGCGCCGTCAGTTTACCCACCGTCGCGCTGCCGAAATCGCTGTAGTGCTCATAGCGCGCCGCACCGTCGATGCGCAGTCCGGTGATGGGCTGCGTCGCCAGGTCGACGTACGCGGCGTACTCCTTGCGTCCATTGTCGTTGGCATCAAGAGGTGTAAAGCCTGGATAGGATTGCGCCCCGCCGGCCTCGTAAGAGAGTGGTACGCCCGCGCCGATCGCGTAGCTTTCGCGGCGGAACTCGCCGCCGAAAGCCACGCTCAACGGTCCTGCCAAGCCAACCTCGAAATCGTGCTTGAGGTCCAGAGTCGAAGTCCACTGGGTGAATTGCAGGAAGCCATCGTAGAAGTTGGTCGGCGACGGCACCCCGGTGGTGTTGTAGGTGCCGGCATTGTACGAATCGATGGTCGAGACATCGACTTTGTCCACGCCCCAACCGGACCCCAGATCCCAGTCCCAGCCAAGGATGTTGCCCTTGACCCCTAGGTTGATCTGGTAGTCGTCCTCGGAGCTGGCCTCCTGCGGATTGAAACCGTAGGGAAATGGATACGTGGTCACCCCGGTGGTCGGGTCGGTGTAAGCGACCTTGGAGGGCACGCGATAGTTTTCATAGGACGCCGCGTCCTTGTGACCATACGTGCCAAAGGCGTAAAACTCGGTGCCGTCCTCGAAATCGTAGCCGGAGTTGACCGCAAAAATCTTTTGCCGGACGGCTCCATCGCCGGAGATCATGTTCTCATACGGATAACCCGGGACATTGGCGATATTCGTGTCCGGGTAAGTCGTTGCCGCCGGTCCGCGAGGATCGATCGCGCCGACATTGCTGTGTCCATGGGCTCTGAACTCTCCGGTGACGTTGAAGAACCCGCCGCTGCCCATCTCGAAGCCGCCGTTGCCGCTGACATCCTCCGTGCGCCCGCCGCCATTGCCGTACTGACTATACAAGCTGGACACTTGGCCGCCGGAGTTGCTCCTCTTCAAGATGATGTTGATGACGCCCGCGATGGCATCGGAACCGTATTGGGCCGCCGCACCATCCTGCAAAACTTCAATGTGGTCGATGGCATCCAAGGGAATGAAATTGAGATCCGGCGCCGCGCCGCCCTGATAAGGCGATCCGGTATCGACGGCCAGATTGGCCGTGTTGTGGCGGCGCTTGCCGTTGACCAGAATCAGCACGTCATTCGGGCTCAGGCCGTCCAATCTTGCCTGTAAAGTCTGCCCAGCCATGTCGAAGCCAAAGGCTTGCAGCTGCAGCGACGGCACCAGCTGCGCCAACGCCGTCATGAGGTCGGGCGCCCCTGACTGCTTCAGGGACTCCGCGCTGACGATTTGAATGGGCGCCGCGCTCTCGGCGGCCGTGATACCGGTTTGGCGCGAGCCGGTCACGATCACTTCGTCGAGACTGGTGTCGACGTCCGCAGCGGAGGCGGAGGATGAGGCGGCGGCGGCGTCCGCGTCGGCCGCCAAGGCGTGTGACGATTGCAGCGCGGCACCCGCGATGCACAGAACAGCGATGGCGCATCGCAGCTTGAGCGCTTGTTTGTGTTCAAAACTCAACGACATGTAACGGTCTCCCAGGTTGAACATCCGATCGATAACCCCTTGCGGCTTGATGGCTTGCCGGCTCAAATGGCCTGCCCGCCCAGCGATCCGTTATGGATGCTTCAGGCGAGCGACCACCAGGCGAACTGCAATATGCGGGCCAACACGCAACAGCTGGCAGCTGCCGCGTGCATGAGCGACTCAAGTCGCGGGATTGGAGGGATAAATACCGTTGTTATTCATACAGTTACAAAATGTACAAAGCCAGCATGCGAGCTGGAAGCTATGTTGCATATTTGCGACGAGAAGGGTCGTCCAGCCGGATTCGGCTTTGCGGCGGTGCATCCAGAGGCGCCGGCGTTCCAATAGCGTGCGCCCGGTCACATTCGAGCGATCACCTATTCGAAGAACACGGGAACGATCGATACCAGCAAAAGCGCAGCCATCGAATAGTTGAACCAGCGGCGATGCCGGTCCGAGCGCAGATATTGGCGCAGCACCGCCCCGAACAATGTCCAGCAAGTGACGCTCGCCAGGGTGACGAGCAAGGCCAGCGCCGCCAGCGCGAGAACTTGCAGGGTGAGGGTGGCGTTGACCACGGTATAGGTGGCGACGGCGCTCAAGGCCACCACCCACCCTTTGCCGTTGATCCACTGAAAGGCGGCCGCTTGCAGGAAGGTCAATGGTTTCGCGGTGCGGCGCGATTCGCCGGTCATGATCGGAGCGCAGGCAATGCGCCAAGCCAGGTACATAAGATAGGCGATACAGAGATACTTGAGTGCGTTATGTACCTGAGGAACCTCCGTGAAGATTTTCGCCGTTCCCTCGCCGACGAGCAGCAACATCAGCGGGTAGCCGAAGGTGACGCCGAGTATGTGCGGCATGGTGGCGCGAAAGCCGAAGTTAACCCCGGAACTCGCCACCAGAATGTTGTTCGGCCCAGGGGTGAAACCCATCGAGGCCAGAAACGGCAGGCTGGTGATGATCAGCCCGAGGGGAAATGCCTGCATCGAAAAATACTAACACCGCGGCGGGACCCGATGCCGCGCAATCGACGCGCCTCCTGCCAGGGCGCGTGCCGGCCTGCAGAATTGAGGCGTGGCGACTTCGGTTATATTGCCCTATGGAACTTAAGCATCTGTGGTCGGTGCCGCATTGGAAATCCCGCATGCTGTTGTGGGGTGCGGCTGCGATGGTGGGGGTGGCCGCGGTCGCGTTCGCGAAATTGGCCGACCTCGCGCAATTCGGCTTGCGCCGTTTGCTCACGGTGTCGGCATGGTGGCCTTGGCTGCTGACGCCGCTCGGATTCGCCGGCATCGCGTGGCTGACGAGCCGCTATTTTCGCGGCGCCGAAGGCAGCGGCATCCCACAGACCATCTTCGCGCTGCGTGCCAATGCCGGCGAGCAGGGGCGGCTGTTCCTGCAGCCCAAGGTGGTCATCGGCCGCGTGGTGCTGGCCGCCCTCGGGCTGCTGTGCGGTGGTTCCATCGGCAGGGAGGGTCCCACGGTGCATGTGGGCGCCGTCATCGTGCACGGCGTGTGGCGGTGGGTGCCTCACGGGCGCGTCGAGGCTCAGCGGCGCGCCTTGGTGTTGGCGGGCGGCGCCGCCGGCGTGGCGGCCGCCTTCAATACGCCGCTGGCGGGAATCGTGTTCGCCATCGAGGAGCTGTCGCGCTCCTTCGAAGAGCGCGCCAGCGGCACCACACTGACCGCGGTGATATTGGCCGGCGTCGTCGCGATTGCGATGGTCGGCGACTACACCTACTTCGGGCAACCCACGGTGGCGTCCGAGCTGCGCGCGTTTACTCCGGGGGTGCTGGTCGTCGCGATAGCCTGCGGACTTGCCGGCGGTTTCGTCAGCCGCATCACCTTGGCGACCACCCGGCGTTTGCCGGGCGTGCTGCAGTGGTTGCGAGTCGAGCGCCCGGTGCTGTTCGCCGCTCTGTGCGGCGTCGGCGTGGCGCTGCTCGGCGCGCTCTGCGGCGGGCTGACTTTCGGCACCGGCTACGCGGAAGCACGCTCCATCCTTGAAGCCAACGCTCATCTGCCTGCGAGCTACGCGCCGGCGCGGGCCGCAGCCACCCTGCTCTCGTACCTCAGCGGCATTCCCGCCGGCCTGCTCGCTCCGTCGCTGTCGGTGGGCGCGGGCTTCGGCCAATTTCTCGCCGACGCCTTGGGACAAGGCTCGGCGGTTCCTTTCGCAATTCTTGGCATGTGCGGCTACTTGGCGGGAATAACACAGGCACCCCTCACCTCGCTGGTGATCGTCATGGAAATGACCGCCCAGCATGCCATGGTGCTGCCGCTCATGGTGACGGCGGCACTGGCCACGGCGCTTTCCAAGCTGGTGTCCCCGCCGTTGTATCAGACGCTGGCGGACCGCTATGGCGCGGCGCCGCCAAGCCGAACTCCCGAGCTTTCCAGGGTGTCCGAATAGGAATGGCCTCAGACCACAAAAAACGCCCGGCGAATGCCCCGGAGGGTGCCCCAAGCGATGCGGTGGGTGCACTGCCCGCATCGACCCAGGAGAATCTCGAGGTCTTGGCCGCCTTCAAGGACCGCGAGGAGGCACACTTGACCGGCGCCCAAGCGCTCATCGAAAGGATCAGCCAATTTTTCGGCAACCCAGCTTATTTTGCCTTCGCGTTGGGATTCATCGTCGTTTGGACTCTGCTCAATCTTTGGGGCCTGCACGCCGGATGGCGGCATGTCGATGAACCGCCGTTTTTCGCACTGCAAGGATTGGTCAGCTCGAACGCCCTGCTGCTGACCGTCGCGGTACTCATTCGTCAGAACAGAATGGCGCAGGTGGCCGAGCATCGCTCGCATCTGGACTTGCAGGTCAACTTGCTGACCGAACAGAAGGTCACCAAGATCCTGCAACTCGTCGATGAGCTGCAGCGCGAACTGACGGCTCTGCGCCGGCGGCCCGACGCAGAACTGGAAGAATTGAGCAAACCCGCCGATGCCCACGCGCTCATGCACGCCATCAAGGAACAGCAAGGCAACATTTAGCGGACTCAAATGGCGCAGCCTCAATGCGCTTCGGTCGCGCCCCCCCCGACGCCTTTGGCGGTTGCGTTTTTGTTCTTTTCGATGAACTGCGCGACATTGGCGTGCAGCGCCTTCAAATCCGGCTCATGCGCGTACACCATGTGCCCGGAGGTATAGAAGTGCATCTCGATGTTGCTCTGCAAGGCCGGCTGAATCGGCAGCTGATGCAGTTCGTACTCAGCCGCGAAGTAAGGTGTTGCCAGATCGTAATATCCACCGTTCAACTGCACCTTCAGGTTCGGATTCGTCTTCATCGCCACGGCCAGGTCCGGCATGACATTCAGCGACCCCGGTATTTTGGACGGCGCGCCCGGCGGCATGTGCAAGAAATCCCAAGTCTTCTCCACCTCGATCTCCGGCTTGTAGGTTTTCTTGTCGCCGAATTTGAGCGTGGTGCGCACGTAGTCGTTGAAGGCCGAGACATAGGCGGAGGAAATGGCGGCCGACTGCGGGTCGTAGTCCGCTTCCTTGCTCATCGGATCGATGGTCGGACCGGCGAAGCGTGTATCGAGGCGGCCGGTCGTGATGTCGGCGCCCAACAGGGTCTTCTCGAATTCGCCGCCGTTCACGCGCAGATTCGCATGTTCGATATAGTCCGCCGGCAGACCCGTGTAGGTGTGTAATTTAGCTGCGATATCCGCCTTGCGTTCCGGGCTCAATGTCGACCCCGCCCCCAGCGCCTGCAGATATTCGCCCAAGGCAAACGCTTCGACCTCGCGCAGCAGGGGCTCGATGGCGGCGGGCTGGTTGGCGAGCTTATGGTGATACCAGGCGGTCGCGGTATATGTAGGCAGCGCCAATGCGTACGGCAGGTCCACGCCGGGATTGAATTGCGGCGCGTCGACGCCATCGTCAAAGTTCAGTACCTGCGACAACAACACGACTCCATTCAGGTCCATTTCCTTTTCGTTGGAGAGGATGTTGGCGAGTGCCGCCGAGCGGGTCGTGCCGTAGCTCTCGCCGAACAGATATTTCGGTGAATTCCAACGATTGTGCCGCGACAGGAATTCGACTATGAAATTGGCGAATGCGTGGGCGTCCTCATCGATGCCGTAAAATGCCTTTTCCTTGTCGGCGCCGCGCAAGTGTCCGAATCCCGTGCCCGGCGCGTCGATGAACACCAAATCGCTGGCATCGAGCAAGGTGTACTCGTTGTCTATGACCTTATAAGGCGCGGCCGGGCTGTGCGTGTCGTCCGCCGTCACCACCCGTTTGGGCCCGAAGGCGCCCATGTGCAGCCACACGGTCGATGAACCCGGGCCGCCGTTGTACAAAAACGTGATGGGTCGATGCGTGTCCTCCTTATCACCGCGAAAATAGGCGACGTATGACATGCTCGCCTCGGGCGGTTGCGGCGGCGGCGGTCCATTGCGCTCATCCTTGGGCGGTGGCGGGTCATCGTCGGTCGGATCCTTGAGGTGCACCACCAAAACACCGACTTCCGCTTGATAGGTCATGGCGTGTCCACCGACCATTATCGAGCCGGAGGTCGCTTGCTTTTCGTCCTTCAGGTAGCGCGCCGACTCGGTAGGTTCAGGTACCACGGCGATCTTGGCGTCCGGTGCGTCGCTCGGAGCATGCTCCGCCGCATATGCCAGCGACGCGCACCCCGCCAGTAAAGCCAGTGCGCCGACAAATCCGCGCGTGCCATTCAGCATTTATTCCCCCAAATCGCCCATTGTATGCGGAGGACGCGTCATGCTCCTAGTGGGCTGTCGGCGCGTTCTTACAGCCACTCGACGATCCGCCCCTACATTCGCGATGCCGCCCGCGGATTTAAGCTCGCGGACGGATCGAATCAGTATCTGCAGCACGGCTATCTGGAGTACACATGGGCGACCCGAAAACGAATGATCCCCCGGGCGAGCGCGCGGGCGAGACTCGGCTGCGCGGCGGCTCCTTGAGCCGTGATGAGCGGCGCACAGAGGTGGACGCCGCGGCGCGGCAGACCTCCGAAGGCACGGACGACGTGCTGCGCACCGATGACGAAGAGGACACGCTGTACGAAGACGGCTTGGAACTCGAAAACGACGAGCGCCCCTTGACCGGGATCAACGGCAGGGACGATAGCCGGTAGCTTGCGCGGCGCCCGACTCGCTCGGTCGGCCCCGCCCGCTAGGGTTGCAGACGCATAAATCGCGGCGCAGCAGGCCGCGGTGTACGCATTAACGTATCTTAACATTGTGGCCATAGGCACTTAACTCCTCAAGCCCCAGCGTAGCGGGCATGTTGGGAGTCTCAATGAGGTTGCCGCGCGCAGCGGCCGGGATGGCCTGCGCCCTTGTGGCGCTGGGCGCGTGCAGCGTGGGTTCGCCCTACAGCCGTCCGGTCATTCCAATCGCCACGCAGTGGAAGCAGTCCTCCGGTGCGGAATCCAGGGCAACCTCCGATGAAGTCGACGCCAATACCTCGGCGGCGTCGCTGGCGCCGCACGCGCCAAATGCCGCAGGGGTCTGGCCCGCGCCGGAATGGTGGCATGCGTTCGGCTCGTCGAGCCTCGACGATCTGATTGCGGAAGCCCAACGCAGCAACGATGATCTGGCTGGCGCCATCGCGCGGGTCGAGGAGGCAGACGCGCAACTGCGCATCGCCGGTGCACCACTGTTTCCGTCCCTGGACTTCGGCGCCGACGCCACCCGAGAACGCACCCAGGTGACCGGCATAGGACCCGAGGCATTCAACCTCTTCAATCCGCAATTCACTGCGAGCTACGAAATCGACTTCTGGGGCAAGAATCGCGCGGCTCGCGATTCCGCCCGCGCTGCGGCACTCGCCAGCCGCTTCGACCAGCAGACTGTCGCCTTGACGGTCATCAGCAGCGTCGCCACCACCTATTTCATGGCGCTGGAGCTGCGCGACCGCATCGAGGTAGCGCGACGCAATTTCCTCAATGGCGACAAGATATTGCAGGGCTTGCGCCTGCAGCAAACGGCCGGCATTGCCACCGGCCTCGACGTTGCCCAGCAGGAAACGACCGTGGCGCTGTTGACCGCCGCCATTCCCCCGCTGGTGCAGCAGCTGCGGCAAACCGTATTCGCCCTCGCCGTTTTGATCGGCAGGACGCCGGAGTCCATCGACGTCGATTCCGGGGCCCTCACGGCCCTGACCATACCCGCCGTGGTGGAAGGCATCCCCTCGGAGCTGCTGGCACGGCGACCCGATGTTGCCGAGGCCGAGCAGCAGTTGATCGCGGCCAATGCCGATATCACGGTGGCGCGCGCTTCTTTGTTTCCAAGCATACAATTGACGGCCAGCGGCGGCTATGAGAGTTCGGCGCTGGCGGGACTCATCAGCCCTTACAACCGCGTGTACGCGGCCTCGGCGGGCCTGACGCAACCGATTTTTCACGGCGGTGCACTGCGCGGCCAGCTCGCCTTCAGCAAAGCTCGCTACACCGAACTCGTCAGCACCTATCATAAGACCGTGCTGACTGCTTTCAGCAACGTGGAGAGCGCCCTGACCGCGACTCAACAGGTGACCGAGCTCGAACTGCGGCAGCAGGACGCCGTCGACAAAGCGCAGCGCGCCTACGAATTTGCGCAGACGCAGATGTCCGCCGGCACCGTCAACATTCTCAACGTCCTGAATACCGAAAACGCCTTGTTCAGTGCCCAGGATGAATTGGTCCAGGTGCAATTTCTGCGCCTGCAGGCCTTGGTCGATTTGTTCACCGCGCTCGGCGGCGGGTGGCAGCAGGGGTGATGCTCCAATGAAACAGGATTCAATGAAACAGGATTCAATGATACGCAGACATGGGTTGTTGGTCGCCATCGTTGCGATCGCGGTAGTGATATTCGTGTGGCGCGTCGTGGTGAGAAAACCGGCGGACGCTGCCGCGCACTCGGTGCCTCCCTCCGTCGCGGTTGAAACGGCCGTGGCCGCCCAAGCCGACGTGCCCATTTATCTGCAAGGGCTCGGCACGGTGCAGGCCTATTACACCGTGACGGTCACGGCGCGCGTCGATGGCGAGCTGCAAAAGATCGCCTTCACCGAGGGCCAGATGGTCAAAAAGGGCGATCTGCTGGCACAGATCGATCCACGTCCCAACCAGGCTGCTTATGAGCAAGCGATTGCGGTCAAGGCCAAAGACGAGGCGCTGCTGGAGAACGCCAAGCGCGACGTGCAGCGCTACACCATACTGCAGCCGCAGGATCTGGCCAGCAAACAAACCGTCGATACCGCGCGCGCCACGCTCGATCAGTTGACCGCGCAGGTCAAGGTCGATCAGGCCATCATCGACAATGCGTTCACCCAGCTCGACTACACCCACATCGTCTCGCCCATCAACGGCCGCACCGGCATACGTCTGGTCGATCCGGGCAACATCGTGCACGCTGCCGATACCACGGGCATCG
>Ga0116129_1000865_pt1 | contig 17937 bp, 16 predicted proteins | sample June2015DPH_17_2_FD_89732 | JGI IMG/M metagenome (GOLD analysis project Ga0116129, IMG submission 89732) | Peatland microbial communities from SPRUCE experiment site at the Marcell Experimental Forest, Minnesota, USA - June2015DPH_17_10 | ecosystem: Environmental > Terrestrial > Soil > Wetlands...
GCGCGAAGAGCCGGCATCCGAGAGATTGGAACAAACCATCGCCACCGCACAAATGAATAGTCCACTATTGTCATAACCCGTAATGGCGGTTATCTGAATCGCTAGGCCGGTCCCGCTTCCACTTGTCGCTGTGGTGGCCGTTGGACTAGCGAAATAACCTGTATCGGTGTAAGTGTAGCCGCTGCCGCCGTTGGCAACTGAAATTCCGGTGACCGCCCCGCCACTTACGCTTGTCACTTTATAGGTAGCTGTCCCCGAACCATAGCCCCGGCCAAAGGTGACCGACGGACCAATAGTCCCGGTGTCGTTAACAGCATAACCGCTCCCACCAAGACCTGCGTAAACGTTTGCAGCCGTAATCACCCCGCTCGTGGCGATACAACTCTCTGTATTTGTAGTTCCTGTATATCCCACGTCGCATTGATCAAGCACAATTGGCGTAACGTTGGCAACGATGCCCGTCACGCTGTCAAGAGTGATGGTGGTAGCGCCTTGCGAGTATCCGGCTATCCAGTTGGCCGTGTGCTGATATCCGCCGTTAAATTGCCCAGAGGGACAAGGCCACTGGTCAACTTTGCAGGAACCACTATAGGTGACACTCCCTACGAGACATGTGGCTGAACTGTAGCCGTTGCAACTAGTTGAGGCCGAGAAATGAAGTCGTGTATTATTCGCTCCCCCTCCCCGAAGTACGACATTGCTCGCTAGAGAAATGCTCCCGTTCAAGTAAAAATCACCATTGCCGAGAAGTACGTAGTGATTCGAGGCACACCCAGATATGGCCGTGTTGATTGTGGACGGAGAGGCGGGGGAGCCGCTGGCTCCGTAAGCTGCGACGGTCGCGCCGCACTGCGTCCAGGAGCCAGACGGGATTCCACCGGGAATTCCGGCCGTGCTCCAGTTAGCAGCCCGCTGAGAACTGATAACCCCCGACCACGGTTGCTGGCCATCGACATAGCCGCAAAAACCCAACGCGATGATCAGACACCAAGGAGAATTCTTGACCTGCATAGTCTTTACTATATCGTTGGGGAGGCCCGAACCGATTTGTTCACTGTGGTCAATCACACCATGGCAATCCACCACTCCCGGGTGGTGGGTCGCCGTTTATTACATTACCCTTTTGGAGATGTTGAGGCTCATCAAAAATCGGAAGTGCCGACCACGGATCCTAAGTCCGGACGAATAGTGATCGCTCACTGCAGTTCGCCCCTCTCGACCAAGCGGCGCACAACGAAGGACGCGCCGAATCGGGTGAGATGGTCCGTATCGCTCATCATCGGGATTTTGTGCGCCGAATCGGCGTACTCGGCGCAACCGTTCGCGCCGCATATCGCCTTGTATAGCGAGATATAGGGGACGTGCCAAATGTTGGCAGCCATGGCCTGCATCTCCGTGTCTAAGGCTCCGGAACTAGCCACGAGATGCTGGCTCGCCAGATTCGGCTTGTTCCAGGCAGTGGAGAACACGAGGAGCCGGAGAAGCGGGCCATCATATTCCGGCACCGGACCGAACACGGTTACAGCCACATGATGCTCCTTGCTCCAAGTGATGACCGCTGTGAGTGCATCCAGGTCTTTCTCTTGCCATCGTCCGACAATAAACATTCCCTGAACCGGATGCGCCGGCAGATAAGTCTGAAAGATGTAGGCCATCATCTTATTGCAGTCCGGACTGCCTGAGGGCTGCAGGGATGGCTCGCAGGCGGCAATGCTGGCCTGCATCACATTCGTGTCACGGAGGGCTGAAGATAGCGCATACCAAAGCATCGCGGAGTGACTATCCCCCAGCAGGAGATAGTTTTTCTTGTGCGTGTCCTGGCTTAGACAGATCTTATAGTCATATTTCTCGAAATGGTCTTCAGTGGTGATAAAACAACTTCCAAGCCGCGCGGCGTTATTCTCTTGGTTGTCCAGGGCGGAAGCGACTTGCAATGCAGCGGCGGGAAAGCGTCCGCTGAACCCTTTGGCGAGAATGGCCCATGAGGATAGCCCCATTGAGACGAAGACCACCGTGCCTGCCAACGCGAAGAGCGGCCGGCCAGCCAGACGCAATGGGCCGCTGCGAAAGGGGCGCTCAATAAATCTCCAAGAGAGAACTGCAAGCAGGAACGAAAGTGAAGCTTCCACTAGTATGTCAAATCGATGCGGGTTGAGTAGAGCGGAGTAGCGGTGCGAAGTGATGGCGCCTATGCCGATAAGCATGCCCATATGTCGCAAAACGATGACCGGCCAGTGCCAAAGATATAGTGAATATGAGATAAGGCCGATGAAGACGAAGGGACGCCACGACAGCATTGCGCCTACGAGCGACGGACCGGCTTCTCCGGCCCCAATGATCAGCGCCGATCCGACGCAAGGCGCCAAGGCGCTGAAGCCGGGAAAAAGCGTATACTCGGTGTAAAAGGAGGCCGCGAAGGCGATCATTCCGATTCCGGTCAACGTGGCGACATTCCGCAGCCATGCCGACTTCAGACGCGGAAACATTCCTAGCGAGAGGATCGTCCCCAGGAGGAGTTCCCATGCCCGCGTGAAGGGCGCATAGAACGCTGTCTCTTGGCTCCGGGACACGACGACGACGCTACTTACAAAGGAGATAAGGAAAAGAGCCACCACCGACGATCGGAGCCGCTCGGGGAGGAATCTGCGAACCAGCACTAGAAAGAGCGGAAAGAAAACATAAAACTGCTCTTCCACCGCCAGAGACCAGGTGTGTAGCAGCGGCTGCGAAGTGGGTGAATCGAAGTAACCAGAGTGCTGCCAGAAATATAGATTGGAAATCGACGCGGTCGCTGCCAGCATGGACTTTGCATAGTCGACAAGTTCGCCAGGGAGCAAATAAATGGCGGCGAAAACGCTGGATACGGCCAGCATTCCGAAGAGCGCGGGAAAGATGCGGCGGATTCGGCGCTCATAGAAGCCAATCACCGAAAACTGTGAGGCTGCGATCTCAGAAAAGACGATGGAACTAATAAGATATCCGGAAATCACAAAGAAAACGTCGACGCCGACAAACCCGCCGGAAACCTGCCTAATTCCAGCATGAAATGCGAGCACGCTGAGGACCGCGACAGCCCTTAGGCCATCGATATCCGCGCGATAGCTCAAAGCTTTGCCAAAAGGCGCTTGGCTCATGGTTTGTCCTTCGTCATTGGCTAATTGGAAGGGGCTATAGCGAAGTGGTCCATCGCAATTGCGCGATCGACGGCGTCACACAGCGAGTGCCCGATCAAAATGTGGCGCTCCTGGATGCGCGGCGCTTCGTCGGAAGGCGCCGCGATCGGAATATCCGCAAGGCCGCGCAGTTGTCCGCCGGAAGCGCCCGTAAGCGCCAAGGTAACCAGCCCCAGGCGCCGGGCGTATCGGACCCCCTCAATCGCGCTGGGCGAGTTGCCCGATGTACCGATGGCGACAGCAACGTCGCCCGGAGCCGCAAACGCTTGCAACTGCTTGGCGAAGACTTGATCGTAGCCATAATCGTTGCCGGTCGCCGTTACTGGCGAACTGTTCGCGTTCAGCGCCAGGGCCGGCATCGGATCGCGCTGCCGGACATATCGGCCCACAAATTCTGCCGCTAAGTGCTGTGCATCCGCGGCGCTCCATCCGTTCCCGAAGTTATGGCCAGCCCGGCACGCCGCAACTAACGCGTCGGCGCCCGCAGCGATCACTGCCAGACACTCGGCGATGATTCGGACGTGGACCTCAATACTACGCTCGATACTGGCCCGTACGACCTCGGCGCTCACAGCCCAACTCCCGGTGCTGTCGGCCAGCGATCCGTTTCGGCTTCTGCCAAGGCCATCTGTGCACCCCGGTAGCGCTCCGGAGTGCCGATATCGTAACAGGTCGCGTGCTCGACGGTTGCGCCGATGCTTTTACCTCGCTCTAGCCATTGGGGCACGAGTTCCCTTTCCAGTGAGACTTCGATTCCGTCAGGTATTTCCTGGAGCATCTGGCGAGAGAAAAGATAGATCCCGGCATTTATGTATTTCGGGCCTACGTGCGGTTGCTTCTCCTGGAACGCCAGCAGCTTGCCAGATGCGTCAACCAAAACGGTTCCGCAGTCTTCTCGCCCGTCGGGGGGCACCACCAACACCGACATGTCCGCCCTCGATTCGTCGTGACGAATCAGGAATCGGTCTAAGTCCGCATTCGTATAGGAATCTCCATTCAGGACGAGAGCCATGCTGGACTGAATAAGATCTGCCGCGTTCCGCAATGCTCCACCTGTGCCAAGCGGCATCAGCTCGGGTGAATACAGGAGTTGCAGGCCGAAAGATTCATCGCCGAAGTGAGAGTGGATTGCGTCGCCTCGATATCCGACTGCCAGAATCACGCGTTCGACGCCCCACCTTCGGAGCTGGTGGAGCAGCAGCTCCAGGAAGGGCCTGCCCCCGACGGCTACCATAGCCTTGGGACCGTCCGTCAGAGGACGAAGGCGGCTGCCGGCGCCTCCGCACAATACGATTGCGTTCGGCGCGCTACGCATAGACCCGTGACCGTCGCTTGGTTAATGCTTCGTCGTACGTCTCTTCCGGCTCGTAGACGACCACCTCGCTGCCCTTGCTGGAAAAGCCGAAGGGAATGCAGAGGAGCTTAGCCAACCGGATTCTAACCGCCTCTTGCCGTTCGGGCGGGACGAAGAAGAGCATAAAGCCGCCGCCACCCGCGCCCAGGAGCTTACCGCCGAGCGCCCCGGCGGACAGCCCGGCCTCATAGATTTCATCGATATGCGGGTTGGAGATCTTCTGCGTGAGGCTTCTTTTAACATTCCAGCCCTCGTGCAAAAGTCTACCGAAATCGTTCAGATCTTGGTTGGGGTTCATGACGATCCCCTCAGCCTCATCAACCATGTGACGCATCAGCTCCAATTCCTTCTGGCGGAGCGGCGTCAGCTTGATCTGCTCCTGCGCAATCTCGGAAGCCGTTCGCGAGAAGCCGGTAAAATAGAGCGCGAGGTGATCCTGGAGTTCCGCTAAGCGGCTCGCGGAGGCTAATACGGGCTTCGCTTCGATCGTTCCATCCGGCGCAAAGTTGATGCGATTGAAGCCGCCGTAAGCGGCGCTGACTTGGTCCTGCGCCCCAACCGCCTCACCGATGACCTCCTGCTCGACAAATATGGCCTCCCCAGCGAGAGAACGCTTGTCCCGCATTTGGTTCTTTAGCGCGTAAAGGCCGAGCAGCAGGCCGACTGTAAACGCGGAGCTCGTGCCTAGTCCCGCGCGCGCAGGCAAGTCTGCAATATGGTGGATTTCAACCCCTTCTTCGATCCCCATAAACTTCAGGCACCCGCGAACCGCCGGATGTCGAATCTCCCGATTGCTGCTCACGTTCTCAAACTGTGTATACGTGATGCGGCTGTGATACTCGAAAAACGGGGGCAGCCAGCGGCAGGTTACATAGCACGACTTGTCTATGGTAGTAGCAAGGACCGCCCCCCCATGCTCGCGGTACCAGACAGGGTAATCGGTACCACCGCCAAAAAACGATATTCTAAGGGGTGTGCGTGTCGTTATCATAATGATTTTGTCAAGAAAGGATTCAGATGGTTACGCCCGGGAAGTTGTCAGGGAACTCAAATTAGTTCGTCCGCGCCAAGGCTTCCTGGAGACAGGCTTCATCAAACGCAGAGGCCTGTATCGGCAGAAATCGTAACAGCTATACGCGGGGTGTTCTTCAGGAAAGCAAAAGCCGCATACCCTAAGTGGGGGGCGGTCCTTGATTGTAAGCCACGCCTGCGTACCGTCCGGTACCAAGCCCGAAGCCCCCGTGGTGGCCTCACGGCCGCGAAGCCAATACGAGACCCGGATAACGCGTGTGCAGAGCATATCCTTCGCGGCGAAGCCGTTGCTTCACGCTCTCCAATTTGGCCAACCACCCGTCGATATCGTGATATTCGAACACGATATGCCGGATGCGACTGAGCACATCGGCCGGGGTGCTCTCGAGAATTGCATATTCTCCTCCCTCGCAGTCTATCTTCAATAGATCGACGCTTTGCACGGCGTGGTCCTGGAGGAGCTGACCCAGGGAGATTCCGGAAACAGCGTTCAACGGCTGTTCGCTTGGACAGTACGCCGAGACCATACACTGGGATTCGTCAGGGGCATCAATATTCATCATCACGTTCCCGCCATCCGTAACCGCCTTATTGACGGGCTCGATCCGAGCTTCGTAGCCGTTGTTGGCAATGTTCTTGAGGAGCAGTATCCAATTTCGCGGCGAGGGCTCGCAAACGATCACTCTGCGCGCGTTGAGGCGCTTCACCGCGTACAAGGAAAAGTCACCGATAAAGCCGCCGACATCTATAACGACCGGGCTGTGGGGGAGAGTCAGGCCGCGGACGTAACAATCTTCCATAAAGATTTCAGCGACGGTCATCGCGTCGCCGAAGTTCTGCCTAATGGTGATTGTAAGGCCGTCCGCCGTGCGGAGATCGACCGTCGTGGTCACACCGTGTGCGCGAAGGGCGTTCTTGAATTCGTCGGCGTTCAGGAAATATCGCGCCGCGCCTCTCTCCACCCCGCGGACTCGGTACGCTTGTCGTGCCGCGCAGTAGAGTCGGTGCGTCAGCCTATTCGACGATAAAATTCTGCGGATAATGATATTCATATGGGATCTCTATTTTGGACTACGTTCCGACATGGGATAGAGTTTTATCCCAAAACCGCTGCACCGACCAGCGGAATCGCGGCAGCAGGATTTGAGCGCGCTTGGCAGAGGGCCAGCCAAAGATCGCTCGTATCCACGAATACTTCCAAGATAGAATCGGGGCTTCTAAATGGCCGCCTAGTTCTCTCGCCAATTGTTCGGCCTCTTCGAAAATGTCGAGCCGCTCCGGATAAAAGGCGGTCATCCATTCTTGCAGGTAGTTCACGCACGCGGCTCTTGCCCTTTTGCTATCGTCCACGGAACGCAAATACTGAATGTGTAATTGCATGGAAAGCCATTGCGCCTCCCGTTTCTTGTCTGACCGTCCGATGTAGCTCAGGCTCTTTGAGCCCGCCATACGATAGTAAACTCTCGCTTCCGGCACGAATCGCGTGCCTTCGCTCGCCAGCAGCACTCTGGAGAAATACTCGCCGTCATCGTCTCCTAACAGCCGAGTGTCCCAAGGGCCAGCGGCCTCTGTCAGCTCCCTGCTGACTAGCCATGTAGCCGTCTGCATGTAGACGTTGTCTTCCATCTGGCGGATCATCCATTCGGCCGGCGATAGATCGCACCAAAGGGACGACGGGACGAATTTTGCCCGGTGATGCCGGTGCATAAACAGACCCCAGGCGGAAGAGAGAAGCGCCCTTTTGCCAGCTCCCTCCTGCAACACCGTTACTTGCCTGGCAATCTTATCGGGAGATAGAAGGTCGTCGGCATCCAACCATTGGATGTAATCTCCGTGGCTCAGTGAGAAGGCGGTATTTCTGGCCGCTGCAGCGCCTTGGTTCTTTTGCGTTACGATCCGAACACCCGCCGGCTCGAACCGCTCCGCAATCGCCGAAGTTTGATCCGTTGATCCGTCGTTGACGACGATGATCTCCTTTTCAGACCAGGTTTGTGCGATTGCCGATTCAAGTGTTTCAGCAATCCAATCCTGCGCGTTGAACGCAGGAATCAGAATCGATACTAACGGTTTCATGATCGGTTACCCTTTACTAAGCCTTCGTATGCGCTGCGTGTCAACTCCGCCACTGCGTCCCAGGAATGCTGCGCAAAAGCGTAATCCCGTATTTCTCGCCGGCGGGCGTCCAAATCCTTATATAGGTCGCTTTGAAAATAGACTTGCAAGGCGGTCGCTAAGTCGGCGGGTTCACACGACCTGGACATAAACCCCGTTTTTCCCTCGATTATCTCCTCGCGGAACGAGCCTACGTCGGCAGCTACAACCGGTAAACCAAAGCTATATGCCAAGAACAGCACGCCGCTTTGGAAGATCTCTTTATAGGGTAATACCAAAACGTCAGCTGCCTTCAGATACAGCTCGGCCTCATCGTCGGGGATAAACTCGATCTTCTGGATAATCCCTTCCCGATTGGGGTGGCTTATGATTCGCCGATGAATCTCCTCAAAGTATTCCTCGGAGCCTTTCTTCGACTCGCCCGCGATGATGAGGCGGCAATTCACACCGTTGGCCGAGACCCGTTCGAACGCGTCCAGGAGGTATTCTACCCCCTTGTAAGGCCTGAGCCTGCCGAAGAAGAGAATCGTCTTTTCGCCATTCTTAATGCCCAAACGCCGCTTTGCATCCGCAGGCGTGAGATCGGTGTCGGGAAAAGCGTTGTTGATCGGATGCCGCAGCACCGTAACGGCGCGCTCCCGAACCCCGAAGTCCTGACACAGCTCGCGCTTCATCTTCTCCGTGTGAACGAAGATGTGCCCGCATAGTCGATACTGAACCTTTAGCGTGAGACGATTGAGTAGAGAGTCATTTGAGTCCCTCCTGCCTTGATTGACATTATGTGCGGTAATGGCGATCTTCTTCCCCAGAACTCTGAAGTACAGCATCAATGCGGTACGATCGAACAGCTCAAGCTTGCCATTCCAAAGAATATGAAGGATCTCTGGGTCAGCGCCGGCCGTATACCGGATCAGTCGCCCATAGTAGGCTAACAGATTCAAGAGCCTGACCGCCTGGCTGGATATCTGGCGCCGGCTCCTCATCAGGTTAAGAAACTTCAGATTGGGGGTCCGGTGAAGCTCAGGGCTATCTATGTCGTCGTTGCCAATAACGTCCAGGCAAACTCCCTTCGAAGCCAGCGCCATGGCTAACCCGAATGCATAGGGCCTGTCTTGACAACCGGTCAATAGGCCTGCCTTGATGCCACCGGACACAGGAGCCTCGCTCGGAGAATTGTCTGCGTGAAAACGCATACGTCCGCGAAGCGCGAGGAGTGTCAATTGGCGTTCTCCGCCATCCCGCGAGATTGGGCGCCAGGACCTTGCCTTTTCCGCCTCGATTCGCGCGTCTGAAAATACGATTCAACGGCTTGGCCTGCATATGCCCAGACTTTAAGATGGCAGACGAATCGCTGCGAAGGCTGCTTCGCGAACACCCAGTGCAGCACTTCCACTCCAGCGTCACGAAACAACCGGAGCGGGAAACCGAGGATGTATTTCGCGCCAGGCCGAATGCCGGTCTCAAGCACGTCAGACCGTCCTTTGTTGAACCACCATTGCAAAAAGTATCCGCGGCGAAGACGGAACGGCTCGACGGGATGATATGTGACCGCCGACGGTTCGTAGCGCAGTCGCTCTCCGGCCGCCAACAAGCGCCTGCCAAACTCGGTGTCTTCGTTGCCCAACAAGTTCTCACCGCTGCGACCCAAATCAGTTCGAAACCCGCCGTACTTGCCAAACATGTGCCTCCGGAACGCCATATTGGCGCCGAAAGGAGGATTGGAGAGTTCTTCGTGCCTATCATCCGCGTCGAATACGGCCAAGGGCCCTACCAGGAACGCGCTATTAGACGACCACCAGCGTGGCGGCGGAGAGTTCCATTCCGGCACTACCCGTCCCCCGGCGCCGGCCCACTGTTCACCCCGCAGATTCGCTGTTAGATTCTTGAGCCATGCTGTATCGGCTGTCTCGTCGTCATCAATGAACGCCAAAATGTCACCCTGGGCCATCCGAATTCCTGCGTTGCGCGCGTTCGATATCCCCTGCTGTGGCTCGACCGCGTAGCGAATAAGATCCGGGTACCGGCGTCTAAACTCCTCCACTACCTTTGCAGTTTCATCCCTCGAGTTATTATCGATGACCACTATCTCCCAACGGACCGACTGTGGGAGGGATTGAATGACGATACTCTCCAGGGTTTTCGCCACGCTTTTTGCGCGATTGTAAGTGCACAAAATGACGCTGATTTGGGTCGGGGTATGCATAGATAAAATGCCTGTCACTCTCCGGAGGCTGCCTTGACCGGTCGGGCATTCCTTGTAGCCCATTTTGAAACAGCCCCAAAGCCTGGGATGCAAGAGGGGCAGTCGAGCCTGTTCCCAAGGGCCTCGCCGTTAAACACAATCCCGATAACCTATACGAACCCACTAACGGGCATCTTGGCGGCCATTAAGCCCCCTGAGAGTGGCCCACGGCTGGTCCAAGGCCAATCACTGAGGATTAGTTTTCGGGTACTCGCGGTTGAAGATCCAAATCTCTCCGGAGCGGTCGGCGCTGGCGAAGAGCAGCATGTTCTGATCGTACAAACTCCACCAACTCATTCCCCATACCTTACCACGGTCACAATCGATGGGCAGACATGTGGGTCTTGAAAGGCGCAACCGAATAGTCGGCCCCCCCTGCTCGTTCAAACTTCCGGGCGCCGCCCTGAAAACGAATAGCTGCTTAGAAGAGCGCCATAGGCGCGCCAAATGGGAAAGTAATCGACAAACCCCTCCGCCGATTGCGGTGGAAGATGTTCGGCGACTTTAAGCGATACTGCTAAGTCGAAGGTGCGAGGAAGTCCAAACGGTTAAGAGATGTCCGTGGCATTGAATTGGTCTTGAGGAATTTGGAGCCGCCGATGATCGACAAAGTCAACGCCAGGGCCAACCGTGTCACTGCCGCCAAGCTCCCGACATACAGCGAGCCCCGTCCCGTCGCCGCAACCGACAACCATGATCGCGTTGGGTCGGACCAGATCGATAACAATCGGCGGAACTGCGTTAGCGGAGCGCCTGGACCGGCCCCGGAAATTGTCGTAGATCTCGCTGGTATACGCTGACTCGGCCATTATATTAATAGCGATCGTGTCTTAAAGGCCGGAACAGCTCGAGCAACTTGTGCAAGCGGCGTGGTATTCGGTCCCAAGAGACGAGTCCGAGGAGAATACGCATCGAGTACACCCCAATCAAGAGTGTCGCCAATGTCCCGAGGCAGACGACCCAGCGGGCTGGCAGCAAATAATGCCCGGCGAACACAACCATGAGCAAAGGGAACAGGACAAGGCCCGTCTGTTTGTTGCCGGCGGACCAGCGGAAGCCGCTTAGGCGATGCGCGATTGCATAAACCAGAAACACGTAAAAAAGGTACGATCCAAAGAAAGCCATCCCTGCGCCGTTCACGCCGAAATGTCCCACGCAGATCCAGGCGAGCCCGATGCTGGCTACCGTCCACGCCACCTCGCTGCAGACGAAGATGGCCTGCTTACCCTTTGCGATGACAATGAATCCCATCGGCCAGATAACTACCTGGAGGGCCGTTCCGAGACAAATCCAGCGTAGGACTCCAACGGCAGCGGCGAATTTAGAACTGTAGAAGAGTGCGATGACCGCCGGAGCAAACGTGAGGGTCGCTAGCATTCCTGGGCCCGCTAACAAAAGGCCCACCCGAGTTTGCTCGTTTACCAGACGGTTGCACGTAGTATCGTCATTTGCGCTGGCTGTCAAGCGCGGGTAGAAGTCCGCGCCCATAGCCTGCAGAATGAACCCCGCGTATAATCCTCCAAGAGTCCAGGCGGATTGGTAGATTCCGGCAGCTTCAAGGCCAACTTTACGGAGGATAATGATCCGCACCGCATAGGCGATCCCCATGGTCATAAAAGTAACTGCCATGAACGCGAAGCCAAGCTTCAAGAGAGCGGCAACTTCCTGTCCCGCCTCTGACAGAGTCACTGATGGAGTCAGGACATGTATCTTTCGGCTGTACCACCATGAAGTAACGACCGTCATCCCAGCGGCGCCGACAAGGGATGGCACAACTCCCCTCGCCCGGAAAAAGTACACAAGGACTACGCTGATAAGCGTCCCATAGATCGCGCCTAAAACTCCCATCTTGGCGAGATCTCGGACACGTCGCATCCCCTGAATTAGCGCGCCTTGGCCGTCAGAAACCAGCTGGAAAAACACAGCTAATGACAGCAGCGATATGGCGGCGGCGTGTCCTTCGTTGGCGAAAGTCAGAGTTGACAACTGCCGGGAGAACACGACAAGCAAAGCAGCCCCCATCACCCCGAGGAAAATCGCTGTTCGCCGCAGCACGTGGCTTGTAATCGCAACTTTCCGGGCGTCATCCGAGCCGACCGCTGCGGCAATCTGACGGACGCCACTGCCGTTGATGCCCATGCCTGCGGCACTCTGAGCAAGACTCATGATCGATTGGTAGAGGCCAAACAATCCGTATCCGGTCGGACCCAGCAATAGCGCCAAAGCCTTTGTACGGACGATTCGAATTGCGATGTTTAGCGCGGAGGAGCCACCGATCAATATGGAAGACTTCAGAATCTGGCCGTACGTATGGTTTTCAGCCGTGGATATCGGCGCCCGTTGAGGAAAAGACTCCTGTGGAGGGGCCGAGATCACAGACTTTTCTCCCCTCGGATCACAACGGCCGTCAAGCCGTTTGACCCGACGTTCGCCCGAAGTTGGCTGAAGGTAGTCACGGATCTCCCCACTACAAGGACCTTGGGCGACAGGACGCGCCCCAAACCTATCGTGACTTGGCATTCAGGCGGTGGCATGAGTGAACCGGCCAGCAGCGAACTATGTAAATGCAACGCGGTAAAACTGATCGAGCGCTCGCGAGCGAGGCCGGAGCCGGTCCAGAGCTTCGACGCTCAACATCGTGAGGGCAAAGCCGGCGACAAAGGACGCGCTCAACAGACCGATTCCCATCGTGGCGGGGCTCAGCGCTCGATGAAGCAGTTGAAGAATTGCAATCTGCCAGATATATCCGAACAGGGAATACCTCCCGAGGACGATCACGTGCGCTCCCAGCGGCCCCGGCTTTCGGCGTCCAACGCCAATTGCGTAAATGACCATGAGGGTGAGGCACACGCCGAGTAAGCGCAGAATAAACGGATCCCAGAATGTTATCGCGCACAAGTAGCCGCCATAGGCGAGACCGAGTACATAAGAATTACCAACAAGCTTCCTGATTCTAGAGCTGGACGCGTATCCGCAGACCACCCCAATCAGTCCGATCGTGAGAAGCTCCAGGTTATTGCTCTGAATGTGGAGCAGTCCTAGAATAAAAATGCCGAAACACATACAAATGCAGACGGCCTGGAAGATATAGCGGCAAATTCTCGAGACCGCCAACATGAGGGCTGAAATCAGGAGCAGATAGCTGATTGGCACCAAGACCGCAAAAGAGGCGCTCTTCCCGAACGCGGCCAAGACATTGCCCGTTATGAATATGGCTATCAGATTGGAAATTACCGAATTCTCAGCAAGGGCTGATCGAGTGGGGGAGCCGGGGAGGAGGGCGATCGCTCCGTTCAGCAAGAGGAATATGCCCAAAATCTTCAGACCCCGCAATGCCAGCCGCCTTGGAAGCTGCCTATTGGCGGGTCCATACTTGGCAAAGTACACGTGCGATATCAAGAACCCTGTGATGAAGATAAATGAAGGAGTGAGAAACCGAAGATACCTGTAGAAGCTGCCGCTTGGTGAGTAGAAGTAATTCAACCAATGATAGAGCACCATGAAGAGCACCAGGACGCCTTTGGTGAAATCGAGGGCAGGGATTCGAGCGGCCGTGGTGGCGACCGGAACCGCGGTAGAACTGGTCATTGCTGTGTTTGTCATTTGGTAGAACCCGTGATTGGCCCAATATGGGCTTCTACCTTTTGTTCGTCGCCGCCCGCTCCCTCAGGTCGCGGCTCAGAAACTGAGTCTGTGGTTTGTGACGATACGAAGCCGCGACCGCGAGACAACTCACTGGGACGCACCGCTCAGGAACAGCCGGTGCAGGAGTTCCACAGTTAATAGCTTATGGATTTCGTTGGTATAGTTGCGGCCGCCACTCAAGTGCCCCTGCACTGTCGCTTCGACCCCTTTTCGGTCGAGGTATGGCCGCGATAGAGTCTGCGGATCCAGCAGTATCTGGCGTACATATTCTGCCAATGCGTCGCGGTACCAGACTCGAAAGTGCGCGAACTTATGCCTGCCGAGGAAGAGCCGATCAAGGTGAAGGCCTGCGAACATGTGATCCGTCCTGGCGACCCATTGCGGCATCCCATAGTCGTAGGCGTATTCGGATTTAAACGTGAACTCGAGAATACCCCTTGTGGCAAGGCCGAAAAGACCTCGCGCGGCGACACCGCGATCGCTGCGGATTCGCGCCAGGGTGGGATTGGCGTCGGCGATCAAGCGCAACCGCACTTCCCCCGGACCATCCGCCGATACTGGCGCACGATAAGCGGTCTTGACAAACTCGTTATCGAGGAAGGGAGAGCGCACCGTGAGTTGCGTCTGCTCAAGCGCGAGTATCCCGTAATGTTGCCACGGGGACTGCCGGAAGGCGACGAACGTCACGGGGTTTTCGCGGAGCAGCGTCTGGTAAGTCGAACGCGTCTGGCTAACATAGGAGAGCAACTCGGGACGAAACAGCCCGGGGGTCGGATCTCTCGGCTTGAACATTCGGGCGTGCCGAAGTACTTCGCTGCCATAGGTTCCTACCACCTTCACAGGGGCGATTTCGCGGGCCTTCTCACTGACGAAGAGGTCGGGGGACCGGCTCACATCCACGCATACGTCGGTCAGATATAAGCTTCGTTCGGCATAACGGCTGAATTGTGAGAGGAATTCCTGCCCCACGGTCACCACCTGGTGCTGCTGCTGGCATGCATCGGCGACTTTGCGGGCCACAAGGACATCCTGGCTGTCGCGATATGTACTTCCCCAGGTGTAACAGGGCAGGGACCGGGGACGAGCGTTATGCCACGCCATCAGCACGCGCGTATCCAGGCCGCCGGTTAGCGCCACACCAATGGGCTGGGTCCCATTAAAGAAGCGTGGGAGATTGCGCGCGAGCGTATCGCGCAGTTGCTCGTAATATGTCTCTGCGTCCAGCGGGGCCTGATCCTCCCACTCGCGGGGCTGGAAATAGGTACGCCTCTGCTCGCTGAAACCATTGCGAAAGACCCAGACTGAGGCGGCTGGCAGTAGTTGAATTCCCTGAAACAGCGTACGGTTTTCGAGTACGCAGCCGCAGGAAATCAAATCACCCAGTCCTCGTGGATCGGCGGTCCGAAGCTCCGGACAGACAGCCAGGATTGCCTTGGCCTCACATGCAAAATAAAACGCATCCTTCGACTCGTGATAGTAGATGCGATGCATTCCGAACCGGTCATTGAAGAGCATCGCCATCTGGCGGGAACGATCGATCACAAGGCCATGAAACTGGCCGTTGAGCGTGGAGGGAAACGACTGGTCCTCTTCATACAAGTGAACCAGGTAGGCGGGCCCATCCGGTTCGATGCTGTGCCCGCGTTGTTTCAGTTCGCTATTGGTTGAGGTAGGAGAGAATTCCTGACCGGAGAAGACGAGAGAAACGTCTTCCATTTCATTCCTAAGGGGCATTGCAGCAGCAAACGAACCTTCCTGGGCTACCCATCCAACATAGACCCCTAAGGACTCCTCAACGAGCATTCCGGACTTGTAAAACGACTCGTGCCGGACGGACTCGATCATCCGCAGCACGGCGCGCTCCGCGCGTTCGCGCCCGACTTTTGTAATGACTCCAACAATTCCCGGCATGGGAGTTAGCAAACTTCGGCGGCGGTAGGGAGTTTCCGGCTGTTCCATCTATTCCGGAATTCGCGGAGTTTGGCCGCCAGGGATTCGGGAAGACGGTCAGCCATCCTGTGATGCAAGCCAAGGCGGAGCGCGAGACGGCCTGCGTTGGTCATCGGCACATAGTATCGGGGTAGATCGACTCGCTGGAAGCCGTTGCGTTCCTTAAAGTCACTGAGGGTGTCGCGCTGTTTCTTGCCGTAGGCGAAGTTCGAATACGCCAGATGGGAGATTTTTCGGTTCGCGCAGGCCCGGACAGCCTCGGCAACCAGCGCATTGGTGGGGGCCTTGTCTCTGTGACCGAGCAGGGATACAATGTGCATCAGGCCAGCTTGTGTTCGCGTTTCGTCCGTTACCAACTTGATGAAACCGATAAGTCGTTCGGCAACGAAAGCGCCGATAAAGATACTGCTGTCCGGGAAAGTAGCAGCTTCGCAACGCACGGTTTCGATGTCTTTGCCGTAGTGGGGAAAACGCCTGCCTTGGCGGATTGGCGACTCGTTGTATATCTGCCAGATGCCTTCCACAAGAGTGCCGTCGAAAGGCACTTCACGGAGGGTCACGCCCTTTTTCTGAGCCTGCTTCGCCTTATTTCGGGCCTTGAAGCCGATCTGCTCCTCCCACCAATGTTTGAAAGTTGATATTGGCAAAACGGCCAAGTTATCCCACTCCATAGGATATGGATACTTTGGCTTGGTTTCCGAAACCTTCTGCATAAAGGTGAACAGGTCAATCCTCCGTCCACATTGCCGGACTCGACCAAGCAACTCCTCTGGATCGTCGAGAAACTTGAATTTCTCGCCGTCGAGGCGGGCGATGTGGATCACCCCGTTATCGACTACGATGTTCCGATCACCAAGACTGATAAGCGACATACTTGTAATAAGCCTGTGTGGTAAATTCTTGGGATGGTGGCGGAGAGGGAAGGGATTCGAACCCCCGAGTGACGTGAATCACTGCGGCCAGCAAGCCGGCCGCTGCCTTAACCAACGGCGACCTCTCCGTAATTACAATCCGACGAGCTCCGCGACAGGACTACGGACGACGCTCCTTCGCGGTCATGCTTTGCTCGGAACGGTGGCGCCGCCATTTACTCGCGTGCACGCGTGGCCGAAACACCATCATGTGCAAGTCCGCGCCCGTACTCAAGCTTCTCGACGACGTCAACGGCTTCTCTCCCATTCTCGCTTAATGGGAGAGTAACCACAGGTCGGCTGGAATCGGTGATTGCTGCTGAGTGGAGAACCGTCTGGATAATCTCCCGCTCAATCCAGGACCCATCAGGACTTCCTGAAAAGCTTCCAAAGTCTGCCCAACTGTTCCTGTCTGGTAAAGTGAATGAGATCGACCGGCATCTGCTTGTCAGTCCGACGGACCATAGCCCAAACGAAGCCCGCAAACCGCAGCCCCCCGCCTATCAGAAGGGGAGGACGTGTGGCTTGATAGATGCACCGAAAAAACTCCCAAACCGGATGATTCCCAAGGATATAATCTTTTCTTCCTCCCCGGAAGGGAACGGCCAGACCGCTATGCGCCGCCGAACTCATCTGGCGGTGGTGGATAAAGATCTTCTCGGGAAAGGTCCTGGTCCGCCAGCCCCTCATGCGAGCGGTGGTTACAGCGACCCAATCAATGCCGCCGAGTTGTCTGGGCTGATAGCCGCCAATATCTTCGAAACAGCGAGTCCGGAAAAGTTGTATCTGTCCGGAGACGTGTTCAATGTTGGTGAAGCGATAATCGTATTGAAGGGAGTCCTCGGAAAAAGCGGTGCCCGCGACACCCAACTCGGAATCCTGTGCGAATTTTGACATGAGAAACTCAAAGTAGTCCTGCTCGAACGAGACGTCGCCATCCAGGTTCCCAATGATGTCATACGGCAGCCCGGCAGCGTTGGCGCGGCCAGCGTTGAAGGCGTGCACCTTACCGGCGAAATGCCGCTCGTGACGGTCCGGCATCCGCACCAGTTCGATCCAGGGATGCTCAGCCGCATACCTATGCACGATCTCGTCCGTGCCATCAGTTGATCCGTCGCTCACGATTACCCATTTCATCGGTCGGGCCGTCTGCGCCACCATAGAACGGATTGTCAGCTCGATATACCGGGCTTCGTTCCGGGCAGGAGTAACCAGAACGTACTTTGGCAGTGTCGACATGCAGTTTCTACAATCTAAGTCGCTGGCACTCTCCGCCGACGCTGCAAGCACCGCCGTTTGCGTGTGGCCCAAGAACGATTGCGCGACGAGGCTCGGACCAGGTATCGTTAATGAATCGCCAATCGATAAGCGCTGAGGTCACGGGGCAACTAGGGCTTTGAAAAGACCGGCTTTATCTCGTTGATCTCCGGATACTGAGAGTCCGTATAACGGGTCGTTGACGTTGGCCGAAAATGATGCCATGATAGCCTAGTCCTCGGCGCTTCCGATCTCGGTGAC
>Ga0116129_1000866_pt1 | contig 17931 bp, 12 predicted proteins | sample June2015DPH_17_2_FD_89732 | JGI IMG/M metagenome (GOLD analysis project Ga0116129, IMG submission 89732) | Peatland microbial communities from SPRUCE experiment site at the Marcell Experimental Forest, Minnesota, USA - June2015DPH_17_10 | ecosystem: Environmental > Terrestrial > Soil > Wetlands...
CAGGCCCTCATACACCTCGGCGGCGCCGAACAAACCCGCCAGGCCCATCGCGAACGCCGCACCCTCCCCGCTGTCGAGATCTTTTTGGAAGACACCCGCTTCGCTGTCTGGCAGCTGAGCCGTTCGCCCGGCTTCGCGGTGACCGTCATCCTCACCCTGGCGCTCGGCATCGGCGCCAACCTGGCCGTCTTTCAGCTGCTCTATTCCGTACTTTTCGCCGAACTGCCCGTCACCAAGCCGGGCCAGATCCATTCGCTCCATGCCCTTCGGTCGCCGTTCGATGGGGAGTGGTTCTTCTCCTATCCCGCCTATCGCCGTCTGCGTGCCGAGACGCCCGAGCAGGCCCCGGTGTTCGCCCGTTCCGGTTTCGGCGTCGGCGTGCTTCAGCACGAGGACGGCTCGACAACCCGCAACCACTTCCAGCTCGTCTCTGACAATTTCTTCTCCGTCCTCGGCCTCGCGCCCGCCGCCGGCCGTTTCTTCCTCGATGGCGATGACCAGCGTACCCCGTCAGAGTGGCCCGTCATCCTGCGCTACGGCTACTTCAAGCAACGCTTTGCCGCCGATCCATCCGCCGTTGGCCGGCGGGCCACCTTCAACGGCATCCCCATCGTCGTCGTCGGGGTTGCGCCCGAGGGCTTTACGGGCATCGTCCCGGGCCAGGCGCCCGACCTCTGGCTGCCTCTGGCTGCGCATGGCACCCATCGTTTCGACACCTGGTTCGATTCGCTCGGTCCCGGTCACAATGTCAACCTCGACCACTCCTGGCTCAACCAGCCCACCATCTTCTGGCTCTGGACGCTCACCAGGACGAGCCCGGCAAGCGAGGCTGCCGCAAAGCAACACTGGACCTCGGCCATCGCTCCCGACCTGGCTCTGATCGCCGAGGCGAGCAAAGACCCGCGCGACCGCACGCGCATCCTCTCAAGCGCGGTGAGTCTGGTCCCCGCTGCCCATGGCGAGGGTGGACTGGGCCGCTACTATCGATCGCCGCTCACCATCCTCATGGCCATGGCTGCCGTCATTCTTCTCGTCGGCTGCCTCAATCTCGCCAATCTGCAGATGACTCGCCTGCTCGAACGGGAACGCGAGATCGCGACCCGCATCGCCCTGGGCGCAACGCGGACCAGAATCCTAGCTCAGGTAGCCACGGAGGCCTTTCTGCTTGCCGCCTCGGGAGGCTTGTTTGCTTTCGTCGTCGGCCGGGCCGCAACCTCGGTTCTGCTTCGCTGGGCGTCGGGCCGGGGAGAAGTCCTTCCCATCGAGACCCACCTGGGCCTGGCTGCTTCGGCTCTCGGCGCAGCGCTGCTGCTGGTCGCTCTGGCCGGATTCGGTCTGGTCCCCGCCTGGCACATGACGCGGAAAAGCTTCGCCACCCAGTCCCGAGCGCGCCTCGGCGCCCTCGCCAGCCAAAGCAAGGCGGCCCGCCGCTGGTCGAATCTCCTTCTTGCCGCACAGGTGAGCCTTTCGCTTCTGCTGCTCTCTTCGGCTGCGCTCTTCGCCCAGACCCTGCTTAATCTCAGCCGTGTCGATGCCGGACTTGATCGCGAGCACGTCTTCACGGTCCGTCTCGACATGCGCAGCACCGGCTTCGCCAGCCGGCAGGGGGATCTCTCGTCCTTCTACGATTCGGTTCTGGAGAAGCTCAAAGCCCTGCCCGCTGTCTCCGATGCCGCCGTCCACATGTGCATCATCCCCAACTGCGGATGGAATACCGCGCTCCACGTCTTCGCCAGTCCCGACCTGGCTGAGTCCGAACTCCACGGCGAGGAAGATCACATCGGTCTCGGCTACTTTCAGACTCTCGGTATTTCCATCCTCGCGGGCCGAGATTTCACGCGCCAGGACACTCCCGGGTCCGAGCCCGTCGCCATCCTCAGCCGCGCGTACGCCCGCAAGCTGTTCGGCAACCGAAGCCCCCTCGGCCAACGCGTCGGCTACAGCGGTCCGCCGCTCGACCACCAATACCTCGTCGTTGGAGAAGTCGCCGACGCCCAGGTCAATGGCCTCCACGCCCCCGCGCCGCCCGTCGTCTATTTCTCCCTGAGACAACGGCCCGATCCCGTGCAAGCGATCGAACTCCGCGTCCACGGCCCGCTTGGCACGCTGGGGACTGAGATCCGTCATACTCTCGATCGCATCGCCCCATCGCTGCCGGTAACTGAGATCGTCGCCCTCGACGATGAATTCTCCGCCGACCTCTCGAGCCAACAATTGCTCGCCCGCCTCACCAGCGTCTTCGCCGTGCTCACGCTTGCACTTGCCGCCCTCGGCTTCTACGGCCTGCTCTCGTTTCGCGTGGCAAAGAGGACCTCGGAGATCGGCATCCGCATGGCCCTCGGCGCCACACGGCTCCAGGTGCAAGCGCTGTTTCTCGAAGAGACGCTTGCCATCCTGCTCACCGGCCTCGTTCCCGGCTCCGCGCTCTCGCTCATCATGGCTTCTGTGACGCGCGAACTCCTCTACGGCGCTCGGACCATGAACCGCTGGGCCCTGGCCTTCGCGGTGTCGGTGCTCGTCGCCCTAGGCTTCATGGCCACGTTGATCCCCGCCCGCCGCGCCGCCTCCATTGATCCAATGCGGGCGCTGCGCAGCCAATAACGTCCGGCGACGGCCAGCGGGTGTCCCACGTATTCCCCGACCCCCGGGGTCTCGCTCTTCCAGAGCGGGACCGGCAAGACTCTTGCTCCTCAACCCATTACGATGGAAGCATGAGGGCAAGCCCATTCCTGTTTCGTTTTCGCCTGGTCATCCTGGTACTTACGATCGCCATCGGCTTCTGGGCTCCGTGGGTTCAAATGGCAGGAGTCGGCACTCGCATCTCTCTGCTCGAGTGGCTGGCTCTTGAGATCAGCCGCCTCGGCCTGTTACGCTTCACCCTGGCCACGCCTGCCGTGATCCTCACCGGATCGCTCATCGCCCTTCTGGGCGCGATCCTCCGCATCTGGGCCTCTGCCTGGCTCGGCCCCGGCATCGTACTCAACCGAGAAATGCAGGCCGGCGCGGTCATGGCCGACGGACCATTTCGCTACGTGCGCAACCCGCTCTATCTTGGGTTGGTCTCTATGATCGCCGCCATGGCCCTAATCATGCCAGCCAGCGGCGCACTCTTCGTGCTCATCAGCGTACCGGTCCTTCTGTTCAGCCTCATTCGTCGAGAAGAAGAGTTCCTCAGCGCCCGGTCCGGCGAACCTTATCGCGCCTACCTGCGCTCGGTCCCGCGTTTGATCCCGCGCGTATGCACCAGACCTCTGCCAACCGGCAACCGGCCCCACTGGCTGGAAGCCGTGCTCTCTGAAATCACCCCCATCGGTGTCTTCCTCACCATCAGCTGCCTGTCGTGGACCTATGACAACAGACTCATGATTCGCGCCATCCTCGTGACACTTGGGGTGTCGCTGGTGGTGCGCGCGCTGATGCCGAAGCGCACGCCGGCTGAGCCAGTCCAGAAAGTCAGTGCCAACCAGCCGTAAAGCGCCAGCTTGAGCCTCAGGCCTGCGCTTTCCCCAGCTTGCTCAGGTGCGTCCACCTAAACCCCGCCGGATACTTCAGTCCGTAACCGAGCAGCCGATCGACGGCAATGTGATTGATCCAGATAAGCGCGTACGGCAGCACTGCCGGACTCCTCAATAGCAGACCGGTCACCGCCAGCGCTGCCGGAGTGAGATAGGAGTGGATCGCGTTATAGATGCGCGCACCCAGCTTCGGCCCGGCCAGATAACCAAGCATGCTCAAGTCGGGCAGGAGCCAGAGCGCGGCAAACAGCCACCAGCTCGCCCCGGCACGCGCGTAGAACACTGCGGAGAGCGCGACGGCCGCAAGAGCTTCGAGCCGCAACAGAAGCTGGATGTCCGAACCCCGGATCGCATCCGCCCTCAAATCTAACGCCTCGGTCATAACACCTTCACTTGCCATACCTCATCGGATGTGCGGGCCCCAGGCGCGGATGGAGAATAAATTCAACCGGAATCGTTCCCGATTCGGGGGTGTGCGCGAAGTCTGCTCTCTCAGCCCTCCCGGCGGGAAGTCTCCAGACCATGTGCTGCTGCATAATGGTCAGCCAGCGCAGGGTCGACAAATCCTCTGTTTTCTCTCAGCCGCCATCCTGCCCATAAAATCCCAGCACTTCAAAGGGGAGGTCCAATGGGTCGCGATTGGCCCGGCGCGAGTGACCGATCGAGGGGCGGGCTTTGGCGCGGATCCCTGCTGTTCTATGTGAGGTGGCACTGCATTGGGGTGATCAGAGTCTCGATCAAGTGCTTCCTCGAGGAGAAGACCACAGGAGGCAAAGACGTCAGATGGACCTGCCTGCTCAAACGAGAAGCCACCTTCCCCTTGCTGGCGAACGGTTTGTCGAGGCGTCAGCTGATCCTGAAGCCATTCCCATGCCAACCAGGCCGAGACCGGATTTCAAACTGTTGCCTCCGGTCGGCTTGCCTGAGAGGATCAGCTCCCGGTGCGGCGATCTAAGTCGCATTTTGTGGCTTGATAGCCATCGCGCCACGCCGAATGCTGCCCAGTGTTTTTCTATCTTCCTCCAGCCCGATCTGGTCGACCAACGCAGTCGACGAACCAGATCCGGCACAGGTCAATCCAGTCGGATCAAGAGATCCCGACACACCGTGAACAGTTACAGATTTGGAGTCTTGAGCTCTTTTGAACATTTAAAGAGGGAGCATATCTTTACCCTGATCATTGGGAGAAAACCATCAAAGTGGACATTCCTAGAACGGTTCGGCCCAGGATTCTTCTGGTAGATGATGACGAGGTGATGCGTGAATTGCTGAAACAGGTGCTGGAATCGAGCGAGTTTCACGTCACTTTAGCTGCAACTGTGTCCGAGGCTATTCATCTGATTGATACAGAGCTTTACGATGCCCTGATCTCCGATCTGCACATGCCCGGAGCCGGTGACGGGTTCACTGTGATCAGCGCAATGCGCCATAAGCACCCCAACGCAGTTACATTACTGTTTACCGGATATCCTGCTTTAAAGGAGGCCATGGACGCGATTCTCCTGCAAGCGGATGAGATTCTGGTGAAGCCGATGGACCCCGGTGAGTTGATTGAGGTGGTGCGCGAGCGATTGGCGAAACGCGGGACGCGGCCTGGAACAAACAGAGAGCGAGTCGCTTCCATACTGGAGCGCGACGCTGCGGCCACCATCGCCAACTGGCTTTTCCGGGTCGAACACGATCCCGAATTGACTCGCATCGAGCTCAGCAGTGAACAACGCACCGGGCATCTTCCGCAGCTGATCCGCGAGCTTGTTCAGCGATTGCGTGTGCCGCGCGGGCTGGGGACAAATCAGGCGTCGACAGCCGCCGTGAATCACGGTCTGGTTCGCCGCTCTCAAGGCTATTCGATTCCGATGATTATTGAGGAATCGCGTATGTTGCAAGTGAGCTTGTTCCACACCTTGCAGGTTAACCTGAACAGTGTGGATTTCAGTCTGTTGCTCAACGACGTAATGACCATCGCGGATGAAGTTGACTTACAACTGAAGCAAACGATCGTCAGTTTCTCAGAAGCGATGGAGAGCCTTGCCGTATAGGCTTGCTCTCGATTCCGTGCTTGTGCTCGTTCCGGCACCCATGGCTGACCCAAGGAGCGACGGCGCTCTACGGACATTAAAGCCGGGCCGGAATCGGGCCGGAAACGGACCAGACTTGAGAAGGACGCCTTCCCTATCTGTCGTCGACGCGTTTTTCATCCTGTGGCAATGCACCGGCATGGAGACAGGAACCGAACGCGAATGGTGCCCGACGAGCGAGTTAACACATCCGTCCTTCCCTGCTGAACAAGGCACTCGGCGCGGATAGTGCCACACGTCTCGACCATATGCGTCGATTGACTGCGAGGCTGCTCATTGGACTTTCAACTGGCACACCATGGGGCCAGAGTCCAGACCGGCAATTGAAGCCCTGGCGCCGTTGCGGTGACTGGGGTGCCCAATATTGATCAGAACCTTGATTTGGATTGAAATAGCCTACAGCTGTTGAGGCCAGGGCCATCATGAGCAATAAGCTGGACAAACTGATCAAGCTGGGAGAGAGATCGGGCGCGACCAACGCGAAAATCATCGATCGAATCATCAACGCCCAGGACTACGCGCTCAGAAGGCAGAAAGAGAAAGCCGAAGACTCCCGCAAGGGCGAGAGTGCTCGATTCGTCTCTAAATTTCGCTCGCCCGGCGTGTGAGTCACTGCCCCGATACAAGTGCGACTCAGCTACCGGCGCGTTTGGCTTTGAATCCCACTTTGAACTTAAAGGGATGGCGCAAGACAATCCAGTCAAACTGAGGCTCGGGACCTTCAGCCCCTCAGGCGAAGCTCCTGAAGCGATGGGCGGCGGAAATCAGCACCCGTGCAGGTCAAATTCTGACCGGAGGAGCTCGGTTGCTGGATGTGCCGCTGAGTGTCCCGCTGAGGACCCCGGGCAGGCTCACCACGAGGCCGGAGCGATCCGGTGAGGGGGAGAGGTCAGACCGAATGGGTGCGATGGCTCTAGGCGGGAAGGCTCTTTTCAAGGTTTGCCAACGGACCTTTGAGTGCCTTCACTCTATCTTCTGCACCTAAAAAATCTAAATAAATAGCTTACAGAAAATTAAGGGGAAGAGCGAACTCGCTCTTCCCCTTTGACGTTCTCAGTCCGGAATGCTTACTTCTTGGCCGGGGCGATAACGTCCTTGGCGGCCTTGGCCACGCGGAACTTGACCACGGTCTTGGCCTTGATCTTGATGGCTGCGCCGGTCTGCGGGTTGCGGCCGATGCGCGCCTTGCGCTCCGCCTTGACCAGGCGTCCGATGCCGGGGATTACGAAGACGCCGTTCTTCTTGGTTTCCTTGATGGCCGTCTCCGCCAGCAGGTCCAGGAAGGCTGCGCTTTGCTTGTTGGTCAGTTCCAGCTTCTCGGCCAGGTTCCGCGTCAGAGCTGTCTTGGTCAGTCCAGTTGCCATGTGATGTTCTCCTTCTGTGCCACCCTCGGGGCGGCCAGTGTTGCCTGGGCTTCCTACGCTTTCCGCGTACCGCATGGAGAGAGTGCCGACCGTGGCAACGCTTGCACGTTTCCCCTGTATTCATGCGGGTCCGGAGAACCCTGTCGTTCGTTACAATGCGACTTCGGAGCGGGTAAAGTCAACCCAAAAACCTCGATTTCCACAAGTTTTTCGCGAATTTGTGCCGATTTCACCGATATTTGCCCGATTTCATCCGGTTTTAGCCAGTTTTGTTGGCAAGTTAGATTCTCAACCACCCTCGCACCGTCCCACCCCGGCCTATCCGGAAAACCCCCGCCAGCAAGCTCGAAATCGCTGGTTAGTGCAGTCCGAAAAGCACCTTCTTCTTCGGAATGGAGGCAGCGATCGGCTCATTCAGCGCATCCACGATGGGCTTGAGCAGCCTGAAATGTTTGCTCAAAGTCTGAGAGAAATTGATTTCCAGTGCCGTCTCCACAGCCAGTGTGGTGCTCAACCCCCACTGCTTGCACTTGATCAAATCAATGGCAGGGTGCTCAGCCGGAAACCCCTTCGGCGGCCGCGTGAGCGCCTCGCCTTCAAACTCAGTAAAGGTCTTTTTCACCGCGGGCCGGTTCAGCAGCTTTCTGAACTCGCCATGATGCACCAGCATCCAATGCCGAATTGCGGCTAGCTGCTCCTTCTCCGGCATATAGGCGCCGGCGGCCACCACCACGCCTTTGGGGCTTACCTGGAAGTAGTACCCGGCGCCGGAAGTCTTATCCATTCCGGTGTGACTCCACCACGCCGCCACGTGCGTCTTGTACGGCAGCTTGTTGTTCGAGAAGCGCGTATCGCGATAGATCCTGAACAACGACTTCTCCGCCGGCCTTACATGATCGGGCGCAAACTCGACCATCGCGTCGGTCACCTTGCGAATGATGGCGAGCATCGGTTCTTTCAGCTCAGCCTCATAAACAGCTTTGCGCTCATTGAACCATTCGCGATTGTTGTTCTTGCCGAGGTTCTTGAGAAATTTCAACCCCTCGGGACGGATATAAGCTTCCGCAGTCGATGCGGGTTTGAGCTTGGTTGCCATAATAGACAGCAGTGTATCGCGCGGGGGGTGGAGGTCCGGATCGAACCTGCTCACTTGGCCCGGGGCGGCGGGCGGCCGGGGCCATCATCCTCTGGACGCCTGATGGCCGCCGGCAGGCGACAGTGGATCGCGCCGGCACTTCGGCTTCCGCTTGCGCTCTCTGCAAGGAGTCAGTTGGTGATCTTCTCCCCGGGAACAGGCCGAAGGCCAGAGAACGAACGCAAAGCTCAGGCGAACCGCTTTCGTTCGCAGTCCATGAGAAGTCTCTGGCCGGTCGCCAGCCATCCGAAGAGGCACTCTGGAACTGACTCACTCCGGCAATCCTCTCGAATGGCATCGAGTTCAATGCAGTCGGATGCGCCTGCCCGGCAACCGAGCGCCAGCAGGCATTCGCTTAAGAAGCTGGTCCTTGAGTCCGCACCCCACCTCGAGTCCCGAGTCCCCACCTCGAGTCCGGTCCTGGACTCCGGTCCCTGCCTGGCGCGGCATCGCCATGCGGACAATCGTGGCCATCGCATTCCTAGCGGATGACCTTCAACGCTCCGCGGAACAGCTCATCGAAGTTCCCCGCAAGCCCCTTGTCCTTCGCTACCGCCTGCTCAATCGCCTTCTCCGCTGCCGGCCGCTGATAGCCAAGATTGGTGAGCGCAGAAAGCACGTCATCGACAGCCGCGCCCTCTACCGTGGCCGGCACGGGAGCCACGGCAAAGTCATCGAGTTTATCTTTGAGCTCCACCACCAGCCGCTCGGCCAGCTTCTTGCCCACGCCCGGAATCCGCACCAGCTGCAGATGGTCCTGCTCGCGAATCGCCTGCACCGTTCTCTCGCTTGACAGCCCGCTCAGCATCTTGATGGCCAGCTTCGGGCCAACACCGCTGACGGTGATCAGGCGCTCAAACAGCTGCTTCTCCTCCCGATCCAGAAACCCGAACAGCGCAATCTGGTCCTCGCTCACCTCCGTATGGATATGCAGGGAAGCCTCTGCCCCCACGCTCGGCAGCGAGGTAAACGTAGGCACGGAGATGGTCACGTCGTAACCGACCCCCGCAGCCTCGACCACCGCCTGGCCCGGCTGCTTAAAGATCAGCTTCCCCCGCAAATGAGCAATCATGGCTGGGCCGCCGGTAAAATCCCCATCCGCTTCGCCACCCGTTCGAGCGTCTCCAGCGCCTGGTCCAGCTCGGCCTTGCTATGCTCGCTGGTCAGGATCAGGCGAATCCGCGCCTTGCCCTCGGGCACCGTCGGAAACGCAATCCCGGTCCCCATCACGCCCTCATCAAACAGCGCCCGGGAAAACTCCATCGTCCTGCCCCCGTCGCCCACAATCACCGGCGTAATCGGCGTCTCGGTAGCCGGTGTCGTCACTCCGCCTACATTGAAGCCCGCGCGCTTGAGCTCGCCCTGAAAATAGCGCGTATTGGCCCAAAGGCGCTCGATCCGCTCCGGCTCCGCCTCCAGAATGTCGAAGGCCGCAATGCAGGCCGCTGCCACGCCCGGCGGATGGGAAGTTGAAAACAGAAACGGCCGCGCCCGGTGATACAAATAGTCAATCAGGTCGCGGCTTCCGCACACATAGCCGCCCAGCGCGCCAATCGCCTTGCTGAGCGTACCTACCTGCACGTCCACCTTGCCGTGCGCATTGAAGTGATCGATCGACCCCCGCCCATTGCGCCCCAGCACGCCGCTCGCATGGGCGTCATCGACCATCATGACGGCGCCGTAGCGCTCCGCCAGCGCGGCCAGCTCGCCCACCGGCCCAATATCCCCATCCATGCTGAACACGCCGTCGGTGATGACCAGTTTCCGGCCCGGTTCACTGGCCAGCTCCTTGAGCAGCTCCTCGCAGTGGGCCACATCCTTATGCCGGAACACCTTGATCGTGGCCCGCGACAGCCGCGCGCCGTCAATAATGCTGGCGTGGTTCAACTCGTCGGAAAGGATAAAGTCTTCCTTTCCCAGAATCGAGCTGACCGTGCCTGCATTGGCCGTGAACCCGCTCTGGAAGACCACGCACGCCTCGACGTTCTTGAAGCGCGCAATCTTCTCTTCGAGCTCCATGTGGATGCGCATCGTCCCGGCGATCGTCCGCACCGCGCCCGACCCCACGCCAAACGCCTTGGTCGCGGCCAGTGAAGCCTCAATCAGCCGGGGATGGTTGGCCAGGCCCAGGTAGTTGTTGCTGGCCAGGTTGATCACCTGCCGGCCGTCGTAGTGGCACACCGGCGCCTGCTGGTCGTCCAGAATGCGCAGGTTGAAGTGCGTTCCCTTGGCCCGCAGTTCATCGAGCACACTGGTTAAGTGGGACAGTTGCGGGCGTGCCGCCGTCTCGGTCATCACATTTCCCTCCCGCAAAGAGCATAGCGCGCTGCCGCTCCCCCACCCAAGGTCTGCTCGCGGCCGCTGTCGGCTGGCTCCTTTTACCACGCCATTCTCTCTGCTGACGCGTCCAAGCAAATGGGGCCCCCGTAGCCCCGCCGCGCCCCCGCCGGATACAATGGTGATCTAACCTTTGGCTCGCCGGGCAAGACAACGATTCTTGAGATTTGGAGCAGGTGCACGTGACAGGTATGATCCGCCGCAGTTTGCGGCTTGAGTTGGTGGCTGCGTTGGGCCTTGCGCTGGCCGCGCCCGCGCTGCCCCTTGAGGCTCTAAGCACCACCGGCCTGGCCACCCAGACCACCCTCACCGTGGAAACCCACGACCACGCCGGCCGCACCCGGGCCGACGTCACCGTTGCCATCGCCGCCGCTGACGGGCTGCCCGCCACGGGGGCCGTCACGCTCCTGGACAATGGCCGCTCTCTGACCGGCGCTGCCCTGGATAAGCAGGGCAACGCCACGCTCCATCTCAATCTGCCGGCCGGGGAGCACGAATTCACTGCGACTTATGCCGGCGACGCTGCGCATGGCTCCTCGATCTCGCCGTCGGTTCGCGCCCGCGCCCAGGCGGTCACCACACCCGATTTCCAGGTCTCGATAGCCCCCGCGACACTCTCGCTCGGCCTCGGCAAATCGGGAACCATCACCGCAACCGTCACCCCGGAAAACGCCTCGGCGCTCACCACGCCCCTGTTCGTCACTCTCTCCTGTTCCGGCCTTCCTGACCAGTCCCAATGCACCTTCACTCCGGAGAACATCGAAATCCTCCCCACCTCCACCGCGCCGATCACCAGCACGATGGTCCTGGTTACGCAGTTAGGGGAAGGCTCGATCGCGCGGCCCGGCGACAACCGCCTGGTGCTGGCTGTGCTGTTTCCCGGCGCCTTCGCCCTGGGCGGGCTGGCGTGCGCCTTCCGCCGTCGTCCCCGGCTGCGGCGGCTTACGCTGGTCGCCCTGCTCGCTCTGGTCACCTCGCTCGGCACTACGGCCTGTAACCCGCAGTACAACTTCTTCAATCACGGGGCGCCGCCCAACCCGGCCACTCCCCCGGGCATGTATAACGTGACCGTCACCGCCCAGTCCAGCAACGGCGTTACTGCGATCAGCAACTTCGCGAACCTGGTCCTCACCGTGCAGTAGCCGCATGAGCCGCTGGCACGACCCTCCCGCCCAGCTGTTTGCCATGGTCGACCAGACGCCGGCAACCGTCCTGCTGGAGTCCGCAGCTACTCTCGCGAACTCCCGGGAAGGCTCTCTCGGAACCCCGGATCCGCTCCGTCTGTTCACCGACCCTCTCGGCATCTCGGTCGCCCGTCAGCTTGCTGAACTTCCCGGTCTGTTTCAACAGATCGAGCAGGCCGTCGCCGCCGGCCTCTACGCCGCGGGCTACTTCAGCTACGAGTGCGCAGCCTTCTTCGAGCCCACGGCATTGCTCCCGCCCAGCTCCCAGTCCATCGCTCAATCCGGCCCGTGGACCAACCAGCCACTGGCCTGGTTCGGCATCTACGCTCCGCCGCACCTCTTCGACTACCGGAGCGGCGCTTTTGTCGGCGCCGAGCCGCCGGCCCTTGCCAGGTTCGGCAAGCAAGCCGAAGGGGAGCTCTGGGGCAAATCGCGACGGATCCCATCCTCCGCTTTGCCCGGAGATGGCCGGGAACCGGAACCCCTCGCCGAATGCACCCTGGCGACGAGCGAAGAGCAATACACCGAGCGCATCCACCAGATCCATGCCCTGATCCGTTCCGGAGACGTCTACCAGCTCAATTTCACTCTGGCGATCGCACTCCGTGCCCAGGGCAGCTCCGGGGAGCTTTACCGCCATCTTCGCGCCCGTCAGCCGGCCCCTTACGGCGCCTTTGTTCACGCCCATCCTGACCATCGCATCCTGTCGTTCTCGCCCGAGCTGTTCTTCCGCATCGAGTCCGAAGGCCAATCCCGCCGCATCACCACCCGCCCCATGAAAGGCACCGCTCGCCGGGGCCGCACCAGCCAGGAAGACCGCGAAACCGCCCACTGGCTCGCCAATGATCCCAAGAACCGCAGCGAAAACGTCATGATCGTCGACCTGCTCCGCAACGATCTTGGCCGTCTGTGCAGGTTTGGTTCCGTCCGAGCCCAGAATCTTTTCGCCGTCGAGCGCTACTCCACCCTCTGGCAAATGACCTCGACCGTCACCGGTGAACTGCGCCCGGAGGTCGATTTCCAGCAGATCTTCCGCGCCCTGTTTCCCTCCGGCTCCGTCACCGGCGCCCCCAAGATCCGCGCCATGCAGCTTTTGACCGAGCTCGAGCAGCGGCCAAGAGGCGTCTACACCGGCGCGATTGGTTTCTTTTCCAAAGAGCAATCGGTCTTCAATGTGGCCATTCGCACCCTGGAGTTCGAACAGGAAAGGGGAGTGATGGGTGTAGGCAGCGGCATCGTGATTGACTCGAACCCCGCCGATGAATGGCGCGAATGCCTTCTGAAAGCCCAGTTCCTCTCTCACTCAATCGATCCGGGGGCGCGGCCGGGTGCGGACAGCTTCTCCCTGGTAGAGACCCTGTTGTGGAACGGCGAATATCCGCTCCTGGACCTCCATCTGGACCGCCTCGAAGACTCCGCAGACTACTTCGCCTTCCCTTTCAACCGCGCCCAGGTCCGTACCTCTCTCCGCCCGCCGGAGAGCATGGGTGCTCCAGGTTCCGATTTTGAAACCTGGGGCGCAACCCCTCGCAAGGTCCGTCTGCTCCTAGACCGCGACGGCTCGCTCCGGATCACCAGCGAGCCCATTGCCGCCCCAGCCTCCCAGCCGTTGCGGGTCCGCATCTGTCCAAACCGCATCGACCCGGCCGACCCGATGTACTTTCACAAGACCACTCATCGTCCCGTCTATGCCCAAGCCCTCAAAGAGGCTCAAGCCGCGGGCTTCGACGAAGTCCTGTTCTTCAATCTCCGCAACGAACTTACCGAAGCCGCCATGCACAACGTATTCATCGGAAAGGCCGGCCGCCTGCTCACCCCGCCGATCGCCTCGGGCGTTCTCGCGGGCATCTATCGCCGCCAGATCCTCTCCACCAACCCCAATGCAGCCGAGCAGATCCTCACTCAGCAAGACCTCCTCCAGGCCGAGGCCGTCTATCTCTCGAACGCCGTCCGCGGCCTACGTCCCGCCGTCATCGATTGGGAATGATCTTCCCGCCTCCGGGGTGATAGAACAGGGTCTGGGGCGAGCAAACTGCGATGCGGTCAAGAAAAACCGATTTTCCCGAGGGGTTTCTCCCTGCTGTGATCCATGCTGCGATCCTGGCCGCGATCCTCCCCGGCGGGATCATGGCCGGCTGTCTTGATGCGCCCGCCCAGACTGCCGATCAGGCCTGGCTGAAGTCGAGCGGGGTGATCTATCCCCGGGATATCCGTGCTCTTGGCTCTGGCGCCCTGGAGCAGTCTGCCGTTGAGGAACTTTAGCGGGGCCGGGGAAGCCTTGCTTGGGGAAATCAGACGGCACGCGCCGCCGAAGCTGTTGCCGGGCAGACGATTCTCGGCACAGTTGAGCAATTCCGCAGCGCGTTTCCTGACTCAAAGGTTCCCCCCCGATCTTGCGCCCGGCGGCTATTGGGTTGATCTCTCAGGTTCCTCGGGGCATACGATCTTCATTGTCGGCGCAGATGAGCCGGGGGTTCTCTATGGTGTATTCGATCTGCTCCGCCCCCGGGAACCGGGCAAAATTCCCCGGACGCTCCGCTCCAGTCCTTCGCTTCCCATTCGCTGGGTCGACGAGTGGGACAACCCCGACGGCTCGATCGAGCGCGGCTATGCGGGCCGGTCCATTTTCTTTGAAGGCGGCAATGTCCGCGACGATCTCGCGCCGGTCGCCGAATACGGCCGTCTGCTGGCCTCGGTCGGCATCAACGGGCTGAACGTCAACAACGTCAACGCCGCCCCGCAACTGCTCGATTCAGCCCACCTCAAGCAGATCGCCCGCGTCGCCGCCGCGCTGCGCCCCTGGGGGGTCCACCTGGCCATGTCGGTAGCCATCGCCAGTCCCGAACAGATCGGTGGCCTCAAGACCTACGATCCCCTGGATCCCGCCGTCCGAGCCTGGTGGGCTGCCAAAGTCAACGAAATTTATACCCTCATCCCCGACTTCGCCGGCTTCACCGTCAAAGCCGATTCCGAAGGCCAGCCCGGCCCCGCCAGTTTTGGCCGCACCCCGGCAGATGCGGCCAACACCCTGGCCGAGGCCCTGGCGCCGCACGGCGGCCTCGTGCTCTACCGCGCCTTTGTCTACAATCACCACCTCGACTGGCGCGATCCCAAGGCCGACCGCGCCCGCGCCGCTTATGACATCTTTCACCCTCTCGACGGCAGGTTTGCAGCCAACGTCATCATTCAAACCAAGCAGGGCCCCATCGACTTCCAGGCCCGCGAGCCCGTCTCGCCGCTCTTTGCCGGGCTCGAGCACACCCGCCAGGCGATGGAGGTTCAGATCACCCAGGAGTACACCGGCCAGCAGCGTCATCTGGTCTATCTCGCTCCAATGTGGAAGTGGGTTCTCGATACCGATCTTCACGCCCGCCAGCAGTCGACGCCCGTCAAAGAGATTCTGGCAGGCAAAAGCTTTGACCAGCCGCTGGGCGGCCTGGTCGGGGTTGCCGGCATCGGCCGCGACCACTGGCTCGCCTCGCCCCTCGCTCTGGCCAACCTCTACGCCTTCGGCCGCCTCGCCTGGGACCCCAGCCTGAGTCCGGAACAGATCGCCGAAGAGTGGATCCGGCAGTCGATCTCCGCGGACCCCGAAGTCGTCTCCACGGTCACCAGGATCCTCATCGAATCCTGGCCCGCCTACGAGTCCTATACCGGCCCCCTCGGCCTTCAGACCCTGACAGACATTACCGGCTCCCACTACGGCCCCAACATCGAGTCCAGCGAGCGCAATGGCTGGGGCCAGTGGCACGACGCTGACGCCAAGGGAGCCGGCAAAGACCGCACCGTCGCTACCGGTTCCGGCTTTGCCGGCCAATACCCGCCCGAACTGGCCAGAATCTACGAGAATCCGGCCACTACCGCCGACAACCTGCTCCTGTTCTTCCACCACGTCCCCTACACTTACCAGCTCCATGACGGCAAAACCGTCATCCAGTCCCTCTATGACCGTCACTATGAAGGCGCCGCTCAGGCCGCCCAGTTCGTCGCGGACTGGTCCCGCCTTGAGGGCCGCATTGACCCGACTCTGTTTGAAAGCGTCCGCGCCCGGCTCGAATATCAGGCCGGCCACGCCATCGTCTGGCGCGACGCCGTCGTCCAATACTTCCTCAATCTGAGCCGAATCGCAGACCTCCAAGGCCGCGCCGGGCATTACCCGGGCCGTCTCGAAGCCGAACAGGCTCGCCTCACCGGCTACCAGGTCATCGACGTAACCCCGTGGGAAGACGCCAGCCGGGGCCAGGCCGTAGCCTGTCCGGGCACGACTCCAGCCGTCGGGAAAACGCCCCGGGATGAAACGCCGCCTCTGACCTTCGCCGGACGGCAAACCTGCATCGCTCAATGGACCTGGTCAGGCCCCTCCGCCCACTACAACATCGCCGTCCAATACTTCGATCTCCCCGGCGGCCAGGCCAGCTTCACCCTCAGCGTCAATAACCACCGAGAGTCGGCATGGCAGGCCGACCTGAGCCTTCCCTCAACCCGCCCCAACGGCGATAACAGCACCCGTCATACCCTTCCGAGCGTCGCCCTCAATCCCGGCGACACCATCCGCGTAGAAGGAACCCCCGACGGGCCAGACCCCGCCGCTCTCGACTACATCGAGTTGACCCCGATCCCTTAACCTGGCCCTGCTCGCCCTGCTCGCCCTGCTCGCCCTGCTCGCTTTCCTCCATCCTGGCGACAGGGCCTACGGCGTCCCCAACGCGCGCAAACTTGAGCTCGACCGCGGCCGCGAAGTCTGGGTCGCGAGCGTCTATGTCCGACTCAGCAGGGAGGGCGGCCGGGAGGTGAACCAGATGCTGCGCGTATTCATCAGCCTCTTGAAGCAGGTTCGAGAGTGGAAGGGGGAAGCCATAGGAAGGCGACCGCCTCCGATCCGCCAAATTCTCTACCCGCGGTGTCTAAGTTAGAACAGCCCCTGACAGGAGCGCTCATGACCCCGGTGCGTCCCCCAACCCTGGCTCTCTGGCTGCTCGATCACCTCTGCCACGGGCCAGCCAAGGAAGCTCTCGCTGGCAACCTGCTCGAAGAGTTTTCCGCCGGAGGAACTGCGGCCTGGCACTGGCGCCAAATCCTCGCAGTCTTCGCCCTGGCCTGCTCGCGCCCTTGGTTCAACCACCGCGGTGTTCTCTTCCTCATCACGTTATGGTTTACGTTGGCTCCGGCATGGCTGCCGGGTCGGGCCGCCCTTAAAAACCACCCCTGCCTCAACCGGCGTTTTATGCTCCGGGGCGCCCTCTTCGTTCCGCCCAAAGTCTTTCTGCTTGGCTGCGCCCATCCTCTGGTTTCGGCCATCGATTCCTGGATCGACAACCGGCATCTGGCGGCTCTTCTGGTCCGCCTCCCCTTCCTTCTCACCGTTCTCTGCACCCTTGGGGGCGCAGCCGGCGACTGCTCCGCCCATCACCCCGCCCGCCACTCCGGCCTCACCGCCTGACCCGCATGGCGTCGCCCACCCAAATCGGCATCTTCCACCACCCGGCGGATCCCCACTCGCCCAGCCTTACCCGCTTCCTTGCCTTGCTCGCCACGGCCGGCCTCATCAACGCCTGGATTGCCGCCGAGCTGCTCTGCCCGCTGCCCCTTCGCCCCTTCCCCTCCCTCACAGCGCTTCTTGTCCGCGCCTCCCTCTACGTCTCGGGAGCCGCCCTCGCCGGTGTCCTTGGTGCCTGGTTCTACTGGAGCCGCTCCGGAAGTCCCTTTCTCCATCATCCGCCCGTCCCCCTCGGCCTGTTCACCCTCACCAACGCCGCGACCTGGGTGTGGTTCCCCTCGATCGTCCTCTGGTCCGGCCAGGATTCACCCCTGTTTCCCTCAGTGGCCGTGCTCGCCGCCATCCTGCTCGCCCGCGGCCTGCGCAAAATCATCCCTCCCTCTGCCCAGCCCCAGGATTCCGATCCCTATCCTCGCGAGCTGTTTGCCGCCACCCTCGAAACCCACCCCCGCGAGCTTCACGGCTACATTCTCGCCCTCTGCCTTTATGCCGCTGCCTACAACCTCACCAACAGCTGGATCCTCGCCGCCGGCTGCCTGCTTGCTTTTAGCGCCTTCCTCTTTGCCTGGAACCTGACTGCCGCCCCTCCTCCCAGCCTCCCCGGAAACCAGGCCAACGCCCGCGCCCTCCGCCGCCTCGCCGCCGTCGTCCCCGCTGCCATTGTCATGACCACCATCGCCCTTTTGCTCGGAGTCGCTCATCGCAACCTGGCGCAAGCTCAGGCTGCCCGCTCAGGCGCCAGCAGCAATCTCCGGGCCGGCAGCGCCGGCCACCCCACCGGTCCCAGGTCTGCGTCCGGCTCCACTCTCGCCGGCTACGAA
>Ga0116129_1000867_pt1 | contig 17926 bp, 17 predicted proteins | sample June2015DPH_17_2_FD_89732 | JGI IMG/M metagenome (GOLD analysis project Ga0116129, IMG submission 89732) | Peatland microbial communities from SPRUCE experiment site at the Marcell Experimental Forest, Minnesota, USA - June2015DPH_17_10 | ecosystem: Environmental > Terrestrial > Soil > Wetlands...
CCAGCGACGGTTTCACCAAAGCGCCGAATACGACTTTCCGGTAGAGCCACAAGGCATAGGCCGCCGACAGGATCACACCTGTGGTGGCGAGGGCGGCGGTGGGGATCGAGACCTTGAAGGTGCCGATCAGCGTCATGAACTCGCCGATAAAGCCGGACGTTCCGGGCAGACCGACATTGGCCATGGTGAAGACCATGAACACCAGCGCATAGAGCGGCATGCGGTTCACGAGTCCGCCATAGGCTGATATCTCGCGGGTGTGCATGCGGTCGTAGACAATGCCTACACAGAGGAACAGCGCGCCCGACACGATGCCGTGCGAGATCATCTGGAACACGCCGCCGGCTACGCCTTGGGTTGTTCCGGCGAAAATCCCCATGGTGACGAAGCCCATATGGGCTACCGACGAATAAGCGATCAGCTTCTTGATGTCTTCCTGCATCAAGGCCACCAGCGAGGTGTAGATGATGGCGATCACCGAGAGCGAAAAGATCAGCGGCGCGAATTCATGCGAGGCCAGCGGGAACATCGGCAGCGAGAAGCGCAGGAAGCCGTAGCCGCCCATCTTCAGCAGGATCGCCGCCAGGATCACCGAACCCGCGGTCGGCGCCTCGACATGGGCGTCCGGCAGCCAGGTGTGCACCGGCCACATCGGCATCTTCACCGCAAAGGAGGCAAAGAACGCCAGCCACGCCCAGCTCTGCAACGAGCGCGGCACCGCGGTGTGCATCAGCGTCGGGATGTCTGAGGTGCCGGCGTTCCAGTACAGCGCCATGATCGCCAACAGCATCAGCACCGAACCGAGCAGCGTGTAGAGGAAGAACTTGAAGGAGGCATAAACCCGGCGCGGCCCGCCCCACACCCCGATGATCAGGAACATCGGGATCAGGCCGCCCTCAAAGAACAGATAGAACAGCACGAGGTCGAGCGCGCAAAAGGTGCCGACCATCAGCGTTTCCAGCAGCAGGAACGCCATCATGTATTCGCGCACCCGCAACGTCACCGATTTCCAGCTCGCCAGGATGCAAAACGGCATCAGGGCGGTGGTCAGGATCACGAACGGCAGCGAAATTCCGTCGACGCCCATGTGGTAGGTGATGGCGTTGGCGAGCCACGGCGCCTTCTCGACGAACTGGAAATCCGGCTGCGAGGGGTCGAAGCGCCAGATCAGGATCAACGACACGGCAAAGTTGACCAGCGTGGTCCACAGCGCGATCCAGCGCGAATTGCGTTTGGCGGCTTCGTCGCTGCCCCTGCTGAGATAGACCAGCAGCGCGCCGAACGCCGGCAGGAAGGTAACGACGGAAAGAATCGGCCAGGTCGTCATCACTGGCCTCCCAGGCCGAACATGAACCAGGTAATCAGCCCGGCGGCGCCGATCAGCATCGCAAAGGCGTAGTGATAGAGATAGCCGGTCTGCAGCCGCACCACGTTGCGGGTCACGTCAAGCACCCGCGCCGACACCCCGTCGGGGCCGAAGCCATCGATGATGTAGCCGTCGCCGACTTTCCACAGGAAGCGTCCGATCCACTTCGCCGGACGAACGAAGATCAGATCGTAAAGCTCGTCGAAATACCACTTGTTGAGCAGGAACTGGTAGAGCAGCGGCTGCTGATTGGCGAGTTCGACGGGCAGATAGGGCCGGCGAATATAAAAAACGTAAGCTATGTAGGCGCCGATCGCCATCATCAGCGTCGGCAGCAATTTTATCCACTCCGGGATAGCTTCCATATCCTCGATGATGTGCGGGTGCATTTTTATCGAATCGCGGAAAAATTCCTCCACGCCGTTGCCGGCGAACAATTCCTTGAACGGAAAACCCGCGAAGATCGATCCGACGGCGAGAACACCGATCGGAATCAGCATCCACATCGGGCTTTCATGCACGGCCTCGTAATGCTCCTGGTCGTGCGGCTCGCCGAAGAACGTCTTGAAGATCAGGCGCCAGGAGTAGAACGAAGTCAGCCCCGCCGCGATCACCGTCATCAGAAAACCATAGAAAGCGAAAGGATTTTGCGAGGCATAGGCGGATTCGATGATCGCGTCCTTGGAGAAATAGCCGGCGAAAAACGGAAAGCCGGTCAATGCCATCGTGCCGATGCACATCACGAAAAACGTGAAGGGAATTTTCCGCCACAGCCCGCCCATGTTGCGGATGTCCTGCTCGTGATGCATCGCATAGATCACCGAGCCGGAACCCAAAAACAGCAGCGCCTTGAAGAAGGCGTGGGTGAACAGATGGAACATGCCGACGGAATAGGCCCCTGCCCCCATCGCGACGAACATGTAGCCGAGTTGCGAACAGGTCGAATAGGCGACAATGCGCTTGATGTCGTTCTGCACCAGGCCGATGGTCGCGGCGAAGAACGCGGTGGTGGCGCCGAAGAACATCACCACCGCCTGCGCATTCGGCGCCAGTTCGAACAGCGGCGACAGCCGCGCCACCATGAAGACACCCGCGGTCACCATGGTGGCGGCATGGATCAATGCCGAAACCGGCGTCGGGCCTTCCATGGCGTCCGGCAACCAGGTGTGCAGCAGGAACTGGGCGGATTTGCCCATCGCCCCCATGAACAGCAAAATGCAGGTCAGCGTCAGCGCGTCGGCGTGCCAGCCGAAGAAATCGATGGTCTTGCCGGCAAGACCGGGGGCGCCGGCGAAGATCGTATCGAAATCGATCGAGCCGATCAGCATGAAGACCGAGAAAATGCCGAGCAGAAAGCCGAAGTCGCCGACCCGATTGACCACGAACGCCTTGATCGCCGCCGCATTCGCCGACGGCTTCTGATACCAGAAGCCGATCAGCAGGTAGCTCATAAGCCCGACGCCTTCCCAGCCGAAGAACAACTGCACCAGATTATCCGCGGTCACCAGCATCAGCATCGCGAAGGTGAACAGCGACAGGTAGGCGAAGAACCGGGGCCGATATGGATCCTCGTCCATGTAGCCGATCGAATACAGATGCACCAGCGACGACACGGTAGTGACCACCACCAGCATCACGGCGGTAAGCGTATCGACCCGCAGCGACCACGCGACCTGCAGATCGCCGGATTCGATCCAGGGGAACAGCGCGATCCTGACGTCATGATGCATGAAGCCGACATCGAGCAGCGCCAGCCAGGATAAACCAGCCGCAACCAGCAACAGTCCGGTCGTGATCAACTCGGCCGCGCGCGATCCCGCCGCCGGAGGCTCGACCGCATGATCGTCGTGACCGTGATCGTCAGCACCATGACCGTCATGGGCATCCGAAGCGTGGGCGTCGCCGTGACCATGTGCGTCGGCGCTGTGTTCAACGGTATCGCCGCTCGGATTGCGCGCATGCGCGCCGAATACCGAAATCAGCCCGGCGAGGATAGCGCCGATCAGCGGCAGGAAGACGATTGCCTGGATCATGCTCGCGCTAGCCCTTCATCAGATTGACGTCTTCGACCTCGATCGAGCCGCGGCTGCGGTAGTACACCACCAGCACCGCGAGACCGATCGCCGCTTCCGCCGCGGCCACCGTGAGCACCAGAAGCGCAAACACCTGGCCGACGATGTCGCCGAGGAAAGTGGAGAACGCCACCAGGTTGATGTTCACCGCGAGCAGGATCAGCTCGATCGACATCAGGATGACGATGATGTTCTTGCGATTAAGAAAAATGCCGAGAATCCCCAGCGTGAACAAAATCGCGCCGACCGAAAGATAATGTCCGAGACCGATTGTCATTGCACCCACTCCGGCGCGTCCGCGTCCTGCAGGCCCTGTCCCGACACCACCTTGCGCACGCTCATCGCAAGCTCGGGCGTCCGCGCGTTCTGCACGTTGATGTCCTGGCGCTTGACGCTGGCCTTGTGGCGCAGCGTCAGCACTATGGCGCCGATCATCGCCACCAGCAGCACCATGCCGGCGATCTGGAAGTAGTGAATGTATTTGGTATAGAGCACGAGCCCGAGCGCCTCGGTGTTGCTGACATTGGCCGGAATCGCCGATGTAATCGATTTGGCGACACCAGGGTTGATGACCCAAAAGCCGACGGTCAGCAGCAATTCAAACAGGAAAACTCCTCCGATCACGAGGCCGATCGGCAGGTATTCGCTGAAGCCCTCGCGCAATTCGGTGAAATCGACGTCGAGCATCATGATCACGAACAGGAACAGCACCGCGACCGCGCCGACATAGACCACCACCAGAATCATCGCCAGGAATTCGGCGCCCATCAGCACGAACAGGCCGGAGGCGTTGACGAAGGCCAGGATCAAAAACAGCACGGAGTGCACCGGATTGCGCGACACAATCACCATGACGGCGGAGGCCACGCAGATGCCGGCAAACAGATAGAAGAACAGCGCGGGAAGGATCATACCCTCACCTCACCGGTACGGCGCGTCGAGTTCGATGGATTTCGCAAGCTCGCGCTCCCAGCGGTCGCCATTGGCGAGAAGTTTCGCCTTGTCATAGTAAAGTTCCTCGCGGGTCTCGGTCGCGAATTCGAAATTCGGCCCCTCGACGATGGCGTCGACCGGACAGGCCTCCTGGCACAGGCCGCAATAGATGCATTTCACCATGTCGATGTCGTAGCGCACGGTGCGGCGGGTACCGTCGTTGCGGCGCGGGCCGGCCTCGATGGTGATCGCCTGCGCCGGGCAAATCGCCTCGCACAATTTGCAGGCAATGCAGCGCTCCTCGCCATTGGGGTAGCGGCGCAGCGCGTGCTCGCCGCGGAAGCGCGGCGAAATCGGCCCCTTCTCGAACGGATAATTCAGCGTCGGCTTCGGCTTGAAGAAATAGCGCATGGCGAGAAAGAATGCCGAGACGAATTCTGCCAGCAGCAGCGAACGGGCGGTGGCGTTGATATTGACACTCATAGCGACCTCATTTCGGCGCAAGCCCCGCAAAATGCAGCACGCCGGCGACGATCACCACCATCGCCAGCGAAATCGGCAGGAACACCTTCCAGCCGAGCCGCATCAACTGGTCGTAGCGGTAGCGCGGCACGATCGCCTTCGCCATCGCAAACAGGAAGAACATGAAAAATACCTTGAGCACGAACCAGATGATTCCGGGCACCCAGGTGAACGGCGCATAGGGGATCGGCGGCAGCCAGCCGCCCAGGAACAGGATGGTAGCCATCGCGCACATCGTGGTGACGGCGACGTATTCGCCCAGCATGAACAAGAGATACGGCGTCGAGCCGTATTCGACCATGAAGCCTGCCACCAGTTCGGATTCGGCTTCCACCAGATCGAACGGCGGACGATTGGTTTCCGCCAGCGCCGAGACGTAGAAGATCACGAACATCGGAAACAGCGGCAGCCAGTACCAGCCGAGCAGACCGAATCCGGTGTTCTGCGCTTCGACCACGGCCGACAGATTGAGCGATCCGGCGCACAGCAAGACCGTGATGATGACAAAGCCGATCGAGACTTCGTAACTCACCATCTGCGCCGCCGAGCGCAGCGCGGCGAGGAATGGATATTTCGAGTTCGACGACCACCCGGCCATGATGATGCCGTAGATCGACAGCGAGGAAATCGCGAAGATATAGAGCACGCCGACATTGATGTCGGAGATCACCCAGCCGAGATTCATCGGAATCACGGCCCAGGCCGCCAGCGCCAGCACGCAACTTACCAGGGGCGCCAGCAGGAACACACCCTTGTTGGCACCGGAGGGAATGATCGGCTCCTTCAGCACGAACTTCAAGAGATCGGCGAAGGATTGAAGCAGTCCCCAGGGCCCGACCACGTTGGGTCCACGCCGGATCTGCACCGCAGCCCAGATCTTGCGATCCGCCAGGAGGATGTAGGCAATCGCGATCAAGAGCAGCACCAGTACCAACAGGCTCTCCGCGATCATCACGATCAGCGGCCAAAGGAAGCCGGTCCAGAATGCGCTTGCGAAGAAATCAGCCATCAGGTCACGCTTACTCCGCCGCCGTCAGCATTTGGCCCGCCGCCAGGCGGGAACATTCCGCCATCACCGCCGAGGCGCGCGCGATCGGGTTGGTCAGGTAAAAATCCTGAACAGGCGAGATGAACGGAGTCTTCTCGACGCTGCCGCCCCTGCCCGCCAGCGTCTCGACATCCGCAGGCTTGCCGGCCTCGATCCGGTCGACGCGCATCAGATGCGGCGCGGCCTTGAAGATCGCCTGCCGCAACGCGGCGAGCGAATCGTAAGGCAGCTTCTTGCCCATAACCTCCGACAGCGCCCGGACGATCGCCCAGTCCTCACGCGCCTCCCCCGGGGGAAACGCTGCGCGGCTGGCCATCTGCACCCGGCCTTCGGTGTTGACATAGATGCCGGATTTTTCGGTATAGGCCGCGCCCGGCAGGATCACGTCGGCACAGTGCGCACCGCGGTCGCCGTGGGTGCCGATATAAACCACGAAGGTGCCATCCGGCACCTTGATCTCATCGGCGCCAAGCAGGAACAGCACGTCGAGCGTGCCGAACGTCGTCATCTGCGCCGCGCTCAGGCCGCTTGCGGCCTGCGCAAAGCCGATATCGAGCGCGCCCACGCGTGAGGCCGTATCGTGCAGAACGCCGAACCCGTTCCACCCCTCCTTGACCGCGCCAAAATCCAGCGCGAGCTTTGCCGCGAGCGCCAGAACCGCTGATCCGTCATGCCGGGCAGCGACACCTGCTCCGGCCAGCACGATCGGATTTTTCGCACCCTTCAGCACGTCCGCGAAGGAGTGCTTGCCGGCGGCCAGATCGCGAAGCGAATCTGTGCCCGCGCCGAGATGGTCATAGTCATAGGTAAGGTCGGCCCTGGCGCCAATGACGCCGATCCTGAGCTTGCCGCTGCGCCAGCGCTTGCGGATGCGCGCGTTGAGAACGGCGGCTTCCTTGCGCGGATTCGAGCCGACGATCAGCAATACGTCGGCCTGCTCGATGCCGGCGATGGTCGGATTGAGAATATAGGAGGCGCGACCGGCGCCGGCGTCGAAAGCGTCGCCGCCTTGCGTCGCCAGATTGGCCGAACCGCATTTCGCCAGCAGCTCCTTGAGCGCGAACATCTCTTCGACAGCGGCGAGATCGCCCGCTATGGCGCCGATCCGCTTGCCGTCGATGCGGCCGGTCCTGGCCACGATGGCGCCGAACGCCTCGGACCAGGACGCCGCGCGCAACTGGCCGTTCTGCCTGATGTAGGGACGATCAAGCCGCTGCGTGCGCAGACCATCGACGACGTGACGGGTCTTGTCGGAAATCCATTCCTCGTTCACCGCTTCGTTGACGCGCGGCAGGATCCGCATCACCTCGCGGCCGCGGGTATCGATCCGGATCGCCGAGCCGACGCCGTCCATCACGTCGATCGACAGGGTCTTGCCGAGCTCCCACGATCGCGCCGCGAAGGCGTAGGGCTTTGAGGTCAGCGCGCCGACCGGGCAGATATCGACGAGGTTGCCCTGCAGCTCCGAAGTCAGCGCCGTCTCGAGATAGGTGGTGATTTCCATGTCCTCGCCGCGGCCGGTCGCGCCCATCTCGGGCACGCCACAGACTTCGGCGGCGAAACGGACGCAGCGCGTGCACTGGATGCAGCGGTTCATCGAGGTCTTGACCAGCGCTCCCAGATATTTGTCCTCGACCGCGCGCTTGTTCTCGGCAAAGCGGCTGGCGTCGGCGCCGTAGCCCATCGCCTGGTCCTGCAGGTCGCACTCGCCGCCCTGATCGCAGATCGGGCAATCCAGGGGATGGTTGATCAGCAGGAATTCCATCACGCCTTCGCGCGCCTTCTTCACCATCGGCGAGCGCGTCGAGATTTCCGGCGGCTCGCCCTTGGGGCCGGGGCGGCAATCGCGAACGCCCCAGGCGCAGCTCGCGACCGGCTTCGGGCCGCCCTTGATCTCTACCAGGCACATCCGGCAATTGCCGGCGATCGACAGCCGCTCATGGTAGCAAAAGCGCGGAATTTCCGCGCCCGCGGCCTCGCAGGCCTGTAGCAGGGTGAATTCGGCGGGAACATCGATCTCTTTGCCGTCGACGATGAGTTTGGTCATTGCTTTCTCAAGTCTTTCCCGGCTTGCAATCCGGCGGTGTAACGCTGGCGGTCTTCATCGACGCCTTCACCCATTGCTGGGTCTCGGTGCCGTAGGTCGCGAGAAAAGCGGGCTCGGTCACGCTCTTTTCGCACAGGTACTGCAGATGCGGCTTCAAGTCATACCGGCAGGAGGCCATCCACTCCGGCCGGTCCGAAAACGCCGCGAGCACTTCCTCGCAGGCATAGAGGATATAGGAGACGAAGCTCTCATATTGAACCAGCGCTTCGTGGCCGCCAGCCTTGATCGCATCGTAATCCGGCGCCGAGAATTTCGGGTTTTTGAACGCCAACTCGGTATAGCCGAGAAACACCTGCCGCGCGGCGGCGGCGCGATCGTTGGAACGGATCGCACCGACCTGAGTAAGGATCGCAACGAAGCCGAGCAGCGCCACGGCCGCTTGCGCCATCTGCGCCAGCGTCCCGTATTTCTGCCACCAGAAAATGCCCGGTTGCGACATCGGCGTCACTCCGCCGCGACCATATGGGCGGGATCGAGAATGCCGACGTCGTCGATATCCGCCTTGCGGGAATACTCGTCGATCCGTTCCTCGATTTCGTGACGGAAATGAGCGATCAGGCCCTGGATCGGCCAAGCCGCGGCGTCGCCGAGCGCGCAGATGGTGTGGCCCTCGACCTGTTTTGTTACCTCCAGCAGCATGTCGATCTCGCGCTTATGGGCGCGGCCTTCGGCCATACGGGTCAGCACCCGCCACATCCACCCCGTGCCCTCGCGGCATGGCGTGCACTGGCCGCAGCTCTCGTGCTTGTAGAAATGGGAAATCCGCGCGATCGCGCGGATCAGGTCGGTCGACTTGTCCATTACGATGACGGCGGCGGTGCCGAGACCGGAGCGCAGTTTGCCGAGGCTGTCGAAATCCATCGGCGTGTCGATGATCTGGTCGGCCGGCACCATGCGCACCGACGAGCCGCCGGGAATCACCGCCTTGAGATTGTCCCAGCCGCCGCGAACGCCGCCGCAATGGCGCTCGATCAGTTCCCGGAACGGAATCCCCATCGCTTCCTCGACATTGCAGGGACGCTCGACATGGCCGGAAATGCAGAACAGTTTGGTGCCGACATTGTTGGGCCGGCCGATGCCGGCGAACCATGCAGCACCTCGCCGCAGGATATCCGGCGCGACCGCGATCGATTCGACGTTGTTGACCGTGGTCGGGCAGCCGTAGAGACCGACATTGGCCGGGAACGGGGGCTTCAGCCGCGGCATGCCCTTCTTGCCTTCGAGGCTTTCCAGCAGCGCCGTTTCCTCGCCGCAAATATAGGCGCCGGCGCCATGGGTCACGTAAAGGTCGAACGGAAAGCCGTTGATATTGTCCTTGCCGATCAATCTGGCCACATAGGCCTGCTCGATCGCGGCTTCCAGATGCTCGCGTTCGCGGATAAATTCGCCGCGCACGTAGATATAGCAGGCATGCGCACCCATCGCGAAGCTCGCGAGCAAGCAGCCCTCGACCAGAAGATGCGGATCGTGCCGCATGATCTCGCGGTCCTTGCAGGTGCCGGGCTCGGATTCGTCGGCATTGACGACGAGATAGCTCGGCCGGCCGTCGGTCGATTCCTTCGGCATGAACGACCATTTCAGCCCGGTCGGGAAGCCGGCCCCCCCGCGTCCGCGCAGGCCGGAGGCCTTCATCTCGGCGATGATCCAGTCGCGGCCATGGTCGATGATCGCCCTGGTGCCGTCCCAGGCGCCACGGCGGCGCGCCGCCTCCAGGCCCCAGTCCTGCAGGCCGTAGAGATTGCGGAAGATGCGGTCCTTGTCGTCCAGCATGACGTGATGCTTCCTCAGCGCTTGGATTGCATGTAGGCGAGCCCCGCGGCGCATCCGCCGAAGGCCAGCGCCCATAGCAGGCTTGAATCAAGTGACGCACTCATCCCGTAGCGCTGCAGCAGAAAAATGAAAGCCCCCGCTGCCGCCGTATGCAGAGCGATATAGCGCCAGTTCTTCATCGCGCCGACACTCCCGGGCCCGGCCGCTGCCAATATGCGGTCACGCTTCATGTGGTTTCCTTCAGCGTGGTCGGTCCACCCACCGGCGCGGAAAACTGACGGCCGTTCTGCGGTCCCGGTTGCGGAAGATGGCCGGAGGCAAAGCCATCCAGCACCTTGCCGAAATTCTCCTTGGTCAGATCCTCAAAGGTGTCCTTCCAGATCAGCACCATCGGCGCGTTGACGCAGGCGCCAAGACACTCGACTTCTTCCCAGCTGAAATTGCCGTCCTTGGACACATGGAAGGGCTCATGATGAATCCGCCTCTGGCACACCTCGATGATGTCGCCGGCGCCGCGCAGACGGCACGGCGTGGTGCCACAGACCTGAACGTGGGCTTTCTTTCCGACCGGCTGCAGCTGGAACATGGTATAGAAGGTCGCAATCTCCAGCGCGCGGATGTAGGGCATGCCAAGCAAATCCGCGACCGCGCGGATCGCCGCTTCCGAAACCCACCCCTCATGCTGCTCCTGGACGCGCCACAGGATCGGTATCACCGCCGACGCCTGACGGCCTTCTGGAAATTTTGCGATCTGCTGTTTGGCCCAGGCCAGGTTCTCCGCTGAGAACGTGAAGTTCGCGGGCTGCAGTTCCTTCGGTGCGAGGCGGCGGACGGACATGGTCTTTCAGTCTCTCATTGCGCGCGGCGCGCGACGTTCGCGTTCAGGGCGTCGATCCGGCCTTGCCAGAACGCGCTTGCGGTTGCGATGACGTTGTACCCGACGTGGGAGGAAACCTTGATGCGATTGAGTATCGAAAGTTCGGTCACGGTCTCCAGGCGATGGCTGTTCGGGTCGTACACGATCAGCCTGAGCGGCGTCTGTTCGAGGATATAGCGAGACACGGTATGATCGGGATCGTTGCCGTGCTCCTCGCACAACAACACGCTGTCGCCCTGCAACAGCCGCGTGCCGCCCTTGATGGCGGCGATCTCGACGCCCTCGACATCGAGCTTGATCAGGTATTTCCCGCCAGCGGAAATCTTGCCGTCGTCGAGCAAGTTATCGAGCGTGATCACCGGCACCTCCTCGCCGCCGCCGCCCGCATTGCCGGCGATCGAGAACGCCTCGTGCTTGGTGCCGGACAGCCGCGCGGAGCCGCGCATCGCGCCGATGGCGCATTTGATGGCTTCGAAACGGTTGCCGTTGATCCTGGCGTTGTTGGTCAATTTGACGAAATTCTGCGATGACGGCTCGATCGCGATCGCCTTGTGCGATCCGTAAGCGGCGCTTGAAACCAGCACCGACCAATAGCCGAAATTCGCTCCGCAATCGATCAACGTATAGTCGACGCCGACGGAATCCCGAAACAACAGTTCAAGCTCGTCTTCGTAGGAATACGACCGGTTGAGCAGCTTGCTCCAGTAACCATCGCCATAGGGAAACTCAAACGTCGCATCCGGGTTGAGCTTGATCGCGATATTGCGCTCGGGCAGCGCCATGCGCAGCAGATTGGCGCAGCTGTTATAGCCGCGATGCGAAAACGTCGACGCCACCTTCGAGCCCGACGACAGCGCAAGTGCCGCCAGACGCTCCCACGCATTTGCGCCATCGAGTGCGCCGGTGGTCCGGTCAAACTGGATGGGCGGCAACGCGATCACCGGTCGACCTCTCCGAACACGATATCGAGTGAACCGAGGATAGCCGAGATGTCGGCCAGCAGATGGCCCCGGCAGATAAAATCCATCGCCTGCAAATGCGCAAAGCCCGGCGCGCGGATCTTGCATTTGTAGGGCTTGTTGCTGCCGTCGGCGACCAGATAGACGCCGAACTCGCCTTTCGGTGCCTCGACCGCGGCGTAAACCTCGCCGGCCGGCACGTGGAAGCCCTCGGTGTAAAGCTTGAAGTGATGGATCAGCGCTTCCATCGAGCGCTTCATCTCAGCCCTGCGCGGCGGAAAAATCTTGTGATCCTCGACCGCGACCGGCCCCTGCCCGTCGGCAGCGCGCAGCTTATCGATGCACTGTCTCATGATGCGCACGGATTGGCGCATTTCTTCCATGCGGATGCAGTAACGGTCGTAGCAATCGCCGTTCTTGCCGATCGGAATATCGAAATCCATCTCGGCGTAACATTCGTAAGGTTGCGCCTTGCGCAGATCCCATGCGGCGCCTGAACCCCGCACCATCACGCCCGAGAAGCCCCATTCCCAAGCCTGCTTCAGCGTCACCACGCCGATATCGACGTTGCGCTGCTTGAAGATGCGATTGCCGGTCAAGAGCCGCTCAAGATCGGCGACCACCCCCAAAAACGGCTCGCACCAGGCATCGATATCGTCGATCAGTTTCGTCGGCAGGTCCTGATGCACACCGCCGATCCGGAAATACGCCGCATGCATCCGCGAGCCGGATGCGCGCTCATAGAACACCATCAGCTTTTCGCGCTCTTCAAAACCCCACAGCGGCGGGGTCAGCGCGCCGACGTCCATCGCTTGCGTGGTGACGTTGAGCAGATGCGACAGGATACGGCCGATCTCGCAATACAAAACCCGGATCAGTTGGCCGCGGCGCGGCACCGCGATGCCGAGCAGCTTTTCCGCCGCCAGACAGAACGCATGTTCCTGATTCATCGGCGCGACGTAATCGAGCCGGTCGAAATACGGGATCGCCTGCAGATAGGTCTTGTGCTCTATCAGCTTTTCGGTGCCGCGATGAAGCAAACCGACATGCGGATCGACACGAGCGACTACCTCGCCGTCAAGTTCAAGCACCAGACGCAGCACGCCGTGAGCGGCGGGATGCTGAGGCCCAAAGTTAATCGTGAAATTCCGGAGGTTTTGCTCGTTCATTGCGTTGCGTCCGCTTGCGGGCGAATAGCCAATAGCGAGTAGCGAATAGCGATCGGCATCATTTCCCAAACCTGTCCTGCAACGACCGAATCAAGGCGCGAAGCATTTTGCCTTCGCATCGCGCGAGAACCGTTTGTAAATCGACCGCCGCCAAGATACCTACCCTCTCGGCCAAGAGCAGATGAGTTTCCAACTCCTTCAGAGAACCCTGTGAAATTCGCAAGTGCTGAACGAAGTTGCCAGTATTCTCCCGCCCATGACCTTCCGCAATGTTTGCCGGAACGGATCCCGCCGCTCGTCTGATTTGGGATGTCAATCCGAACAGTTCGTCGCGAGGAAATGGGCGCGTCAACCGATAGCAGGACTCCGCCAAAGCCATGGCATCTTGCCACACCCTCAGGTCCCGATATGAATTGATCGATGGATCGCTCAATAACCATCCCTATTCGCCACTCACCATTCGCTACTCGCCACTTTTCTTCTCATCGCCGGGCAGGACCGGATAGTCCGCGCCTTCCCAGGGCGAGAGGAAATCGAATTTGCGGAATTCCTGATTGAGGCGGACGGGCTCATAGACCACCCGCTTCTCCTGATCGTCGTAGCGCACCTCGACAAAGCCGGTGAGCGGGAAATCCTTGCGCAGCGGGTGGCCGTCGAAGCCGTAGTCGGTCAACAGCCGCCGCATGTCCGGATGGCCGGTGAAGATCACGCCATAGAGATCGTAGCATTCGCGCTCGAACCAGTCGGTGCCCGGAAACACGTCGATGATCGACGGCACTTGCGTCGTCTCGTCCGCTTCCGCGCGCAGGCGGATACGCGTGTTCAGCGTCGGCGACAAGAGATGATAGACCACGTCGAAGCGCTTCTCCCGGCCGGGATAATCGACTGCGGTGACGTCGGTCAGGTTGACGAAGCGGCAGCCGGGATCGTCGCGCAGGAATTTGACGACATCGACGATTTTGGCGACATCCACCGTCACCGTGAGCTGATTGAAGGCGACCGAATGACCGGTCGCCGCGCCGGCAAGCGCACCAACAATCGTCTGCCCCAGGGCGTCGAGCCTGCTGTCGTCCATTTAAAAACCTTAGCGTTCGATGGTGCCGGTGCGCCGGATCTTCTTCTGAAGCAGCATCACGCCGTAAAGCAGCGCTTCTGCGGTGGGCGGGCAGCCGGGGACGTAGATATCGATGGGCACGATGCGGTCGCAGCCGCGCACCACCGAATATGAATAATGATAGTAGCCGCCGCCATTGGCGCACGACCCCATCGAAATCACGTAGCGCGGCTCCGGCATCTGATCGTAGACCTTGCGCAGCGCCGGCGCCATCTTGTTGGTCAGCGTGCCCGCAACGATCATCACGTCGGACTGCCGCGGCGAGGCGCGCGGCGCGAAACCGAAACGCTCGACGTCGTAGCGCGGCATCGACACCTGCATCATCTCGACCGCGCAGCAGGCGAGGCCGAACGTCATCCACATCAGCGATCCCGTGCGCGCCCAGGTGATCAGGTCGTCGGTGGCGGTGACGAAGAAGCCCTTGTCGGACAGTTCGTGGTTGACCTCGAGGAAATAAGGATCGTCGGCGCCGACCGGCTTACCGGTGGAGGGATCTAGGATACCGGTCGCGGCCGGTCCCACCGCCGGTGCAAATCCTGGTCTTGCTGGAGCCGGGCTCAATCCCATTCGAGTGCGCCTTTCTTCCATTCGTAGGCGAAGCCGACGGTCAGGACGGCAAGGAAAACCACCATCGACCAGAAGCCGGTCGCCCCGAGCTTTCCGAACGCCACCGCCCACGGGAACAGGAACGCCACTTCCAGATCGAAGATAATGAAGAGGATCGCCACCAGGTAGAACCTGACGTCGAATTTCATGCGGGCATCGTCAAAAGCGTTGAATCCGCATTCATAGGCGGACAGCTTCTCCGGATCAGGCTGCTGGAACGCGACCAGAAACGGCGCGATCAGAAGCACCAGGCCAATCAGGCCGGCTACGGCGACAAACACCACAAGCGGGAGATAATTCTGCAGGATGCCGGTCATCGGCGGAGCCTTTTCCTGCGGTTCTTCGATACCCGCAGATTCGTTAATTGGAATTGTTCTGAGGCTTAGCGCAGCGCAACAACCGGCGCAAGACAAGCAATTTTGACAGCCGAGAACCGTCCAGTCATCCCGGCAGAGCATTCCCCCCGCTCAGGCGGCCAGGGGAAGGCGCCCCCCGTCACGTCAGGCTGTTATCGGTATTCAGCATGAACCTCCGGTTGTCTCGTGGGTTGGCCGATCTTGAAACGGACTTGCGGGACACCAATCCGGCCAGCGCGCGGTCGAGCGTCCGGCCCATCGGTTTCCGGGGTGAAGGGCCCCGGCGTGCCGTCCATTAGCAAGCCGTTCATGCCTTTGTGCATCAAATTGCAAGCGCAGGTGGTTCGTCGGCGCTAAAGAAGCCAGCACTTATCGAAAAATTCAATCCATCCAAATTCGTGGACGAATGACATCAAGTAAGGATAACCTGAGTCGGGGCCGAAACCCCGAAGACGCAAACCCGAAAACTGGAGGATCCGATGCGAAAGTTGTCGATCGCGTTAGCGACGATTCTGATGGTTGGCACACTGGCGTGGAAAGCCGACGCGGCAACCGCCACCGCAACTGCAATTCCGAATGCGGCGAGAAATTTTTCACCCATTCATGAAACCGCCTGCCGCGGATATGGGCGCTTCTGCGGTCCCGGCTCTACCCGGGTCTGCGGAAACCACCATTGCTGGTGCCGCCCTTGCTGGTAGGATTTTGAAATCGGGGGCCGCCAATAAACCGGCGGCCTCTTTTTTGCTTCTCAGGGGCGGCAACGGGACAGCCGTAGCGGGCCGCTCAATACCTGTTCCAGCTATTTCGGGTACAACGCCCCATCCAAACGCCTTGAGAACGGCCTTTTTCCCGCCTAGACGACAAGAATGATATCCCAAAAGTGTTTTCCGCCGATCCTTTGTCCGCTACATCAACGGCATTTTTCGGGATATGGGGCGCCTTTCGGCTCGGGCCGGCCAGCGATCTCACCGGAGCGCTGGATGGTGGATTTCGCGAAGCCGCAGATCCGCAAAAACTGCTGAAGGCCAATTTGCGAAAGCTGCCGAACATATGACGATGGACCATCTGTCGCGCAATCTCGGGGGCCTGCGACAGGCCGCGGCGATCTTGACCGCTTTCATGCTGCCGATCAGCACCAGCGGCCAGGCGATCGCGGTTTCGATCTTTGCGGTGCTGGCGCTGCTGACGCTGGATCGCGCGCGGCTGATAGCCACGCTTCGTACCATGCCTGCGCTAATTCCTCTGGCTCTGTTTCTTCTGATGCTGGCCAGCATGCTGTGGTCGACCGAGCCGTTCGGCCTTGCGGTCAAGGGGGCTGAACCCTACGCAAAGCTGCTGCTGATTCCGCTGGTGATGGCGACCGCCTTCACGCCGCGACAGGCGCTGCAGATCGGGTACGCTTTTATGGCCGCCTGTCTGATGATGCTGGTGCTGTCATGGGTGTCGTTGCTGTGGCCATCCGGCCCATGGGGCTGGTTCAGGAGCCCCGGGGTTCCCGTCAAGGACAACGCGGTGCAGAGCGGCTGCTTTGCGCTATGCGCATTCGGCCTCGCAATCGGTGCGGTCAGGATCTGGTCACAGGGTGACGGTCGCCGCGCCCTCGCGATGACGGCTCTGGCGCTGCTGTTCTTCGTCGATATCTTCCTCATCTTCGTCTCAAAGACCGGCCTGTTGATGGCCGTGGCGCTGCTGGCGCTGGTGCTGGTTCACGTCGGAGGCTGGCGCCGCGCGCTGCTGATCGCCGTGCCGGCCGCGCTCGTCGTTGCCATCGCGCTGTGGTCCTCGGCTCCGGCGCAAATGCGCCTGGCGCAATTTTCGTCGGACGTGCGTGGGGGCCCACCTTCCGCGGGAGCCGAGTCGACCTTGGGGCGACTGGACTTCTGGAACAAGGCGCTGGGATTTATCAAAGAAGCCCCCCTGCTCGGCCATGGCGTCGGCAGCATCAAGCCGCTGTATCAGTCCCTTGAAGCGACGAGGCCGTCGCCCCTGGGCGAGGCGCCTCGCGATCCGCACAACCAGTTTTTCGCAATCGCGCTCCAGGCCGGCCTGGTCGGCGGCGCTCTGCTGCTCGCCATGTGGGCCGCGCATTTCATCCTGTTCATCGGCCGCGATTTCGCCAGCGCCATCGGTCAGGCGATCGTGTTGCAGAATGTCGTCGGCTCGCTGTTCAACAGCCACTTGTCCACGGTGACACAGGGCATGCTGTATTGCCTGGCGGTCGGTCTGCTCGGTGCGGTCATCCGGAATGCGTCGTTGCATTATGCGCAGGCAGATCCCGTGGTCGAGCCTATTTCAGCTTGAGCCAGCGCTTCAGCCTTCGGCGCCGGAATTTCTGCACCGCGAACTGGATGCGCGCCCGCAACTGGCTATGGCCTTTACGGTCGAGCGAACTCTTGAACACGCCGTTCAGGCTGCCTTGCTCGGCCAGCGGCGGCTCCGGCCACAGGAACGGGATCCCCATCGCGGGATCGCCGGTGTTAAACGCGATGTCGATCGGCACGGTCATCGGATGCCGTGCGATCCAGTCCAGCCGCGCCTGCGCTTCGATCGTACCGAGCACATAGGCTTCCATATTGCGGACCCGGTTACCGGGATAGACGATCTGCCCCGGCCGCAGCTGCGTCGCGGGCGTATAGAAATTGGTCGCAGCGCCGAGATGCAGGATGCGGGGCCGCGGCCAGCGCTCGGCCTCGTCCAGCACACGCTTCAGCCGGGCCCCGAAATCGGGCACCAGCTGCGCGTCGTCCTCGAAGATCAGCGCCAGGTCCTGCCCACGCTCGCGAATTCGCTGCATCGCGACGATGTGCTTCAGCGCACAGGATTTCTGCCGCATGGTGAGATCGGCGCCCGGCGCGAAATAGGCCGCGTCGACCTCGGGCGTGATCTCGTTTGCGTCGAAATCGAGCACCCATTCGAACTGGATGCCGGCGCGATCGAGTTCGCGCTGAATGTGATCGGTGCGTTCGGGCAGCGATTTGGCATGGATCACATAGGCCGGCAGCATCAAAAACACTCCGCAAGACCGAC